>Ga0123397_125642_pt1 | contig 17577 bp, 8 predicted proteins | sample T10HLNH4metaT_FD_89925 | JGI IMG/M metagenome (GOLD analysis project Ga0123397, IMG submission 89925) | Methane-oxidizing artificial microbial communities from Washington, USA to study methane cycling - T10-HLNH4 metaT (Metagenome... ... | reverse complement strand
CGCCTTCTTCAGCGGCGCGACATTGACGCCGGCGCGTTGCAACAGCGACGCAGTGGCGCCGTCGTCCTGGTTGAGCAGCGCCAGCATCAGGTGGGCCGGCTCGATGTACTGATGGTCGCGACCGACCGCCAGACTCTGGGCATCGGCCAGCGCTTGCTGGAATTTGGTGGTGAGCTTGTCGAAACGCATGAACGCCTCCGTGAACTTTGTCTGGACGCTATCTGGGGCGAACGATCCGCTTTTCAACCGGCAAACGCTTGATGCGGGTCAAATACGGCCTCCACGTCCGGTAAAGTGACGTCATCGCACGCCACAAGCTTCCGATGCCCGAGTCGTCCCACATGCCGCACACCCGCAGCAAGATCATGAGCGCAGCCGACGCCGTGGCGCGCATCGCGGACGGCGCCACGCTGGCCACCACCGGCTTCGTCGGTATCGGCTTCGCCGAGCACCTCGCCATCGCGGTCGAACAGCGCTTCCTCGACAGCGGCGCGCCGCGCGACCTCACCCTGGTCTACGCCGCTGGCCAGGGCGACGGACGGCACCGCGGTCTGAACCACTTCGGTCACGCCGGCCTGGTAAGACGCGTGATCGGCGGCCACTGGGGCCTGGTGCCGCGGCTGCAGGCGCTGGCGGTGAGCAATCAGATCGAAGCCTGGAACCTGCCGCAGGGCGTCATTTCGCAGCTGTTCCGCGACATCGCCGCGCACCGTCCGGGCCAGCTCACGCGGGTCGGACTGGACACCTTCGTCGATCCGCTGCACGGCGGCGGCAAGATCAATGCGGCCACCACCACCGATCTGGTGCGCCGCATGCAGATCGACGGCGAGGACTTCCTCTATTACAAGGCGTTCCCGATCCATGTCGCCCTCGTGCGCGGCACCACCGCCGACCCGGATGGCAACGTGACGATGGAACGCGAGGCGCTGACGCAGGAAGCGCTGGCGGTCGCGATGGCGGCGCACAACTCGGGCGGCCTGGTCATCGTGCAGGTCGAACGCACCGTCGAACGCGGCGAACTGAACCCACGCCAGGTCAAGGTGCCGGGCGTGCTGGTCGATTGCGTCGTCGTATCGCCACCCGAACACCACCACCAGACCTTCGCCACCGCCTACAGCCCGGCCTATTCCGGCGAGTCGCGGCTGGCCGCCGACGCGCTGCCGGCGATGGCGCTGGACATCCGCAAGGTGATCGCCCGCCGCGCCGCCTTCGAGCTGCAGCCGGGCAATGTGGTCAATCTGGGCATAGGCATGCCGGAAGGCGTCGCGTCGGTGGTGGCCGAAGAAGGCCTGATCGACGCCGTCACGCTGACCGCCGAGCCCGGCGTGATCGGCGGCATACCGGCCGGCGGCCTCGACTTCGGCGCGGCGGTGAACACCCAGGCGGTCATCGACCAGCCCTACCAGTTCGACTTCTACGACGGCGGCGGGCTGGACGTCGCCTTCCTCGGCATGGCGCAGACCGACGCCGAAGGCAATGTGAACGTGTCGCGCTTCGGTCACCGGCTGGCCGGCGCCGGTGGCTTCATCAACATTTCGCAGAACGCGCGCCGGCTCGTTTTCGTCGGCAGCTTCACCGCCGGCGCCGCCGACATCGCGGTACGCGACGGCGCCCTGGTGATCGATGCCGAAGGCAACAGCCGCAAGTTCGTGCAGGCGGTCGAGCACCGCACCTTCAGCGGCCGCGAGGCGCGGCGACGCGGACAGCAGGTGCTCTACGTGACCGAACGCGCTGTGTTCAGGCTGGCCGACGACGGCATCGAACTGATCGAGGTCGCACCTGGCATCGACCCGGCGCGCGACGTGCTCGCCCACATGGACTTCACGCCGCAGGTGTCACCGGCGCTGCGCACCATGCACCCTGCCATTTTTGCCGACCGTGTCATGGCACTGTCCGGGCTGTGGCGGCACAATCCTGTTTCCCCCACCGAGGAGTCTCGCGATGAACAAAACTGAACAGATGTCGGAACTGCAGAAGAAGAACATCGAGGCGGCCATGCGTCTGGCGCAGCTTTCGATGGACAACTCGCAGCGCATCATGCAGCTGCAGGTGGATACCGCCCGCGCTCTGTTCGAGGAAAGCGTCAACAACGCCCGCGCCGTGACGGAAACGCGTGAGCCGGCGGCACAGGTCGAGCTGCGCGCCCGGCTGGCGCGCAACACCACCGAGAAAATGCTCGGCTGCGCGCGCCAGATCGCCGAAATCACCGCCGAAACCCAGGCCGAGTTCGGCCGCCTGGTCGGGGAACAGCTGAACAGCGGTGGCTCGGACCTGATGGACAGCCTGCGCAAGATGCTGGCCGGCATGCCGATCAGCAGCCAGCAGTCGATGGGCACCATGCAGGACGCGATGGACAAGGCGCGTCAGGCCTTCGAACAGATCAGCACTGTCGCGCGCACCGCCTTCCAGCAGTTTGGCACCGCTGCCAGCCAGGCCGCCAAGGCACCGGCTGCGGCCGCAGCGGCAGCGGCTCCGGCCGCGAAGCCGGCGAGCGCCCCGAAGGCAGCGGCACCGAAAGCGGCTTCGAAAACGGCGGCAAAACCAGCCGCCAAGCCGGCCGCAAAATCCGCTGCCAAGCCGGCAACCTCGCGCAGCAAGAAGCCGTCGGCCTGATGCCCGCCGCTGCGGCTGATCAGCGCCTCATGAGCGGATCAGCCGCAGCGTGCGTCCCTGCCCCTCGGGCGCGCCGAGCAGCCCCTCGCTGACCACCAGCTCGGCGGGCACCGGCTGCGAGAACAGGTAGCCCTGCACCAGATCGCACTGCTGGGCGGCCAGCATGTTGAGCTGTTCGACGTTCTCGACGCCTTCGGCCACCACACGCATGCCCAGCCCGTGCGCCAGCGCGATCGTCGCGCGCACGATGGCCGCGTCGTCGGCATCCCCCACCAGATCGCGCACGAAGGAGCGGTCCACCTTCAGTTCGTCGATCGGGAAGCGCTTCAGATAAGACAGAGACGAATAGCCGGTGCCGAAGTCGTCCACCGACAGGTGCACGCCCAGCGCGCGGATGTCGGCCAGCAGCGTGGCGACGTGGTCGACGTCACCCATCGCGGTGCTTTCGGTCAGTTCCAGCCGCAGCAGCGACGGCGCGATGCGCGACTGGCGCAACGCGTTCTCGACCCGCCGCACCAGCGAGCGCCCGAGGCACTGGCGTGCCGACACATTGACCGCCACCGGCACCACCGCCAGCCCCTGCTTCGACCAGTCGGCGATCTGCTGCGTCACCTGCAGCAGCACCCATTCGCCTATGCCCTCGATCAGACCCGACTCTTCGGCCACCGCGATGAAGTCGCCGGGCGACAGCAGCTGGCCGTCGCGGCGACGGAAACGCAGCAGCGCCTCGAAGGCAGCCAGCTTGCCGCTCGCCAGTTCGTACTGCGGCTGGTAGTGCACTTCGAAGCGCCCCTCGTCGAGGCCGTGGCGCAGGTCTGATTCCAGCTCGATCCAGTCGCGCGTGCCGGCGCTCATGTCGTGCGCGTAGAAGTGGATGGCCGCGCCCGACTGCGACTTGCTGCGATACATCGCGGTATCGGCCATCGCGAACAGCACGTCGGCGTCGTCGCTGTCCTCGTGCGCGATGGCGATGCCTATGCTGCACGAGAAGCGGAAATCGACGTCGTCCAGCGTGATGATCTGACCGACCGCCTGCATCACCTTGGCCGCGACCCGCGCTACTGCGTCGCGGTCGGCCAGCCCCTGCAGGATGATCATGAATTCGTCGCCGCCCCAGCGCGCCACCGTGTCGCCGACCCGGCACACGGTGCGCAGCCGGCTGGCCAGCGTGGTGAGCACCTTGTCGCCCTGCTGGTGGCCGAGGCTGTCATTGATGCGCTTGAAGCGGTCGAGGTCTACGAACAGCACGGCAACCATGCCGGCGTCGCGCTGCGCCAGCGCCTGTCGCAGGCGGTCGCGCAGCAGCACGCGGTTCGGCAGGCCGGTCAGCGCGTCGTGCGTGGCCTGATGCGCCAGCTTGTCGGCCGCCGCCACCGTATCGCTGACATCGTTGAGCACCAGCACCACGCCATCAACCCGCCCCGTCACGCCGAACAGCGGACTGGCACTCGGGCGCAAGGCGCGGGCCGGGCCAAAGCGGCCGGCAGGCATCAGCACGTGCCCGGGCATCATCTGCGCTCGTGCCTCGTCACGGCAGCGGCACAGTAGATCCTGCAGCAGGTCGCGCAACGCGCCCTCGATGGCGGGCAGCCCCTCCATGCCCCGATCGCGCACCTCGGCGAGCCGACAGGCGCACAGCTCTTCCGCCTTGCGATTCAGGTAGCGCAGCCGCAACGCGCCGTCGAACTGCAGCACGGCATCGGAAATCGCATACAGCGTCGCGTGCGCCCGCGCGTTGGCCTGCTTCAGGCGCTGCGCCAGATCGATGGTGCGGATCGACACCCACATCAGCGCACCAACCGACAGGCCGATCATCACCGCGGCCGGCGCCAGCCACAGCCGTGCAAGCGCAAGCAGCACGACGCTGATGAGCAGTGGCACGGTCAGCGCACCGGCCACCAGCACCATGTCGCGCAGCCGCGCATGCGGGCGACGCAGCCACAGCAAGGCGAGTACGCCCAGCGCCGCCGGCAGGCTCCACACCGGTGCCAGCTGCGTCGAGTAGCGGTCGCTGCGCAGCGCCGAGTAGGCGCGCGCATGAAAATCGACAGCCGGCATCGGCGCCGCCAAGGCCGAGGCCGGCGTGGCCAGCGAGTTGCCCGAGCCGGTGTAGGTGACGCCGACCAGCACGCTGCGTCCGCGCAGCAGATTGGGCGATATCGCGCCGGCCAGCACGTCGGTGGCCGACAGATGAGCGACCGGCCAGGCGCCGCCGGGCAGCACGATGACCTCGTGATCGCGCACCCACGACCCCGCCGCCGGTTCCGCCGCTCCGCGCCGACCGCCTATGCCGGACAGCGGCCGCGACTTGCGCGACACGTCGATCAGCGCCCAGGCCAGCGCCGGCCACTGCGGACTGCCGGCACCCGCTTCCAGAAAGAGCCGGCGCGACAGCGCATCGGCATCGACCTCGACATCGACGTGCGCCAGCCGTGCTGCCGCATCGGCCAGCGCCGGCCAGGGCTGCAGCGTGCCGACGCCGCCACCGGCCGACGCCACTGGCGCCACCGGCAGCACGACGTTGCCGGCACGCCTCACCGCGTCGATCAGCGCCGCATCGCCCTGATCGTCGGCAGACGGCTCGGCAAACATGATCGCGTAGCCGATGCCCGACACACCGGCGCTCGACAGCCGGTCCACCAGTTCGGCATGGCGTTCGCGCGGCCAGGGCCAGGGACCGCGCGCCGCCAGACTGGCGTCGTCGATGGCGATCACCAGCGGCGCCTGGGTGTCGACGCTGCCGCCGTTCGGCGGCCCGGCCAGCAATTCGACGCTAAACAGGTCGTGCAGCAGCAGGTCGAACCGGGCTACCGACAGCGGCGTCTTCACGTACAGCGCCGCGATCACCAGCAGCGCAAACAGCCAGGGCAGCCGGTAGCGGTCGCCCAGCGCGTTGAGAAGACGTTGTCCGGTGCTCATGCCCGGGCGTCCGTCAAAGGTGTCAAAACGACGAAGGGCCCGGTCATGGTCGGCGCGCTCAGATCAGCAGCAGCAAAGGCAGCAGCCACCAGACACGGAAGGCCGGCTCGGGCTCCGGCACCGTGATCGCCTGGGTCGGCGCCCAGTCGCCCTCGAATCCGTCGGCCGCGAGGCTGCGCACGCGCAGGTACCAGGTGCCGGGCTGCGCGTCACGCAAGAGCCAGGACGGGCTATCGGTCTGCGCATCGACGGCGGGCGCGGCGAAATCCTCGCTGCGGGCGATCTGGATCTGGTAGCGCATGCCCTCGCCGGCATCGCGCCAGCGCAGGGCCAGCCCCTCGGGTCCGGCCTGCGGCGGCTCCATCGCCGGGCCCGGCGGCGGCCGGCGGAAGGTCTGCGCGTCGCTGAACGGACCGACGCCCTCGTCCGGATTGCGGCTGGCGATGCGCCAGTGATAGACGCCTGGCGGCAGCGCGTCGTCCGGGCGAAAGGCCGGTTCGCTCAGATCGCTGCGATCAATGCGCGGCGCGTCGAACTTCGGATTGTCGGCGATCTGCAGACGCCAGCTTTCATCGGGGCGGGCGCGGCTCCATCGCAGCTGCGGCCGTTCGTCGCTTACGCGCGCCGCGGGCGCCGGTTCGACCAGTACCGGCGGCTCGGGCCGCGCATCCACTTTGAGCGCCCATTCGCCGTCGCGTCCTTCGAAGCCGTCGGCGTCGATGCCGCGCACGCGCACATGGTAGTCACCGTCCGGGAGATCGGCCGCGACGACGGCCGGGCGATCGCCGGTGCGGTCGGACACGACGGTGTCGAAACGGCCGTCGGCCGTCACCTGCACACGGTAGGCGCGGGCGCCGTCGAGCGGCGGGAACGGCAGATTGACCGGCAGGCGGTCGGCGAACAACGGCTGCGCCACCGGCGCCGGCAACAGGGCGCGCGGCGGCGTCACCCCGCCACCCGCCTGCGCCGACGCCCCCTGCCCTGCGTCGAGCGCCTGACTGCCCGCCTCATTGCCGAAGGCAACGCGGCCTTCGAGCACTTCACTGCGCGCGCTGCGTTCGTCGGCATGGACGCGGAACTGCGTGCCGCGCACCGCCGCCACCGCGGCCGGCGTCTGGATTTCGAAGCGACCAGCCGGCCCGCTGCGCGGCGCCACCAGACTGTCGACCGAGCCGCGCAGCAGTTCAAGCCTGACCCAGGACCCCGCTCCAGCGGCGAAATCGGCCGACTGCTGCACGCCCAGTTCGCTGCGCGGGCGCAGCTGGACGCGGCTGCCGTCGGCAAAGGCCAGCGCGGCGCTGCCCGCCTCGCCGGTCACCAGCCGCGAACCCGGCTCCAGCCTGTCGCCGGCCTGAGCAGGACGGGAGGAGCCGTCGGCAACCGCAATGGTCACATCGCCGCGCACCGCATCGATGCGCACCTCGCGCGTCTGCAGGCGCAGCCACTGTTCGGGAATCAGCAGCCGGCTGCCCGGCACCATCCGGCGCGGTTCGCTGATCCGGTTGTACTGCTGGATACGCGGCCAGTAGGAAATGTCCTTCAGGTAGCGCTGGGTCAGATTCCAGGGATTGTCGCCAGGACGCACCTCGTAGGCGAAATCCGCGGCCAGCGCCGGCGTGCCGCAAAGCAATACGACACCCGAAAGGAGCGCACGGCGCACGGAAAAGGCGAGAGGGTGAGGCAGCAACGCATTCTCCCGAAAGGCAATTTCAGGATTCTATGCTCACACGCTATGCATTTCACTTTCAACTGCAGCGCCGCGTGAACCTGTTCCGGTGGCCGCCGGAACATGCGCACCAGCATGCACCTGTTTCGGCTGTCGCGAAAGGCAGCCGGTGACCGAGCTCAGCGAGTGTTTTCGGCCGACGGGCCGCCGGCGGTGCCGGCGACGGCAGAAGGGTCCCACCCGCCACCCACCGCCTTGTTCAGCAGCGCACTGGCCGAGAACTGGCGGCCGCGCAGCTGCATCAGGCTGCGTTCGTTGTCGAGCGCAGCGGTCTGCGCGGTGACCACTTCGGTGTAGCTCGCGGTGCCGGCGCGGTAGCGGTTCAGCGCCAGCGTCTCGGCTTCGCGCGCAGCGGCGAGGGCCTGTTCACGCAGTGCGGCCTCGTCGGCGAGCAGACGCAAGGCGCTCAGGTTGTCCTCGACCTCCTGCAGCGCACCGAGCACGGTCTGCCGGTACTGGGCCACGGTCACGTCGTGCGCGCCGCGGGCGGATTCGATCTGCGCGTCGCGCCGGCCGCCGTCGTATACCGCCTGCGCCAGCGACAGGCCGAAGGACCACACCAGGTTCGACGCGTTGAACCACTGCGCGAAGTTGTTGCCGGCGTAGCCGGTCGAGGCGTTCAGCGTCAGCGACGGAAACCACGCCGCCTGGGCGACGCCGATGCGCGCATTGGCCGCGGCGACGCGGCGCTCGGCGGCGGCGATATCGGGGCGGCGTTCGAGCAGTGTCGACGGCAGGCCGACCGGGGTTGCCGGCGGCGCGCCCTGCCAGTCAGCCTCGGCCAGCGAGAAGCTGGAAGCCGGCTCGCCGACCAGCACGGCGATCGCGTTGGCAAGCTGGGTTCGCGTCAGGTCGAGATCGACCGCCTGCGCCTGCGCTGCGCGAAGCTGGGCCAGTGCGCTCGCCTCGTCGCCGCGCGTGGCGACGCCGGCGGCGACCCGATTGCGCGCCACCTCCAGCGCCTTCTCGTAGGCGGCGACCGTGCGCGCATAAAGCGCGCGCTGGCTGTCGGCGGCACGCAGCTGGAAGTAGTTCTGCACCAGTTCGGCCTGCAGCGACAGACGTACCGACGCGAGATCGGCGGCGCTGCCCTGCAGTTCGGCACCGGCCGCTTCGACCTCGCGGCCGATGCGGCCCCACAGGTCGGCTTCCCAGCTGGCGTCGAGGCCAAGCTGAGTGGTGTTCGACTGATTGGCCGAGCGCCCCTGGATCGCCGCGCTGCGGCTGCGCTGCGCGGAGGCGCTGAGCCCGACCTCAGGCAGGAAACCAGCGCGCGCCTGCTGCGCCGCGGCGCGTGCCTGACGGTAATTGCCGAGCGCCACGCGCAGATCCTGGTTGGCGCTGTCGGCGCGGGCGATCAGATCGTCGAGCACAGGGTCGCCGTAAGCCCGCCACCAGTCGCCGCGCGGCAGGTGATCGGCCGGCTCGGCCGGCTTCCAGCCGTCGGCGGCACGGTAGTCCTGCGGCAGGTCGAAGGCCGGCCGCTGGTGGTCCGGGCCTATCGTGGTGCAGCCGGCGAACAGCGCGGCGAAAAGGAGCGGCAGTATCTTGTTCATGGCGAGACCGGGCGCGGCGTGCGCGCGATGAGGCGGCCGCAGAAGCGGCTGAAGCGTTCGAGGTAAAGATAGGTGACCGGCGTCGTGTACAGCGTCAGCAGCTGGCTCACCACCAGACCGCCCACCACCGCGATGCCCAGCGGCTGGCGCAGTTCCGAACCTTCACCGAAGCCGATGGCCAGCGGCAGCGCGCCGACCATGGCGGCCAGCGTGGTCATCAGGATGGGACGCAGGCGCAGCAGGCAGGCTTCGCGGATCGCCGCCCGCGGCTCCAGGCCGCGCGTGCGTTCGGCGTCGAGCGCGAAGTCGATCATCATGATGGCGTTCTTCTTGACGATGCCGATCAGCAGCAGCACGCCGATCACCGCGATCAGACCGAACTCGATGTTGAAGGCCATCAGCGCGAGGATGGCGCCGATGCCGGCCGACGGCAGCGTGGACAGGATGGTCAGCGGGTGGATCAGGCTCTCGTACAGGATGCCGAGCACCAGATAGACCGCGATGATGGCGCCCAGTATCAGCAGCGGCTGGTTGTCCAGCGACTGCTGGAAGGCGCGCGCCGAGCCCTGGAAGCCGGCGTTGATGCTGGCTGGCACGCCGATGTCGGCCATCGCCGCGCGCACCGCGTCCATCGCCTGGGCCAGCGTGACGCCCTCGGCGGTGCCGAAGGACACGGTGGTCGACACGCGACCGTCGAGGTGGGCGATCGACAGCGGCATGACGCCCTGCTCCACCCGCGCGAAACTGTCCAGCGGCGCCAGCCCGCCGTCGGCGGTGGCGATGCGCACCGAATCCAGCGCCGACAGGTCCTGCGCGCGCTCGGGCGCCACTTCGAGCACCACCTTGTACTGGTTCAGTGGCTCGTACAGCGTGCTCACCTGACGCTGGCCGAAGCCGTCGTAAAGCTCCTGATTGACGGTGCCGGGCGTCAGGCCGAGACGGGCCAGCGTGTCGCGGTCATAGACCAGCCGCGTCTGCGAAGCGCGGTCTTCCTGATCGGTGCCGACATCGACCAGCTGCGGCAGGTCGCGCATCGCGTCGCGCACCTTGGGCACCCATTCGCGCAACGCGCGCAGGCTGTCGGCAGTCAGCGTGAACTGGTACTGCGAGGACGAGCGCAGGCCGCCGACGCGCAGGTCCTGCGCCGCCACCAGGAAGAGCTGCACGCCTTCGATGCGCGCCAGCTTGCCGCGCAGCCGGCCGATCACCTGCTCGGCCGACACGCCGCGTTCCTTCAGCGGCTTCAGATTGACGAAGAAGCTCGCGTTGTTGGCGCCACCGCCGCGACCGCCGCCGGTGAAGGCGCTCACGTTGTCGACCGCCGGGTCGCTGCGGATCGCCTCCACCGCCTGCTCCATCTTCTTCGTCATCGCCTGGTAGGAGGTGCTCTGATCGGCGCGCAGGCTGCCGAACAGGCGGCCGGTGTCCTGATTCGGGAAGAAGCCCTTGGGCACGATGGAAAACAGCCAGAAATTCAGCGCGATGGCGCCGAGAAAGATGAGCATGACGATGCGCGTGTGGCGCAACGCCCAGTCCAGGCTGTGCGCGTAGGCGATCTGCAGGTCGTCGAACACGCGGCCGAGGGCACGCTGCCAGCGCGCCTCCTGCTCGACCGGGCTGTGTCGCAGCAGGCGCGCTGCGAGCATAGGCGCCGCGGTCAGCGATACCACCATGGACACCAGCACCGCCACCGACATGGTCAGCGCGAATTCGCGGAACAGGCGGCCGACCACGCCACCCATCAGCAGGATGGGGATGAATACCGCGACCAGCGACAGGCTGATCGCCACCACCGTGAAGCCGACCTCGCGCACGCCGGCCACCGCTGCCTCGAAGGGCTTGAGTCCGCGCTCGATGTGGCGGGCGATGTTCTCGATCACCACCACCGCGTCGTCGACGACGAAGCCGGTGGCGATGGTGAGCGCCATCAGCGACAGATTGTTCAGGCTGAAGCCGAGCAGGTACATGACGGCAAAGCTGCCGGCCAGTGACACCGGCACCACGACCGCCGGAATCAGCGTCGCCCGTGCGTTGCGCAGGAACAGGAACACCACCAGGATGACCAGCGCGATCGATATGACCAGCGCGATCTCCACCTCGTGCAGCGCGCTGCGTATGGTGACCGAACTGTCCATCGCCACTTCCATGCGCGCCGCCGCCGGCAGGCTGGCGCCCAGCTCCGGCAGCAGTTCGCGCACCCGCTCGACGGTCTCGATCACGTTGCTGCCCGGTCGCTTGGTCAGCACCAGCAGCACCGTCGGCTTGCCGTTGGTCAGGCCGAGGTTGCGCACGTCCTGCACCGAATCCTCGACCCGCGCCACGTCGCCCAGGCGCAGCACGGCACCCGAGGTGTGGCGCAGGATGAGCGGCACGTAGTCCCCGGCGCGGCGCGCCTGGTCGTTCGCCTCGATCTGCCAGTAGCGCTCGCCGTCCTCGACGAAGCCCTTGGGCCGGTTCACGTTCGACTCGGTGATGCGGTTGCGCACGTCGGCCAGCGTCAGGCCGCTCTGGTGCAGCGCTTCCGGATTGACCTGCACGCGGATGGCCGGCAGCGCACCGCCGCCGACGGTCACTTCACCGACGCCCGGAATCTGCGCCAGCTTCTGCGCCAGCACGGTCGAGGCCACGTCGTACAGCCGCGGAATGGGCACCGTTTCCGACGTGATCGCCAGGATCATGATGGGCGCGTCGGCCGGATTCACCTTGCGGTAGCTCGGGTTGGACGGCAGGCTGGTTGGCAGGCTGGCGCGCGCGGCGTTGATCGCCGCCTGCACGTCGCGCGCCGCGCCCTCGACGTCACGGTCGAGGTCGAACTGCAGCGTCACCCGCGTATTGCCCTGCGAACTGCTCGACGTCATTTCGGTGACGCCGGCGATGCGGCCCAGCGTGCGCTCCAGCGGCGTCGCCACGGTCGCCGCCATCACCTCGGGGCTGGCGCCGGGCAGCGCGGCGCTGACCGATATGGTCGGGAAATCGACCTGCGGCAGCGCCGACACCGGCAGCAGCCGGAACGCCAGCGCACCGGCCAGCGCGATCGCCGCGGTCAGCAGCGCGGTGCCGACCGGACGGCGGATGGGCATCGCCCAGGCACTCATGCGCGACCGCCCTCCGTCGCGTCGATGGCCGCGTGGCGCAGCTTGAACAGCCGCCCGAAAGCCAGATAGATCACCGGCGTCGTGTACAGCGTCAGCACCTGACTCACCAGCAGGCCGCCCACCATCGTGAGGCCGAGCGGGAAACGCAGCTCCGAGCCCATGCCGCCGCCGAACACCAGCGGCAGCGCGCCGAGCAGCGCCGCGGCAGTGGTCATCAGGATGGGTCGCAGCCTGAGCTGGCAGGCCTGGAAGATCGCATCGCGCGGCGCCATGCCCTCGTTGCGTTCGGCTTCGAGCGCGAAGTCGATCATCATGATGGCGTTCTTCTTGACGATGCCGATCAGCAGGATGATGCCGATCACCGCAATCATGTCGAGCGCGTGACCGGCCAGCAGCAGCGCCAGCAGCGCGCCGATGGCGGCCGACGGCAGCGTGCTCAGTATGGTCAGCGGATGCACGTAGCTTTCGTACAGCACGCCGAGCACGATGTACATGGTCACCACCGCGGCCAGGATGAGCCACAGCGTGTCGCTCAGCGAGGCGCGGAAGGCCTCGGCCGCGCCTTCCCACTTCAGCGTCATCGTCGCCGGCATGCCCAGCTGCGCGCGCACCGACTCGACCGCGTCCACCGCTTCGCCGAGCGATACGCCGTCCGGCAGGTTGAAGGACAGCGTGGCCGACGGAAACTGGCCCTGGCGGCCCATGGCCAGCCGTGCCGGACGTTCTTCGACGCGCACCAGCGTGCCCAGCGGCACCTGCAGGCCATCGGCCGACATCACGTGCAGTTGCGCGATCGCCTCCGGGCCGATCTGGAACTGCGACTGCACGTCGAGCACGACGCGGTACTGGCTGGACTGGGTGAAGATGGTCGAGATCAGCCGCTGGCCGAAGGCGTTGTACAGCGCCGCGTCGATGTCGGCGACGGTGACGCCGACGCGGGCCGCCGCCGCCCGGTCGATGTCCACATAGGCCTGCAGGCCGCCGGTGGCCAGATCGGTCGTGACCTGGGTGAGCCGGTCCGACTGCTGCAGCGCGGCTGCGAGCCGGGGCACCCATTCCAGCAGATCTTCGTGGTTGGTGGCCTGCACGACGAAGGGGTACTGGGCGCGGCTGACGCGGTCCTCGATGGTCAGGTCCTGCACCGGCTGCAGATAGAGCGCGACGCCCGGCACCTCGCGCGCCGCCGCTTCGAGCCGGCGTGCGATCTCCGGCGCGCGGTCGCTGCGTTCGGCCAGCGGCTTCAGCCTGATCTGCATGCGGCCGGTGTTCAGTGTCGGATTCTGGCCATCGACGCCGATGAATGAACTGACGCTGTCGACGTCCGGGTCACGCAGGATGACCTCGGCCAGCGCCTGCTGGCGCGCGCTCATCGCCGAGAAGGAAATGGTCGGTTCCGCTTCCGACATGCCCTGTATCAGCCCGGTGTCCTGCACCGGGAAGAAGCCCTTGGGCACCGCCAGATAGAGCAGCGCGGTCAGCACGAAGGTGGCGACTGCCGCGACCAGCGTGAGCGGCTGGTGATCCAGCACCCAGCGCAGCGTGCGCGCGTAGCCGGCCAGCAGGCGGGCGTACCAGCCCTCGTGCGCGTGCTCGCCCTCGGCCTTCAGCAGCCGCCCGGCCATCATCGGCGTCAGCGTCAGCGACACCACCGCCGACAGCAGGATGGCGATGGTGAGCGTCAGCGCGAATTCGCGGAACAGCCGGCCGACCACGTCCTGCATGAACAGCAGCGGAATCAGCACCGCCACCAGAGACACGGTCAGCGAAATGATGGTGAAGCCGATCTCCTTCGCGCCGTCGAGCGCGGCCTGCATCGCGCCCTTGCCCATCTCCAGGTGACGGGCGATGTTCTCGGTCATCACGATGGCGTCATCGACGACGAAACCGGCGGCGATCACCATCGCCATCAACGTCAGGTTGTTCACCGAGAAGCCGGCCAGATACATGATGGCGAAGCTGCCGATCAGCGACAGCGGCACCGCGATCGCCGGAATGACGGTGGCGCGCGCGTTGCGCAGGAACACGAAGATGACGGCGACGACCAGCAGCACCGCCATCACCAGTTCGATCTGCACGTCGCGCACCGAGGTGCGGATCGACTCGGTGCGGTCGGTCAGCACCTGCACGTCGACCGCGTCCGGCAACGAGGCCTGCAGTTCGGGCAGCAGTGCATTGATCCGGCTGACCACGTCGATCACGTTGGCGCCAGGCTGGCGCTGGATGTTCAGGATGAGCGACGGCGTCTCGTTGGCCCAGGCAGCGAGCAGCCGGTTCTCCGGGCCGTCCACGACTTCGGCAACGTCCTGCAGCCGGATCGGCGCACCGTTCTTCCAGGCGATCACGCTGCGCCGGTACTCGTCGGCCGAGCGCAGCTGGTCGTTGGCGTCCAGTGTGGTGGCGCGCGTCGGGCCGTCGAAACTGCCCTTGGCCTGGTTGGAACTGGTGGCGACCACCGCGGCGCGCAGCTGTTCGAGGCTCAGACCGTAGGCGGCGACCGCCGACGGATTCACGCGCACCCGCACGGCACGGCGCTGGCCGCCGGAAATGCTGACCAGACCGACGCCGGACTGCTGCGAAATCTTCTGCGCCAGCCGGCTGCTCACCGCCTCTTCGAGCAGGTGCAGCGGCACCGCCTTCGAACTGACCGCCAGCGTCATGACCGGCGCGTCGGCCGGATTGACCTTGCTGTAGATCGGCGGCGCCGGCAGTTCGTTGGGCAGCAGCGTGCTCGCGGCATTGATCGCCGCCTGCACTTCCTGCTGCGCGGTGTCGAGCGATATGTCGAGACCGAAGCGCAGCGTCACCACCGAAGCGCCGGCCGAACTGAGCGAATTCATCTGCACCAGGCCGGGCATCTGGCCGAACTGGCGCTCAAGCGGCGCTGTGATCAGCGAGGTGGTCAGTTCCGGACTGGCGCCCGGATAGAAGGTGACCACCTGCATGGTCGGATAGTCGACCTGGGGCAGCGCCGATACCGGCAGCAGACGGTAGGCGAGAAAGCCGGCGACCAGCAGCGCCACCATCAGCAGCGAGGTGGCCACCGGCCGCAGGATGAACAGGCGGGACGGATTCATCGCTGCCGCTTCACTGCGCCGGCGGCGGGCCACGACGACCCGGCGCGCTGCCATTGCCGACACGCGGCGCGGATGGAGTGTCGTCGAGCTTCACCTTGTCGCCTTCGCGCAGGCGGTCCACACCGTCGGTCACGACGCGCTCGCCCGGCTGCAGGCCTTCGGTCACCTGCTGCAGTTCGCCTTCGAGCACACCGGTCTTCACCGGCCGCATGACAGCGGTCAGGTCGTCGCCGACCACGTATACGAAAGGTCCGCTGGCGCCGCGCTGTATCGCCGACACCGGCACGACGATGGCGTCGGCGATGGTGTCGACGCGCAGCTTCACGTTGACGAACTGGTTCGGAAACAGCGCGCCGTCGCGGTTATCGAACATGGCCTTGGCTTTCACGGTGCCGGTGGCGACGTCGATCTGGTTGTCCAGGATGCGCAGCGTGCCGGTCGCCAGCACGGTGCGGTTATCGCGGTCACGCGCCTCGACCGGCAGGCCGCCGCGCGCAATGGCACTGCGCACCGCGACCAGTTGCGGCTCGGGCAGCGCGAACACGACCGAGATCGGCGCATCCTGCGTGATGGTGAGCAGGCCGTCGGCGTCCGAGCTGCGCACGATATTGCCGGGCGTGGCCAGGCGCAGGCCGACGCGGCCGCTGATCGGCGCCGTGATGCGGGCGTACTGCAGCGACAGCCGAGCGCTGGCGATGGTGGCGTCGTCGGCCAGCACTGCGGCTTCGTACTGGCGCACCAGCGAGCGCTGGTTGGTCACCTGCTGCGCGGCGATCGAATCCTGCGCCAGCAGCGTTTCGTAACGCGTCAGGTCCTCCTTCGCGTTGGCCAGCAGCGCCGCATTGCGCGCCTTCGCCGCTTCGCCCTGCGCCAGTTCGACCTGGAACGCGCGCGGATCGATCTGCGCCAGCAGGTCGCCCTTCTTCACCCGCTGACCTTCGGTGAAATGCAGCGACTGCAGTTCGCCCTCGACCCGGCTGCGCACCACCACGCTCTCGATCGGCGTCACCGTACCCAGCGCCGCCAGATGCACCGGCAGGTCGGTGCGCTGCGCGACCGCACTGCCGACTCGCGTATCGCCGCCGAAGCGGCGTGCGCCACCCGGAGGACCGCCCGGCGGGCCGCCGGCCCTCATCCCGGGTGGTCCGCCCTCACCGTCGGCCGGCTTGGTGCGTTCGTTGGCGTAGAACCAGCCGGCGGTCAGGCCGGCCAGCAGAAGCAGCATCATGATCCAGGGCCAGCGCGGTTTGCGCGTGGCCGGAGCGGCATCGTGTCCGTGTGTGGTCATCTGGATGGAAGGGCGTTGTTGGGTGCGACCGACGGTCGAGACCCGATCATTATTGTGGGTGCCTGTTAATCGAAACGCTGCCTGAGCCGCCGGCAGGTGAATGCAGTGTAAACGGCGACGGCAAAGCTGCGACTGCGGGTCAGTGGAGCGTGCGACGGGTCGGCGAGTTCCTACAGACCTGCGATCGCCCCGCGGCTATCCTCGTGGGCTCCCAAGCAGCCAGTGCCAGTACTTCTTCAGCGCGGCCTTTCGTGACAGGCGGGCCTCACGCCCGTCGCCCCGCATCACCCAGCGTCCGGTCGCTTCCCCTCCAATCAAGCGGAGTCGAAGCCTTGTTCGTCCATCTTGCACCGCTCGCCGCCCTGCTCGGCGGCGTCGCCCTGCTGCTGCTCGGCAGCGGCCTGCTCACCACGCTGCTCGCCGTGCGCGGCGGCATCGAAGGATATGGCAGCCCTTTCATGGGTCTGCTCGGCTCGCTGTTCTTCGCCGGCTTCCTGATCGGCACCCGGGTCGCGCCGACGCTGATCCGCCGCGTCGGCCACGTGCGCGCGTTCGCCTTCTTCACCTCGGCCGTGGCCTGCAGCGTGCTGCTGCACGAAATGTGGGTGTCGCCCTGGGTGTGGGCGCCGGTGCGCCTGATCACCGGCATCGCGATGGTCGGGCTGTACGCCATCGTCGAAAGCTGGCTCAACAGCCAGGCCGCGCCGGCGCAACGGGCCCGCGTGTTCGCGACCTATATGGGCGTGAATCTCGGCGCACTGGCGCTGGCCCAGCAGCTGCTGCAGGTCGGCGACGCCGGCACGCACACGCTGTTCGTGCTGGCCGCGCTGCTGGTGTGCGCAGCGGTGATGCCGGTGGCGGCGACGCGACTGAGCCAGCCGCAGATCGACAATGCCGCGGCACCGGCGCTGCGCAGCCTGTACCGAAAGGCACCGATCGCCTTCGATGCGGCCTTCGCCTCCGGCCTCGCGATGGGCGCCTTCTGGGGTCTGGGCGCGGTGTGGGCCGACCGCAGCGGACTGGGCAGCTCGGGCGTGGCCGCATTCATGAGCGCAACCATCGTCGGCGGCGCGCTGTTCCAGTGGCCGCTGGGCATGCTGTCCGACCGTCACGACCGCGGCCGCGTCATCACGCTGGTGGCTTTTGCCGCCGCGCTGCTGGCGCTGCTGCCGATGTTCGCGCTGCCCTTCGGCGCCGACGCGACGGCGACCGCCGGGCTGCTCTACGGCGGCTTCGCGTTCGCGCTCTACCCGATGGCGATGGCGCGCCTGATAGACCGGCTCGACCCGCACGAAGTGCTGGCCGG
>Ga0123397_130773_pt1 | contig 17616 bp, 16 predicted proteins | sample T10HLNH4metaT_FD_89925 | JGI IMG/M metagenome (GOLD analysis project Ga0123397, IMG submission 89925) | Methane-oxidizing artificial microbial communities from Washington, USA to study methane cycling - T10-HLNH4 metaT (Metagenome... ... | reverse complement strand
GCCTTCGCGCGTCAGCGCGGCGATCAAGGTCGCTGCGGACGGAGGCCCAGCCGATGCCCGATCCGACCACGCCCAACCCGACGGCTCAGCGCACGCTCAATGTCCTCCTGATCGAAGATTCGGAGGATGACGCGCTGCTGCTGCTGCACCGCTTCCGCCAGGCCGGCTATGCGGTGCGCTCGACCCGCGTCGAGGACGAGGCCGGCCTGCGCGAAGCGCTCGCCGCACGCACCTGGGACGTGGTGCTGTCCGACCACAACATGCCGTCCTTCTCGGCCATGGCCGCGCTGGGCATCCTGCAGGCGCTGGGGCTGGACCTGCCCTTCATCATCGTGTCCGGCGTGATCGAGGAGGACATCGCGGTGTCCGCGATGCGCGCCGGCGCGCACGACTACCTGAGCAAGGGCAATCTGGACCGTCTGGTGCCGGCGGTCGAGCGTGAAATGCGCGAGGCGCGCAACCGGGCCGAAAGGCACAGCGCGCTCGATGCGGTCCGCGACAGCGAGGCACGCTTCCGTGCGCTGGCCGCCAACATTCCGGGCATGGTGTTCCAGCTGCTGCGTCACGACGACAGCGGCTGGCGCTTCCTGTTCGTCAGCGACGGCTGTCTGGCGCTGCTCGGTCTCAAGCCCACCGACCTGATCGCGCAGCCCAGCCGCTTCCTTGAAATGGTGCTGCCGGAGGACATGCCTGAGCTGAACCGCTCGATGAAGCTGTCAGCCCAGACGCAATCGACGGTGAACTGGGAAGGCCGCATCCGGCTGCCGGACGGCGACGTGAAGTGGGTGAACCTGCGTTCCTCGCCGCGCCTGCTCGCCTCCGGCGTGCCGATCTGGGAAGGCATCGTTTCCAATATCACGCAGAGCAAGCTGACCGAGCGCGAACTGCGCCAGTCGCGCGGACAGCTGGCCGAGCTGTCGTCCCATCTGCAGATGGCGAAGGAAGAGGAGCGCGAGCGCATCGCGCGGGACATTCACGACGAACTGGGCGGCCTGCTGGTGGCGCTGAAGTTCGAGGTGTCGCTGCTGGCGAGCAAGACCACCGCCGACCCGGAGGCCATCCGCAAGCGTTCGGACAGCATGGGCAAGCTGGTGGATGACGCGATCAGCACGGTGGGCCGCATCGCACGCGAACTGCGCCCGGGCATCCTGAAGGAGTTCGGACTGGCGCCGGCAGTGGAAAGCCACGCCGAGGACTTTGCCGCCCGTACCGGCCTGCAGTGCGAACTGCTGTGCGTGGACCACGACATCGAGCCGGACGAGGAAACCGCGATCGCGCTGTTCCGCGTGTTCCAGGAAGCGCTGACCAATGTGTCCAAGCACGCGCAGGCGCACAAGGTCGAGGTGCGCATGACCCAGGAAGACGACGACATCGTGCTCGAGATCGCGGACGATGGCCGCGGCCTGTCGGCGGCTGATCTGAACAAGCCCAAATCATTCGGCCTGCGCGGTATCCGCGAGCGGGTCGCCCACCTGAACGGCCGCTTCGAGGCCAGCCGCCGCGAAGGCGGTGGCACCCGGCTGCTGCTTCGGGTTCCGGCCTGTCGCCGCACCGTACTGGAGTTCGCACGATGAGCAGCATCCGTATCCTGATCGCAGACGACCACGCCATCGTGCGTTCCGGGCTGCGGCAGATCCTGTCCGACAGCCCCGATCTGGTGGTGACCGGGGAAGCCGAGAACGGCGTCGAGGCGATGCACAAGCTGCGCGACGGCAATGGCAACGCGAGTTTCGATCTGGTGCTGATGGACGTGTCGATGCCGGACCGCAACGGCATCGACACACTGAAGCTGGTGCGCAAGGAATATCCGAAGCTGCCCGTGCTGGTGCTGTCCATGCATCCGGAAGAGCAGTACGCGATCCGCGCCCTGAAAGCCGGTGCCGCCGGTTACCTGACCAAGCAGAGCGCGCCCGATCAGCTGGTGAATGCCATCCGTCAGGTCGCCAGCGGCAAAAAGTACGTATCGCCCTCGCTGGCGATGGAACTGGCCAACGCGATCACCGACGACAGCGAGCGGCCGCCGCACGAAAAGCTGTCCGACCGCGAATACCAGACCCTGGTCATGATCGCCTCCGGTCGCACGCTCACCCAGATCGGCGAGGAACTGAATCTGAGCGTCAAGACGGTCAGCGTCTATCGCGCGCGCCTGCTGGAAAAGATGCGCATGAAGAACAATGCGGAACTGACCCACTACGGGCTCAAGCACGGGCTGGTCGACTGAGGCCGACCCGGGCGCGCCCTTGAGGTGTGCATCTTTTCACGGGCTGCCCCCCTAAAGACCGAAGGACAGCTGCCGTTGTTGTCCTTCGTTACAGACCGTTAAACTCTGCTTCCCATGACTGATTCCATGCAGCCGCTCGATATCGCTCGCGAAGCCTTGCGACGGCTGGCCATGCGTCAGTTGCAGCCGACCCCGGAAAACTACCGCTCGCTCTACCACGAGATCGCCGGCACCAAGGCGGAAGAACTGTTCCCGGAACGCGCGCTCAAGCTGGTGTGTTCGACGCTGCCGCGGCTGAACCAGGCACAGATCGAATTCGTGCAGCGGCTCGAAAGCGCGGTCGGCAGCCGCAGCTGGTCTGCCATCAGCGGCTCCCTGGTTGGCCTGCTGCGCGCCCAGGCGGCGCCGCAGCGCAAATGGACCGCCCTGCTGAAGGACGTGTTCAAGCAGCTAGAACGCAACCACGCCTCGCTGTCCTTCGCGCAGAAGCATCAGGCCCTGCAGCAGGTGCTCGATTCCAGCAATGGCGAACTGGACGCGCTCTATTCACGGATGAGCGCCCTGGCTGACAAGTGGGAATCAGCCGATGAAGCGGGGCCGACGCCGGCTCCGGCGGGCGTTGAGGCCGTGACCGCAGCCACCGACAACAGCGACGCCGCACTGCGCGACCTGTTCGCGCGCACGCTCGAAGGCGTGGTGTCCAGCCTGCTCATCGCCGCACCGGACCTGCGTGACGAAGCGCTCGAACTGGGCACCGTGCTGCGCGAGGTCCGTGACATGCGCGGTGTGGATGACCTCGCTGCCCGGCTGCGCAACCTGATCTACCGCCTCAACTGGGTGGTGGACGATCAGGCGGAAATCCGCGCCGGCCTGATGTCACTGCTCGATCTGCTGCTGAAGAACATCAGCGATCTGGTGATCGATGACCGCTGGATGCGGGGGCAGATCGACGCGCTGCGCAATCTGTGCGACCACCCGATCAGTGCGCGCGAACTCGACGAGGTGGAACGCCGCCTGCGCGAGGTGATCGAGCGGCAGGGGTCGCTGCGCGGCAACATCGACGACGCCAAGCACCAGATCAAGCTGATGCTGGCCGGTTTCGTGGAACAGCTCGGCAGCTTCACCGACGCGACCTCGGGCTTCGGCAACAAGATGGAAGGCTATGCACGCACCATCGCCGAAGCCGATGACATCGGCGCGCTGCAGGGCGTGATCGCCGAGGTCATTTCGGCCACCCACGAGATGCGCCAGACCACCGAACGTTCGCGCAACGAGGTCGACACCATGCGCGACAGGGTGCGCGCAGCCGAGGCCGAGATCGAGCGCCTGCAGCTGGAGCTGGAACAGACCAGCGAACGCATGCGGCACGACCCGCTCACCGGTGCGCTCAACCGCAAGGGCCTGGAAGAGTCGTACGCCAAGGAGGTGTCGCGTGCATCGCGCCGCGGAACCAAGCTCTGCCTGGCGGTGCTCGACATCGACAACTTCAAGCGGCTCAACGACACCTACGGTCACAACACCGGCGACGAGGCGCTGCTGCATCTGGTCGCCACCGTGCGCGACTGCCTGCGGCCGCATGACACGCTTTCGCGCTATGGCGGTGAGGAGTTCGTCATCCTGCTGCCGGAAACGTCCATCGATGACGCGGTGATCGTGCTGCAGCGTCTGCAGCGCGAACTCACCAAGCGCTTCTTCCTGGCCAATAACGACAAGCTGCTTATCACGTTCAGCGCCGGCGTCACCGTGGTGCTGCAGGATGAACAGCAGTCCTCGGCCATCGAACGCGCCGACGTCGCGATGTACCAGGCCAAGGCCACCGGCAAGAATCGCGTGGTCGTCGCATCGGCCGACACCGTCTCCGCCTGATCCGCCCGTACCGGGCGGCAACGCGGCCGCTCTCACATTTGGTAACAGTTGAAGCCCAGTCCAGGCGCGGGTTTCAGGGCGAATTTCACGCCTGCCTAGCAGCAGAAAGTGCGCTCGATGAGCGCCCTAAAGTTTCTGGCGGCTGCGGCACACCCGCACCGGCGGGCCATTTCCGCAGCATGTGCCTGAAAACCGCGAGCACAAAGGCTTTCACCCGGACAAAGGACTAAAGTTTTGTCCGACCTCTCCGTTACTTGACTCATCGGCGACACACACGTCGGGACAGACCCGGCACCGCCGTAACAAGACCACTTCGTGACAGGAGAAAGAAAATGCCGCAAATCATCAACACCAACGTTGCCTCGCTCACCGCTCAGCGCAACCTCAATTCCTCGCAGAATTCGCTTGCCACTTCGCTGCAGCGTCTGTCGTCCGGTCTGCGCATCAACAGCGCACGTGACGATGCCGCCGGTCTGGCGATCTCGCAGCGCATGAACGCGCAAGTCAAGGGCCTGAATCAGGCTGCCCGCAACGCCAGCGACGGCATCTCGATGATCCAGACCGCTGAAGGCGGCATGTCGCAGATCCAGGACATGCTCATCCGCATGAAGGAACTGGCGACCCAGGGTTCGAACTCGACGCTGGCCGATGCCGAGCGCTCCTTCATCTCCGATGAAATGACCCAGCTGCGCGACGAAATCAACAACATTTCGACCCGCACCAAGTTCAACGGTCAGCAGCTGCTGAACGGTTCGTTCGGCAAGGCGCTCGATACGACCTCGACTGTTCAGGTCGGTATGAACCTGGCCACCACCGCACAGGCCGCGGTGACCAAGGTCGACATCTCGGGTGCAGCGGCTGGCACGACCTTCACCTTCGCGAATGCTGCCGGCGTGCTCACCCTGAGCGATGGCACGAACTCGCAGGCAATCGATCTGACGGCGGTGACCGTGGCGGCCGGCGGTTCTTACGAACTCAACTTCAACCAGCTGGGCGTGAAGGTGAACGTGAGTGCCGCGGCCAGCAAGGCCGGTGCAGACATCGCAACGGATCTGGACGCCGGCACGATCATCACGACCGCCGCCACCGGCGCGGAAATCCAGGTCGGCGCTGACGACGCAGCGGACAACCGCCTGACGCTGACCTTCGGCGACACCCGTATCGGTGCCACCTCGTCCGACGCCCGCATGGTCGCCCTGAACACCGACCTGACGGCTTTCGCCGGCGCGACCACGGCTGCGAACTCGCAGAAGCTGCTGACGTCGGTTGAGAACGCCCTGACCTATGTGTCTGAACAGCGTGCGGGCCTGGGTGCTCAGCAGAACCGTCTCGACTACACCGTCGCCAACCTGCAGACTCAGGCCGAGAACATCACGGCTTCGAAGAGCCGGATCACCGACGCGGACTTCGCGGCTGAAACCGCGAACCTGACCCGCGCCCAGATCCTGCAGCAGGCCGGTACCGCGATGCTGGCGCAGGCCAACTCGCTGCCGCAGAATGTGCTGAGCCTGCTCCGCGGCTAAGCAGCCCGCAAAACCGGGCGGGGTACGGGTGACCGTACTCCGCCCCTGATGTAAGGGAGACCATCATGGCCATCACGCCGATCTCGATGACCCCGGCCCAATTCACCCCGTCCGTCCCCGCGACGAACGGGGTGAAGTCCATGGGGGATTCGTCCACGCAGGGCGACGTCACCGCGGCTCAGGCACTGACCAGTGAACAGATCGAACAGACCGTCGATGAGATCCGCAAGCGGATCGAACCGGTGGCACAGAATTTGCAATTCTCGATCGACAAGGACACTGGAAAGACCATCGTGAAATTGATCGACACGAGCACCAAGGAAGTACTGCGGCAGATTCCCTCGGAAGAACTGGTGGCGATCGCCCGAGCCCTTGGCAAGAGCCAGAGCGGCCTGATCGAACGCAAGGCCTGAGGAGACCGCCATGGCATCGTCGCTGGCATTCGGTACCAACCTGGATATCAACACCATCGTCACGCAGCTGATGACGGTGGAAAAGCGTCCGCTGACGCTGCTGGCTGCCAAGCAGTCGGCGATCGACGCCAAGATTTCCAGCTACGGCATGCTCAAGAGCGCCTTCTCCACGCTGCAGACCGCCGCGGAGGGGCTGAGCAAGGCAGACGTTTTTGCCGCCAGGAAGGCAACGATTGCCGACGGCAATGTGGCAACAGTTGCCGCCTCGACCACCGCCACGCCCGGGAACTATTCGATCGAAGTCAGCAGTCTCGCGCGTGCCCAGGTCACCGCGTCTGCAGCGTTCGCGGGCGGCTCCAGCGCCACTGTGGGCAGCGGCACGCTGACCATCGAACTGGGCAGCTACAGCGGCGGGGCATTCACGGTCAATCCGGACAAGACGCCGGTCACCGTGACGATTCCGAATACCGCCACTTCGCTGGGCGACGTGCGCGACGCGATCAACGCGGCCAACGCCGGCGTGACCGCCTCGCTGCTGAACGACGGCACCGGCACCCGTCTGGTGATTGCCTCCAAGGAGGGTGGCACCGCCAACACGGTGCGCATCACGGCCAACGACAGCGACGGCGACAATACCGATGCGGCCGGTCTGTCCCGGCTGACCTATGACGCCTCCACCGGCGGCAGCTCGAACATGAGCGAGAAAGTGACGGCGACCGACGCACTGCTCAAGGTCAACGGCATCGATGTGGTGTCCAGCACCAATACGCTGACCAGCACGATCGAAGGGGTGACGCTGACGCTCAAGAACACCAATGTCGGAAGCCCGACCACGCTGACCGTCAGCAACGACTCGAGCGGCGCGAAGGCGGCGGTCGACAAATTGGTCAAGAGCTATAACGACGCCATCCTGACGATCAAGAACCAGACCGCCTACAACTCGACCACCGACAAAGGCGCGGCACTGAGCGGCGAAAGCACGGTACTCAGCCTGCGCAGCCGGCTGGCTTCGGTGGTGACCGGTGAGATCGCGCCTGGCGTTTCGCTTGCCAGCATCGGGGTGTCTGTCCAGAAGGACGGTTCGCTGAAAGTGGATTCGGACAAGCTGGCCACCGCGCTGGACAACGGCAAGGCCAAGGCGCTGTTCGTCGGAAGCACCGGCGTCACCGGACTGGCTTCCAGAATCGATTCGATGATTGCCGCGGCCATCGACGACGAGGGCCTGATCGGTAACCGTCTCGCGGGCATGGACGATGCCAAGAAAGCGATGAAGGTTCAGGAAGAGCGCCTGAACACGCGGATGGATCTGATCGAAGCGCGCTACCGCCGGCAGTTCAGTGCGCTGGACTCGATGATCAGTTCGATGAACCAGACCAGCGCCTATCTCACCAAACAGCTGGCCAGCCTTTCCAGCTCGTAAGCAGGCTTAAGGCGTTGCAGTTCCAGCCACTCAAACGGGAATACTGAACATCATGTTTGCCTCTCTTTCCAATCCGCGCATGGCATACAGCCAGGCAGGCGTAGAAGCCCGGGTCGCCAGCGCAGACCCGCATCAGCTCATCCTGATGCTGTACGACGGCGCGCTGATGGCGATCGCCACCGCCAGTCACCAGATGGACATCGGTGACGTTGCGGGCAAGGGTCAGTCCATCTCGCGCGCGATCGACATCATCGGCAATGGCCTGAAGGTCAGTCTGGACATGGAAGCCGGTGGCGAGCTGTCGCAGCGCATGTACTCACTTTACGAATACATGTGCATGCGGCTGCTGCATGCCAATTCGCAGAACGATCGCTCTGCGCTGACCGAAGTCAGCGCCCTGCTGGGCGAACTGCGGAGCGCATGGGAAGAGATCCGGCAAAAATTGGCGCAAGGCGCGCCGGTTTGACCGGAAACGGTTGAAATAGCGCTGTAAAAATCGGCCAGATGCACGCCTTGAACACCGGATGTGGCGGTAGGCTTGCGGCAGGTTTGGATGCCCGGCGGCTCGGCCTCCGGCGCCCCTCATGACAAGACGGTTCGGACACATGAACTCACTGATACTGCTCGAAAACATGCGCCAGATCGCCAGCGACATGGTCGAGGCCGCTCGTGCCAACGACTGGGATCGTCTGGTCGCGCTCGAACAGACCGTGGCAGCGATGCGCAACAGCCTCGCCGCCAACGACGAGCCGTCATCGTCGCCGGCAGAACGGGCGCGCAAGTTCGACCTGATGAAGCAGATCATCGCCGACGACGCAGAAGTGCGCCGTCACGTCGAACCCTGGATGCAGCAGGTCAAGAGCTATCTCGGCCGGCTGCCCGCGGGAACGGCGGAGAACAGCTGAAAGCGGCATGAACAACCTGCTGCCAGGGCTCGCACAGCGTCTGGCGGCGCTGACCCGCGACGCAGTCCAGACCACTGGGTCGATTGCGGCGATCACGGACCAGCTTCCCGAATTCCAGCCGGGCGAACGCTATACCGCCCGCATCCTCCAGTCCCTGCGTGACGGCCTGATACGCGCCGACATCGGGGGACAGACCGTCACCGTAAAGCTGCCGGAAGGCGCACCGCTGCCACAGGGCAGCACCGTCACGCTGACCCACGTCGAGCGCTCCGCGCAGACGCTGGTTGCCACACTGGACCGAGACGCCCAGCCGTCGGCGCCCGCCAATGCGGCGCCCCGGAGCGACGATGCCGATCCGGTCCGCCTGAGTACCCCGGGACGCACCATCGCCAGCCTGCTCGACGATCCACCACCCCAGCCGCCGAGGCTGGCGAACGGTCAGCCCCTGCTGGACCCGGCCCGCATGCTCGATCCGAGTACCGGCGTGCCCACCGGCAATGCCATGCCCCAGATCGCCGGCCGGCTGGCGCAGGCGATTGGCGACAGCGGTCTGTTCTACGAATCGCACCAGGCGCAATGGGTGGCCGGCCAACGACCGATCGAAGCGAGTGCCGCAGAACCGCAGCGCGCGTTCGACCCCGGTCTTCCGCAGCCCGCAGCAGCCGATCGCAGCGCGGGCCTGGCCCCTGCACCGACGGGTCTGCCCGGGGCGGCGGGCGCGACCGACGAAGCACCGGTCCAGACGCCCGACGGCGACGGCGGCGAACCGCCCGCCGTGCGCAGCGAAAGCACCTTAAGGTCACGGGACGACGCGAACCGCGCCGACAACGGCCCACCCGCCGAACTGCGGCCTCTGGTGCAGAACCAGTTGCTCGGCCTTGCCCAGCATACGCTGGCATGGGAGGGGCTGGCCTGGCCCGGCCAGCCGATGCGACTCGAAATCGACGACCCGCAGCCCGAACGCAGTGGCAGCGGCGAAGCGGGCGCTGACGAAGGTGCGCCGGAAGTGCCCTGGACCACACGCGTGCGCATGGTGCTGCCCGGCCTGGGCGAGATCGAGACTTCACTCACGCTGTGGAACCGGGACCATGCGCTCACGCTGGGCATTGCCGCCGACGGCGACGCACGCCTGCGCATGGGCGCGGCGCTGCTCGATCTGCAGCAGCGCATGACCGACGCCGGATTGCGGCTGGGAACCGTCAACTTCAGCGACGCGCCGCTGCCCGACGATGAAGCCGGAGCCGCCGCATGAACACCTCTCCCCGCGCCCAGGCGGTCGCGCTGGCCTATGGCGCCGGTGACGCCGCTCCGCGCGTGGTCGCCAAGGGGCGCGGCATGGTGGCTGACGAAATCATCCGCCGCGCACGCGAAGCCGGCGTGTTCGTTCATGAGTCGCGGGAGATGGTGTCGCTGCTGATGGGACTGGACCTGGATCAGCGCATTCCGCCCGAACTGTATGTGGCGGTTGCGGAACTGCTGGCCTGGATCTATCGCATCGAGAACGGAATGTCCGGCCTGCCCGCCCCAACCGTTAAACTGCCGCCTGCCCAGACGTGATTTCCCGTGCGGGGGCCGCTCGCCTCCGCACTTTCGTGACAGGAATGCCTGAATGACCGACGCCATCCGCTTCGATCTGCTCGAGGCCGACGATTTCGCACGCTACGTGCTGGACGGCCAGACCGATATCGCCTTCTACCTGCGCGCGATGAAGGACAAGCGCGTCAATCTGTCCGTCTATGCCGGGCGGGCGCCGACCCCTTTCCTGACCGCCGTGCTGGCGGTCGACGATGCCCGCGGCACGCTGGTGCTGGACGCGCCGCGCGACCTCGCACTGCTCGATCAGGCCGCTTCGGCCTCGCCGCTGGTGGTGCTCACCTCGCTGGAAAAGGTGAAGATCCAGTTCATGGTGGAACGCGGCACGGTGATCGACCACGAAGGTCACCCGGCGCTGGAACTGCCCTTCCCCAGCCGCATGCTGCGTCTGCAGCGTCGCGACTACTACCGCCTCATCCTGCCGCCCAACCCGCCGCTGCGCTGCCTGATGCCCTCGCCCGACGGCGAAAGCCGCATGGTCGATGCCGCAGTGGTCGATATTTCCGGCGGGGGTCTGGCAGTCATCGTGCCGCCCAGCGGCCTGGACGTGAAGGTGGACAGCGTGATCGACAACTGCCAGATCACGTTGCCGGAACTGGGCACGGTCACCGCCACGCTGCAGGTGCGCAACATGTTCCGGGTGACCGAGCGCGGCGGCACCGAACTGCGGGCCGGCTGCCAGTTCATCGGCCTGCCGGCGGCCGCCGATGCGCTGATCCAGCGCTACATCCTGCGCATGGAACGCGACCGCAACGCCCGTCAGGGCGCCTGACCGGGGCTGCAGCGGCCCGGCCGGATGAAGCTTTCGTGACAGCTGCATCCGTTTCCGGCCCTCCTGTGTAGAGCGGGGGACAACTCACCGATGGTGACGCGTCCCTCTTCAACCGCACTGCACAGGAAAGGTCAGACATGTCCGTACGCCTCGTCACGGCGCTCGCCGCCACGCTCGGCTTTGCCGCCCACTCCGCCCACGCCGCCGATTTCATCGGTCTCACCACCGGCAACCAGATCGGCATGATCAGCAGCGCCAATCCGGGAGCCGCCAGCTTCACTGCGATTTCCGGTCTGGCCGCCGGCGAGCGCATGCTCGGCATCGATCTGCGGCCCAGCAACAACATGGTCTACGGGGTATCCAGCCTGAACCGGCTGTACACTCTGAACGCCGCGACCGGTGCCGCCAGCTTCGTCACCGCGCTGAACAGCGCCATCATCAATACCGGCATCGCCTACGGCATCGACTTCAACCCGGTGGCCGACATCAACGGGGCGGCTTCGCTGCGTTTCGTGAGCCAGGCTGGCAACAACTACGCGATCAACGCCAGTACCGGCGCGGTTGGCAATCTGGGCGGCGTGATCCAGAGCGGCATCACCGCGGTCGCCTACAGCAACTCCGATGCATCGAAGCCCACCATGGCACCCGCGTCGACCACGCTGTATTACATCAACACCGCCACCGACAGCCTGCTGTTCGCGCCCTCCGCCTTCAACGCCCCGACGCTGACCCAGGTGGGTTCGCTGGGCCTGGGCGCCGACGTGATCGGCGCCAACGGCTTCGAAATCGACGCAATGGGCCGCGGCTGGGCCGCCCTGACGCTGGATAACGGTGACAGCGGGCTCTACATGATCAATCTCGCGACCGGAGCGGCCACGCTGTCCGGCGCACTGAACGCCAATCTGCGCGGGCTGACCTCGACCCCGTTCACGGCGCCGGTGCCTGAACCCGAAAGCTATGCGCTGATGCTGGCCGGACTGGGCCTGATCGGTGCCGCGGCGCGCCGTCGCATGACGCGCAGCTGATCTCTTCCGCCTCCGTGCGCGGCCTGCTCCCCCGGGTCGCGTTTCGGGCGCCGCCTGCGTGCGGCGCCCTTTTTCGTCATCCGACGCGCGCGCATCCACGCCGCCCGGCCGGCGCCGTCAGTCGAGGTCGAACTCGTCGTCCTGTTCAGGTACCACCGCGCGCCAGCCCAGTTCGCGTTCCAGCTTCTGGCGCAGGCTGTCGGCGGCGAGGGGTTCGCCGTGGGTGACGAAGACGCGCTCAGGCGCCCGGTCAAGCGGTCTGAGCCAGTCCAGCAGTTCGCGATAATCGGCATGGGCCGAGAGGCCTTCGATCTGGGCCACCTCGCAGCCTATCGGGGCGTCACGGCCGAAGATGCGCAGGCTGCGCGTACCCTTGAGCAGCGCATCGCCGCGTGTGCCTTCGGCCTGGTAACCGGCGATCACCACGGTATTGCGCGGATCGCCTCCGAAGGCCAGCAGGTGATGCAGGATGCGCCCGCCATTGAGCATGCCGGCGCCGGCCAGGATGATTTTCGGAAAGCGGTTGGCCGACAGCGCCTCGGAATCCTCGGGCGAGCGGGTATAGGTCACCATGGACTGCAGACGGTCGCAGGCGTCCGGCCCCAGACGGTGCTCGCCCTGAAAGTGGCGGAACACGCCGGTCACGTCTATTGCCATCGGGCTGTCGAGAAACACCGGCAGAGACGGGATGCGCTGTTCGTCCATCAGACGGGAAAGCAGATACATCAGCGCCTGGGTGCGTCCGACCGCGAACGAGGGCAGCAGCACGGTGCCGCCGCGCGACACCGTACGGTTCACGATGTCGGCCAGTGCGGCATACGGATCATGTTCCGGATGCAGACGGTCGCCATAGGTCGACTCCAGCACCAGCCAGTCGGTAGGCGCCAGCCGTTCCGGCGGCAGCATGACCGGGTCGTCCGGCCGTCCCACGTCGCCGCTGAAGCTGATGCTGCGCCCGGCGCATTCCACCCGTACGCTGGCCGCGCCGAGGATGTGACCGGCACGCTGGAAGGTGATCCGGAACGGCCCCACATCCACCGGCTCGCCGAAACCGGTGGCGCGGAACTGCTTCATCACCTGCCGCGCATCCTCCGCGGTGTAAAGCGGCTCGGCCGGATGGTGCTTGCTGTAGCCGTAGCGGTTGGCGTGACGCGCGTCCTCCTCCTGCAGATGGGCACTGTCTTCGAGCAGGATGTCGGCCAGCTCCCGCGTGGCCGACGTTGCCCACACCGGGCCGTGAAAACCCTCGCGCATCAGTCGCGGCAGAAAGCCGGAGTGGTCGAGGTGGGCGTGGGTGAGCACGACCGCGGAAAGGTCGCGCGGCGCAACCGGAAACGGCTTCCAGTTGCGGCTGCGGATGTTCTTCACCCCCTGGAACAGGCCGCAATCGACCAGCAGCCGGTGAGCACCGTGGGTGAGCAGGTAGCGCGAACCGGTGACGGTGGCCGCTGCGCCAAGAAATCGTATTTTCATGCGTCGCCTCCTGCAGCGCAGTGTAGAACGCCTGAACGGACGAAAACCCGGTGCGAAAAAAAACCGGCCCGAAGGCCGGTTTGCGTGACGTCAGGGCCGTGGCCTCAGACGCTCATGTTCATGATGTCCTGGTACGCATTCACCAGCTTGTTGCGGACCTGCACCATCTGCTGGAAGGACAGGCTGGCTTTCTGGGACGCGATCATCACGTCCTGCAGATTGGCTTCGGTATTGCTGCCGGTAATGAAGCCCTCGGACATCTTCTGCGCTTCCTGCTGGGCGGCATTGACCTGCTCGATCGCATTCTTCAGCGCCTCGCCGAAATCGGCGCCACCGGCAGCCGCATCGACCTTGCCGACCGGCTTGTTGCCGGCGACCTGCGCGGTCGAGCGCAGTTCGGTAATCATCTGGTTCAGGCTGGTGTTCATGCACGTTCTCCTGTGTCCACCGGCAAAAAATGCCGGCCGCGGACGACCCGGGTAGGTATTTCGGGGGTTTGCCCCCTGTTCAGCAGATTCCTTGCAATATCCGGGCCAGATTCGACTCGCGGGCTGCCTAGCCTTCGCGCAGCAGTCCGTCCGCCTTGTAGCGGGCAAGTTTATACCGCAGCGTGCGTTCGGAAATACCCAGTTTCTCGATCGCCTTCTTGCGCGAACCGCCGACCGCAGCCAGCGTTTCGAGGATGAGGTCGCGCTCCATGTCGCGCACCGACTTCACCTTGACCGGCGCGTCCGGCGTGGCATTGAGCGGTGCGTCGTTGGCCGCGGACGGCGCTGCCGGCGCACTGTTCACCGGCGCCGGCTCGGCCAGCGGCCGGCCGGCCGGCCGCTGGCTGCCGAGCACGATATGTTCCGCCTCCACCGTATCGTCCGGCGCCAGGATGGCGGCGCGCTGCATGGTGTTTTCGAGCTCGCGCACATTGCCGGGCCAGTCGTGGGCGGCAAGGATTGCCGCTGCCGATTCGCCCAGCTTGAGCGCCCTGCCCTGCGCCTTGGCGCAGCCGGCGAGGAAGTGACGCGCCAGCGGCACGATATCGCCCGGACGTTCGCGCAGCGACGGAATCGCGATCGGGAACACGTTCAGCCGGTAATACAGATCCTCCCGGAAGCGACCGACGCGGGCTTCGGCCTCCATGTCGCGGTTGCTGGTGGCCAGTACGCGAATGTCCAGCGGCACCGGTTTCTTGCCGCCGACGCGCTCGACCTCGCGCTCCTGCAGCACGCGCAGCAGCTTGGCCTGCAGCGACAGCGGCATTTCGGAAATTTCGTCCAGCAGCAGCGTGCCGCCGTCCGCCTGCTCGAACTTGCCGGCCTGGGCGGTGGTGGCGCCGGTAAAGGCGCCCTTCTCGTAGCCGAACAGCGTGGCTTCAAGCAGATTGTCCGGAATGGCGGCGCAGTTGATCGCGATGAAGGGCTTTGCGGCGCGCGGTGACTGCTGATGGATGTAGCGCGCGAATACTTCCTTGCCGGTGCCGGATTCGCCGGTCAGCAGCACGGTCGCCTCGGATTTCGCGACGCGCGAGGCCAGACCGAGCACCTGACGGGTGCGCGGGTCTTCCGCCACCATGTCGGTCGGGGTCACCACCGGCGCCGCATAGCGCTCGATGTGGGCCAGCAGCACGTCCGGTTCGAAGGGCTTGAGCAGGAAGTCGCAGGCGCCGGCGCGCATGGCCGCCACCGCCTTTTCGACGTCGCCGAAGGCGGTCATGAGCAGCACCGGCAGCGCCGGCTCGCGGGCGCGGATTTCCTTCAGCAGCGTCAGGCCGTCCATCGGCAGCATCTTGAGGTCGGTGATGACCAGATTCAGCGCGTGCTCGCCGGTGTTGCGCTCCAGCATGCGCAGGGCCTGCGGGCCGTCGGCCGCGCCGATCACGCGGTGGCCGGCGCATTCGATCGCCAGGCACAGCGCATCGCGCAGATTGGGTTCGTCCTCGACCACCAGGATGTTCAGCTTTTCGCTCATTGCCCGTTCTCCAGCACAACTTCTTCCGGCGTCTGCACAGGCAGACGCAGGGTGAAACGGCTGCCCGCGCCGGGCGCGGACTCGCATTCGATGTCGCCGCCGTGCACGCGGGCCACACCGCGTGCAATCGCCAGCCCCAGCCCGGTCCCGTCCTCACGTGTGGTGAAGAAGGGCTCGAACAATCTTTCCTGTATCTCGCGCGGGATGCCGCGACCGTTGTCACGCACCACGAAACCGACCTCGTTGCCGGCAAAATCGACCGACAGGCCGACTTCTCCGCCGCCGACGCAGGCCTGTACCGCGTTCTCCAGCAGGCTCACCAGCGCACTGGCCACCGCCTTGCGATCGCCGGACACGGTGCCGGCTGACGGCGGCGTGACGGTCAGCGTCACGCCGGCCTGGCGCGCCACCGGCTCCACCGTGTGCTGCAGTTCGTCTACCAGCGCGGCGACATCGATCGCTTCACGCCCGAGCACCTCGCCGCGCGCGAACATGAGGGTGTCGCGGATCAGCCGCTCCAGGTGGCGCAGCCTGTCCTGGGCGCGCGAGGCAATGGATTTGACGTCGGCAGGCGCCATTTCGCGCGAAAGGAGCGTGCCGACGTAGAGCGTGGCCGCCGCCAGCGGCGTGCGCAGCTGGTGCGCCAGTGAGGCGGCCATCTCACCCATGGCCGCCAGTCGTTCATTCCGTGCGGCCGCGATCTTCAGCGCGTGCTGGCGGGTCATGTCGTGCAGCAGCACGATGCGGGCATTGCCGCCGGCCAGTGCCGCTTCATTCATCGACAGCCGGCGTGGCTGTCCGTTCTCGCCGGTGCAGTCCCACTCGGCCGGCGCATCCGCCGGTAACAGCCGCGCGGCGCTGGCGCCCCATCCAGCGCCCGGCCGGGCGCCGACCATGTCCAGCGCGGCCGGGTTGGCCTCTTCAATCACGCCATTGCCATCGACCACCACCACGCCGGCAGGCAGCTGATTCAGCAGCGTGCTGAGGCGATCGGTGAGGCGAGCCTTCTCCTCGTACTGGCGACGCAGTTCGCCATTCGCCTGCGCCAGTTCCTCGGTCAGACTGGCCACCTGCTTTTCCAGCGCGCCATAGGCCTCGGTCAGTTCGGCCGACGCGGCGTTGAACAGGCGGAATGCTTCCGCCAGCCGCGCCGCCTCTTCCGGGGCGATGCGGGCGGGTTCTGCCGGGCTGACGGGCGGTTCGGACATGCGCACGGTGCAGAGGGATTGATCGACCGTTGCAGCGTAGCAAGCCGCCCATCGCCCCTAGGCCGGAATCAGCCGGCCAAAAACCCGCCTTATCCACAGACCGCCGCGCGCGGGACAGTCCGAAAATCCGTGCCATCCTCGCAGAAGTACCGGTCGTGCCCGCTGGATGGCACGGCCCGGCGAGCAACCGCAAGAGACGAACCATGGCCGAAGCCGTACTCGATCCGAACGCCGCACCGTCCGCCCTGCCCTCGACGCCGCTCGCGCTTGCGCAGCAGCGCCTGGCCGCGATGCCGATGCAGAAGAAAATGGCGCTGGCCGGCGGGCTGGCGATGGCGATCGCGCTGCTGGTCGGCCTGCTGCTGTGGAGCCGGGCGCCCAACTACGAGGTGCTGTTCTCCAACATCAACGACAAGGACGGCGGCGCCATCGTCGCAGCGCTGCAGCAGGCCAACGTTCCGTACAAATACTCGGAAGGCGGTCACGCCATCCTGGTGCCGTCGCAGTTCGTGCACGACACCCGGCTCAAGCTGGCCGCCCAGGGCCTGCCGCGTGGCGGATCGGTCGGCTTCGAACTGATGGAAAGCCAGAAGCTCGGCCAGTCCCAGTTTTCCGAACAGGTGACCTATCAGCGCGCACTGGAAGGCGAACTGGCGCGCACCATCGGTACGCTGGCTGCGGTCGATGGCGCCCGGGTGCATCTGGCCATTCCCAAGCAGAGCGCCTTCCTGCGCGACGACCAGAAGCCGTCGGCTTCGGTGGTGGTGAGCCTGCTCGGCGGCCGCACGCTGTCGCCGGAACAGGTCGGCGGCATCGTGCATCTGGTGGCCTCCAGCGTGCCGCAGCTGCAGCCGGCCGCGGTGTCGGTGCTGGACCAGAACGGCAATCTGCTGTCGAACAACCGCGACGCCAAGGACAATGCCTCGCTGAATCCGACCCAGCTCAAGTATGTGAGCGAGATCGAGGCCGCCACGATACGGCGCATCGAAGGCATCCTGGAACCGCTGGTGGGCCGCGGCAACTACCGGGTGCAGACCGCCGCCGACGTCGACTTCAACCAGGCTGAGCAGACCGCAGAAACCTACAAGCCGAACCCGCTGCCGCAGGCCGCCATCCGCAGCCAGCAGCTCAGCGAATCGGTGAGCAACCAGCCGAACGCGGGTGGCGTGCCGGGTGCGCTGACCAACCAGCCGCCGGCACCGGCCACCGCACCGATCACCACGCCGCCGGCGCCG
>Ga0123397_129851_pt1 | contig 17909 bp, 14 predicted proteins | sample T10HLNH4metaT_FD_89925 | JGI IMG/M metagenome (GOLD analysis project Ga0123397, IMG submission 89925) | Methane-oxidizing artificial microbial communities from Washington, USA to study methane cycling - T10-HLNH4 metaT (Metagenome... ... | reverse complement strand
CTCAGATCTGGAAGGTGCGCAGGCTCGCTTCCAGTTCGCGGGCCGACGCCGCAACCGCTTCGCCCTGGGATGCGGTCTGCGCCACACCACGCGCATTGTCCTCGGACAGCGCCGACAGTTCGCCGGCATTGCGCAGGATGGCGTGCGCCGTCGTGTCCTGCTCGCGCATGCTGGTGGCGACCTCGCCGGACTTGTGCGCCAGTTCATCCATGCGGTTCAGGATGGATTCGAAGGTGTCCACCGCGCCGCGCGACGTCGTGACCGCCCCGCTCACCCGCTGGCTGGCCTGCCCCACGCGTTCGACGGTTTCCTGCGCATCGTGACGGATCTTGGCCACGATCTGTTCGATATCGGCAGTCGAGCCCTGGGTACGCTGCGCCAGCTTGCGCACCTCGTCCGCCACCACCGCGAAGCCGCGGCCCTGCTCACCGGCCCGTGCTGCCTCGATTGCGGCATTCAGTGCCAGCAGATTGGTCTGGTCGGAAATGTCCTTCACCACATCGTTGATCTTGGCGATCTCCTCCGAATCCTTGACCAGGCGTTCGATCACCTGCAGCGATTCCTCCATCTCCCTGGCGATGCGGCTGACGCCCTCCATCGACACTTCGAGATCGGTCTTGCCACTGCGCGTGCTGTCGCCGGCGTCGCGCACGATGCCGTCCATGTCCGCGGACAGATCCGCCACCTGACGCGCCGATGCCGTCATTTCCTCCATCGCCTCAGCGACGGTACGGATGCGGTCCGCCTGCTGCGAACCGGTTTCGTTGGCGCTGGTGGTCAATCGCGACAGTTCCTCGGCCGACGCGGTGAGTGTCGATGACAGCACGGTCATCTTTTCGATCAGCTTGCGGAAGGATTTGCAGGCCTGGTTGTACTCGTAGCCCAGCCAGGCGAAATCGTCCTTGCCGGACAGGCTGAGCTTGTGATTCAGCTTGCCTTCGGCAAGACTGTGCATCGCATTGACCAGCAGTTCCGCGCGCTGGCCGAAACCGCGGCCGAACCATACTCCGACGCCCACGATCACCGCAGCACATACGCTGCCGGCCGCGAGCACGCCCCAGATGCCCGGGAGCAGCACCTCCTGCGCACCGAACACGGCCACGCACATGACCGAGGCGAAAATCGAATGAAAAAGAAAGGCCTTGCGGATGCTGAGCATGTTTTTCATGTCTCCGTTCCTTGTCGTTCTGGGTGGGCTCAGGTCGAACGGCTCTTTGATTTTGTGACGCCCATGCCGTCGATCTCCTCAGGCCTCTCTAACGGTCGTTCACATCGCGGACTTGAGACGCCGCCATGAAAAAAGGCCGCACGGAAACCCATGCGGCCTTGTGCGACGCAGCAGACTGTGGCGGGGCTCAGTTGATCATGCCCAGCATGCGCGGCAGCCACAGGGACAGCGGAGGCCAGTAGGTCACCACCACCAGGAAGCCCAGCATGGACAGCAGCCACGGCCACACCGCCACCGTCAGCTCGGTGATGCCCATCTTGGTGATGCCGGACGCCACGTAGAGGTTCAGCCCCACCGGCGGATGGCACATGCCGACCTCCATATTGACCACCATCATGATGCCGAAGTGCACCGGATCGATGCCCAGCTTCACCGCCACCGGAAACAGGATGGGCGCGAAGATGAGCACGATGGACGAAGGCTCCATCACGTTGCCGGCCAGCAGCAGGATGACGTTCACCGCCAGCAGGAAGGCGATCGGACCGAGGCCCTGACCCAGCATCCACTCGGCCAGCGCCTGCGGAATGTTCTCGTTGGTCATGATGAAGCTGAACAGCACCGCGTTGGTGATGATGTACAGCAGCATCGCGCTCATGTTGGCCGAGTTCAGAAGCACCCGGGGCACGTCGCGCAGACTCATGTCGCGATACACGAACACTGCGACGATGAAGGCATAGACCGCGCTCATGGCCGCCGCCTCGGTCGGCGTGAAGATGCCGGTGTAGATGCCGCCCATCACCACCACGATCAGCAGCAGGCCCCAGACCGAATCACGGAAAGCCTTCAGGCGCTGGGCGGCAGACGCCTTGGGCTGGCGCGGATAGTCGAACCTGCGCGCGCGGTACCAGGTGACGAAGCCGAGCACGCCGGCCAGCGCCAGACCCGGCACGACACCGGCCATGAACAGCGCACCTACCGAGGTATTGGTCGCCACCGAATACATCACCATCACGATGGACGGCGGAATCAGGATGCCCAGCGCGCCCGAGGTCGAAATGACGCCGGCACCAAAGCGGTTCGGGAAACCTGCCTTCACCATGGCCGGCAGCAGGATGGAGCCGATGGCCACCACGGTCGCCGGGCTGGAACCTGACACCGCGGCGAACAGCGCACAGGCCAGCACGCCGGCCAGACCCAGACCGCCGTACCAGTGTCCGACCAGTGACGTGGCGAAATTGATCATCCGTTTCGCCACCCCGCCGTGGGTCAGGAAGTTGCCGGCCAGGATGAAGAACGGAATCGCCATGATTTCGAACTTCTCGATGCCGGTAAACAGCTTGAGTGCCACCGATTCCAGCGGCACCTGGGTCATCGTGAACAGAAAGGTGAGCACCGTCAGGCCGAGCGAGATCGAGATCGGCATGCCGGTCAGCATCAGCACGAACAGCAGCGTGAAAATGATCAGGGCGTTCATGCGCGCGCCTCCTTCGACTCGGTGACTTCGTCCAGACCATCGACATGGCCGTGGTCGTGGTGCGGCAGTTCACCGGTACGGATGAAGCCCAGCGTGACCTGCAGGAAGCGGAAGCACATCAGGTAGGAACCGAAGGGAATCGCCGAATAGACGATCCAGGTCGGCCACTCCAGGTCGGGCGTGGTCGGCCCTTCCGGAATGTCGGTCAGGTCGCGGCCGAGCCAGGAGAACACCGCGTGGTGCGCGCCGTTCTCCCAGACGAAGGAGGCGCCCAGCGTGCCGACGGTGGCGGTGAACAGTGCGCCGGCAAGCAGGCCGAACACCACGAACTTCGCACGGTTCTTCGGCTGCAGCCGGTTGATCAGCACATCGACGCCGACGTGGATGCCGGTACGCACGCCGTAGGCCGCACCGAACTTGGCCATCCATACGAACATGATGATGGTCAGTTCCTGCGCCCAGCTCAGGTTGATCGACAGCAGCCAGTCCTGCAGGCCGGGAATCGCGTAGCCGGCGAGATAGCGGTGCACCACGGCGACGAACACGATGAGCGTCGCCGCACCGATGAGAGCGGTGATGAGCCACTCCTCGAGGTGATCGAGAAATTTCATGGAAAGCCTCCGGACGGAGAGAGGTGGCGGCGGCCTGAACGGCCGCCGCGGCAGGCGGTGTTACAGCTTGGTGGGGTCGAACGCGGTTTCCTTGTAGATGTCGCGCAGGATCTGTTCACCGATCCGGCTTTCCATCTTCTTGTGCACCGGCACCAGCGCACGCTTGAAGGCCATGCGCTCGTCCGGGGTCGGCACGTAGATCTGGGTCTTGCCGCTCTTGCGGATGCCTTCCAGCGACGCGTCGTTCTCTTCCTTCGCGATCTTGTTCGCGTAGGCGGTGGATTCCTTCATCGCGGTGTCCAGCTGGCCGCGCACATCGGCCGGCAGGCCGTCCCAGAACTTCTTGTTCACGATCACCGCATAGCCGAGGTAGCCGTGGTCGGTCACCGTCATGTACTTCTGCACCTCGTGCATCTTCTGCGTGTACATGTTCGAGTGCGGGTTCTCGGTGCCATCCACCACGCCGGTCTGCAGCGCCTGGTAGGCCTCGGAGAAGGCCATCACCTGGGGCAGCGCGCCCAGCGCACGGATTTCCTCTTCCAGCACCTTGGACGACTGGATGCGAAGCTTCTTGCCCTTCAGGTCGGCCGGTGTCCTGATCGGGGTGTTGGCCGAGAAGGACTTGAAGCCGTTGTCCCAGAAAGCCAGACCGACGATGCCCTTGGGCTCCAGCTTCTTCAGGATGGACGCGCCGATCGGGCCCTGGGTCACGCGGTGCAGCTCTTCGTAGTTGTCGAAGATGAAGGGCAGGTCGAACACCTCGAATTCCTTCACGCCCAGCGGACCGAACTTGGCCAGCGACGGCGCCAGCATCTGCACCGCGCCGAGCTGCAGCGCCTCCATCTCTTCCTTGTCCTTGTACAGCTGGCTGTTCGGGTACACCTCAACCTTCACCTTGCCGCCGGTCAGCTCTTCCGCGCGCTTCTTGAAGTACTCCGCGGCCTTGCCCTTGGGTGTTTCCACCGCCACCACGTGGCTGAACTTGATCACGATCGGTTGCTGGGCCATGGCCAGCGGCGTCAGGCCCAGCGTCAGCAGGCCGAACAGCAGGGAATGCAGTTTCATGGTGTCTCCTCGTTATGGAAGGCCACACGGCGCGGACGGCCGGTGTGATGATCGGATTCTGGTAGTCCCGCCGGTCCGGGACCATTGTGGATATCCGCAACCGGCCGCCGCCTGTGGAAAACCGAAATACGCCCCCTGCCCGGCCCACTTATGATGGGCAGCTCAGCCCCTGGTCCGCCATGAATACCGTCCCGACCCTCACGCCTCCGCTGCACGCCCCCGCTTCCGGCCCCGGCTGGTACTGGATCGTGCCGCGGGTGGCGGTCGCCCTGTTTCTGGTCGCCATCGGTGCGCTGGTGTGGTGGCTGCACCGCAACGATCTGGACGAGCAGCGCGCCACGCTGATCAACGACGTGCTGTGGATGGAACAGGACCTGCGTTTCCATCTCGACCGCAACGCGGAACAGATGGCGCAGATCGGGCGTGACGCCGGCGACCGCCGGCTCGACCCGCAGGTGCTCGACGCCCGTCTGCGCAGCCTGATCGCCAACGGGCACGGCCTGCTGAAGATCGACACGCTGCACGCGACCGACCTGACGGACGGCGAGCTCTCCGGTCCGGCCCGCCTGTCCGGCAGCACCGGGCGGGCGGTCTACCTGCCGCCCGAACGGACCCCGGACGGCGACGTGCATTTCGACGTGCTGGTACCGCTGGGCGGCGATCTGGGCTGGATGCTGGGCCGTTACTCGATCGCGCAGATGCTGTCGCAGTCGGTGCCCTGGTGGTTCGCCGAACGCTACAAGCTGGACGTGATCGACAACACCGAAACCGTGCTGGCCAGCAAATCCAAGGTGGCCGCCGAACACGACGAACTGAACTACGCGCTCGCGTTCGACCCGCCGGGCCACGGCCTGCGTCTGAGGGTAACCGCCTACCGCAGCGACACGCGGCTGCTGCCTGCACTGCTCGTCGTCACCATCGTCGGCCTCGCGCTCACCATGCTGTGGAGTCTGTGGGCGCTGCGCCGGCATCTGGTGCGCCGGCTGGCTGCCGAACAGGCGCTGCGCGAGGAACACAGCTTCCGCACCGCGATGGAGGACTCGCTCATCATCGGCCTGCGCGCACGCGACCTCAGCGGCCGCATCACCCACGTGAATCCGGCTTTCTGCCGCATGGTGGGCTGGAGCGCGGAGGAGCTGATGGCGATGACCCCGCCCATGCCCTACTGGGCGCCGGAGGCCGCCGAGCACATCCGCGCGCTGCACGACGGCATCCTGGCCGGCGGCGCCATGTCGCACGGGGCGATGGAACTGAAGTTCGTCCGCCGCGACGGCCAGCGCTTCGACGTGCTCATTTCCGAAGCGCCGCTGATGGACGCCCGCGGCCGCCATGTCGGCTGGATGAGTTCGGTGCTCGACATCACTGAACGCAAGCAGGCGGAAGAGCTGTACCGGCAGCAGCAGGAAAAGCTGCAGTTCACCGGCCGCCTGATCACCATGGGCGAAATGGCCTCGACGCTGGCGCACGAACTGAACCAGCCGCTGTCGGCCATCGCCAGCTACAGCACCGCCTGCCTGAACATGGTGGAACACGGCACCGGCACGCTGTCCGACCTGCAGGAGCCGCTGGCGAAAATGAGCTCGCAGGCGAAGCGGGCCGGCACCATCATCCGCCGGGTGCATGAATTCGTCCGCCGCTCCGAACCGAAGCGCATGCCCTGTTCGCTGAACGACGTGGTCGACGAGGCGCTCGGTCTGATCGAGGCCGATGCACGCAAGCGCGACATCCGCATATCCAGCTCGCTGGCCGGCGGCCTGCCCGACATCCACGCCGACCGGGTGATGATCGAACAGGTGCTGCTCAACCTGATCCGCAACGGCATGGACGCGATGGCAGGCTGCGCGCCGGAGCGCCGGCGCCTGCTGATACAGACCGGCGCCGACGCCGAAGGCGTGCAGGTGTCGGTGCGCGACAACGGCGGCGGCATTCCGCCGGAAGTGGCCGACAAGCTGTTCGCCCCCTTCTTCACCACCAAGCCGGACGGCATGGGCATGGGTCTCAACATCTGCCGCTCCATCGTCGAACTGCACCATGGCCGGCTGTGGTTCGAAGCGGCCGAGGGCGGCGGCACGGTATTCATCCTGAAACTGCCGGCAGGAGGTGCAGCGCCATGAGTGCATCGGAGAGCCAGATCTTCATCGTCGATGACGACGACGCCATCCGCGACGCGCTCGGCTGGCTGTTCCGCTCACGCGGTCATGCGGTGCGCACCTGGCCGTCGGCCGAGGCGCTGCTGGACAGCGGCGAAATCGCTCACTGCGGCTGTCTGGTGCTGGACATCCGGATGGACGGCATGAGCGGGCTGGAGCTGTTCGGCTGGCTGCGCGAGCACAGCCATACGCTGCCGGTCATCTTCCTGACCGGCCATGGCGACGTGCCGATGGCGGTCGACGCAATCAAGCAGGGCGCCTTCGATTTCGTCGAGAAGCCGTTCAACGACAACGAACTGGTGGACCGCGCGCTGGCCGCGCTGGCCATGCACCGGCAGCAGGTGTCCAAGCGCGCCGCGCTGCAGGCCATCGAGGAACGCGTTGCCCAGCTCACCCAGCGCGAGATCGAAGTGATGGAGCGGGTGCTGGCCGGCCAGATGAACAAGGTGATCGCCAGCGATCTGGGCGTCACCATGCGCACCGTTGAGGTTCACCGTGCGCGCATCTTCGAGAAAATGGGCGTGCGCTCTGCGGTCGAACTGGCCCAGGTGCTGGCGACGCGGAAGTAACTGCTGCTCGGGCGGCTCGATCGCCCCGTCGGCCTGAACCTGCGGATGCTAGAGCCCGGCCGCCTCGTCCAGTACGGCGTCAGCACCGCTGCACACCATGTGTGCCAGCCCGCCGCATTCGCTCAGCACGTGATCGGCGTAGAAACGCGCCGACACCATTTTCGCGCGCAGGAAATCCGTATCGCCGTCGCCGGCCGCCAGCCTGTGCTGCGCGAGCAGCGCGCCGCGCGCCAGCTGCCAGCCGCCGGCCGCACGGCCGAACAGCATGAGCAGTGGCACCGCGCCGGCGAGCACCGCGCGCAGATCGCTGCGCCAGTGGGCCAGCACGAAATCGATGCCGCGTTCCAGCGCCTGCGTCGCGTCGTCCAGACCGACGGCGATCGCCTCCAGCCCGGCTGCGCGCAGATCCGCCACCGTTTGACGCATGTCAGCCAGCACCGCACGCGCGGCTTCGCCGCCATCGCGGGCGATCTTGCGGCCGACCAGATCGTTCGCCTGTATGCCGGTCGTGCCTTCGTAAATGTTGGTGATGCGTGCATCGCGCAGATACTGCGCGGCACCGGTTTCCTCGACATAGCCCATGCCGCCGTGCACCTGCACGCCCAGCGAGGCCACCTCGTTCGCGGTTTCGGTGCTCCAGCCCTTGACCAGCGGAATCATCAGTTCGACAAAGGCCTGGGCGCGGGCGCGCTCCGCCTCGTCCGGATGCCGTGCGGCGCGGTCGCGCGCCGCCGCGGTCACCGCCGCCAGCGCACGCATCGCCTCGACCTGCGACTTCATGCGCATGAGCATGCGGCGCACATCCGGGTGGCGGACGATGGGCACGCTGCCACCGCCCTTTGCACCGGCCTCGCCGCCCTGCCGGCGCTCGTGCGCATAGGCTCGGGCATGCTGGAAGGCGCGTTCGGCCACCGCAAGGCCCTGCAGACCCACCGCGTAGCGCGCGGCGTTCATCATGATGAACATGTACTCGATGCCGCGGTGCTCTTCGCCGCACAGCCAGCCGGTGGCGCCACCGGCATCGCCGAAGGCCATCACGCAGGTCGGGCTGGCGTGTATGCCCAGCTTGTGTTCCAGCGACACGCAGCGCAGGTCGTTGCGCGCGCCCGGATTGCCGTCGGCGTCCGGAATGAACTTGGGCACGATGAACAGCGAAATGCCCTTCACCCCCTCCGGGGCGCCCGGCGTACGGGCCAGCACCAGATGCACGATGTTGGACGCCAGTTCGTGCTCGCCGAAGGTGATGAAAATCTTCTGGCCGAACACCCGGTAACTGCCGTCCGGCTGCAGTTCGGCGCGCGTGCGCACCGCCGCCAGGTCGGACCCGGCCTGCGGCTCGGTCAGATTCATGGTGCCGGTCCATTCGCCGCTCACCATGCGCTCGAGATAGAGCGCCTTCTGTTCGTCGGAGCCGCACAGCGCCAGCGCCTCGATGGCGCCCGCGGTCAGCAGCGGGCACAGCGAGAACGCCATGTTGGCGCCCATCACCATTTCCTGGATCTGCGCCACCGCCAGATGCGGCATGCCGGCGCCACCGTGCGCCGGATCGCAGCCCATGCCGTTCCAGCCGTTGTCGGCCCAGGCCCGATAGGCCGCGGCAAAACCTTCCGGCATGACAACCCGGCCCTCCTCGTCCAGTCGCGCGCCGGTGCGGTCACCCACCCGGTTGATCGGCGACAGCACCTCGCCGGTGAAGCGCGCCGCTTCTTCCAGCACGGCGTCGATCACGTCCGGGCTCGCATCTTCATAGCCGGGCAAGGCGGCCACTTCAGCGAGACCGGCCAGGTCCAGCGCAAAGCGCATGTCCTGCAGCGGTGCGGCGTATTCGCTCATGAACGTCTCCTCCTCGGGCTCTGGCGGCCCCTGGTGTCAACAGCATGCGGCCGTGACGGCACGACCGGACGGTCGCGGACGCCGGCGGCTGCGACGCAGGGACGGGCAGCCGGTGAGCCGCCCGTCCGCAGGCGTGTCAGCCCAGTTCCTTGACCAGCGCCGGCACCAGTTCGAACAGGTCACCGACCAGACCGTAATCGGCCACCTGGAAGATGGCGGCTTCCGGATCCTTGTTGATCGCGACGATCACCTTGGAATCCTTCATGCCCGCCAGATGCTGGATGGCGCCGGACACGCCGATCGCGATATAGAGATCCGGCGCGACGATCTTGCCGGTCTGACCGACCTGGGCGTCGTTCGGCGCGTAGCCGGAATCGACCGCCGCACGGCTGGCACCCAGCGCCGCACCCAGCCGGTCGGCCAGCGGCTCGAGCACGCTGGCGTAGGCTTCGGCGCTGCCGAGCGCGCGGCCACCGGTCACCACCACGCGGGCATTGCCCAGTTCCGGGCGGGCCGAGGTCGACAGTTCCTGCGACACGAAGGCCGACAGCAGGCTGGCGGCCGGTGCGGCCAGCGCCTCGACCGGCGCGCTGCCGCCGGTGGCGGCCACCGGGTCGAAGGCGGTGGCGCGTACCGTCACCACCTTGACCGGATCGGCGCTCTGCACCGTGGCCAGCGCATTGCCGGCATAGATCGGGCGCACGAAGGTGTCGGCCGACACCACCTCGACGATGTCCGACACCTGGGCCACGTCCAGCGTCGCCGCGACGCGCGGCATGAAGTTCTTGCCGAAGCTGCCGGCCGGCGCCAGCACGTGGCTGTGACCGGCGGCCGCAGCCAGCGTGACCGCGGCCAGATCTTCCGCGGTCGGGTGGGCCAGATGGGCGGCGTCGGCGCTCAGCACCTTGGCGACGCCCGGCACCGCGGCAGCGGCTGCAGCGGCGCCGGCGCAGCCGCTGCCGGCCACCAGCACCGTGATGTCGCCGCCGATCTTCGCCGCGGCAGCCAGGGTATTCAACGTGGCCGGACGCAGGCCGGCGTTGTCGTGTTCTGCAATGACCAGAATGCTCATGTCGGTTTCCTCAGCGCAGCACTTTGGCTTCGTCGCGCAGCTTCGCGACCAGTTCGGCCACCGAAGCCACCTTCACACCGGCCTGGCGCTTCGGCGGCTCGGCCACCTTCAGCGTCTTCAGGCGCGGGGTGACGTCGACGCCCAGCTCGTCCGGCGTCACCGTATCCAGCGGCTTCTTCTTCGCCTTCATGATGTTGGGCAGGCTGGCGAAACGCGGTTCGTTCAGGCGCAGGTCGGTGGTGATCACCGCCGGCAGCGCCACGCTCACGGTTTCCAGACCGCCGTCGATTTCACGGGTCACCGACGCGCGGCCATCGGCCACGCTCACTTTCGACGCGAAGGCCGCCTGGCCCCAGCCCAGCAGCGCAGCCAGCATCTGGCCGGTCTGATTGGCATCGTCATCGATCGCCTGCTTGCCGCAGATCACCAGCTGCGGCTGTTCGCGGCCCGCCACCGCCTTCAGCAGCTTGGCCACGGCCAGCGGCTGCAGTTCGGCGTCGGTATTCACGTGAATCGCGCGGTCGGCGCCCAGCGCCATCGCGGTACGCAGCGTATCGACGCAGCCGGCCACGCCGGCGGACACCACCACCACCTCGGTCGCGACACCGGCTTCCTTCAGGCGCACCGCCTCTTCCACCGCGATTTCGTCGAAGGGGTTCATCGACATCTTCACGTTCGCGGTTTCCACGCCGCTGCCGTCGGCCGCCACGCGGATCTTCACGTTGTAATCGATCACCCGCTTGACCGGGACCAGAATCTTCATGCCTGCGCCTCCTGCGCTCTGCTGCACTGCGTTGATGATGAAGACGGATGGTAAGGCGAACGGCCGCCGGCCGCATCGCGCACGCTGTCCGCGCATCCGTGTAGATGATCCATACGGATGCGTATGCATGAACCATACGCTACCGTATGCCCAATTGAGCCGTCAACCGTCCGCACCGGAATACCGCCATGTCCGAAACACCTTCCGTCCCCCGCCCGCAGACCGGCCGTGAAACCTGGGTTCGCGCCGCCATGCAGACCCTGGCCGACGCCGGGCTCGATGGCGTGAAGGTGGAAACGCTGGCCCGCGAGCTGGGCGTAACCAAGGGCAGCTTCTACTGGCACTTCAAGGACAGGCGCGCCCTGCTCGATGCCATGCTCGAAAGCTGGCGCGACGGCCGCATCGAGGACATCCGCAGCCGCACCCGGGCCGAGCCCGGCCAGGAAATCGCCCAGCTGCAGCAGCTGATCGACACCTACAGCCTGGTGCGCAACCGGCGCGGCATGCAGGTGGAACTGGCGGTGCGCGACTGGGCGCGCCATGACCCGGCCGCCCGTGCCACGCTGGATGAGGTAGACACGGTAAGGCTGGAATGTTCGGCCGCACTGTTCCGGGCCGCCGGCCGCAGCGCCGAAGAAGCCTCCAGCCGCAGCCTGCTGCTGTACGCCTACGTGTTCGGCCTCGGCATGATGGACAGCGCGCGCGACACGCCGCGACCGGCGGACACGCGTGCCTTCATCGCCAACCTGATCACGGGCGGCTGACACTTTGCAAAACAATGCCGCGCGGCTGTCATGGCCGGCACGCGATAATTGATGCATTGCCGCATCCGTGCGGGCCTCCAACAGAACAGAACGCAGAAAGGAAAACCGATGTCCTTCCCGGCACCCGAAATCTTCAAGGCCTACGACATCCGCGGCATCGTGGACAGGACGCTGACCGCCGACGCGGTGCGCGCCATCGGCCACGCGCTCGGCTCCGAGGCGGTGAAGCGCGGCCAGCGCACGATCGCAGTCGGCCGCGACGGCCGGCTGTCCGGCCCGGAACTGGCCGGTGCACTGGCCGAAGGCATCAACGCCGCGGGCGTAGACGTGCTGGACATCGGCTGCGTGCCGACCCCGCTGTCCTACTTCGCCGCCTTCGACCTCGGCACCGACAGCGCGGTCAGCGTGACCGGCAGCCACAATCCGCCGGACTACAACGGCCTGAAAATGGTGCTGGGCGGCCAGACGCTGTACGGCGACATGATCCAGGACCTGCGCCGCCGCATCATCGAGAACGATCTGGTGCACGGCCTCGGGACGACCCGTCAGGCCGACGTGCGCGACGCCTACATCACCCGCGTTACCGGCGATGTGAAGCTCAAGCGCCGGATGAAGGTGGTGATCGACTGCGGCAATGGCGTGGCCGGCGACATCGCTCCGCGCCTGTTCGAGGCGATGGGCTGCGAGGTGGTGCCGCTGTTCTGCGAGGTGGATGGCAATTTCCCGAATCACCATCCGGACCCGTCCAAGCCGGAAAACCTGGAAGACGTGATCCGCGTGCTGGCCGCCGGTGACGCCGAGATCGGCCTCGCTTTCGACGGCGACGGCGACCGCCTCGGTGTGGTCACCCGCGACGGCGAAATCATCTATCCCGACCGCCAGCTCATGCTGTTCGCCGCCGACGTGCTGTCGCGCCAGCCCGGCGCGCAGATCGTCTATGACGTCAAATGCACCCGTCTGCTGGCGCCGTGGATCCGCGAACACGGTGGCGAGCCGGTCATGTGGAACACCGGCCACGCGCTGATCAAGGCCAAGCTGAAGCAGAGCGGGGCCGCGCTGGCCGGCGAAATGAGCGGCCACATGTTCTTCAAGGAGCGCTGGTTCGGCTTCGACGACGGCCTGTACGCCGGCGCCCGCCTGCTGGAAATCCTGTCCGCCTCGGCGGACGCCAACGCGGTGCTGAAGGCGCTGCCGACCGCCACCTCCACGCCCGAGCTGAACCTGAAGATGAACGAGGGCGAGCCGCACGCGCTGATCGCAGAAATGCAGAAGTCGGCGGTGTTCGACGGCGCCCGCGACATCATCAAGATCGACGGCCTGCGGGTCGAGTACGCCGACGGCTTCGGCCTGATGCGGGCATCGAACACCACCCCGGTGGTCGTGCTCCGCTTTGAGGCGGACAACGAAGCCGCGCTGGCGCGCATCCAGGCGGATTTCCGCCGCGTGCTGCTGGGCGCCCGGCCGGCACTTGCGCTGCCGTTCTGAGGCGTGCCGCCGGCGGTCAGGCGGATCGGGCAGACCACCTGACCGGCGGGAAAATGACAAAGTGAAAAATATTCACACTCGCCCCTAAATGTGGCGGCGGGCATGCCGACAACAGGTTCATGCTCACTGCCGCCACCAACAACATCTATGTCGGTCGACAGCCCATTCTGGATCGCTCCAGTGCGCTGTACGCCTACGAACTGCTGTTCCGTTCGGGCCACGTCGGGCAGGCGGACTTCCACTGCAACATCAGCGCCACGGCGCGCGTAATCACCTCGGTCTTCAACGAGCTGGGGCTGGAACGTTCACTCGGCAATGCACTGGGCTTCATCAACGTCAGCGAAGAGATGCTGATGTCCGAAGCGATCGAGCTGCTGCCGGCGGACAAGATCGTGATCGAGCTGCTCGAAACCGTGCCGCCCACGCCCGAAGTCATCGCCCGTTCGCGCGAACTGGTGCGCAAGGGCTTCCGGCTGGCGCTGGACGACGTGCTCGAACTGGACGAGCGCTTCCTGCCGCTGATCCGCATCGCCTCCTTCATCAAGATCGACCTGATGGGCGTACCGTCCGACGCGCTGGCCGATCTGGTCGAACGCTTCCGTCCCTTCGAAGCCCGGCTGCTGGCGGAAAAGGTGGACAGCGCCGAACAGGCCGCCTACTGCCACCAGCTCGGCTTCAGCTTCTTCCAGGGCTATTACTTCGCCCGCCCCAGCGTGCTCAGTACGCGCACGCTCACCGCCAGCGAAACCACGCTGCTGCGGCTGCTCGGCATGGTCATGAGCGACGCCGACACCAGCGAGATGGAACCGCTGATCAAGCAGGAACCGGCACTGCTGGTGAACCTGATGCGCATCACCAATTCGGTGGGCTCGGGCAGCAACCGCCAGATCTCGACCGTGCGCGAGGCGATCACCCTGCTCGGCCGGCGCCAGCTGCAGCGCTGGCTGCAGCTGCTGCTGTTCTGTTCGCAGGACGGCGGCGACAGCAACAAGCCGTTGCTGAACATGGTGGCCACCCGCGCCCGCACGATGGAGCTTCTGGCCGAGCGCTGCGACAGCAGCGACTGCGACCCGGACGGCGCCTTCCTGACCGGCATCCTGTCGCTGCTGCCCTCGCTGCTCGGCGTCGAGATGGACGAAGTACTGCGCACGCTCGCGGTCGATGATCACATCCGCGGCGCGCTGATCGAAAGCAGCGGCTCCATGGGCACCCTGCTCACGCTGCTGCGCCACTGGGAAGAGGACGCGCTGAGCGACTACGCGCAGGCGCTGGATGCGCTGCAGCCGCTGACCGTCGAGGATTTCAATCTGGCCGTTTCCGAAGCCATGAGCTGGGCCGCCGATCTCGGCGCCGGCTGACTCGCCGCTTCACCCCGGACACCTTTCATGCAACCGCCCCCCGCCAACGCCATCGAACGTCTGTTTGCCGCCGCCGGCCAGCTGCCTACCATCCCCCGCGTGGTGCAGAAGCTGATCGAAACGCTGCGCGACGAAGACGCCAACCTGCAGCCGCTGATCGCCGACATCCGCACCGACCCGACCATTTCCGCCCGCGTGCTGCGTCTGGCCAATTCCGGCTTCTACGGCACCCGGCGCAGCGTCGGTTCGATCGATGAGGCGGTGACGCTGATCGGCACCCGCGCGGTGCGCACCCTGGTCATTTCGGCCGGCATCAGCGGCAGCTTTCCGAAGGTGCCGGGCGTGGACCTGCAGGTCTTCTGGCGGCACGCCATGCTCACCGCCAACGTCGCCGCCACGCTGGCGAAACGCGCGGGCATGAATGCCGAATACGCCTACAGCGCCGGCCTGATGCACCGGGTCGGCCAGCTCATGATCCACATCGCGTTTCCGCGCATCGCCGACGAAATCGCCCGCGACTGCCAGGACCTCAGCGTCGGCGAACGTGCCGCGACCGAACTGGCCAAGCTGCACACCACGCACTGCGAGGTGGGCGCAGAACTGGCCATGCGCTGGAATTTTCCGGACGATATCGCGCAGGCGCTGCAGCATTACTCGCAGCCGCAGGCAGGCGCGGAAGACGCGCTGGCACGGCTGACGCATCTGGCCGCGCGCATCGCCTTCGCCATCGGCGACGGCATTCCGGCGGCCGACATCGTGGGCTCGCTCGACGCCGGGCTGCTCGATGCCTGCGGTCTGAGCGGTGCGCCGCTGGTCGAGGACATCGCGCGCTGTGCGGAACAGGCAGCGAGCAGCGATCCGGGCATCTGAGTCCGCGCCGGGAAATGAAAAAGCCGCCTCATGGCGGCTTTTTCATTTCATCGGTCAGCGCATCTTGGGATTCAGCGTGCCGCGGTTGTAGTCCTTGTCACCGGGCAGGAGGGTGCGGGTACCGAACCAGCCACCCTGGGCGCCTTCCGGCCGCCCCTGATTCTGCGGCCAGGTATCGGCCACCTTTTTCGCCTCCGCCTGTTTCGCCTGATCGACGAAGCGCCAGCGGCCGTCCGGCATCAGTTCGACCTTCTCGCCGGCGGCGGTGGTCGCCTCGATCACCGCGCCCTCGCCGGCCAGCGCGCCAGCCGATGCCAGCGCCATCAGCAACACTGCAGCGATTTTCATCCGAGCTTGCCTTCCACCCACTTCGCCACGCCGGCGAGCGCTGCCGGCAGGTTTTCCGGCTGGGTGCCGCCGGCCTGCGCCATGTCCGGCTTGCCGCCGCCCTTGCCGCCCACCTGTCCGGCGACGAAATTGACCAGTTCGCCGGCCTTCACCTTGGCGATCAGATCGGCCGTTACACCGGCGATCAGACTCACCTTGCCGTCGTTCACCGCGGCCAGCACGATGGCGGCCGAGCCGAGCTTGTCGCGCAGTTTGTCCAGCGTTTCGCGCAGCGCCGGCACGTCGGCACCTTCCATCACCGCGGCCAGCACCTTCGCGCCGCCGACCGCCACCGCCTGCGCGGCCAGTTCGTCGCCCTGGCTGGCGGCGAGCTTGCTCTTCAGGCGGGCGATTTCCTTTTCCAGCGCGCGCACGTTGTCGATCACCTGCGCGATCTTGGCCGGCAGTTCATTGGCCGGTGCCTTGAACGCGGCCGCGGCTTCGCTGACCAGCCTGTCCTGACGCTGCACGAACGCCACCGCGTTCTCACCGGTGATCGCCTCGACGCGGCGGATGCCGGCGGCCACGCCGGCTTCGACCGTGATCTTGAACAGGCCGATGTCGCCGGTGCGCGCGACGTGGGTGCCGCCGCACAGTTCGCGCGACGAACCGATATCGAGCACGCGCACCTCGTCGCCGTACTTCTCGCCGAACAGCATCATGGCGCCCGACTTCTGCGCGTCCTCGATGCCCATCACGCGCGCCTGGGTGGCGGCGTTGGCGAGAATTTCGGCATTGACGATGCGCTCGACCCGGGCGATCTCGTCGTCGCTCATCGGCGCGGTATGCACAAAGTCGAAACGGGTCTTGTCGGCATCGACCAGCGAGCCCTTCTGCTGCACGTGATCGCCCAGCACCTCGCGCAGCGCCTTGTGCATCAGGTGGGTGACCGAGTGATTGCGCGCGGTGGCGGCGCGGGCGCGCACATCGACCCGCGCGCTCACGCTGTCGCCGACCGCGATGCGGCCGGTGCCGACCACGCCGTGGTGGCCGAACACCGCCGCCTGAATCTTCAGCGTGTCCTCGACCTTGAAGATGCCCTGTGCTGCACGCAGTTCGCCGCGGTCGCCGACCTGGCCGCCGGATTCGGCGTAGAACGGCGTCTCGTCGAGCACGACGACGCCCAGTTCGCCTTCGTGCAGTTCATTCACCGGCGCACCGTCGCGGTACAGCGCCACCACCTTGCCGGCCGCTTCCAGCGTGTCGTAACCGCGGAAAGTGGTCTGTACGCCGTCGTACTCCAGTGCGGTCGCCATCTTGAACTTGCCGGCGGCGCGCGCCTGTTCCTTCTGGCGCGCCATCGCGGCGTCGAAGCCTTCGGTATCGACCGTCACGCCGCGCTCGCGGCAGATGTCGGCGGTCAGGTCCAGCGGGAAGCCGTAGGTGTCGTGCAGCTTGAACGCGGTTTCGCCATCCAGCGCGGCGCCCTGCGCCAGCGCGGCCAGTGCCGATTCCAGGATGTCCATGCCGTTGGCGATGGTGGCGAAGAAGCGCTCCTCCTCCTGCCGCAGCACGTCCATCACCTTCTGCTGCGCAGCGGCCAGGTCCGGGTAGGCGGCACCCATCTGCGCCACCAGGTCCGGCACCATGCGGTGGAAGAAGGCGGCGCGCGCGCCCAGCTTGTAGCCGTGGCGGATGGCGCGGCGGATGATGCGGCGAAGCACGTAGCCGCGGCCCTCGTTGCCCGGAATGACACCGTCGGCGATCAGGAAGGAACAGGCGCGGATGTGGTCGGCCAGCACCTTGAGCGACGGGGTGTCGAGGTCGGAGGTCTGCGTTTCGCGCGCGGCGGCGGCGATCAGCGCGACGAACAGGTCGATCTCGTAATTGCTGTGCACGCCCTGCAGCACCGCGGCGATGCGCTCCAGACCCATGCCGGTGTCCACGCTGGGCTTGGGCAGCGGATGCAGCACGCCCGCTTCGTCGCGGTTGTACTGCATGAACACGTTGTTCCAGATTTCGATGTAGCGGTCGCCGTCCTCGTCCGGCGAGCCCGGCGGGCCGCCCGGAATGTGGGCGCCGTGGTCGTAGAAGATTTCGGTACACGGGCCGCAGGGGCCGGTGTCGCCCATCATCCAGAAGTTGTCCGAGGCGTAGCGCGCGCCCTTGTTGTCGCCGATGCGGATGACGCGTTCGGCCGGCACGCCGATTTCGTTGGTCCAGATGTCGAAGGCTTCGTCGTCTTCGGCATAGACGGTGATCGTGAGCTTGTCCTTGGGCAGCTTGAACACTTCGGTCAGCAGTTCCCACGCAAACGCGATGGCGTCGCGCTTGAAGTAGTCGCCGAAGCTGAAGTTGCCCAGCATTTCGAAGAAGGTGTGGTGGCGCGCGGTGTAGCCG
>Ga0123397_127342_pt1 | contig 18270 bp, 12 predicted proteins | sample T10HLNH4metaT_FD_89925 | JGI IMG/M metagenome (GOLD analysis project Ga0123397, IMG submission 89925) | Methane-oxidizing artificial microbial communities from Washington, USA to study methane cycling - T10-HLNH4 metaT (Metagenome... ... | reverse complement strand
TTGCTATTGCCGGCGTCGTTATGCTGAAAGCAGACGAAACCAAACATCTTCAATACGGCGGCGAAACTTCTGCCCAAGCTGAAGCTCAAGTTTTGGCAAAGCACAAAGACTTTAACAATGACGTATTAAGCCAAGCAAAATAATTTTTGCTTAGCAACTTAGGCGCCACCCGAAATATCGGTTGGCGCCTTTTTTGTGCCTACCGGTTTCTCACTCCATTTCTGATAGTTCGCTTTTTCAACATCTCGCCCTACTGTAGAATTGAGCTTTTTACCAATTCTAATTCACCTACAGATGGACGTTATCCAACGCATTGCCGAAGAACTTTCAGTTAAGCCCCAACAAGTCGCCGCTGCCGCCGCCCTACTGGACGATGGGGCCACTGTACCGTTTATTGCTCGTTATCGCAAAGAAGTAACTGGCGGCTTAGACGACACGCAATTGCGAAACCTCGAGGAAAGATTGATATATCTGCGGGAGCTTAACAGCCGACGCGACTCAATTCTCGACACCATTCGCTCGCAAGGAAAGCTCACCCCAGAACTGGAACTAGCGATACTCGACGCCGACACCAAGACAATCTTGGAAGATCTATACCTGCCCTATAAGCCCAAACGCCGCACCAAAGCGCAAATTGCTCGCGAAGCCGGCCTTGAACCATTAGCCGACACCATCTTAGATAATCGCAGCCTAATCCCCGAACAAATCGCAGCTACCTATATCGACGCTGAAAAAGGTGTCGCTGATGTCACGGCGGCCCTGGAGGGCGCCCGTCAGATCATCATGGAGCGTATTTCCGAAGATGCCGAACTACTAACTGAATTGCGTGAACGCGTTTGGAATAAGGGCATCCTGCACGCTAGCGTCGTGGCCGGCAAAGAAGCAGAAGCGGTAAAATTTAAGGACTATTTCGACTACAGCGAAGCGATCAACAAAATTCCATCGCATCGCGCATTAGCTTTGTTCCGGGGCCGCAACGAAGATTTACTATCTTTAACCCTAAAACCGGCAGAACTAGATCAAGAAGAGCATCAATTATGTGCCCAGTTCGTCAGCCAACGCCTGCAAATTAAAGACATAACAAAACCCGCCGATGCCTGGCTAGCCGAGACCGCCCGCTTTGCCTGGAAGATCAAGCTGTTTACCCGCATCGATATGGATCTAAAGCTAAGACTGCGCGAAGCCGCCGAGCAAGAAGCCATTAGAGTATTTGCCAGCAATTTGCGCGACTTGATGCTGGCGGCACCAGCCGGTCCCAAAGCAACCATGGGCCTGGATCCCGGCATTCGCACAGGCGTCAAAGTTGCAGTGGTTGACGCAACCGGTAAGTTGTTGACCACAGAAACCATTTACCCGCATCAACCCAAAAACCAGTGGGATCAATCGATAGCGGTTCTGGCTAAATTGATTAAGCAGCACCAAGTACAGCTGGTAAGTATCGGCAATGGCACTGCTTCTCGGGAAACGGATCAATTGGTTGCGGACTTGATGAAGCAGCATAAAGAGCTGAATTTTCAAAAAATCACAGTTTCCGAAGCCGGCGCGTCGGTCTATTCGGCATCTGAACTGGCTGCTAAGGAATTTCCTGACCTCGACGTATCGTTACGCGGTGCAGTATCGATAGCCCGTAGACTACAAGACCCACTAGCGGAGCTGGTAAAAATCGATCCAAAATCGATAGGCGTTGGTCAATATCAACATGATGTCAACCAGGTGCAGTTGGCTCGTATGCTCGATACCGTGGTAGAGGATTGCGTGAACGCTGTCGGCGTAGACGTCAATACAGCTTCGGTAGCCTTGCTGAAACAAGTATCCGGACTAAGCAGTAGTATCAGTGAAAACATTGTCGCGTTTCGCGATGCCAATGGCCCGTTTACGAACCGCAATCAGCTGAAAAAAGTACCACGCCTAGGCGATAAAGCATTCGAACAAGCCGCCGGCTTTCTCCGAATCATGACCGGCGACAACCCGCTTGACGCCTCGTCCGTTCATCCGGAAGCCTACCCTGTGGTCAATGCAATCCTTGATGATACCGGCAAGTCTATCCCCGACTTGATCGGTCAAAGCCAATTTTTACGCAGCCTGAATCCGGCAAACTATGCCAACGCAAATTTTGGCGTTCCCACCGTCTCGGATATTTTGCAGGAGTTGGAAAAGCCAGGCCGTGACCCGCGCCCGGAGTTTAAAAGCGTACAATTCAAGGATGGGGTCGAAAAAATTACCGATCTAGAACCCGGCATGACACTAGATGGCGTCGTGACCAACGTCGCCAATTTCGGTGCTTTTGTCGATATTGGCGTACACCAAGACGGCTTAGTGCATATCTCGCATTTGGCGGACGACTTTGTCAAGGACCCGCGTAGCGTGGTAAAAACCGGCGATATGGTAAAAGTACGCGTATTGGAAGTCGATGTGGCACGCCAGCGTATATCTCTGAGCATGCGGAAAAACGTCGACGCCGGGGATGTTGTTCCAAAAGAAAAGCCGCAAAAAACCGCTCATAAGCCTAAACCGCAACCCGTGCTACAAAACAGTATGAGCAATGCATTTGCCAAGGCATTGAAAAAGTAAACAGTTCAGGGCTCTGCTATACTTTTTTTTAAATGCTAGCCGCACCGGTTAATCCAGCTCGGCCAGCAGAGCTTACATTCGTTCTAATATACAGGATAAGTCATGAAACGAAATACCCGCACCCTGGCCACTGTTTTATTGGCAGCTTTCCTATTGACAAGCTTGCCAACCCAGGCGGAAGAGGCCGAAACCTACGGCGCAACCTTCGGGAGAAAATTGACCACCGGCTTGGCGAACATAGCGACATCTTCTCTGGAAATACCGAAAAACATTATTTTAATCAACAATCAAAGCAATGTTATTTACGGCTTTATCGGCGGTACATTTAAAGGATTATTGAACATGGGCGGGAGAATCGGCGTCGGTGTGCTGGATTTGGTTTCCTCGCCAATCCCCACGCAGCCTATCGTCCATCCTTTATATGTTTGGGACAATTTCAACGCTGAAACTACGTACGGCAAAGCCTTCCGCCCCAGCAATTAATCGCATAATTTTGTGGTGGAGCGCTCGCCGACTCCACCATTTCATCAAGCAACCATTTTCAACTCGCTCATACCGTTAGCTTTTTTTACCAATTCGATCTGCGTTTTAATGCGCTTTTTGACCGCTTCGACATGAGAAATGACGCCGACCGTTTTACCTTGAGTTTTCAAGCCTTCTAAGGCACTCATGGCCAGATATAAGGCTTCCGCATCTAAATTGCCAAAGCCCTCATCCAGAAACAACGAATCGATAGCCTTGCCATTGTTGGCAATCTCGGATAAAGCCAAGGCTAAGGCCAAACTCACCACAAAGCTCTCGCCGCCAGACAAGGTTTTCGGCAAGCGACGCAGGTTTTTTTGTTTGGTGTCTTCAACCTCCAACGCTAACCCGTTATTGCTGGCTAAACTACGAATATAGTAACGCCCGCTCAGTTTTTCCAAAATTCGGTTGGCTTGCGACAACAAATTATCTACCAACAACTGTTGAATACGCCGCCGGAAACCACCCTGCTCGTCGTTAATCAACTTCATTTCCGCTTCGGCTTGCGCGTGTATCACCAATTGCTCAGCCAAAAGCGCCTGGAGGCTCTGATGTTTTTCTTGATAAGAAGATTGTTTATCCAGCTTAGTATTCAACGTAGCCACTTCTTGTTCAGCAATATCGATTTTCTGGGATAGCTGACGTTGCATTGCTAAAATATCCGCTTCGTTTAAGTGGGGCGGCATAACCGCCAATTCATTTTGTAACTCGACTGCCAGTTCAGCCACTTCTTCGCCGATTGCTGCCAATTGCGTATTATGCTGCTCCAGTGTCTGCTCTATTTCCGCCCGTCTATCGATCAGCTCTAAAGCCGAGCGCAACCTGTCTACATCAGCAAAAACGCCACCCGCAATTTTATTAGCCAGTACTCGCCGCATTGCATCCAGTTCGAGTTGCTGGGTAGCTATTTGTCGCTCCAGTTCTACAATGAGTTTTTGCTTCTCCAAGATAAGCAGATGCAATCCCAGCGATTCTTCAGTTTGCAAGCTACTCAAAGCGCCTGCCATCTGTTCTTGATAACTGGCTATCTTTGCTTGGCTGGCGTGCAGTCTATCTTGCAAGCTAGCAATTTCCTCGAGCAAGCCTTTCTGACGTAACTCTCTGATTTGGTAATCCTGGCGCCGGGTATTGAGCTTATCGAAGACTATATTTTCTTTGCCTTTTCCAGGGAGCTTCTCACCCAATAAAGCCAACTGCTTTTCAAGTTTATCTAGAAGCGCTTTTTGTTCCGCGGTACGACCAGCGAAAAGCTGTTCCGATTCGATGTATTCCTGCGGCCGATTACGCCAGGTCGCATCAAGCTGTTCCACCGACGCCGTTAATTTTTCCACCAAAGCCTGCTTGGCTTCTACCTCGGCAGTCCACTTAGCCACATTACGCTGCAACTGCGCGTGATCATTGACCAGGTTTTTGATTTTCTCCAACTCCTGGGTTTCTGCGTCCCACAAGCGTTTTTGCAAAGACAAATTGTTTATATCCAACTCTGCACTGACGACATTTAAACGGTTACTCAAAACCAACCATTGCGAGCGCATTTGCTGTAGTCTTTGCTGACGCGCTGACAATTGTGTGCCTTGCTTTTTTGCTACTGCCAACTGGCCGGAGACACTATCTATCGCAGCTTTTAAAGCCTGCATCTTGCCGCGCTGATCGACTAAGGCCTTTTTAGAGTTGGTTTGGATTGGCGGTTTAGAGACATAAGGATGATCTAATGAACCACATAAAAAACACGGTTTACCGTCAACTAACTTGCCGCGATCACCGCTATATTTTTTCAGCAATGCTTCATTAAGGACAGCTTGCTCCAGTGCTTTGCCGATATTCTCTTCACGATCCATCTCGTCTCGCAACACATCCAATCTGGCTTGCAAGCGGGCCTCATCGGGTAGTTCCGGCGCTTTACTACGAGAGAACCAACTAAAAAAACTTTTTTTGGTAAATTTGGCGTTAACCGCAGCCAGCGAGTGTAGCTCCTGAAAATCATTGACCCGTGTTTGCTGCTCTACCAGTAATTCCTTCAACTCCTCGAAACTTTTGCCTTGCGCCAACTCCAGCAAGGTTTTGCGTGCAGCTTCAATACGCTCACTCAATTCGGCGACCGCAGTTTTAGTATCGCGCAAAGCTGTCTGGTTTTTTTTCAACGCCGCTGCCGTGTTTTTAGTCCGATTGGCTTGTGTCTTCTGCTTACCGGCCAACTCCGCCAGTTCTGTCCGGAGATTACGTAACTGCACCACGTCGGGAAAGTCAGACTGCAAACTAGCGTCCACCTGATGTTCTTGCAACCAGCCGTCTATTTCCGCTAGACTGGCCTTTCTTTCATCCAATTGCTGTTGTAGCGTCTGTACCAGTTCGGCTTCACGCGGCAACTCCAGCTTCAGATCACCCACTTTCAATTTCAGCGCGTCAATAGCCTGTTTTTGCTCCTCTATACTTTTACCGCTCAGGCTTGGGGCAATTGCGTTACTGACATCTGCGCCGAGTTGGCGCTGTAGCGCATTCAGCTCCTGACGATAAGCATCCAAGGTCGCCTGACTTTGGACAATCTGCCCCTGCTTACCATCCAATAAAATTACTTCTTCGCGAAACTGCGTCGCTTGCTGAAAGTCGGCAATTTTCTGAAAATCGTCTTGTAACAGCTTAATTTGCGCTTCAACTTTTTTTGACTTTTCGAGAAGTTGTCTTTGGCGGCCTTCAAGTGAATGAATGTTTTCGATTGTCAATAGTTGCTGTTGCAACTGCTTTTGTTGGATTTTTAACTCAGCAACTTGATCCTTGAAATCCTGCAAGTCTTGCTCACCGGCTTGCAAGGCTTCCGGACTGAGTAAAGGAATCAGATCAATATCCTGCTGCAGCTGTGTTAAACGCTTAAGCGATTTATGAAAGTTATCTTCAGTCCGCTGGCGATACTCGGCATAGATGTGGGTACCGCTGATTTTTTCGAGAATGTCCATGCGCTCGCTATCTAGCGCATTCAAAAAAGCAGCAAAGTCGCCCTGCGGCAAGACCATGGATTTGCTGAATTTATGAAAGTCCATGCCCGTCAATTCGGCAATTTTGGTCCGTACTGTATTTGGTGTCCTGGCTAGTAACTCCGAATCATCGTTTAGCTTAGTCAAGCTCATTTCCGGCTGTAAGACCTGATCGTGATTAGCATCAGCAGGCCGTTTTACATGCCAAGAGGAACGAAACCTTTCGCCATCCAAAGCAAATTCAACCTGTGCGAAGCTATCGTTTGCCTGCTTGGTGATTACATGCTCAGCAGGCTTGTCGAAACGAAATGTTTCACCGTATAGGCCTAGCGTGATGACATCGAGGATACTGGTCTTGCCCGAACCGTTGGGCCCGGTGATGGCAAACACACCGCTATCGGCAATCGGCCCCTGGTCGAAATCGACTCGCCCCTCGCCTTCCAGTGAATTGATATTTTTAAAGACTATATTGAGTATCCGCATAATCCCAGGCTTTGAGGGCTGTTGGTGGCAATTTGCTCGACCTCGAATAGCGTCAAGCTAATCCCAGCAAAACAGATTGAAAATCTATGCGGGTATTTTAGTGAATTTGACCTAGGGATGCTGAATAATATCAGGGTGGCGAAATCATCATTTTTGGCGTGTGGGCAATTGATTTTTTATAAACAATCGCATCCCTAAGTTTTTGAAATTCCTTAGCATCAAAACCATTTGCCACACCCAACAGCTCAGCTTGGCGAATTACATCCTCGGCCTTGACGTATTCGTTTAACTCGATAAACAAATAGGCTTTTTCGGCACGGAAATACATTCTGTTTGGGTCCAGTGCAATGGCTTTATCCATTTCCGCAAATGTATTTTCGGTTTGCCCCTGAGTGAAATAGACCTTTGCTTTGATCAGGTGCATCATCGGTTTGTCGGTGAAGTTTGGCTGCATCAACGCAGCGTCTGACCATTCCAAAACGTTTGCCGCAATCGTTTTGCACTCATAATCGCCATTGATCAAGCAAGTGGCCGCAGTCCTTATCGAATCCATAGTGCGTAATGGGTGAGACTTATCCGATATTCTGTGCAGAATTTCCTTATGCACCAAATCTCTCAATGCTTCCATATACCTAACATCGAGAACCAACGGCTCATCGTATCGCATAGGTAACGCAGCGTATTTTTGATCTTTAGCGACACCTTGAAAGCCTATTAACCTGTTAAGCTCCATGAACATTTCAATCAAGGTCGACACTTCAAAAACGTTCAGTTTGGAGGCAGTTAGATAATGCTGATAAGTTTCTGCATTCGGGCCTCGCTTTAGTTCGAGACTATTGGCATAAGCGCTATTAGCCCGCACCGAGCCCGGATGATTGCGCACCTCAAAGTAGCTAAAACTGTCGAGATTTGACCAGATTGCGGCACGTGTATGAGTAGCCAAAGCCAGACTGCCAATAATACAGGCGTACAAAACATTGAGCAGCCCATTGCTGATGTGCTTCGTTAGTACTTCGTGCAACAAAGCCACTAGCGCTAAAGTAATTCCGATACTGGGCAGATAATTGCGATGCTCGTATATCAATTCCAACGGAAATATAGTGGACTCCATAGCATGTCCGACAAAAAACCAAAGAATCGCAAAATTCAAAAAACGAGCCTTTTTTTGACAGGCGTTATAAATCGCTACCACTATCAACACTACAATACCGGCAATCGACAGCAAGGTACCAATAGGCTGAAACAGGCCCTTGCTCAAAACAAAATCATCGTGTGCCAAACTGAGCTGAGTATTATCTGGATAGAATAGCAATCCCAGGTAATAGAACAGTATTCTGGCTTCGGACATCAAGCGTTCCACCAGGGTAAATTCGCGCGTTAAATAACCGCCCAACACATATTCCGGATGAGTTAGCAAATAAGCCGCTCCAAACAATACCGGCAATATGACGCTGACTAGATAATAGCCATACAATTTAAAACGGGACTCAATTGGGATCGGAGGTAACAAGGTTACTTCACTGACAAACATCAATAGCGGCAACAGCAACGCATTTTCCTTGGATAAAACCCCTAATCCAGTGCCAAGCACGCAGCCCAGCACCATAAATAGAACGCCAGCAGGCTTTTCTAGCTGTAACCTGCCTTTTAAAAATACTAAAAATCCGCTCAGCATAAACATACAGGCCATGCTGTTCATGCGCTGTACGACATACAGCACCGAAGTCAGTTGCAGCGGGTGAACCGCCCAAATTAGAGCGGAAAGGAAAGCCAATTTTCGAACGGGAGCATCTAGCAAAGCCGCCTTGAACAAACTGCAAGCAAGCAAAAATACCAAATAGCTGTTAATGGCGTGGATGCCAATATTGGTCAGCTTGAAAGGGATCGGATCAAATTGCTGACCAGCGTAAAAGTAATTTAATGCAAAGCTGAGACTGGCTAGAGGGCGCTTAAAAGGACCGCTTGTGTTAGCACTCCAAGCAGAAGCCAAACCTTCAAAACTAAGACTTTCAATTAAGACCCCGTTGTTATCGACGATATTTGGATAATCATCGGCAAGGAACGGACCATTTCGGCCTGGAAAATAGATTCCGTATATTACAACCGACAAAAACAGCAGAACTGCCAGTCTTGCTAGCGTGCCTCCGTTACTCGACTTTTCCATTAAACTCTCTAATCAAAATCGCATAAAAAACAAAAGGGGCCGAAGCCCCTTTCGCTATCCAAAGAACACCTGCCAAGTTATGACTTAGGCAAATATTTTTGTAGAACAGTACTTCCAGAGCCCGTGGGAAGAACAGCCCACTTCATTCCGACTGCTGGAGTACAGGTACCCTGATACACTACAGTAGCTCCCCCCGCAACAGATGTGCCGATGGTATTGTAAGCAATCGTCACTCGAGCAGTTGATGCAGAAGATGCAGTAATTGTTACTGATCTCACGTAAGTGCCAAATATTGAATTAGCTGTGGCAAGGCCGAAAGTAGCGTTAGTTTGGCTTGCCGCTAAGGTTTGCTCACTACAAGCCACACCACCAGCAGTTAGGGCTGGCGAAGCCAAACTAGGACCTTCAGACACTTTAGATTTGACGGTGTAATCTTGATAAGCCGGAATCGCGATAGCAGCCAGAATACCAATGATCGCGACCACGATCATTAACTCGATCAAGGTAAAACCTTGTTGTACTTTTTGCATTTGCTTATTCATAACTACCTTCTTTTTTATGATGAACGGGATTTAAAACTCTTAAAGTTATAAACAATTAGTATGCCAATTACTTACACAACAAGATCAAACGACAGAATAGAGCATATTTCCTATGATTTTCAATATCTTGATTAAAATGTTTTCTATCAAAAACCCTGATAACTGCGAAGCTCGCCTGTAGCCACAACCCTATAAAGCAAGTAGTTTTTGTTCATAACTGACGTTTTTTGTCACCGCCGATGATTCACTAAACAATACAAATCGGTTTATTACAAACCCTTACCGGCAAACCAAAGCTCCAGCATCATCAACATCCACACTAAATCACCATAATAGGCGGCATGCACGCTTTGATGCATCTCGACAGCATGATCCAAAAAGTCCGGTTTAAAAAACTCGCGCCGCTTCAAATCATTTATTGCGCCATAAGCCAGTTGCTTAAGCGGCTGATGGTCCTTCAGCCAAACGCCGAAAGGCAACCCAAAGCCGTGCTTAGGCTTATTGATAATCCGCTCCGGAAGGAAATCCATCATGGCCTGTTTGTAAAACCAGCGCAGTTTTTGTCCACGCAACTTGTCATTCGAGGGAATTCGGCAAGATAAGTCGAGAATGCGTCGATCCAACAAGGGGTAGCAAACTTCAACACCTGCCATTTCGCACATTCTATTGACTTTGACCAAATCGTTATCGTGGAGCGTATTTTTCCAATCCAGATACAACATACGGTTCAAGGTAGTAGCAGACTCCGGCCGCCAATAGTCTTCCCTAAACTGGCGCAAGGGCGCAGAAGTATCAATTTCCGCTAAAAAATCAGCTTGAAAAATGTCTGCCGCAGCATGCCTATGCAAAAAATTGTAGTCCTGTAAGCGGTCTGGCATCGCTGCGTTCGCTTGATCGATATAGCGTTTTGCCTTAAACGGCAACTTCTGCTTAGCTATTACGTCTGGCAGGCCATTTAATGTCGCTTCGAGGCCGGCGCTGAGAAATTTTGGTAAGCGGTGATAATTCTCAAACAACATTTGCTTGGCGTAACGCTCGTTACCCGCAAAAATCTCGTCCCCACCATCACCCGCAAGCAAACGGTCAACACCGTGATCCTTAGCCAACTTCGCGCAATAATACGCTGCCAAGGCCGACGCATTCCCAAACGGCTCATCGTAGTAAGCCGCTATTGCCGGCACGGCATTAACGGTATCCTCGGGAGTGACGTAATACTGGTGTTGCCGCGTATTGAAACGTTGCACTGCAATAATGGCGTACTCAATTTCATCGTAGCCGTCAGCGTCAAAACCCATCGAAAAGGTTTTAGCCTTGCCTGGAAATACCTTAGCTAAGGCACCCACCACACTGGAACTATCCAGCCCGCCACTCAGAAACGCACCGGTATTGTCTTCGGTATCGGCCATACTTCTAACCGCTTCGATCAACTGCTGCTGCAATTCCAGGCCGGCTTGCTGCAAATCGCAGGATTGCTCATGAAATACCGGTAGCCAGTAGCGTTTTAAGCTGATTCGTCCGTTGTGATAAACCAGGCATTGCCCGCCTTCCAGCTTTTTAACCTGCCGATAAATCGTTGTGGGGCTGGGACAATGGTTGAGATAGATGTAATCAAATACCGCTTGCGGCGCAATGCCGTTACTGACCTGAGGATGACGCACTACAAAATCAGCACTTGAGCCAAATATTAGGCCGTCGGCAATTTCTGCGTAATAGATGTTACTGAGACCGATCGGATCGGTAGCCAACATCAGTAGCTGCTGATTGGTATCAATAAGCAGCAAGGTATCAGCTTCCGGCAAACCGACTAAAAAATCGACGCCGCGACTTAAATAGGCGTCCAACAAACCCTGTGAGCAAGCTAATCGCGAACCGGATTGCGGGGCAAGCAACAACGTCCCATTACGGTCCGCAATATCGGTGGCGGTGGTTGAAAAGGCATAATTCTGACCATGCCGAACACTAAATGTCGAATCTGCCGCCGTCATTTGCCCCAGCAAGGCGATAGATTCATCTTTCTGGAGACCGCTCCCCATCCATCCCGCAAATTTTGTCATAGTGTTAAGTGTAATTAAGCCTTGACGTGACTGATCACATAACGGAACTTTCCTGAGCGTTCCTTGGGAATGTAATCAGTGTATTCGATCTTGATAGTAACTGCTTGTCCCAAACGTTTTTTAAATTCGTCGATGATTTTTTGTTCGTAAGCAGCTTGATATTTAAGGGTTTTAACAATTTGCACGGTGGTTTTATCCAAACTATCCTGGGTGATTTTAAATGAATCAACGCCTTCTAAATCGCGCAGCACATAAATCAATGCCAACCCATGCAATACCGTTCCATCCTGAGCAACTACAAAGTCGGTGGTTCGACCTTGAATCTCCTCCAGTACTGGTAGTCCGCGCCCGCAGGCACAAATTTTATCCGACAATATTCCCATATCGCCGGTACGATAGCGAATAAATGGAAAATCTCTGGTCGCCATATGCGTAACCACAATTTCACCGAGCTCCCCATTAGGTAAAAGCTGGCCTTGTTTGTCTACAATCTCGACGACAATGTCTTCAGCGGTAATATGCATACTGCCTTCGGGACACTGATGCGCGATAAAGCCGGCATCACGCCCACCGTAACCATTCGCGACCGGACAAGCAAACACGCTTTCTATTTTTGTCCGCTGGTGATCGTAAAGCCGTTCCGATGTCACGAAAGCCACTTTAATCCCCAAATTATTCAATGCTACGCCCCTCTTCTCGGCATGACTGGCAATGTGGGCCAATGCAGAAGGATAACCAAATAACATTTTCGGGCGAATCTGCTGGATTTGTCGAACAAAGCCATCCAACTTTTCCGACGACATTTCGAACGCTGGAATCAGATGCGTACGCAACAATTTATCGCGTAACAGGCGAATTTTATCCTGCGCACCTAGTTCAATTGGAGACCCCCAGATTACAGCTTCCGGATCGCCTATATCGACACCCCACCAACGAGTGGCTCGCCATTTTGCTGCGACATCGTGACTAACTCGGCGGCTACCGATGTAAAAAATCAATGGCTCTCCACTGGAACCGCCAGTATTGAAACGCGCGAGCCTTAGAGCATCGTTGGCTTTCATTTCATCAAGATGTTGCCTGATTTCCGGCTTACTCAACAACGGCAGCGCGGCTAATTTTTGCACACTATCGATGTTCGCCGGCTCAAACCCCAAGTTAGCGAACAACTGCCTGTAGTAAGGTACATGAACTTGTACATCTTGCAGAAACACGCGTAAATGTTGCAATTGCAACTGTCTAATCTCGTCGGGTTTTAGCCACTGACTGCGCTCCATGCCGCGCCTAACCTGGACGGTAGTGTGCTTTTTTAAGGCTTCGTGAAGCGGAAAGATCACCGTTGAACAAAAAGACGTATAAAAGCTCATGACTCCACCAGTTTTTTGAATTCCGCCAACAAAATATCCACCCGCTTATCCCAAGAGTTATCAGCCGCATAATTTACAATAGCTTGCCGGCCCCACTGCCGCTGCAGAGCATCATCAAGCGCTAACAATAATGCCTCAGCATCCCCAAACGGCACGATAGTGCCCAGCGTTTCATCAGCAACCACCTCGCGATTGCCGCCAACATCGGTGCTAACCACCGGCAAACCACAAGCCATGGCCTCCAAAAACACGTTAGCCCACCCTTCGTTGGCGGTTGCGAGTACGAATATGTCAGCCGCCGATAAGGGACCATGCAATTGTTCGGCTGGCATCGCCCCCAGAAAACGAACATGCTGACGAAGATTAAGCGTTTCTACCTGCTGCTCCAGGCGATTACGAATATTGCCTTCCGGACTAGCGCCTCCAACGATCAAGTATAGCAATCTCGGATATTTTTCGATTAATGCCGGCAAAATTTCGATCACCCGATGGAAGCCTTTTCTATCAACCAATCCGCCGACCGAAATCAAGACCTGAACGTCTTCAGGAATTTGCCAAGCTTGCCGCGCCTGTTTCTTATCGACAGGAAAAAATTTTGCGGTATCGATACCGTTGCCCACCACCCATATTTTCTGCGCGTCGGCGCCTAAATTCACTACGTGTCGCTTTAAAGAATCCGATACCGAAAATACTCGGGCGGCATCATTAAGGGCTCTCAACAATCGTTGGAGGCGACTGGGAATGTTAGACAACGGCACTTCTGTGCCGCGTAAAGTGATGGTGACCGGCACCTTAAACCATTTACCGAGTAACGTGGCAGCATACCCGTCAGGGTATGCGAAGTGTGCATCGATCAAATTAAATGCGAAGCTCTTTTTTAACTGACGACAAATCACCAAACTACACAGCGCCATAAAAAAACCGTCCCAAGAACGTCCGATTCCGGGTATCGACAAAAAGCGCGGAAAATAGACGGAAATACCGTCTTGATTTTCGTACTTATCCGGTTGCGGCCGGTAATTCGGTTTAAACCATTGAATCAGGCTTTGCAGTGGAAACCAAGGCACCGGGGAAATGACAATCAAAGAACAATGATGGGCCACTTTGGACATACGCTCGCGAATAAAAACGCCAGCGTTAGGTCTGACACGGCTGGGATACAAAGAACTGAAAACAATCAGCCTTGGCGAGTTATCTGCCATCTTTACCCGCCATTATCCTGCCGTAAACAGCCTGATAATGACTGACACTTCGCTGCCAATTACGCTCTTCTTCGACATAGCGCCTGCCGGCTCGCCGAACTTGCTCCCATTGATCTTGCTGATCGAGGACCGCCAACACCGCTTGCGCCAAAGCGGTTTTTTCTCCAGCTTTGAAGAGATAGCCAGTTTCCCTGTCTCGAATTAACTCATGATGCCCACCGACATCCGACGCCACCAACAATCGGCCTTGCGCCATCGCTTCCAGAGGTTTTAAAGGCGTCACCAAATCAGTTAAACGCATCGCCAAGCGCGGATAAACAAAGATATCGACCAGATTGTAATAGCGCTGCACTTGATCATGAGCGACACGTCCGGGCAGAATGACCCAATCCTGCAAGCCCAGCGTCTCAATTTTCTGCAAGATTTGTTGCTGTTGCGGCCCTCCGCCCACTAACAACAAGCGCACATCAGGCTGTTGTTGAATAATCGCCGGCAATGCATCCAGCAATAGCAATAACCCCTCATAAGCATAAAAAGACCCGATAAAACCGAGCACAATTTTGCCGTTCAAACCCAACTCTGCTTGCAAATCTGGCTCGGCTGCCTCGCCGTAGGTAAATTTATCGATATCGACGGCGTTGGGAATCACGGTAATTTTTTCCTCCGCGACTCCGCGCCCGATAATATCCCGGCGCAGACCCTCGCAAATAGTCGTCACCGCATCGGCATGCTTAAAAACATGCGTCTCCAAAGCCTTAGTCAATCGGTAACGTAAACTACCTTCTCGGGTGGTGCCATGATCGACGGCCGCATCTTCCCAAAATGCCCGGCATTCGTAGACCAACGGCAGCCCATATTTCTTAGCTACTTTTAATGCCGCAAGCCCGTTCAACGCGGGCGAATGGGCGTGCAGAATGTCCGGCTTGATCTGCGGAATAATTTCATCCAACCGCTCCGCCAACGACTGTACGATGGTCCACTGATTTAAAACCGGCAATTTCGCTGCCAAACCTTGCGGGATAACAGATCGATAAAAGGTAAGTCCATCAACGGTTTCAACGGGAGCTTCCGCGACTTGATGTTTGGCGGATGTGACGTGAAACGTCTCCCATCCCAGTTTGCGTTGTTGTTCGAGAATCGCACGAGTACGGAAGGTGTATCCGCTGTGCAAAGGAATGGAGTGATCCAATATATGTAATATCTTCATGTCAAGAACGGGTTAAGGAATGTTCCTATTGGCAACTTGCCTGGTTCGACATGATTGCCATAATTTATGTTTTTTTAGTATTGTCGGCCAGCCGAAACCAAGCCTTTCTGATTAAATGCGGCACTAGTATATGCAAGGGCATTTTTAACCAATGCGAGCGAAGAAACAACAGCCAACGAGCAAAGCCGGTCAGGCTATCCGCGCAGCTACGATGGTGTGGCTTTAGGGCTTGCAAGAAAAGATAGTCCATAACTCGGTTTTTTCCGCGTCCCGCATAGATAGTAGAAGCCTCAATGGCACTATCAGGAATCGGGGTTCCCAATATTTTAGTGGCGTAGCGGAGGGCGTAAAACAAAGGCTTACCCAATCCCAACATTTCTGCTCGATTATGCAGGTTGTCCCAAAAACCTGGATCGTTGCCACTAAACTCGCGTAGAAGCAAATCTATATCGCTCAAATCGCGCAAACCATTTTCAAACTCTCCGCCCCAGAATAAATGGCTGGCGCTATGGAGAACCATATCTTCAGGAGCCAAAACCCAATAATCGGTATCGGTTATCTTTACAGCGGCTTTTAGCAACAACTCGGCATCGGGATATAAATTGCAGGTTTGCGGGAGTATGTTGTGATGAATATCCAGCGAAGTCCCACGCTTGATATGCCTAAGTGGCGGCAATTCATGCATCCACCGCTCGTAATAGCGCCGATCATAATTATCCATGGGCTCAGGAAGCCATCCATGCCATTTCAAGGCATCTTTAACCGTTTTCAGCTGATATTTAGGCACCAATATGTCGATGTCGCTGAATACGCGTCCCATACCAGCATTCAATTCCGATGCCGAATAAGCGGTGCCTTTCAACAAAATCAACCGAATATTCAAAAGCTTAAAGACCTGCGATAGATTATATAGCTCCCAATTGACGATGCGTTTTTGAGACAACCAATAAGTCTCAGCTGACTCGAGATGATAAGAAAAATGCTGTGGAGGGTTGAACAATCGAAATTTTTTCCAGAAGAATGCCAGTCTGGACAATACTCCGGCACTCCTCGCTTGCCTTAACAACAGCTCCCAATCGGAATTCGAATCAATACTATCCTTGGCCTTGATCATCAAGTATTCATTCAACAAATCAGGCATCTTGCGACTCTCTACCGTACATCATCCAATAATTGCACAAATAAATCAGATGCTTGGTTAAAATCGCCGTCGTAAATGAAATCATACGCCTGACAGCTGTTTACCAGACCCCCCATGGTTTCAAAACCCTGAGCACCTAGTACACTGTAATTGAATGAAAGGTCCGCCAGCCGCATGAACGCCTCGGCCTTTGGCACCGCGGATAAACTCAAGGATGATTCTGCCTGATATTTCGGAAATACAACCAAGCATGGCAGGGCGGTTTGGTCAGCTGCTGACACAGAGTCGGTGGGTGGCTTCATCAGGCAAACCGATCCTTTCAAAGTATCGTGAACAACAGGACTGAACTGGCAAAATGGAAAAGTATCCGCTACCAACGATATAGATTCGTTTTTCAAACTAACCGGACGCGGTACGGGAACAACATAACCGGTTGCGCGATCCACCAAAGTCAATTCATCAGATAATAGTCGCCAACCATTGTTGATTAATGCTGCGCACAATGTGCTCTTACCTGACCCCGGCGCACCAGGTAAAATTAATGCTTTACCGTTTCGTTCCACCACGGCGGCGTGAACGATTAGAAACCGGTGTGAGTAGCCGGATATACACCAGTTCAATCCCCATTCAAAAAATGGAAATGCCTGCGCATAAGGCAAAGGCTTGAAAGGAATAAATTGATCAAAGGCAAATAGCACCTGTTTGCGAAAGAAACGTCTTACGCCGGCTGGCTGAATTAAGCGAACATAAAAGTCGCAAAAAGTATCTGGGGGCAATATCGCATAGTCAGAGTAAAGCTCAAGGATACCTTGCTGAACTGACGATATAGCAGAATGAATTCTAATTGAAAAAGGACCAATCCTGACGACAAATTGCCCAGACGCTATCAAAGATGAAGTGGAATTAGGTCCGCTCAAAATATTTATATATTTTCAACAACATGAAGGCTCTGCAATACGCCTAACATTCCCGCTAAAGATTGCTGATCAACTCTCTGTAACCCTGCATCAATAGCCATACCTAGCAAGGCTGATTCACAAATCGGTGCTTGGGAATCCATAATCGTCAATAAAATTAAGCTTGCCTCCTCATCTAAACGATGAGTTTCTCCACTACCATGATGAAATACTATGGCCTGCTTATCAAGCAATACTATCTGAACAGGAAAACTTGAGGAAAGAGTCCAAGCCACAAATTAAAGAGGAACCAGACTTCTAAGTAACTCCTTAGCCGCTTCAGAATTAGAAACTAACAAACTCCCGTCATAAAAACTGTTTGCTGAATTAATTCCCAGAAGGTAAAGTTTTTTGATGTCTTCGGCGCTTACATCAGGTATTAAACCTAAGCTAGAGTTGAGATAATCAACACTAGCGGCTCCCCGGATGTCCACACTAGGACTATAAAACAATGTTTCAAAAAACGTGGTCGCAGCTGATGCCGAACCAAATACGGATGAAAAAGTAGTTGCACTATAAGTTTCAGTGGTCTTTCCTGAGCTATCTACATTGACGCCGGTCTTAGGAAAGTTATTGACTATCAGTTGACACATCTTGATTTGGGCGGGTGTTGAAGCGTTTACCCAACTATTAGATTTATAATACTTGTAAGTATAGTTAGTGGTATTTTTCGGCCACGATTTATTAACCAAAAAAGGATTGATCCTCGCGGCGATCCAGTCGTTGATATTTGGATGGGTGCCAGACTGAGTATTTACATCAATGGTATCGACATTACCCCTCCAGGCTAACGCTGTATGCCCGGCCCTACAAACCGACATGTCCTCGGAATGACTCGACACATTGCCTGATTGTACTCCTGAGATAGTACACTGATACACACTGCCTAAAGCTGTTTTACTTGTGAGCGTCATTAAAACTGGCGCGACCACCCCGGCTTTGGCGAAAGATCTTCTGGATTTATCAAGTGATCTACCAACGTTCTGGGATTCTTCTGCAGTACGTTTCTGTTCATCTATTCTGTTCATCTGGAACCCTCTTAAATTAAACTTTGAATTGGTTCGCACTCTAGCAAAATACCTTGTATCTGTCTAT
>Ga0123397_108320_pt1 | contig 18331 bp, 14 predicted proteins | sample T10HLNH4metaT_FD_89925 | JGI IMG/M metagenome (GOLD analysis project Ga0123397, IMG submission 89925) | Methane-oxidizing artificial microbial communities from Washington, USA to study methane cycling - T10-HLNH4 metaT (Metagenome... ... | reverse complement strand
TGACTGGCCTGCGCGTGCGTCGCGCAGGCGTTGAAACCGTGTTCGCCGTCGCGACAGGTGGCGATCAGGGCGTTCAGGGTGTCGGTGTAGTGCGCTGCACTCATGGGCTTTCTCCTGGCGTGAGGAAGCGGCCATGGCCGCCTGTTCCCCATGCTAGGAGGGCCCGTGCCGGGCGCGTGTGGGCGCCCGGCGCAGGGTCGCGTAGTCCTGCGCCGACGGCCGCGGCGCCCTTACAGCCGGAAGCGGCCCACCAGATCGCCCAGGTGATCGGAGGCGCGACCGATCTGCCCCAGCGTTGCCGAAGTGTGCTGGATGGCGTCGTCGGTGCTCTGCACCACGCCCGACGCCTGTTCGGCCGACTGCGCCAGCGCGGTGGTGGCGGCCGACTGTTCCTGCGTGGCTTCGGCAATTTCGCGCACCCGTTCGGCGGCGCGCTGCATGCCTGCCTCGATGCCGGCGATTTCCTCCGCCACCCGCGCGGCCCGCTCGACACCGGCTTCCACCGCTTCGCGGGTCGTATGCATGCTGCTGACCGCTTCACCGGTGTCGCTGCGCATGGCGTCTATCATGTCGCGGATTTCGGTGGTGGCGCTGCTGGTGCGCTCGGCCAGCTTGCGCACCTCGTCCGCCACCACCGCGAAGCCGCGGCCCTGTTCGCCGGCGCGCGCCGCCTCGATCGCCGCGTTCAGCGCCAGCAGATTGGTCTGGTCGGCGATTTCGCGGATCACCTGCACGATGCCGTTGATCTGCAGCGAACGTTCCGCCAGCCCGTTCAGCGAACCGGCCAAGGTTTCCATGCTGCCGGCGATGTCGCGCATGTGGGCCTGCATGTCCTGCACCACCATGCCGCTGCGTTGCGAGGCGGCGCAGGTGTCCAGCATGACGCCATTGGCTTCGCCGGCATGGCTGGCGATGTGGCCGATGGACACCGTGATTTCCTCGATGGTGGCGGCGTTGTCGCCGGTGGTGCCGGCCAGCGTGCGGGAGCTGTCGGCAATGCGGCCGGTGGCGTCGGACACGTCGCGGATGCCGCCCACCAGGGTCTGGCTCTGGTCACGTACCTCGATGAACATGCGCTGCAGGCTGGCGAGGAAGGCGTTCACCGAACGCGCGACCAGACCCAGTTCGTCCTGGCTGCCGGTGTCCGGCAGGCGGCGCGTCAGGTCGCCCTCGCCACCGGCCAGCGCCTGCATGGCTTCGGCCAGGGTCTGCAGCGGACGGGTGAGGGCGCGCAGCAGCAGGAAAAGCACGCCGGCGGTCAGCAGCACGCTGACGATGCCCATCACGATGGCGGTGTTGCGCAGTGCGTCGGCCGAGGCGGTGATGACCGATTCCGGCACCGACACCACGCTGCCCCACCAGGCGTCGCTGTCGCTCAGCGAAACACGCTGCAGGAAGTGGCGTACGCCGGCGGCATCCTTCCACTGCAGTGCGCGGCCTTCGCGCAGCGCCGCCAGCGCCTCTTCCGGCAGGCCTTCCGCCGGTTTGCCGATGCGGGCGGCATCCGGATGGGCGACCACCAGACCGGACGGCGCGTACAGCGCAACCGTGCCGACATCGAACGGGCGGATGCGGCCCAGATCCTCGGCCAGCGCGCCCAGACCCATATCCACCCCGGCGATGCCGGCGAAACGGCCATTCACCTGCAGCGGCACCACCAGCGAGGTGATCAGCATCTTGCGGCCGCCGACCACGTACTCATAGGGCTCGGCCAGGAAGGCGCGGCCGGTCTTCTTCGGCTGCTGGTAATAGTCACCGGCGCCCGGCTTGTCGTAGTCGACCAGCGGCTCCAGATTCAGCGTATTGCCGCTGCGGTTCCAGTACGGCACGAAGCGGCCGCTGGCGTCGTGGCCGGGCGTGCCGGCGAATTCGGCATCACGGCCGTCAAAGGCATTCGGTTCCCAGCCGGTGTAGACGCCGAGCAGGCCCGGACGGCCGTCCAGCGTGCGGCGCAGCTGGCGATTGACCGCTTCGCGGTCCGGTACGCCCTTGGCGCGCAGGCCTTCCAGCGACAGCGCGAGGGTGGAGGACACCGCCAGGGCGCCGTCCAGACGGGCGCCGACGTCGTGCGCGGTGGCCGCGGCCACGCCTTCGGCGCGGGCCAGACCCTGTTCGAGTACGGCCTGCTGGCTGCGCCAGGCCAGCACACCCAGCGTGACCGAGAAGCAGAGCAGTACGGTAATGACAGTTGCAGCCAGCAGCTTGGTACGCAGGCTCAGGGAGGAGAGCGTCATGGTCGTGACCTCTATCAGTAGGGACTTATCATTGACGGCGGTCAACAAAGCTTTCTTCAATGTTTCTTTAAAAGAATCTTTTGTGCACAGCACACAAAAATTGTCACAGGCTGGATACGTTTGCGGCGAGCGGCTATCGTGGCAGCCGGTTCTGTTTCCCTTCCGCTTCCCCTCCTTTCCGCTGTGGATATCCAGACACCCCGCCTGCTGCTGAAACCGATGAGCGCCGACTTCCTGCGCGCGTCGGCCGGCGGGGCGGGCGCTGAACTGCTGTCGCCGCTGATCGGTGCCCGCGTGGCGCCGGACTGGTGTGCGGAGCGCGATCTGGCCGCGCTGCGGCTGGCCGACCTGAGCGCCGATCCGGACTACGGGCCGTGGTCGGTGCGCGCCCTGGTGCTGCGCGACAGCGGCGAAATGGTGGGCCACGCCGGCTTCCACACCCGGCCCGGGCCCGACTACCTGGCGCCGTACGCGCGGGACGGGGTGGAAATCGGCTATGCGGTCTATCCGCCCTACCGCCGTCAGGGGTACGCCCGTGAAGCGCTGCAGGCCCTGCTGCGCTGGGCCCACGTCGAGCACGGCGTGCCGCGCTTCATCGCCTCGGTGAAACCGGACAACTTGGCTTCATGCGCGCTGCTGGCGGCGACCGGGTTCTTCCGCATCGCCTCCTTCATCGACGAGGTGGATGGTCTGGAATACGTGATGCGGCTGGACCCGCCGGCACTGCGCCGGCTGCTGAGAGGGCGCGGGCCGCTCAGTCCGGCAGCCCGAACACGATGACCGCGTCGCCCTGGCGGTAGCCCCAGATTGCGCTGCCGCCGGCCGCGACCGCGACATAGGGCCGGCCGTCCAGCACATAGCCGATCGGCGGCGCGTTGACGCCGGCGCCGGTCTGGAAGTGCCACAGGCGTTTTCCAGAGAGACTGTCGAAGGCGGACAGATGGCCGTTGCCTTCGCCGGTGAACACCACGCCGGACTTCAGTGCCAGTACGCCGCCGATCAGCGGCTGGTCGGTCTTCACGCTCCAGCGCAGCCGGCCGCGCTGCTTCAGGTCCAGTGCAGCCAGCACACCCCAGCGCGCTTCGTCCGCCGGCTCCATGCTGTCGTAGCGGCCGGCCGGGCGGTCGGCGGTGGCCGCGCTTTCCTTGATCCAGTAGCGCATCGGCAGGTGCATGGCGGCGACGAAGGCCAGGCCGCGGCCGCCATCCACCGCCGCCGGCGACCAGTTCACGCCGCCCGCCACGCCCGGCGTGATGCGGGTGCCCTCGCGGCTGGCGGCCGCGAACAGGTTGTCCTGCGGCACGAAGGCGTCCGAGCGGTACAGCAGCGCGCCGGTCGCGCGGTCATGCACGTAGAACCAGCCCAGCTTGGACGCCTGACCGACTGCCGGAACGACGCGTCCGCCCGGCTCGCGGTGGTCGAACAGCACCGGCGGACTGGCGACGTCGTAACCCCACTTGTCGTGCGGAATCTGCTGCCAGTGCCAGGCGTAGCGGCCGGTCTTCGCGTCGACCGCGATCAGCGAGGCGGTATACAGATTGTCGCCCGGGCGCGTGCTGTCATTGATCTGCGGGCTGGGGTTGCCGGTGCCGAAGTAGAGCAGGCCGGTCTTCGCGTCATAGGCCGGCGCGTTCCACACCGAGCCCCCGCCGTACTCCCAGGCGTCGCGATGGCGATCGGCGTTCGCGCGCTCTTCGGCGATGTTCCGGTTCAGCGGCAGGCCGTCGCCGGTACGTTCGACGAAATCACCTTCCCAGCCACCGTCCGCCGGCTTGCGCACGGTGTCGAACTGCCACACCCGCTGGCCGGTCTTCGCGTCGAAAGCGGCCAGAAAGCCGATGCCGCCGTATTTGCCGGCGATGCCCACCACCGCGGCCAGCTGGCCAGCCCGGCCCTGGGCGTCGATGTGCAGGCCGTAGCCCACGCCGTTGATGCCGACGATCACCTTGCCGTCGACCACCAGCGGCGCGGCTGCCGCGCCCACGCCCGAACCGCCGCCCACCTCGCCCTTGATGCCGGCGCCGCTTTCGGTGATCGCGTTGTCCGGCCGGGCCAGTTCGATGTCCCACAGCGGCTTGCCGCTTGCGGCGTCGAGGGCCACCAGGCGCGCATCGACCGTGGCCACGAACACCCGGCCGTCGTCCACCGCGACGCCGCGGTTGGCCGGGCCGCAGCACAGCTTCTCGCTGCGCTTGCTGTGGGTGTAGCGCCACAGTTCGACGCCAGTGCGCGCGTCCAGCGCCACCACGTGCGAGCCGGGCAGCGACACGTATATCTTCCCGCCGGTCACGATGGGCGTGGCCTGGAAGGTGGCGGCGATGCCGCTCTGGTAGATCCATTTCGGGACCAGTTTCTTCACGCTTCTCGGCGTGATGCCCGGCAGGTCGGCCAGCCGGGTGTTGGCGTAGTCCAGGCCAAAGGTGGGCCAGTCGCGGTCGGCGGCATGAACGGCCGGCGCGAACAGCAGTGCGGCGAGCAGCGGCGTGGCGGTCAGGAAGCGGCGCATGGCGGTCCCGGTTTCACGTAAAGCGCCGATGATAGGCCCGCGCGGCCCGGTTACGGCACGCGTCGCGTGCCCGACGTAAAATCCGACGGATGAGCTCCGACAGCATCGACACCCCCCAGGCCGCACCGGCCACGCCCCCCTTCGTTCATCTCCGCGTCCACAGCGAATATTCGGTGGTGGATGGCATCGTCACGGTCGACGCCGCGGTCAAGGCCGCCGCGAAGGACGGCATGCCGGCGCTGGCGCTGTCCGATCTCGCCAACGTGTTCGCGCTGGTCAAGCTGTACAAGACCGCGCGCGGCAAGGGCGTGAAGCCGATCTGCGCGGTCGACGTCTACATCACGAATGACGCCGAGCGCGACAAGCCGCACCGGCTGCTGCTGCTGGCGCGCAACCGCGAGGGCTACGGCACGATCTGCCGGCTGCTCACCCGTGCCTATCTGGAGAACAAGTACCGTGGCCGCGCAGAAATCCGTCGCGACTGGTTCGAGCGCGACGCCGAGGGCACGGCCGGGCTGATCGCGCTGTCCGGCGCGATGCAGGGCGATGTCGGCGTGGCGCTGCTGGCCGGCAACATGGAGTCGGCCCGCAGGGCTGCCGCCGAATGGCTGCGCCTGTTCGACGGCGAGTACTGCATCGAGCTGCAGCGCGCCGGGCACCCGAACACCGAGGCCTACATCGCCGACGCCTGCGCGCTGGCGTCCGAACTGGACATTCCGGTGGTGGCGACGCATCCGGTGCAGTTCATGGCGCAGGAAGACTTCAAGGCGCACGAAGTGCGCGTGTGCATCGCCCAGGGCTATGTGCTGACCGACAAGCGGCGTCCGCGCGAATTCACCGAACAGCAGTATTTCAAGACCACGGCCGAAATGGCCGAACTGTTCGCCGACATTCCGGAAGCGCTGGCCAACGCGGTCGAGATCGCGCGCCGCTGCAACCTCACGCTGACGCTGGGCAAGAACTATCTGCCGCAGTTCCCGACACCGCCGGGCATGACCATCGACGAATTCATGATCGCCGAGGCGAAGGACGGGCTGGAAAAGCGGCTGGTGCAGCTCTATCCGGACGAGGCGCTGCGTGAACAGAAGCGGCCGGAATACGAGGCGCGGCTCAAGTTCGAGTGCGACACCATCATCCAGATGGGCTTTCCCGGCTACTTCCTCATCGTGGCCGACTTCATCAACTGGGCCAAGAAGAACGGCGTGCCGGTCGGTCCGGGCCGGGGCTCCGGCGCCGGTTCGCTGGTTGCCTATTCCCTGGGCATCACCGACCTCGACCCGCTGGCCTACGCGCTGCTGTTCGAGCGCTTCCTGAACCCGGAGCGGGTGTCCATGCCCGACTTCGACGTGGACTTCTGCCAGGACAACCGCTGGAAGGTGATCGAGTACGTGCGCCAGAAGTACGGCGCCGACGCGGTGAGCCAGATCGCCACCTACGGCACCATGGCGTCGCGCGCGGTGATCCGCGACGTGGGCCGGGTGCTGGACATGGGCTACAACTTCTGCGACCAGCTGTCCAAGCTGATTCCGGTGGTGCAGAACAAGCCGCTGTCGCTGGCCGAGGCGCGCGAACAGGCACCGCAGCTGGCCGAACGCGAACAGGCGGAAGAGGAAGTGGCCGAACTGCTGCGCCTGTGCGAGCCGCTCGAAGGCCTGACCCGCGGCGTCGGCATGCACGCCGGTGGCGTGCTGATCGCGCCGGGCAAGCTCACCGACTTCTGTCCGCTCTACCAGCAGGACGGCGACGACGCGTCGCCGGTGAGCCAGTTCGACAAGGACGACGTCGAAGCCATCGGCCTGGTGAAGTTCGACTTTCTCGGCCTGCGCAACCTGACCATTATCGAACTGGCGGTCGACTACATCGAGCGCATGACCGGTGAGCGGCCCGACCTGCTGAGCCTGCCCTTCACCGATCCGGCGGCCTACCAGATACTGAAGGACGCCAACACCACCGCCATCTTCCAGCTTGAATCCGAGGGCATGAAGAAGCTGCTCGGCAAGCTGGCGCCCGACCGCTTCGAGGACATCATCGCGGTGCTGGCGCTCTACCGTCCGGGCCCGCTGGGTTCGGGCATGGTCGATGACTTCATCCTGCGCAAGAAGGGCCAGCAGGCGATCGACTATTTCCACCCTGACCTGGAAGCCTGCCTGTCGCCGACCTATGGCGTCATCGTGTATCAGGAACAGGTGATGCAGATTTCGCAGATCATCGGCGGCTATACGCTCGGTGGCGCGGACATGCTGCGCCGGGCCATGGGCAAGAAGAAGCCGGAGGAAATGGCCAAGCACCGGGAAACCATCGCCGCCGGTGCGAAGGAGAAGGGCTACGACCCGGCGCTGGCCGAACAGCTGTTCGACCTGATGACCAAGTTCGCGGAGTACGGCTTCAACAAGTCGCACACCGCCGCCTACGCGGTCGTCACCTATCACACCGCCTGGCTGAAGGCCCACCACTGCGCCGCCTTCATGGCCGCGTCGCTGTCGTCCGACATGGACAACACCGACACGGTGAACATCTTCTATCTGGACGCGAAGAAGAACCGGCTCACCGTGCTGCCGCCGGACGTGAACCAGTCCGAATACCGCTTCGTGCCGGTGTCGCGCAGCGAAATCCGCTACGGCCTCGGGGCGGTCAAGGGCACCGGCGAACAGGCGGTGAACTGCATCCTGGAAGCGCGCAAGTCCGGCGGACCGTTCAAGGACATTTTCGATTTCTGTTCGCGGGTGGATCGCCGCATGGTGAACCGCCGCACCATCGAGGCGCTGATCCGCGCCGGCGCCTTCGACACCACGATCTCCGGCACGCCGCACGACCGCAACACGCTGATGAGCAGCGTCGCGCTGGCGATGGAAGCGGCCGAACAGGCGGCGGCCAACGCGCACCAGGGCGGGCTGTTCGACGACGCGCCCAGTGGCACCGGCGCGCGCGCGCCGGAATATGTCGCCTGCAAGCCGTGGAGCGAACGCGAAAAGCTGGCCAACGAAAAGCAGGCGCTCGGCTTCTACCTGTCCGGGCACCCGTACAACAGCTATGCGCAGGAGTTCTCGCGCTTCGCCCGGCGCAAGCTCGCCCAGCTCGAATCGTCGCGCGATCCCACGGTGGTGGCGGGTCTGGTGGTCAGTTCGCGGGTGCAGATGACGCGCCGCGGCAAGATGGCTTTCGTCGCGCTGGACGACGGCACCGCCCAGATCGAGGTGTCGGTGTTCAACGAACTGTACGAAGCGTCGCGCAGCAAGCTGCGCGAGGACGAGGTGCTGGTGGTCGAGGGTCGGGCGCAGTTCGACGAATATTCCAACTCGATGCGTGTGGTGGCCGACAGCCTGCTCAGCGCCGGTGAGGCGCGCGCGCGGTTCGCCCGCCGGCTGGAACTGAAGCTCAATGGCGAGGTGGCCCAGCTCGGCGCCCATGCCGCCTGCGCCCGTCTGAAAAGTCTGCTTGAACCCTTCCGTGCCGACGGCGGCTGCGCAGTGCGGCTGCACTATCGCAGTCCGGACGCGGTCGGCCCGCTCGATTTCGGCGATCACTGGCGGGTGCGTCTGGACGACGCACTGTTCGACGGTCTGCGCGACTGGCTGCCGCACGACGCGGTGTCGGTCGCGTACGGATGAGGCGGCGCGCATGAGTGACACCACCCGCTGGCTGGACCATACGCTGCTCGACACGGTGGCTGCCCGGGCGGCGGCCAGCCCGCGCCTGCGCATGAACCACAACTTCCATCCGTCGGACGAGCACCCGGCGCACCGGCTGCTCAATGCCATCGAGCCCGGCAGCTATGTGCGCCCGCACCGGCATCTGGACCCGCTGAAGGACGAAACCATCCTGTGCGTGCGCGGCCGTCTGGGCTGCATCCTGTTCGCCGACGACGGTTCGGTGCAGCACACCCGGGTCCTGGCGCCGGACAGCGACTGTTTCGGCATCGACATCGGCCACGGGCAGTTTCACAGCCTGGTCGCGCTGGAACCGGGTTCGGTCATGTTCGAAGCCAAGGCCGGTCCCTACCGCCCGCTCACCGAAGCCGAACTTGCGCCCTGGGCGCCGGTCGATGGAGAAGACGCACAACGCTGGCTCGAGTGGACGACCGGGCTGTTTGCCCGCTGACCGGTGCATGGGCGTGGTCGCTGGGGCATACTGGACGACAGCGACGGACGTCACGAATTTATACAGTCCCCCTTCAGTTTGCGTTCTCACTGCCGTGAACGCAGTCTGAACCGGTTACTTCCTACGGATACAGACCCGCCGTGCAGACCGCCCGAATAGCATTGCTCGAAGACGACCCGGTACAGGTCGAAATCCTTGGCAGCTGGCTGCGCGCCGCTGGCCACGATGTGCATACCTTCACCCGTTCGCGCGATCTGATGCGCGAGGCGGTGCGTGAAAGTTACGACCTGCTGCTCATCGACTGGGAGCTGCCCGATCTGCCCGGCTCGGACGTGCTGCGCTGGCTGCGCACCGAACGCGCGCTGAACACGCCGGTCATTTTCGTGACCGCCCGCCAGGACGAGAACGACATCGTGACCGCGCTGGCTGCCGGGGCCGACGACTACATCGTCAAGCCGGCCCGCCGGATGGAACTGCTTACCCGCATCGAAGCGGTGCTGCGGCGCAGCCGTCCGCCGGCGGATCAGCCGCTGATCGATGCGTCGCCCTACCAGTTCGACCTGAATTCGCATACCGCGCGTCTGAACGGCGAGGTGATCGACCTGACCGAGCGCGAGTTCGAACTGGCGGTGTTCCTGTTCCGCAACGTCGGCCGTCTGGTGTCACGCGGACACCTGCTGGAGTCGCTGTGGGGCCGCAAGGGCGATGTGCCCACCCGTACGGTCGATACCCACATGTCGCGTGTGCGCTCCAAGCTGGCATTGCGCCCGGAGAACGGTTACCGGCTGGCCTCCACCTACAACTACGGTTACCGGCTGGAACGCGTGGCCGACGACGGCAAGCGGGCGGAAGAGCAGCCGGCGGCCTGAACCGGATACGCCCCAGAAAAAAGGAGCCCGCGGGCTCCTTTTTTGTTGTGTGCTGCCTCGGCTTACTTGTTCAGCGCGTCGCGGATCTGGCGCAGCAGCAAGATGTCTTCCGCCGGTTCGGCAGGCGCTGCCGGCTCGGCAGCCGGTTCTTCGCGCTTCAGCCGGTTGATCTGCTTCACCATGATGAAAATGATGAAGGCGAGAATGACGAAGTTCAGCGTGACGGTCAGGAAGCTGCCCCAGGCAAACACCGGAACGCCCGCCTTTTTCAGGTCGGCCAGCGTGTTGGGTACGCCGGGCGGAATGTCCTTCAGTACGAAATAGAACTGGCTGAAATCCAGTCCGCCGAACAGCGCGCCGACCACCGGCATGATGAGGTCGGCCACCACCGAATCGACGATCTTGCCGAAGGCGGCGCCGATGATGACGCCGACTGCCAGATCGACCACATTCCCCTTCATGGCGAAGGCTTTGAATTCGGACACGAAGCTCATGCGGTTCTCCTTTTGGCTGTGAGTTTCCTGCGCTGCGGCCTGAGACGAGGCGCGACGCGGCGAGCGCGAAGATAGCACAGCCGGATGTGTGCGCCGCGACCGGGTCGTGAGACGCCTTCTCTGATACGCTCGCGGACCACCCGTACTCACCGAGTGCCCCACCGGGGCAGTCTGCAGCCCGGTCACGAACCGATGCCGGCAGCCTGTCCGATTCGCATGGAGAAGGCATGAAAGTACTGAAATTCGCCGCGTTCGCGCTGGGCGGTCTGGCGGCACTGCTCGCGGCGGCGGTGCTCTATGTCGCGATCACCTTCGACGCGGCCAAGATGAAGGGCGAGCTCAAGCGTGTCGTGCAGGAACAGAAGCAGCGCACGCTGGACATCGAAGGCGATGTCGACCTGTCCTTCTATCCCAATCTCGGTCTGAAGCTGGGGCGTACCACGCTGTCCGAATACAAGTCAGCCGACCGTTTCGCCCAGGTCGAGTCGGCCCGGGTGTCAGTGGCGGTGATGCCGCTGCTGTCCGGCGCGCTTGTGGTCGACGAAATCCGCATCGAGGGCGCGCATCTGACGGTGGTGCGCCTGAAGGATGGCCGCTTCAACTTCAGCGATCTGCTGTCGGATGACAGCGATGAAAGTTCGCCGGTCAAGTTCGATGTGGCCGGACTGAAGCTGGCCACCTCGTCGCTGGCCTTCCGCGACGAAGCGACCGGCGCATCGCATGCGCTGGATGACATCGAGCTGACGCTGGGCAAGCTGGCCAACGCGGCACGCGGCAAGATGGCGCTGTCCGCACGCCTGCAGTCTTCCGCTCCCGCAATTGACAGCCGTTTCACGCTCGCGGCCGCCTACGACTACGACCTGCCGGCGCAGCGCTATGCGCTGGATGATCTCAGCCTGAAGGTCGACGGCGAGGCGCTGGACCTGAAATCGCTGAAAGTGACGCTCGGTGCGGCGCATGTCGGCGTGCTCGACGGCGGCCGGCTTGAGGTGAAGAAGGCGGTGCTCGAAGCCAGCGCCAGCCGGGCCGGCGACGCGCTGGGTCTGAAGCTGGACGCGCCTGCGCTGCAGCTGGCGGAGGGCGCGCTGAGTGGCGAACAGCTCACGGTCAATGCCAAGCTGGACGCCCGGGCACGCAGCGCCGATGTCACGCTTCGCGTGTCCGGGCTGGAGGGGTCCGCGGACGCGGTGAAAGCGGCCGGCCTCAGCCTGGACCTCAACGCCCGGATGGACGACGCTTCGCTCAAGGCCGCGCTGCAGACGCCGCTCGCGCTGCGCATGGACGGCCCGTCGGTCGAACTGCCGGCGCTTGCGGGCAATCTTGAAGCCAGCCATCCGTCGCTGCCGATGAAGACGGTGAAACTGCCGGTAAAAGGCAGTCTGAAAGCCGATCTGGGCAAGCAGAGCGCCGCCTTCGAACTCGATACGCGGCTGGATGACAGCACGATACGGCTCAAGCTCGGCGCCACCCGTTTCGATCCGCTGGCGCTGGTATTCGATGTCGATATCGACCGCCTGAACGCGGACCGCTACCTGCCGAAATCCGCCGACGCCAGCAAGCCGGCCGGCAATCCGGATGACGCGCCGGTGGACCTGTCGGCACTGAAGGGGCTGGACGCGCGGGGCAGCGTGAAGGTGGGCGAGCTGCAGCTGTCCGGCATCCGGATGAGCCATGTGAAGCTGGAGGTTAAGGCGGCGGGCGGCAAGGTCGAGGTCGCACCGTTCTCCGCCGCGCTGTACAAGGGCAGCGCCAGCGGCGCGCTGAACCTCAACGCCGACGGCAACCGCATCGCGCTGAAGCAGACGCTGTCCGACATCGACATCCATCCGCTGATCAGGGACGCCGCCGGCAAGGACCTGCTGGAAGGCCGCGGCAATGTGGCGATCGACGTGAGCACCGCCGGCGGCACCGTGGGCGCACTGAAAAAGGCGCTCGACGGCAGTGCGTCGCTGAAGCTGCGCGACGGCGCGCTGCGCGGCATCAACCTGGCGAAGAGCGTGCGCGAGGCGAAGGCGAAGCTGGGCGGCGGCGGTGAGTCGGCGGTGCAGAAAGCCAGCGCCACCGAAAAGACCGACTTTTCCGAAATGAGCGCCAGCTTCCGCATCCAGAAGGGGATTGCCCGCAACGACGACCTGGCGGCCAGTTCGCCTTTCCTCCGGCTGGCCGGGGCGGGCAGCGTGGATATTCCGCAGTCCACTCTGGACTATCTGGCCAAGGTGACGCTGGCGGCCACCAGCAAGGGTCAGGACGGCAAGGCGGCGGCCGATCTCAGGGGGCTGACCGTGCCGGTGCGCCTGTACGGACCGTTCGCCAGCCTGGATTACAGGATCGAGTTCGGCGACCTGCTGAAGGACGCCGCGCGCGGCCAGATCGAGGCGCAGACCCAGAAGCTGCAGGACAGGGCGAAGGACAAGGTCCAGCAGCAGGTCGGCGACAAGCTGAAGGGGCTGCTGGGCCGCTGAGTCCGGCAGACGGACACGCGCCTGCGTGCCCGGGCCTACCGCCAGCCCGCTGCCGCGAGGCGCTGCTTATAGCGGCATGTCCCAGCTGGCGCCGATGGCGGCGATGCCTGCGCGCGCCACGATGGCGTCTTCGCTGGACTTCACGCCGGACACGCCGACGCCGCCCACGCACTCGCCATTCACGATGATCATTTCGCCGCCTTCCAGCGGCAGCACCGGCATGCGCAGCGCGGCCAGACGCCCGCTGTTCACCACGTCCTCGACCGCCTTGCTGGGCTTGCGCGCCAGTGCGCAGGTGCGGGCCTTTTCCGGCGCGATCTGCGTGCTCATCGGCGGCGCGCCGTCCAGGCGCTGCAGCCAGATCAGGTTGCCGCCATCGTCGACGATGGCGATGGTGACCGGCCAGTTGCGTTTCAGGGCCTCGGCTTCCGCGGCAGCAGCGATCTGCTTCGCGTCGTCGAGCGTGAGGGTGAGGCGGGTTTTCATGCGTTGTCTCCGTCAGGGTTCGTGGGCTGACGAGGAATCCCGGCGCGTGCGCGCACGGTAAGGCGATTCCTCGGCGACGCGTGGCCGTGACGGGTGGTCCGGCGGTGCGCAGGAGGGCGGGGGATGTCCGCCTGCCTGTGCGTCAATGCGGCTTCGGGGGGTGGGTGATCCGCTCGCGGAACAGTCGGGCTGTCCGCGGCTGCCGGCACTACCGGCAGCACGGCTCACATCCTACACTGTCGGCTGCCCGCGCGAGACGGGTGCATCGCACAGAACAACACTGCAAACGAGGAGCCCGAGCATGGCCAGCAATCTGGGGATCGACCTGTATTCGCCGAAAGAGATCGCGGAAAAGGTCGAAAACATCGGCATCGTCAAAGCCAACCTGCCGCTGCGCACGATGGCCATGCTGGGCATACTGGCCGGCGCCTTCATCAGCTTCGGCGCACTCTATTTCACGCTGGTGGCGAGCGACGCATCGCTCGGCTTCGCGCTCACCCGGGTGCTCGGCGGACTGGCCTTCTCGCTCGGCCTGATACTGGTCGCGGTGGCCGGCGCCGAACTGTTCACCGGCAACAACTTCCTGGTCATGGCCTGGGCCGAAGGCCGGATCGGATTCGGAAAGCTCGCGCGCAACTGGGCCATCGTCTACGTCACCAACGCCATCGGCGCCCTCGGCATGGTGCTGCTGGTGTTCCTGTCCCATCACACCGACATGAACGGCGGCGCGGTCGCACAGGCCTACGTGAAGGTGGCGGCCGGCAAGACCGCCAGTTCCTTCGAGGTCGTGTTCATGAAGGGCATCCTGTGCAATGCGCTGGTCTGTCTCGCGGTGTGGCTGGCCACCGCAGGGCGCAGCGTGACCGACAAGGTGCTGGCCATCGTATTCCCGGTGTCCGCCTTCGTCGCCGCCGGCTTCGAGCACTGCATCGCGAACATGTACTTCATTCCGATGGGCATGCTGCTGCACGCCGGCGGCGTGGCGCCGGCCGGCGTGGATCTGTCGGGGCTGACCATGGGCGGGCTGTTCGCCAATCTGCTGGCCGCCACGCTGGGCAATATCGTCGGCGGCAGCATCCTGGTGGCCGGCGTGTACTACCTCACCTTCCGCCAGCGCGCCTGACGCCGCGGCCGGCCGTGCTCAGTGCGCGGCCAGCAGCGCGGCCGCGGCCTGGGCCGCCACCCGGCCCTCGTCGGTCGGGATGACCCACAGTTCGACCGCGCTGCCTTCGGCGTCGATGCGGACGATGTCGTCGCCGACCGCCTGCGCGTTGCGCGCCTCGTCCAGCTGCACGCCCATCCAGCCGAGCGCCGCGCACACGTCGGCGCGCAGCGCGGCGTCGTGCTCGCCGATGCCGCCGCTGAAGGCGATCAGGTCGACGCCGCCCAGGCAGGCCGCCATCGCGCCGGCTTCGCGCACCACGCGGTAGGTGAACAGCGCGATCGCCTCCTGAGCCGCATCGCTGCCGTCCGCGCGCAGGCGGCGCATGTCGGCCGACAGGCCGGACACGCCGAGCAGGCCGCTCTGCTTGTACAGCAGCGTCTGCAGGCGGTCGTGGTTCCAGCCGCGCTCCATCAGATAGAGCAGCACGCCGGCGTCCAGCGTGCCGCTGCGGGTACCCATCATCAGTCCGTCGAGCGCGGAAAAGCCCATGGTGGTGGCCTGGCTCCGGCCCTCATGCGCTGCGCACAGGCTGGCGCCGTTGCCCAAGTGGGCCATCAGTACGCGGCCTCGCGCGCGCGGCGACCGATCGAGCAGCGTGCCCATGATGTACTGGTAGGACAGGCCGTGAAAACCGTAGCGGCGCACGCCCTCGTCGTGCAGCGCGCGCGGCAGCGCGAAGCGGCTCGCGACCTCCGGCAGGTCGGCGTGGAAGGCGGTGTCGAAGCAGGCGATCTGCGGCAGGCCGGGGAAGGCGGCGCGGAAGGCGCGTATGCCGTCGATGTTGTGCGGCTGGTGCAGCGGCGCCAGCGAATTGAGCCGCTCCAGCTTCGCCAGTACTTCGTCATCCACCTGCACGCTGCTGCGGAAACTGCGGCCGCCATGTACCACGCGGTGCGCCACCGCCTCGATGTCCGGCACCGCGGCTTCCGCCGCCAGCAGGCTGCGCAGCCCGTCGAGCGCGGCGGCGAAGGCGTCGCTGCCGGCGCTCAGCGTGCGCTGTTGCGTGCGGCCGTCCAGCGTCCAGCGCATGTCCGGCGTACCGCCCGGCTCCAGGCCCTGGATGTTGCCGGTCATCACGGCCGGCTGCACCGCACCGTCCTGCAGCGGATGGATGGAAAACTTCAGCGTGGACGAACCGGCGTTGACCGAAAGGATGGCCATGTCATCGGCCCCGCTTCAGCGCTGCGCCCACGGCTCGCGCGGCCGGTCGCGGCGCGCGTTGTGCGCGGCCAGCAGGCCGAGCAGTGCGGACGCGACGCGGGTCATCGGGCCGTCGGCGCGGCTGGTCAGCGCGATCGGCACGCGGGCGCCCAGCACCAGGCCGGAGCCGGTGGCGCCGCCAAGGTATTCCAGCTGCTTGGCCAGCATGTTGCCGCTTTCCAGATCCGGCACCGCCAGGATGTCGGCGTCGCCGGCCACCGGCGAACTGATGTGCTTCACCTGTGCGGCGCGCGCGGAGATCGCGTTGTCGAAGGCGAGCGGGCCATCCAGCACGCCGCCGGTGATCTGACCGCGGTCCGCCATCTTGCACAGCGCGGCGGCGTCCAGCGTGGACGGGATGTTCGGATTCACCGTTTCCACTGCCGACAGCACCGCCACCTTGGGCTGCTTGACGCCGAGCACGCGCGCGAAGTCGATCGCGTTCTGCACGATGTCCACCTTGTCCTGCAGCGACGGCCGGATGTTCAGTGCGGCGTCGGTGATGAGCAGCGGCTTGCTGTACAGCGGTACGTCGAAACGGAACACATGCGACATGCGGCGGCCGGTGCGCAGCGCCGGCCGGGCCAGCACCGCGTGGATCATTTCGTCGGTGTGCAGGCTGCCCTTCATGAGCATGTCCACTTCGCCGGCCGCGGCCATGTCGGCCGCCTTCTCGGCGGCGGCGTGGCTGTGCGGCACGCCGAAGATCTCGGCGTGGCTCAGGTCGATGCCGGCTTCTTCGGCGAGATGGCGGATGCGTACCTCCGGGCCGACCAGCACCGGCACGATGAGGCCGTGGCGGGCCGAATCCATCGCGCCGCTGAGCGACTCCACGTCGCACGGGTGCACCACCGCGCAGCGCACCGGGGGAATGCCTTCGCCCAGCGCCAGCAGTTCGCGGAAGCGCGCTTCCGGATCGAACAGCCGGATTTCCGGTGCGCGAATGTGTTCGAGCCGCAGCTTCTGGGTCGGCGCCAGCACGCGGGCGGTGCCGTGCAGCACACGGTCACCCTTCTGGTTCACCACCTGGCAGTCCAGTTCGACCCGCTTCTTTTCCTCATCCTTGCTGAGGACGGTGGCGGTGACCGCCAGCGTGTCGCCAATGCGCACCGGCTTGGTGAAATGCAGCGCCTGATCGAGATAGATGGTGCCCGGCCCCGGGAACTGGGTGCCGAGCAGCGCGGAAATGAGCGCGCCGCCCCACATGCCGTGCGCGATCACGCCGTGGAACAGCGTGTCCTCGGCGTACTCCGGATTCAGGTGGGCCGGATTGGTGTCGCCGGACACGGCGGCGAAGGCCTGGATGTCGGCCAGCGTCAGCGTGCGCAGCAGACGGGCGCTCTGGCCGATCTGCAGCTCGTCGAAGGTGATGTTCTCTATCCACTCGGTGGTGGGGGTGTCGTGCTGTGCGGTATCCATGCGGGTCCTGGGCAGGCGTGAAGTTCGGTCAGGCGACGGCGTGACAGCCGCCATCGACATAGATGGTCTGGCCGGTCATGCCGGAGGAGGCGTCGGAGCACAGGAAGGTGCTCAGCTGCGCGATCTCTTCCAGCGTCACCAGACGGCCCAGCGGCGCCTTGCGGATGGCGCTCTCCATCAGTTCGTCGAAGGCGGCGATGCCGGAGGCGGCGCGGGTCAGTATCGGGCCGGGCGACACCGCGTGCACCCGGATGCCGCGCGGGCCCAGTTCCATCGCCATGTAGCGCACCAGCGATTCGAGCGCGGCCTTGACCGGGCCCATCAGGCCGTAATGCGGCACCGCCTCGTCCGCGCCCAGATAGGACATGGTCACCATGCTGCCGCCTGCGCTCATGTGCGGCGCGCACAGCTTGGCCAGCGTGGCGAAGCTGTGGCAGGACACTTCCATCGCGCGGGCGAAGCCGGTGCTGGAACTGTCGATCACCTGGCCATGCAGGTCTTCCAGCGGTGCCCAGGCGATCGAATGGACGACGAAGTCGATGCGGCCGAGGTGTTCGGCGGCGCGGGCGACCAGGGCTTCAAGATCGCCGGCCTTCTCGACATCGCAGGTGTGCAGCGGCGCATCGACCTGTTCGGCCAGCGGCGCGACATAGCGCACCGCTTTTTCGTTGAGGCAGGACAGCACCAGATCGGCGCCCTGATCACGGGCGGCGCGGGCGCAGCCCCAGGCGATGCTGCGGTCATTGGCGACGCCGACGATGAGGCCTTTCTTGCCGGCAAGGGGGAGAGTGGAATCTGACATGGCAGCGGGGTTCGGGCAGTTGTCGTCGAAAGGAAAGAATGATTCTAAGCGGCCGAGATTAACAAACCGCTGCTGCAATGCACACCACGCCGGACATGAGCTGCATCAAGTTTCATCGATATCCGGGACGGTGCGGAGGTCGCCGGCCGATGCAAAGAAAAAGCCCCGCAGGTGCGGGGCTTTTTCCTGTCCGGTGCGGCCTTGTGGGCCGGCCGGACTCATCGCGTGGCGAGTGATCGCTGCGGAAGCAGCGGCCGGCTCACCATCGGCTTACTGCTTGGCGTCCGCCGGCTTGTCGGCCGGTGCCGCGGGGGCAGCCGGTTCAGACGGTGCAGCCGGAGCGGCCGGTGCAGCCTGTTCGGAGTGCGATTCGACGCCGTGCTTTTCACCCGACATGTCGATGTCGCCCCCCTGGGACAGGATGAACAGGGCCAGTGCAGCAAACGCGATGAAGCCAACCACTATCTTCCACATGATTCTCAGTCCTCAGCAAAAATATCCACGTCCTTGGTTTCCTTCACGAACAGCAGACCGATCACGAAGGTGATGGCCGCGATCGTGATCGGGTACCAGAGGCCGTAGTAGATGTTGCCGTT
>Ga0123397_156508_pt1 | contig 18350 bp, 14 predicted proteins | sample T10HLNH4metaT_FD_89925 | JGI IMG/M metagenome (GOLD analysis project Ga0123397, IMG submission 89925) | Methane-oxidizing artificial microbial communities from Washington, USA to study methane cycling - T10-HLNH4 metaT (Metagenome... ... | reverse complement strand
GATGCGGCCGGAGAACACGTTCTTCTTGCCCTGCTTGGCCACGGTCAGCAGACCGGCCTTGATCGCGTACAGCGGAATCGCATGCACCAGATCGCGCAGCGTGACGCCCGGCTGCATCGTGCCCTTGAAGCGCACCAGCACCGATTCCGGCATGTCCAGCGGCATCACGCCGGTGGCCGCACCGAAGGCGACCAGGCCGGAACCGGCCGGGAAGGAAATGCCGATCGGGAAACGGGTGTGCGAGTCACCACCGGTGCCGACGGTATCCGGCAGCAGCAGGCGGTTCAGCCAGGAGTGGATCACGCCGTCACCCGGACGCAGCGCAACGCCACCGCGGTTCGAGATGAAGGCCGGCAGTTCGCGGTGCATCTTCACGTCCACCGGCTTCGGATACGCGGCGGTGTGGCAGAAGGACTGCATGACGAGGTCGGCCGAGAAGCCGAGGCAGGCCAGATCCTTCAGTTCGTCGCGGGTCATCGGGCCGGTGGTGTCCTGCGAGCCGACCGTGGTCATCTTCGGTTCGCAGTAGGTGCCCGGACGGATGCCCTTGCCTTCCGGCAGGCCACAGGCGCGACCGACCATCTTCTGCGCCAGCGTGTAGCCCTTGCCGGTGTCGACCGGCGCCTTCGGCAGGCGGAACAGCGTCGATGCGCCCAGACCGAGGAAATCACGCGCCTTGGCGGTCAGCGAACGGCCGATGATGAGGTTGATGCGGCCACCGGCGCGCACTTCGTCCAGCAGCACTTCGCTCTTCAGCGCGAACTCGGCGACGGTTTCGCCGTTCTTCGTGATCTTGCCGTCGTACGGCAGCACGTCGATCACGTCGCCCATTTCCAGCTTCGACACGTCGACTTCGATCGGCAGCGAGCCGGAGTCTTCCTGCGTATTGAAGAAGATGGGGGCAATCTTGCCGCCCAGCGTAACGCCGCCGAAGCGCTTGTTCGGTACGAAGGGGATGTCCTGGCCGGTGGCCCAGATGACCGAGTTGGTCGCCGACTTGCGCGACGAGCCGGTACCGACCACGTCGCCGACGTAGGCGACCAGGTGGCCCTTCTTCTTCAGGTCGTCGATGAACTGCATCGGGCCGCGCACGCCGTCCTTCTCCGGCTTGAAGGCCGCATCCGGGCGGGTGTTCTTCAGCATCGCCAGGTAGTGCATCGGGATGTCCGGGCGGGTGGTCGCGTCCGGCGCCGGCGACAGATCGTCGGTATTGGTTTCGCCCGGCACCTTGAACACGGTGACGGTGATCGACTTCGGCACTTCCGGACGGCTGGTGAACCACTCGCCGTCGGCCCAGGACTGCACCACTTCCTTGGCCTTGGCGTTGCCGGCCTTCGCCTTCTCGGCGACATCGTGGAAGTAGTCGAACATCAGCAGGGTCTTCTTCAGGCCCTCGGCGGCAACCGCGGCGACTTCTGCGTCGTCCAGCAGGTCGATCAGCGGCTTCACGTTGTAGCCGCCCACCATGGTGCCCAGCAGTTCGGTAGCCTTGGCCTTGGAAATCAGTGCGACCTTGACGTCACCGTGCGCCACGGCGGCCAGGAAGGAGGCCTTCACCTTGGCGGCGTCGTCCACGCCCGGCGGCACGCGATGGGTCAGCAGGTCGAGCAGGAAGGCTTCCTCGCCGGCAGGCGGGTTCTTGATCAGCTCGATCAGTTCAGCAGTCTGCTTCGCATCGAGGGCGAGCGGCGGGATGCCGAGCGCAGCGCGTTCGGCGGCATGGGCACGGTAAGCTTCAAGCACGGTGAGTCCTCCGGTAGACGGGTATACCGCATCATAGAACGACACACCGTCTTGATGGTGCGTCGCACGAAGACGCGGACTGAAAAGCCGCGGCTTGCACCGAAGCAGCCTCGAAGAAGTGCTTTTGAATCTGCACCTTGCCGACGACCGCAACCTTGCATGGCGCAGCGCAAAATCCGCTGCGCGCGAAGGCGGTTCAAGTCTTATATATGATATCTTTTATTCGTTTTCAAGCCAAGCCGCCCACCATGCCGCAGCGCAGCCCGCTGGCTATACTGCGCGCCCCAGCTCCAGCGCTTCACGACCCGACTCACGGCTCGTCATGATTGCCCCTGCCCTTCCCGACGCCGACCTGCGCGATCTGAACACGCTGCATCTGCCCGCCCATGCGGCGCGTCTGCAGCCGGTGGACGACGCGACCGATCTGCCGTCGCTGACCGAGGCGCTGCTGCAGCGTGGCGAACGCATCCTGGTCCTCGGCGGCGGCAGCAACATCGTGTTCGCGGCCGACTTTCCGGGCACCGTGCTGCAGATCCGCACGCGCGGCATCGAACTGCTGGCGCACGACGGCTGCACGGTCCGTGTCGCCGTCGCCGCCGGCGAAAACTGGCACGACTGGGTCAGTCACGCGCTCGACCAGGGCTGGTACGGCCTGGAGAACCTTGCTCTCATTCCCGGCACCGTCGGTGCAGCACCGGTCCAGAACATCGGCGCCTACGGTGTCGAACTGGTCGACCGGCTGGAGCGCGTCGAAGCCTGGGACATGCAAGACCGGCGCTGGATTGAGCTGACGGTTGCCGACTGCGCGATGAGCTACCGCGACAGCGTGTTCAAGCGTCGCCTGGCCGGCCGCGCCATCATCACCCGCGTCGTGTTCCGGCTGAGCACGCGACCCGAGGTGCGTGCGGATTACGCCGATCTGCAGCGCGAACTCGCAGCCCGCGGCGTCACCAGCCCCACCCCGCGCGACGTGTTCGACGCCGTGTGCGCGGTGCGCCGCGCCAAACTGCCGGACCCAGCCGTGATCGGCAACGCCGGCAGCTTCTTCCGCAATCCTTTACTGCCCGCCGACGAAGCCGCGCGCCTGCTCGCCGCGCACCCGGACGCGCCGCACTACCCGGCGACCGACGGCGCGGTGAAATTCGCCGCGGCCTGGTTCATCGACCGTTGCGGCTGGAAGGGGACGCGGCGCGGCGACGCCGGTGTACATGACAGGCAGGCGCTGGTGCTGGTGAATCACGGTCAGGCGACCGCCGATCAGCTGCTGAAGCTGGCCGCGGACATCCAGGCCAGCGTGCGTGAGCGCTTCGGGGTCGACATCGAGCCCGAGCCGCTGATCGTCGGCTGAACGTCCGCCCACGCCGCTAGCGCGAGCAAGCTCCCACAAGAACCACGCAAGGCGCTCCACCGGCAGGCGTTTGCGTCAGGCCACCTCCGCCAGCCCATGCCGGCGCCGCGCACGCAGGCAGGCCTCCGAACCTGCCTCGAACTCGCGACAGGGATCGGGCCGCTCCTCGTAGATGAAACAGCTCACCTGCTCGCCGATCCGCCCGCGCAGCGCGCGACAACGCGGCTGGGCGTCGTCGGTGCCGCGCATGCGGGCGATCGATACGTTCAGTTCGTCGTAAAGACCCTCGGGCACACGCCCGCCCTGCGCCTCGCCGTCCGACGGATGGAAATCGACACGGAAGCTGGCGCAGCAGGCGCCGCATTCGACACAGTTGTAGTCCATGAAGCTCCGGATAGGTGTGGATCGCGCACCTCGCGCCGATCCGATGTTCCGACATTGTCCGACAGCGCGTCCGCCGACGACAGGGCGCGGCGTATGCAGCCCCGGCAGTGCGATCGCGCCGAGGTCGCCGGCACATCATCGGTGACCAGGACCCTCCCAGCTTCCTACACGCACAGGCATGGCGCCTACAGCGGCTGCCCTCCCGCCGACAGCCGGCCGGGCCGCCAGCGTCGACACTGCAGTCCATGGATGCCGATCCCGGTATCCGCGATCCACGCTATCCAAGGAGACTGCAATGACCGTCCTCAAGACCTTCGTTACCGCCGCCTTCGTAATCACGTCCGCCGGCGCGATGGCCGAAACCACCTACCCGACCGAGCACATGAACGACACGGTCGAATCCCTGCCCGCTGGCAGTCAGGGCGCGATGACGAGCGACGCGGTCGACGCGCGCAATGCGGTGACCGCCCGCCCGACGCCGGTTGCACCCGCCGCCGCGGCGGACCCGCTGTACCGCAGCGACGACTATCCGAACGACACCGGCTGGCACCGCGCCGCGGAGGCGCAGCAGGCGCGCGGCGGCAATCCGGAACAGGCGTGGGCCGAAATCACCCAGCGCCCGAGCCCGATCGCACCCGCGGCGCCGGCTGATCCGGACTTCGTGCCTTTCAACGTGAACTGATGATGCAGCCGTGACCGCGCCAGATGCGGTTGCGCACGGGCGGATCGCCATCGGCGATCCGCCCGTCGTCGTCAACCTGCATGCACACCGCAGCGGTACAGCGCGTGCCCGCTCGCCAGATACTTCCGTTCGAACGGCGTGATCGGCATCGACGGGACATATTCGTCGACGCAGGCATCGATCCCCTTGATCAGTTTGACTGCCAGAGCGAACTCTTCGACGTACACGCGCCAGTTGCTGCGGCATTCGATGCTGCCGCCCAGCGCGAGCACCAGCGGAAAGACCGGATGCGCCGGCCAGCGCCGCGCCAGCTGCCCGATCTTGGGCCACGGATTCGGATACAGCATGTACTGGCGCACCGGCCGATAAGCAGCTTCATGCAGCAGACGCCAGATGTCCGCCATGTCCGCACGCAGCAGCAGCGCATTGGACGGCAGAGCCGGGGCGCGCGACAGGCGGTCGGCCGACTGGTCCACGCCGAGCACGAAATGACCGGGAAAGCGTTCGGCCAGATGCAAGGTGCTTTCGCCGACACCGCAGCAGCTGTCGACGATGAGCGGCGCGCCCGGCGGACAGACGGCCGCGAATCGCGCGAACGCCTCTGCACTGTAGGGGGCGACCGGCTTGCGGAAAACCTGCCCGCGGCGGCGTTCGATCAGCGCCGCGAGCTGTTCGTGCGGCCCGGTCTGCGCGCTCGCCGGCACGCGCGAGCGGCCGCGCAGATCACTCACGACAGGTAGCGCCGCCCGGTCTGGCTGATCCACACCGACCACGCCAGTATCAATGGATGCGCCATTTCCAGCCCTTCCTCGAAGGCCGCCGAGTAGTGCTTGGTCAGCGGGCCCAGTTCGATGCCGTAATCCACCGACAGCACGGCAGGCAGACGGTCGATCAGCTTGCCGACCACGACCAGCGCGGTGCCGGCCATCAGCCAGGCGCCGGACCGCGAACGCCAGCCACCCTGCAGGAACAGGAAGCGCGCGATCACCAGACCGGCGTAGAGCACCAGTGCCACCAGGAAGAGGGCGATCGCACCGCAGATCAGCTTTTCCTCGAAGGGACGCGCCGCGTCACGGTAGAAGCTGTTCTTCAGGAAGCTTTCGCCGGTGAACAGCTTGTGCCAGTCGGCCTCGCGCGCGGCAAACGCCAGGCACAACAAGGCGAAGGCCCAGGCGCGCGCGCGCAGCGGGCGGATGCGCAACAGCACGATGACGGCCGTACCCAGCCAGCCGGCGATGGACAGCTGCTCGAAGGGGCCCACCTCGGAGAAGGTCCATTGAAAGGCCTGCTCGTTCAGCACCAGCGGGAGCAGTGCGAGCATCAGCGTGTAGGCGATCAGCAGCCACACGATGCGGCGGTCAGTCGTCGTCATGTCGTATCCGTATTCAGTTGTGTGAAAGCAGCCGGCGATAGACGGCGAGATTGCCCTCGACCATCGCATCCACCGAAAACTCCGCCAGTATGCGTGCCCTGCCCGCCTCGCCCAAACGGCGGCGCAATCCGGCGTCGTCGAGCAGACGTGCCAGCGCCGCGGTCAGCGCGGCCACGTCGCCCGGCGGAATCAGCAGTCCGCTGACGCCGTCGGCCACCGCCTCCGGCAGTCCGCCGGCGCGTGAGGTGACGATGGGCACCGCGGCCGCCGAAGCCTGCAGCAGCGACACGCCCAGCCCTTCCATGTCGGCCGGATGCGCGAGGATGTCGAGCCCGCCGAGGCAGCGCGGCAGGTCGGTGCGGAAGCCGGCGAAGCGGATGACCTCCGTCAATCCGCGCTCCGCCACCTCGCTTTCCAGTTCCTCGCGCAACGGCCCCTGCCCGAAGAAGATCACCCGCACGTCGGGGTGACTTGCCCGCAGCGCCGTCATCGCTTCGATCACATAGCGATGCCCCTTGCGGGCGATCAGCTGAGCCACCACGCCGATCACGCGCGCGTTCTCCGGCAGCTCGAATTCGCGGCGAAAGGCGGCGGCGTCCACCGGCTGCAGATAGGGTGTGGCATCGACCGCGCTGCGCACGCAGCTCACACGCTGCGGGGCCAGCCCCTCCGACAGCAGCACCTCGCGTATGCCTTCGGAAATGGTGATCACGTGGTCGTACAGCCGGTACTTCAGCGCGACCAGCCAGCGCGGCTCGGGGTTGTCGACGCGGCGCGACAGCACGCACCGGGTGCCGGTCAGCTTTGCGGCGATGCCGCCCCACAGGTCGGCGCCGCGCCGGCTGTGCAGATGCACGATGTCCGGCCGCTCGGCGCGGATCAGGCGAGCCAGACGCAGCGCCACGCCGACGTCGGCGTCCCCGCCCATCCTCATCTCGACCACCTGCGCGTGGCCGGCACAGGCGGCGGCGATACCAGCGCCGGGCGGGCAGGCCAGTACATTGGAAACACCGCGCCGCGCCAGTCCTTCGACGATGTAGGCGACCTGACGCGCACCACCGTAGTAATGCTTGCCGGCTTCGACGTGCAGCACCTTCATGCCGCGAGCGCCTTTACCGCCTCGTCCAGCACCCGTTCCGGCGTGATGTCGCGCAGGCAGGTGTAGGCGCCGCCGCAGGTCGGCCGGCGCTTGCACGGCGAACAGTGCAGGCCCAGCCAGATCACCCGCGCATTGGCGCGACCGGTATTCGTATAGGGACAGGTCGAACCGAAGATCGCCACGGTGGGCGTCGCGAAGGCGATGCCCATGTGCGTGAGTCCGGTGTCGACGCCGACCAGCAGGCCGGCGCCACGCACCAGCGCGGCCGCCTCCGGCAGCTTCGTGCGGCCGACCAGATTGACCAGCCCCGGCGCGCTGGCGGCGATGCGCGCGGCGGACTCGGCGTCGGCCGGTCCGCCGAGCAGCACCGGCGTCAGACCGGTCCGGGCGGCGAGTGCCGGCGCCAGCGCCTGCCAGGCGTCCTCGAACCAGTGCTTCTGCGGCCGCGTCGTGAAGGCGGCGAACACCGCGTAACGGCCGGGTGTGAGCCCGTGCTCCGCCAGCAGTGCGTGCGCGCGCGCATCCGCGTCAGCCGACACATGCAGCGTCGGCAGGAAGTCGCCGGTGTCCAGTTCGAGCTGTTCGGCCAGGTGCAGGTACTCGGACGAAATGCGCGCGATGTCGCCGCCGCGCGGCACCACCCGCGTCATCAGCCACTGGCTCCCCTCGCGCGAACCGAGGCCGATGCGCGTGCGCGCACCGGCCAGCCAGGCGAGAAAGCCACTCTTCAGCAGCCCCTGCAGATCGAGCACGGTGTCGAAGCGATGGCTGAGCAGTTCGGCGCGCAGTGCCCTCACCCGCCGCCACAACTCACCGTAGCGGCGTTCGCGCCACAGCCGCGTCCACTCCGCCTTCGGCCAAAGAATGCGGGCGTCGACGTTCGGATCGTGCGCGATCAGCGCATCGATGCCGGGCTCGACCAGCCAGGCGACGAAGGCGTCCGGATGCGTCCGCCGGATCGCCGCCGCGAGCGGCGACGCGAACACCACGTCGCCGATGGCCGAGGTGCGGACGATGAGGATGCGCTTCAAGCCGGTCGCTCCCGCGCGCCGCACCACGACGCCGCAGTGAACAGAACGAACATGAGGGTGGTGTTGGATCGCATCAGGTAGGACTCGAACAGACAGATGACGATGAGCAGCAGCGGCAACGCCTTTCGCACGCGCTCCCGCCCATCTGCCGGCGCACCGAGAAACCAAGGCAGCAGCAGCACTGCAGCCAGCGCAATGGCACCCAGCGTACCGGCGGCCGTGAGAACGTAAAGATAGTGATTGTGCGGATTCCAGGCAGGCTTCCAGTTCGGCGTGTAGCGGGCATTCATCTCCCGATACGCCTCGCGCGTATCGCCGAGGCCGACGCCGATCAGCGGGTGCTCGGCGAACACGCGCCACGCGTTCGCGGCATAAACGATGCGCTGGCTGACCGACGCTTTCGGCAACTCCTCGTAACGGACAACTTCGTCGAAGGCCCGGTCCACTCTCAAACGAAAGTAATCGTTGCCATAGTACCCGCCGAACACGATGCCGCCGACCAGCGCGGCCGCCACGCCCGCCGCCAGCATGGGCCGGCGGACGAGGCGCTGGAACGCAAGCATCGTGAGCAATGCAAGGAAACCGACCAGACCGGCCCGGCCACCCGAAATCAGAAGGTTGAAAACGGTGGCTGCGAACAGCGCCACGTAGGCCAGCCGGGCACGCAGCGAAGTCATCTCGAACAGCAGGCGGTGCGCCGAAAGATAGCCGGCCAGCGCCAGCGCCGGCGTATACAGAATGCGATCGACGAACGGCGCCGTGTCGTCGGCCCCCTTGTCGACACGTATGCCGTCCGGCAACTCGGGCCACACGTGCAACTGAGCCCAGTTGTAGAACGTCAGCAGCTCGCACATCGTCACTGACAGAAGGAAGGCGCTGACGTAGCGGGCGAAGTGCCCACGCTGTGCGACGCTCAGATACAGCGGAAACAGCAGGAACAGGTACTGCCGGCCAAGAAGCCGCCGCCCCCACGCCAGATCGTCCGACCACAGCAGCGAGAGGGCGAACACGGCGAAGTAGGCAACGAAGGCCCACACCAGCGGCTCGGCAGCCAGGGCGCGCAGTTTCTGCCCGAGGCGCCCCTCGATCAGCCAGAGAACCAGAATCAGCACGGTGAGCCAGTACGCCGGCGCAACCGTCACCGGAATCATGAAGAACACGCCCGCCAGCAGCCATGAATTGATCGCGGGTATGCGCGCACGGAAATCGGCGAAAGTCATTCGATCTCCACGCCGCACTGCTCGAAAGTCGTCCTCATGTCCTTCCGTTCATCCGGTGTCTTGAAGTTCACCGCTGGCCAGCCGAAAGCGCGCACGCGCACTTCGGGTGCGTAGATCTGCCGCGCGATCAGCAGCGCTGTCGAGCGCACACCGACCACCGCGGCGTAAGGGGTGCGCGCCATATGAACCTCCAGTGCGCAGTCCGGCTCGATCAGCCGGTAGTCGGGATGACGCAGTTCGTGTCCCGCATCCTTCGGGTGCGCCTTGTAGTCGATATCGGTGATTCCCTGCGCCGCCAGCCAGTCGCGTATGCGTACCGTGGTCGCCGCCACGTCGGCGGCGCTCATCAGCGCGAAGCCGGTCAGCGGCTGCCCCACCACCAGCGCGCGACGCACCGTGTCGTCCGCAGCCGGCGCTGGCGCATCGACCAGCGGCGGCAGTACCACCACCTTGTCGGCCGGGTATTCGTGCGGCAGCCCGGGCAACACGTAGATGCGATCACAGAACGGCGCATCCGAGCCGATGCGGTCGCCGGAAAAACAGGTATAGCGCAGTTCGGGTGCGAACAGGCTGCGCAGCAGCCGCACGCGCTGCGCCAGTCTTTTCGTGAAACTCAGCGGATAACGGCGGATCGAGATCAGGCCGTCGGGCAGGATGCGCGCACGCATTTCGCGCGCGCCGACCGCGCGCGGCAAGGCGTGCAGAAAGTAATTGATCGCCTCGGTATCGAACACCGCGCTGTGGACGATCAGACGCTCGCACGGCCCGACCAGCCCGCTCACCAGACCGACGTTGGCGCGCAGTCGCCGATGCCGGCCAAAAGCGCCGGGCAGTGGCTCCCAGCGCGGCCACGGCATATAGGTACATGCGTCCCACTCGGCCGGATCGACGGCCGACTTCATGCCCGGCTTGTACCAGACCAGCACCTGCCGCGCGCCGGGCTCGAACGCCTGCGCAATGCGCCGGGCGGCGAGGTACTGCAACGGCGAAGCGACGAAATAGAGGGCGACGGAGCCGGAAACGGACATGCCGGAAGGCGATGTGGGAAATTTGCGAAGGCGTGATGTTACTTGTTTGAGCAGGTGGACGTGATGTCCGCACCACCCCAAGCCTGCGCTGGCCGCGAAGCAGGCATCTTCCATCCGCATCGCCGGGAACGGCGCCCCGCCCTCTGCACAGCCCTGCCTTCAGCGCGCAATTGCTGCCACCCTTCATGCGTGCGGCATTGCACGGCAAATGAGGAAGGAGACGGAATGACGATGAAACATCTGTGGTGCAGCCTTGTGCTGGGCCTGACGGTCGCCGCCACCGGCAGTGCGGGCGCGCAGTCCGCCCATGAACGCTTCGAAGAGGCGGTCAGGACGGCCGTTGCGCCGCTGGGCGACCGCACGGTCACCGGCATCAAGGTGCTCTACCTTGGCGCGGAGCACAGCCCATGGCTGGACAGCGGCTTTCCGGTAGAAGCCGGCGACCGGGTGACCGTACTGCTGCAGGGGCGCGTTTGGCTGTCGCGTCACTACGACATTTCGCTCGAAGCGCCCCTCCAGCTGTGGCGTCGCATCGGCGAGAACGGAGCGATCTCGCGCGGCCTCGACGCCACCGACACCTTCACCGCCGCGGAGAGCGGCACCGTGCAGTTGAAGAACCTGCCCACCCGCTGGCTCGACGCGAAGGGCCGCTACCAGGGTGACGCTCCGCCCGCCAGCCCCGACACCGGCGGCGGCGTCAGCGTGGCGCTGATCCGCTGGGCGCCGGACGCCGACGTCGCCGCCACGCTCGCGGCACTGGCCCTGCAGCCGGCTGCACCCGACTGGGCGGCGCCGGCCCTGGCCCGTCTGCAGTCGCCGCCTGTCGCGCCCGCGGGCTGGCAGTACCTGTGGGAACTGGGCCCGGCGGAAATCTTCCGCGAGGTCCACGCTGACGACGACGGTGGCCCGAGGCGCCGCATGCACACGCACACGCGCAACGACGTCGCCATCCTGCAGAAACCGGCCGAAGTCGCACTGACGCCGGACACCGAGCTCAAGTGGTCGTGGCGGGTGGACCAGCTGCCGGGCAAACAGGCCGAAAACAGCGTGATCACGCACGACTACATCAGCATCGCGGTCGAGTTCGACAACGGGCAGGACCTGACCTATATGTGGAGCAGCACGCTGCCGGTCGACGAAATCTTCCGCTGCCCATTGCCCGGCTGGAAGGATCGTGAAACCCATGTCGTGGCGCGTTCGGGCAACACCGACCTCGGACGCTGGCTGAACGAGTCGCGCAATGTGCTGCAGGACTACGCGAAGGCGGTCGGCGGACCGCCGCCGCAACGCATCGTGCGCGTGTGGCTGATCGCCAACAGCGTGTTCGGACGCGGCGAAGGGCGCGCCCAGTTCGGCGACATCCGCATCGGCGCGAACGGCAGCGACCTCGCCGTCTGGTAGTACCGCGGGCAGCGGGCTGGCGGACTCAGTTCTCCGGCCCCATGTCCACCCGCGCCCGCACTTCGAATTCGCGCTCGACATAGGCCCACTCGGGTGACGCCCGCAGCACGTCCAGCAGTGCGTCGAACGCCGCTTCGTGTTCCGGTGCGAATTCGAACCAGGTCAGGAAATCGAAAGGCTCGTCGCCCGACAGGTCGCGGCAGTGATGCAGCCGGCGCGCCACCGCCGGCAATACGCGCAGACCGTGCGCGATGTGGTGAGATTGTTCTTCGATGATGGCGCGCCGCTCGTCCTGCGCCAGCGCCCACCAGGCTGCCGACTTGCGGATCGGGATCAGCACCGCACAGGCCGCGCTGCTGCGACCGAGCGGCGGCGACGCGGCGGTCAGCGTCTGTTTCTCGTCACGGGTGACGTAGCGCTCGTTGCTGGTGATGCCGCGCAGCGACCACAGGCCGCTGCCCGCCGCATCGCCGGCGATGCGGTCGAGGCGCGGCGCTTCGGCCAGCGCTTCGCCGATGACGGCGCGTACCTCGGTAATGCGCCAGGGGCCGTCGGCACCGGCGGCGAAAGTCCATAGGCGTTCTGTCATGGCTGACTCCGGTATGGGGGGACGATCAGGCTGAAAGGCGACCGTCGCGCGGTTCTGCATGCATCAGCCATGCCCGCCTGGCACTGGCCTTGCACCCCGCAAGGGGTCGCTGCACGCCCGATGGCGGAGAAATTCGCCGCCTGAATGCACCACATCGGTGCGGAAACGGCTTGCCGACGCGGCAAACACCCTTGCCCCGTTGGCGCAGCCGCAACGCCCCACCGTGCGATCGCAGCCCGACGACACGACCGGATTCCGGACGCCGCACTCCGGATACCGGACTCCCGATGCCACCCGCGCATCCGGCTGCCGCCAGCCCTGCGCCCCCGTTCAGGACCATCACCATGATTTTCCGCCGCTTCACGCGTCTGCGATGGACGCTGCCTTCCCGCCACGCGCTGCTCACCAGCGCCGCCCTGCTCTGCGCCAGCACCGCTGACGCCCAGATGACATTGCAGGGCCCGGGCGACAGCTCGCTGACGCTCGGTCTGTGGCTGCGCGCCTCCTACGTCAATGCCGAAGAGGCGCGCCCGGCCGGCGGCAGCGCACACGACAGCGGCTTCACGATGGATTCGGTCCGCCTGCTGTCGTCGGCGAAATTCACCCGCAGTTTCGGCGCCACGCTCACCTTCGAACGCCCGCCGGCCAAGGACATGCAGTTGCTCGACGCCATACTGCAGTTCGAACTGGCAGAGGGTCTGAACCTGTGGGCCGGCCGGCTCGTGCCGCCGACCGACCGCTCGAACATGGCGGGCAACCAGTTCGCCAACGTATGGGGCTATCCCTTCGTGTCGCTCTACCCGAACGCCTTCACCGGCCGCGACGACGGCGTGCTGCTGTGGGGCAATCTGTACGCCGACCGGCTGCTCTACAGCGTCGGCGTGTTCGAGGGCAAGAACCGTGGCGGCGGTCTGTCGAATGCCTCCAACGAGCCGCTGTTCGCGGCCCGCTTCGCCTGGAGCTTCCTCGACCCGGAACCCGGCTACTACGGCACCAGCACCTATTACGGCGACAAGGAAGTGTTCACGCTGGGCACCGCGCTGATGAGCCAGAAGGACGGCGTCGGTGTGGCCGGCGCCCGTGGTGACTATCGCGCCTGGAACCTGGATGCGCTGTACGAAACCCGCCTGCGCTCCGGCGGTGTGCTGACCGTCGAGGCCGCCTGGTACGACTACGACACCGACGACGTGGCCGATGTGGCGCCCGGCGACCCGCTGTGTTCGCGGGTGAGCAACTGCGGGGGCGCGCTGCAGGCAGATGCCGCGCTGCTCACCGTCGGCTACCTGATGCCGCACGCGTTCGGCCCCGGTCGCATCCAGCCTTACGTGCGCTTCCAGCGCCTGGATCCGGACGCCGGCGCGCGCGCCGAACAGTGGGACGTCGGCGCCAATTACGTCATCTCCGGACACAAGGCGCGGCTCACCGCGGTGTATTCGAGCGCGAAGAGCGAGGGCGCGCCCTCGCTCGACCGCTTGGTGCTCGGCCTGCAATTGCTCTACTAGGACGTGTTCCCGATCGGCGCCGACCTTGCGTCTGCCTCAGTCGCTGGACGCGCGCATCGCCAGCGCGGCGGCGGCGGCGCGGGTTTCGACGCCGAGCTTTTCGTAGATGTGCTCCAGGTGCTTGTTAACAGTGCGCGGACTCATGCCGAGGATGTCGCCGATATCGCGGTTGGTCTTGCCCTTGGCCAGCCAGGACAGCACCTCGGCCTCGCGCGGCGTCAGCTGGGCGCCAGCGATGCGGGTGCTCGATTCGCCGCGCTTCCTGACGTCGAGCAGCAGCATGTGTTCGCCCAGGCCCACCGCACCCAGGCTGCGCGCGTACAGCGCCTGGTCGCCCTGCTCGCGCAGCAGGCGCGCCTCGGCGGCAGGGTCTGCCGTCAGGCCGGCCGGGTCGCCCAGCCAGTCGGCGGTCGCGGCCGCCGGGTCGATACCGAACTGACCCAGGCACTCGCCGGCACGCGGCGAGCGCCAGGCGACGCGGCCGAGTGCATCGACCACCAGCCCGCCGAGGCCGGCCACGTCCACCGCCTGCCGTGCGATGCGCACCGCGCGCGCGTTGCGCACGTGGGCGGTGAGCCGCGCCAGCACCTCTTCGACACGCAGGGGCTTGACCACGTAGTCGGTGCCGCCGGCGGTAAAGCCCTCGACCACCTCTGCGGTGCCCGACAGCCCGGTCATGAAGATGATGGGCACGTGGGTCAGCCCCGGCTCTTCGCGGATGCGGCGGCAGGTTTCGAAGCCGGACAGGCCGGGCATCACCGCGTCGAGCAGGATGGCGTCGGGCACCACCCATTCGAGACGGGCCAGCGCCGACGCGCCGTCGTGCGCGATCAGCACGGTGTAGCCGGCCTGCGACAGCGCGTCGCACAGGAAGCCGAGCGAATCGGGTGCGTCGTCGACGACGAGCACGACCGGTTGATGGAATTCAGAGAGCATGGGCGTCGCGTTGTAATAGTTGTGTGAAGCGTATGAGGTCGAAGCCGTCGACCAGCGCGCGCAGGCGACGGCAGTCTTCGCGTGCGGCCTCGGACCGTTCGGAAATCGCGTCCAGCAGCGTGGCGATGCCATTGACGTGGCCCAGCCGCGACAGGCGCAGCAGCGCGGCGCGCTCTTCGTCGTCGAGCGCGGCAAGCGGCGCGTCGGCGGCCGGCTCGGCCTTCGGCGGTGCGGCGTCGGCCGGTTCGTCGACATGCCAGGTCAGGTCCAGCGCCTCGCGCAACTGGTCCAGCAGTTCGGACTCCATGACCGGTTTGGGCACGAAGCCGGCGCAGCCGGCGGTACGCAGCAGTTCGCTGCGGTTCTCGAACACATTGGCCGACACCATCAGCACCGGTATCGGCGCGCCGTCGAACTCGCGCAGCCGGCGCGCGGTTTCCCAACCGTCCATGCCGTCCATATTGATGTCCAGCAGCACCACGTCCGGGCGCACGCGGGCGACGCAGTCCAGCGCCTCGCGGCCGCTGGCCGCCTCGTCGACGTCGAAACCGAGCGGCGCCAGCATGCCGGTCAGCATGTGGCGCTGGGTGGCGTCGTCATCGACCAGCAGCACGCGCATGCGCGGGCCTTCGTAGCCGATGACGGTGCGCATCGACCGCGTCTGCGTCGGCACCGACAGGTATTCGGGCAGGTAGAGCCGCAGACGGAAAGTGGAGCCGCGGCCGAGCTCGCTGTCCAGCGTCAGTTCGCCGCCCATCAGCGAGGTGAGCATGCGGGTGATGCTCAGGCCCAGGCCGGTGCCCGGCTCGGCGATGACGCGGCCGCTGGCGCTGCGCTCGAAGGGCATGAAGATGCGCGCATGGTCGTCCGCCGCGATGCCGGGGCCGGTGTCGGCGATTTCGAAGCGCGCCACCTCCATCCGGTAATCGATGCGCAGCACCACTTCGCCCTGCTCGGTGAACTTGACCGCATTCGCCAGCAGATTGATCAGCACCTGGCGCAGCCGCTTGGCGTCGACACGTACGTAGTCCGGCAGCCGGCCGGTCGTTTCGATGCGGAACTGCAGGCCCTTGCGCGCCGCCTGCGGCTCGAACATCTTGGCCAGATCATCCAGCAGTTCGCGCAGCGGCATCGGTGCCGGGTCCAGCCTGAGCTTGCCGGCCTCGATGCGCGCCAGGTCGAGCAGGCCGTCGATCAGGCCCAGCAGATGTTCGCCGCTGCGCAGGATGGTGCCCAGCGCGCGCTTCTGCGTGTCGTCGCCGCCGCCCTTGCCGGTGCTGCCGCTGCCGCCCGTTTCGCGCAGCAGGATCTGCGCGTAGCCGAGAATGCTGTTCAGCGGCGTGCGCAGTTCGTGGCTGATGCCGGTCACGTAGCGCGTCTTGGCAAGGTTGGCCGACTCGGCGGCATCCTTGGCCTTCTGCAGCGCGAGGTCGGTCTTGCGGTGCGCGTCGATTTCGCGCATCAGCAGCTGGTTCTGCCGGTTCGATTCGTCCTGCGCCAGCCGCCGGCTTTCCGAGCCGAGCACGATCCACCAGGCGCACACGGCACACAGCAGCACCAGCAGCGCGAAGGTTTTCGACAGCGTGAGCTGCAGGCTGTCGCGCGCCGCCGGGTAGAGGCCGCTGACGATGGCCTCCTGGTAGAACACGACGCCGAAGATGACCGCCAGCAGCACGGTGAGCGACAGGAACACGACCAGGAAATGGCCGACGCGGAAGTTCACGCGCCGCGCCAGTTGCATCGGCAGGATGGCGTTCAGGAAGGCGTGCAGCTGGTCAGCGGCGCTGGCGTCGGTCTTGCAGCGGTCGTGGCAGCGCGATTCGAGCGTGCAGCACAGCGAACAGATGGGCTGACCGTAGGCCGGGCAGTACGCCATGTCCTCCGATTCGAAGCTGTTTTCGCAGACGTGGCAGGTCACCGTCTGGCCCGGCCGCCACTGCGTGGCACTGCGCCGCGCGAGGTAGTAGCGGCCGCGCGTGGCGAGCGCGATCAGCGGCGCGGTGACGAAGGCGGTGGCCAGCGAGATGAAGGGCGAAAAGGCCTGCGCCATGTCGCCCATCCAGCCGGTGTAGGCAAGCACGGATACGACGGTGGCGATCAGCATCGAGCCGAGGCCGACCGGGTTGATCTCGTACAGATGGGCGCGCTTGAACTCGATGTGCGACGGCGACAGACCGAGCGGCTTGTTCACGACCAGGTCGGCTACCAGCGCGCCGACCCAGGCGATGGCGAGATTGGCGTAGAGGCCGAGCACGTGCTCCAGCGCCTCGAACACGCCGAGCAGCATCAGCAGCAGCGCGATCACGACGTTGAACACCAGCCACACGACGCGGCCAGGGTGGCTGTGCGTGAGGCGGGCGAAGAAGTTCGACCAGGCGAGCGAGCCGGCGTAGGCATTGGTCACGTTGATCTTCAGCTGCGACACGATGACGAACAGCGCGGTCACCGCCAGCACCACCGCCGGCGAATCGAACACGTAGGCAAAGCCGGCGAGATACATCTGCGTGGGTTCGACCGCGCGGTCCACCGGCACCATGGCCTGCAGCGCAAGGAAGGCGAGAAAGGCGCCGCCCAGCATCTTCACCATGCCCGGCACCACCCATCCGGGGCCGGCGATCAGCACCGACGCCCACCAGCGCACCCGGTTCTCGCGCGTCTTCTCCGGCAGGAAGCGCAGGTAGTCGACCTGTTCGCCGATCTGCACTACCAGCGAGATCGCCACCGTCGACGCCGCACCGAACATGATCCAGTCGAATTCGCTGCTGCCCGAACTGCGGCCACTGAGGCCGGTGAATTCCGAATACAGGTGCGGCGCCTGCCACCACACCGCGAGGTAGGGCAGCACCAGCAGCACGATCCACAGCGGCTGCGTCCACAGCTGTATGCGGCTGATCAGCGTGACACCGTGGATCACCAGCGGAATCACCACCACCGAGCAGAGCAGATAGCTCCACGCCAGCGGCAGGCCGAAGTACATCTCGAAGGCGAGCGCCATGATGGCCGCCTCGATGGCGAAGAAGATGAAGGTGAAGCTCGCATAGACCAGCGAGGTGATGGTCGAGCCGAGGTAGCCGAAGCCGGCACCGCGCGTGAGCAGGTCCATGTCCACGCCGTACTTGGCGGCGCAGTAGCTGATCGGCAGGCCGGTCAGGAAGGTGATCAGCCCGACCAGCAGGATGGCATACAGCGCATTGGTGAAGCCGTAGTTCAGCGCGATGGCGCCGCCGATCGCCTCCAGCGCCAGGAAGGACACCGCGCCGAAGGCGGTGTTGGCGACCCGCCACTCCGACCACTTGCGGAAGCTGCGCGGCGTGTAGCGCAGCGCGTAGTCCTCGAGCGTCTCGTTGGCGACCCAGGTGTTGTAGTCGCGGCGGATCTTGAATATCTGGTGGGTGGCTTCGGACATCGGGGCAGGCGCTGACGCGATCGAGGCCACACCATGCAAGAAATGCTCCGGGCAGCGGAACCGCGCGCTGCCCGGAGCCCAAGTGCAGCTTCCCTCCACGCCGCGCACCCCGACGGTGCCCTCGGCAACATCCTGGTGCAGTGCGACAGCGCAGGATTCCACCTTAGCACCGGCCCACCCCGATCGCGGGTGTTGCGCCGAGTACGCACATACGTCAATCGACGTATTCCGGCTACGCACCCCCGAACACTACTTTTCGCACCGCAGCGAGCGATTGCGGTGCAGTGCACAAAACGATTCAACGGCCGCAACCGGATCGCCTGAAGCTCCCCAACCCCTTCCGCTCAGGAGAAACGATATGGCTGACAAGAAAGACACGATTCCGGCACCGCTCACCGACGAACAGCGTCGCAAGGTTCTGCTCGGCATGGCGGCTGCACCGGCGCTGATGGTGCCCGGCGTCAGCTTCGGCAATGCGCAGTTCCCGACAGCCAAGGTCAATACGACCAAGCTCGCGGTCACCGACACCGAAGTCATCGTGGGTCAGCTGCACTCCGCCACCGGCACGATGGCGATCTCGGAAACCGGCTCGATCCAGGCCGAACAGCT
>Ga0123397_157656_pt1 | contig 18533 bp, 14 predicted proteins | sample T10HLNH4metaT_FD_89925 | JGI IMG/M metagenome (GOLD analysis project Ga0123397, IMG submission 89925) | Methane-oxidizing artificial microbial communities from Washington, USA to study methane cycling - T10-HLNH4 metaT (Metagenome... ... | reverse complement strand
CGGGTACCGGCGCGATTTCCAGCGCGATGAACTGGGTGCTCTGGCTGCCGCTGAAGTTGTTGTCGGCGGCCAGCACCAGCGTGCGGTGGCCGTTGGCCAGCGTGTGGCCCCAGCTGACCGCTTCGATGTTGTCCAGCGTGATGCCCTGGTAGGTGAGGGGCATTTCCAGCAGCAGTTCGCGCCGCATCGGCGTGTAGGCCGCGCCGGCCAGGCTGGCGAAGGCGGACACGTCGGTGGTGTCGGCGGTGATTTCGGCCAGCGTGATCCGTATCGTGTTGCCGACGCCGGAGGCGAAGGCCCGTTCGATGGCGATGAACTGCGTGTCGGAAATCGCCAGCAGTTCGGGCAGACCGTTGTCCGGGCCGAAAGGCGCGCCGGGGGCGGCATCGACCGGAATCGGCGGCAGTGCGTAGGCGTACTGCGCGCGGGCGCCGCCGCTGACCGGATCGAGCGCGGTGACGCGCACCACGCTGCCGGCATTGAGCGTCGTGATGTTGCCGTCCTGGATCAGCGCGTCCTCGTTGGCGACGAACACGGTACCGTCCGGCGCCACGGTCAGCGCTTCGAACAGCTTGTTGCTGCGGCCGCCGGTGCTGGCGTTATCGACATAGTTGTACATCGCCGGTGTCGCGAATTCGCGCACGAAGGCGCCCGAGGTCGTCATTTCCCGCACGAAGGGCTGGTAGCGGGCCGCCGCATTCGCGCTCCAGTTACCTTCCGACGACCAGTACAGATTGCCGTTCGGCGCCACGCGCAGCCCTTCCGGATCCACCGTGCGGGCATTGGCCGGGAAGGTCGAGCCATCCTGCCGCTGCATGAAGGTCTGGCTGTTGATGCGGACGCCGTGGAAGCCGCTTGCGTCGTAGTCCAGCGACAGGTTGTAGAAGCGCGGCGTGCCGCGCTCGCCGCCGCGATCATCGGAAATGGCCCAGTAGCTGCCGTCGGCGGCGCGGTCGATGCTGGAAATGCCGCCGAACTCCACGCCCTGGTACAGCGTGCCGGTGGGCAGCGAGGTTGCGCCGATCACGCGCAGCGAAAAATCCGCCGCCTGCGCGCCGCTGGCGAGTGCCGCAATGGCGGCCGAGAGGATAAGCTTATTCATTGAGACGTCTCCCGGTTCAGCCGCGACGGCGGGCGGCCAGACCGATCAGGCCGAGGCCGGCCAGCATCAGGGCGTAGGTTTCCGGCTCCGGCACCGGGTTGGCGAGCTGTATGCGCAGGAATTCGGTGTTGTCCGAGGTGAGCGCGCGGCCGCCGCCGCCCGGGAAGTTGTTGTCATTGACCACCAGCAGCGTGCGCTCGTCGAGCAGCAGCACGTCCTCGATGGTCACGTAGGGGAAGGTGAAGGTGGTCGAGCCGTCGCCGTTCAGGTCGTCCGGGTCGGCGATGTTCATCAGGTCCACCAGTTCGGTCTTCTTCGCGAAGCCTTCGGCGTCCAGCTGGCTGCTGTCGATCATGAAAATCTTCTTGAACGGCGTGCCGCTGGTGGCGGTGCCGCCGTTGCGCTCGATCACCAGGAAGCGGTGGTCGTCGATCGCGGTCATGTCGCCGATATTGGTGCCGTCCGCGTCCAGCCGGTAGCCGAACCACTGGCCGGTGAAGGCCTCGTCCGCCAGGCTGAATTCCTGCACCAGCAGGCGCTTCTGGTTGCTGTCGGTGGTGAGCGGACGCTCCAGCAGCGTGTACAGATGGGTGCCGCTGGCGTTCAGCGCCATGCCCTCGAAGCCGCCGGAGCCCGGCAGATTGGTCGCGCCGCTCGGGAGCGGGCTGGACGGCGACTGCACATACGGGTTGCTGCCCAGGCCCAGCACATTGGGCGTGCGGAACACGTTCTGCACTGTACCGCCGGCGTCGGTCTTGACCAGGAAGGGGCCGAATTCCTCGCCGAACCACAGATTGCCGGCGCGGTCGCGGCGCACCGATTCCAGGTCGAGATCGGCGCCGGTCAGCAGGCGGCCGTTGCTGATGCGGCTGTCCACCGCGATGCTGCTGCCCGGGTAGGTCGCGCCGTCGGCCACGATGGCGAAGGGCAGCCTACGGTTTGCGTCATTCAGCGTGATGCGCGAGGCGGCGTCGAAGGCGGGCAGGGCGGCGCCGTTGCCGAAGCCGGCTGCGCTCACGCTGTGCGCGCCCCAGTTCACCTGCACCGCGTACATGCGCAACAGCGCGTCCGCCGAATTGCCCTTGGCGCCGAAGCCGTTGTCCACCAGCATCTGGTAGCTGCCGTTCGGGCCGGCCAGCACCCCGGAGAAGCCTTGCACCGGCTGGGTGTTCAGGTAGGGCGGATTGTTTTCCGGGCTGGCGCCGTTGGTGAACGCGAACTGGCCCGAGGTCGGGCCGTCGGAGAAAGTGGCGGCCGGCAGCATCGCCCAGCCGGTCAGCGTGTTCTGGGCGGCGTGTGCGCTGCCGAGGGCGCCGGCGATGGCCAGCGCGAGGGTGAGGCGGGCGGATGCGTGCATGGTCAGCTCCTGTGCAGTGGTCGGGTCCGCTTCTTCGTAAATGCAAGAAAGCGTTAAGGCCGCACGGTAGGAGGGCGGCTTTTCACTGCCATGAAGACCCTGTGGTCCGTTCGGACCATGGCCGGTGCATCCGCTGCGCTGCGGAAGGCAAGGCACCTGCGCGTGTAAACTGCGTGTTTTGCCTGACTGGATGAGCCCGCCATGCCCGTGAATTACCAGACGCCTTCCGCCGAAACCCTGCTGCCGGTCGCCGGCGTGCGCCTGGGCATCGCCCAGGCCGGCATCCGCAAGGCCAACCGCCGCGACCTCTGTCTGATTTCGCTGGTGCCGGGCGCGCGCGTGGCCGGCGTATTCACGGTCAATCGCTTCTGTGCCGCGCCGGTGCAGGTGTGCCGCGACCACCTGTCGCGCAGCGACATCCGCGCGCTGGTCATCAATACCGGCATCGCCAACGCAGGCACCGGCGAACCGGGCCTCATCGCCGCCCGTGCCACCTGCGTCGCAGTCGCCCGCGCGCTCGAACTGGCGCCGGAACAGGTGCTGCCCTTCTCGACCGGCGTCATCATGGAGCCGCTGCCGGTGGACCGCATCGAGCGCGGCATTCCTGCCGCGATGGACAATCTGGACGAAGCCAACTGGTACGAGGCGGCGCACGCCATCATGACCACCGACACCGTGGCCAAGGCCGGCTCGCGCACAGTTCAGATCGACGGCCGCAAGGTCACCATCACCGGCATCAGCAAGGGCGCCGGCATGATCAAGCCCAATATGGCCACCATGCTGGGCTTCGTCGCCACCGACGCGGTGCTGTCGCAGGCGGCGCTGGAGGCGCTGGTGAAACACGCCGCTGACCGCTCGTTCAACTGCGTCACGGTCGATGGTGACACCTCGACCAACGACTCCTTCATGCTGATCGCCTCCGGCACCGCCGGCCACGCCGAAATCACCTCGCTCGACAGCGCCGACGGCCGCGCGCTGGCCGACGCGGTCACCTCGCTGGCCGCCGAACTGGCGCAGGCCATCGTCCGCGACGGCGAAGGCGCCACCAAGTTCATCACCATCGAAATCGAAGGGGGCCGCGACGTGGCCGAGTGCAAGGCGGTCGGCTACGCCATCGCCCACTCGCCGCTGGTGAAGACCGCCTTCTTCGCCTCCGACCCCAACCTCGGCCGCATCCTGGCCGCGGTCGGCAACGCCGCCCAGAACCATCCGTCGCTGATGGACCTCGACACCTCGAAAGTGAGCCTGTGGATCGGCGACTTCCTGGTGTCGAAGGACGGTGGCCGCAACCCGGACTACAAGGAAGAGCAGGGCGCGGCCGCGATGGCACCGGCGGAAATCACCATCCGCGTCGCACTCGGCCGCGGCGAAGCCCGCGCTACCTGCTGGACCTGCGACTTCAGCTACGACTACGTGAAGATCAACGCGGATTACCGGAGCTGATCAGCGGTCATTGACGGGGCCAGCGCTGCTCATCTGCAGGGATCCCAAGTTGTAAGCGCGCAGCCTCGCCGACGACGCGATGGTGCGCGAAGCCAGTGTGGTTCCGGCCAGTGTGGCCGAAGTGGCCAGGCTGCAGCTTGGACGAAAAGGCGGCGTACTTCAGGCCGTGTTCAACCTCTGAGATCAAGCCATAAGATGAGGGCGCTGGCCTCCCCCGTCACGGTCTGAAAGGACTATGCGGAATCCTCCCCGCGCATGCGGGGAACGGATCGCCGCGCCCTTTACCATCGCATTGCCCCACGGTTCATCCCCGCGCATGCGGGGAACGGCGCAACGCCTCGAACCAGAAGGCGTTCAAGGACGGTTCATCCCCGCGCATGCGGGGAACGGTTCAGCCGCGAAGATGCAGAGATGGCTGACGACGGTTCATCCCCGCGCATGCGGGGAACGGCTCTACACCGAGGACCCGTCGTCATTTCAGGGCGGTTCATCCCCGCGCATGCGGGGAACGGTCGATGGTAAGGTGCTCGCCTGGCGCGAGTAGCGGTTCATCCCCGCGCATGCGGGGAACGGGACCATCTGACGGAGTACGTGCTGCGAATGGCCGGTTCATCCCCGCGCATGCGGGGAACGGATCAACAATCTCGAACTGAACGCTGGCGATGACGGTTCATCCCCGCGCATGCGGGGAACGGTGCGCCACTCGTCGCGCTCGGCGAGCACGGCGGCGCGAATGCGGTTCATCCCCGCGCATGCGGGGAACGGGGCAGCGTGGCGGACAGACCGACGACGGCGGCCGGTTCATCCCCGCGCATGCGGGGAACGGTCGTAGCCCTGCGCGCGCATTTCGCTGATGGTCGGTTCATCCCCGCGCATGCGGGGAACGGAGTCAAGCGAAGGTGGAATGACGACCTGAACCCGGTTCATCCCCGCGCATGCGGGGAACGGAGTCGTGCAACTTCCTCTTCACCGGCGACGCGCGGTTCATCCCCGCGCATGCGGGGAACGGGCGCAGTCAGCAGCCAGCAGCAACGGCAACGGCGGTTCATCCCCGCGCATGCGGGGAACGGGGCTGCCGCGTCGATGTAGTCGTCCTCCTGATCCGGTTCATCCCCGCGCATGCGGGGAACGGGCGCACCGTGGCCCGCCGTGGTTGCCGTCGCACGGTTCATCCCCGCGCATGCGGGGAACGGACCTCCGGCCCCTGGATAGCGGCCGGCTCCGGCGGTTCATCCCCGCGCATGCGGGGAACGGGTTGAATGATGGGATGGACTCCCCCGTTCTTTGCGCGCCCAATGCGCGCAGCCGGTGCTCGCGGAAACGGGGATCGGCCTTCACACGGAGGAGTCCATTCATGAATGCTACGACCGTTGCAGTGGATCTGGCCAAGAGTGTATTTCAACTTGTCGTTGCCCATGACGATTGGAAACCGGTCGAATCTCATCGGCTGACCCGTCGCCAGTTCGAAGCCTTCTTCAACAACCGCGCCTTCTCGCTCGTCATCATGGAAGCCTGCGGCTCGGCGCACCACTGGGCGCGCTGGCTCGGGGCGCGCGGCATCGAGGTTCGCCTGCTGCCCGCGGCCTATGTGCGCGCCTACGTCCGGCGCAACAAGACCGACGCTGCGGACGCGCATGCACTGCTCGAAGCCGCCCGCAATGCCGACATCACTCCCGTTCGTGTGAAGTCGGTCGAGCAGCAGGCGCTGCAGGGCCTGCACCGCATCCGTTCGCTGTGGATGAGCACGCGCACTTCGCGCATCAATGCGCTGCGAGGCTTCTGCCGGGAGTTCGGCCTCATCGTGCCGGTCGGCGCCCGTACCGGGCTGGAGACGATGGGCCGGCTGCTGGCCGACCCGGACAGCGCCCTGCCGGCGCTCATCCGCGAATCGATGAAACTGCTGCTTGACGAGATCCGTCTGCTCGAAGCACGCATCGCGCGACTGGAACAGGAACTGTCGCAGCTCGCGCGGCAGAGCGCAGCCTGCACCCGGCTGCTCACCATTCCCGGCATCGGGCTGCTCACCTCCACCGCGATGGTCGCGGCCACCGGCGGCTCGGTCAGTCACTTCAGGGATGCCCGCCACTTCGCGAGCTGGTTCGGGCTCACGCCACGCGAACACTCGTCGGGATCGACCCGCAAGCTCGGGCGCATCTCGAAGCAGGGCGACAAGTATCTGCGCATGCTGCTCACGCACGGCGCGCGCGCCTGCCTCAGAGCCGCCACGCTCGCCGCCAGGACCGACCGGCAGCTGGACGCGCTACGCCAGTGGGCGGTGAACATCCAGGCGCGTACCCACCACAACAAGGCCGCGTGCGCGCTGGCCAACAAGCTCGCACGCATCTGCTACAGCGTGCTGCGCGATGCCACCGCCTACGGTGAACCCCAACCCCGGCTGGCAAGAAAGGCAGACCGGGCTTCGTTCGCCGTGGCTGCCTGAGCAGAGTCACCCCCTCCCGCCACCGCTTGCCACGAGACAGATCGCCCATCATGGCCAACCGGGTCACACCCACGGGGACGAACGCCGATAACTCTTCCGGCAGCGAAACGCGTGCCGTTTGTATCGATTGGCGCGCCCCGCGCAGATTCCATGTCGGCACGGGTCACTCAGAACCTACTACGGATGCCGGATATACGACTGCAAGTGATCTACCCGGGAAAACCAGACTATCGGTCAGTCTTGATTTTGGGGGGAGTCCATATATGACGGGTTAGGCCCCACGTTGGATGCGGTTCATCCCCGCGCATGCGGGGAACGGTATTTCGCATCGATGGCGGCCGAACCCCAGTCCGGTTCATCCCCGCGCATGCGGGGAACGGGGGCTGGTGACGATGATCGACGGATCGACCGCCGGTTCATCCCCGCGCATGCGGGGAACGGGATGCGGCCGGCCTGTTCGCCCGGGCGGAATCCGGTTCATCCCCGCGCATGCGGGGAACGGTCTTCCAAGTCGCGCTGCCTGTCGCGCTCAAGCGGTTCATCCCCGCGCATGCGGGGAACGGCGCCGGCCGCTGGTCGGCGGTATTCCAGACAGGCGGTTCATCCCCGCGCATGCGGGGAACGGAGAACAGCAGACAGTTTAGCCATGATGAAACCCGGTTCATCCCCGCGCATGCGGGGAACGGCGCAACATCCGTGCTTACGACCTGGGAGCGGCCGGTTCATCCCCGCGCATGCGGGGAACGGGCAATCGCCTCGGTGCAGAGCGTCGAAAGTTGCGGTTCATCCCCGCGCATGCGGGGAACGGGCGGCCAGGTCGTCTTCGAGGTATTCGCAATACGGTTCATCCCCGCGCATGCGGGGAACGGCGACGTAGCGATGCGCCGGCGCGTGCGGATCTCGGTTCATCCCCGCGCATGCGGGGAACGGATCTTCACCGGGTCGGCCTTGGCGCGTTCGTACGGTTCATCCCCGCGCATGCGGGGAACGGAGCCAATGAGGACAGCACGACAGCGGCACTGACGGTTCATCCCCGCGCATGCGGGGAACGGTACCCGGGCGCTCGCCCGCCAGCGCATCCGTGCGGTTCATCCCCGCGCATGCGGGGAACGGTTGGCCTGGGCACTGGCAACAAAGACCAGATGCGGTTCATCCCCGCGCATGCGGGGAACGGCGTTCCCGTTCCCGTACCGGATCGGCGCCGCACGGTTCATCCCCGCGCATGCGGGGAACGGGCAGCAACATCGCAACGGGCAACGCGATCAACCGGTTCATCCCCGCGCATGCGGGGAACGGGTCTCCCGCGCATGCACACCGCGTCCCATCGCCGGTTCATCCCCGCGCATGCGGGGAACGGTCGTCATTTGGGTCTGCCGATACCACAGCAGGCGGTTCATCCCCGCGCATGCGGGGAACGGGGTTCTTGGGCCTACGAGTGGGCCAACGGTCGCGGTTCATCCCCGCGCATGCGGGGAACGGGGACGATGACGAGCCACAGTGTTATTGTCCGGCGGTTCATCCCCGCGCATGCGGGGAACGGTCGAACGCACCCTTGACGCCGATGTAAGGCGCCGGTTCATCCCCGCGCATGCGGGGAACGGGCCCGTGCGAACAGTCCGGCATCGCTCGCTGCCGGTTCATCCCCGCGCATGCGGGGAACGGTCGGAGACGCCCAAATCCCACGCCGTATGAATCGGTTCATCCCCGCGCATGCGGGGAACGGGCCGTGGATGGCCAGGACCAGCCGGCGGAAACCGGTTCATCCCCGCGCATGCGGGGAACGGTGGCAGGGTCGGCGTCCCACATGTAGGCGGCGCGGTTCATCCCCGCGCATGCGGGGAACGGTGCGGCGCGGCGGCAGACGCTTGCCCATGTCACGGTTCATCCCCGCGCATGCGGGGAACGGTGCTGCAGGCCCTCCGTCTGCTCGGCCGGCGTCGGTTCATCCCCGCGCATGCGGGGAACGGACCAGCGCCCACCTGCTGGGCCTCGCCTGCGACGGTTCATCCCCGCGCATGCGGGGAACGGAGTACCGTGACCGCAGGCTTAGGCAGGTATCCCGGTTCATCCCCGCGCATGCGGGGAACGGACTTGGGAGCCAGTCGGCCGAGGCCGAAAAATCGGTTCATCCCCGCGCATGCGGGGAACGGGCTCAACGCCAAGCAAGGCGCCGACCGCATCGGCGGTTCATCCCCGCGCATGCGGGGAACGGCGCTATCCGGAATTGCATCAAAGGGAACGACACGGTTCATCCCCGCGCATGCGGGGAACGGGCGGCGATTTTCTCGGCCGACTGGAACAGGCCCGGTTCATCCCCGCGCATGCGGGGAACGGGGACGAGCGCCGCATCGAAATGCTGGGCGACTACGGTTCATCCCCGCGCATGCGGGGAACGGCACTCTGATTGCGACGCCCAGCCCGGCGCCATCGGTTCATCCCCGCGCATGCGGGGAACGGCTGATCGCGATTCGACGCGCCGACCCCTTGAGCGGTTCATCCCCGCGCATGCGGGGAACGGTCGAGCGTGGGCTGCACGACCATCATCGGCGCCGGTTCATCCCCGCGCATGCGGGGAACGGCGATTCGCCGTCCTCGTCGAGAGTGCAGGAGCCGGTTCATCCCCGCGCATGCGGGGAACGGGCGCGAGGAAAAGCGACGTGATCACGATAACGAGGTTCATCCCCGCGCATGCGGGGAACGGGCGCAGGTGACAGAACGAATGGCGCCGTCCCAAGGTTCATCCCCGCGCATGCGGGGAACGGTCCGTTCTCGCACGTCGAGGACTACGGCGATACGGTTCATCCCCGCGCATGCGGGGAACGGGGAGCAGCAGTCGCAGCCGGCTCCGTCTGATCCGGTTCATCCCCGCGCATGCGGGGAACGGGATATGCGGCGCAGTATTCCGGGCGGATGGTTCGGTTCATCCCCGCGCATGCGGGGAACGGATGTTCCAGTCCTATACCGACATCCCGAGCAGCGGTTCATCCCCGCGCATGCGGGGAACGGGCCGGTCTCGTCACTCTGTTTGCACTTGGCTACGGTTCATCCCCGCGCATGCGGGGAACGGTCGATGGGCCCGCTGCTGGAGAAGATCGGCAGCGGTTCATCCCCGCGCATGCGGGGAACGGCCAAGGGGGCACAGATGCGGACCGTTCAGGAACGGTTCATCCCCGCGCATGCGGGGAACGGTTGTACCTGCTACACCTCCCAGGGCACGGACGCGGTTCATCCCCGCGCATGCGGGGAACGGTCCAAGACAAGAATTGAAGTATGTTGGGCCTGAAGGTTCATCCCCGCGCATGCGGGGAACGGGCGTTGAGCTTCGCTGCCGCAGCGTTCGCAGCCGGTTCATCCCCGCGCATGCGGGGAACGGACGCGGACGCCGGAAAGGCGTGGCAGGAATCGCGGTTCATCCCCGCGCATGCGGGGAACGGGCACTGCGGCAGCCTAGGGGCTTTGTCTGATGCGGTTCATCCCCGCGCATGCGGGGAACGGGCCGTGAAGTCGGCCGCGAACGATTCCGCCCGCGGTTCATCCCCGCGCATGCGGGGAACGGTCGATGTGCTTCTTGGCAGAGACCCCCTGTTTACGGTTCATCCCCGCGCATGCGGGGAACGGGAATTCAATTGGTTGGTGGATTGAAGTCCTAACGGTTCATCCCCGCGCATGCGGGGAACGGTCGACGCAAAGAACGGTCGGAAACACTCCGACCGGTTCATCCCCGCGCATGCGGGGAACGGCGGATTCGGCACTCCCATTGCTGGTCATCAGGCGGTTCATCCCCGCGCATGCGGGGAACGGTACGGCTGGCGCCGGGCAGATGGCCGGCGCCGCGGTTCATCCCCGCGCATGCGGGGAACGGTCGGAGACGCCCAAATCCCAAGCGGTATGTACCGGTTCATCCCCGCGCATGCGGGGAACGGGCGTGTCGCTTCCTTGACGATGCACACGTAGCCGGTTCATCCCCGCGCATGCGGGGAACGGCGGCTGGAATCGATCCGCGAAGGCTGGGTGAGCGGTTCATCCCCGCGCATGCGGGGAACGGAGGACAGCGGACAGTTTAGCCATGGTGTAACCCGGTTCATCCCCGCGCATGCGGGGAACGGCCGATAGTCGCCAGTGCGCTCGATCATCCCGGCGGTTCATCCCCGCGCATGCGGGGAACGGCCGCTGACAGCCGGCGCGGCAGAACAGGCCGTCGGTTCATCCCCGCGCATGCGGGGAACGGGCCCGCCGCCGCCGCTGCCATGGTGGCGCAGGCGGTTCATCCCCGCGCATGCGGGGAACGGATTCCTAGTTAAAGGCAAAGACGACCCGGTAGCGGTTCATCCCCGCGCATGCGGGGAACGGTCAACCCCTACCTGCTGGTGTCGCTGGTCATGCGGTTCATCCCCGCGCATGCGGGGAACGGGCGTCCAGACAAACCCGCGCGTATCGCGCATCACGGTTCATCCCCGCGCATGCGGGGAACGGCGATTCGCCGTCCTCCGCGAGGGTGCAGGAGCCGGTTCATCCCCGCGCATGCGGGGAACGGACCTTGCGAGAAGGAGCCGGCGCATGCGCGACCGGTTCATCCCCGCGCATGCGGGGAACGGCGCTGGAAAAGGGGCGCAAGGTCATTACGAATCGGTTCATCCCCGCGCATGCGGGGAACGGGAGCCGCGCGGCTGCTCGTTAAGCCACGACGCCGGTTCATCCCCGCGCATGCGGGGAACGGGATATGAAAACCGCCATCAGAGAAGCGACTACCGGTTCATCCCCGCGCATGCGGGGAACGGGAAATGGTAAAGCGAGTGAAAGACGGAAACTGCGGTTCATCCCCGCGCATGCGGGGAACGGTTCCGGGCTGTGTCCTGCGCAGCGGGATACGTCGGTTCATCCCCGCGCATGCGGGGAACGGTCGGCGACCGGAGGCGGCTGCAGGTGTTCCAGCGGTTCATCCCCGCGCATGCGGGGAACGGTCTTGCGTGATGCGGCCCTCGATCTCAGCCGCCGGTTCATCCCCGCGCATGCGGGGAACGGAGGCTCGAAAAGCCGGGCCTCCAGCATGCCGCCGGTTCATCCCCGCGCATGCGGGGAACGGACTATCTCCATCTCCATGAAAAACCATGGAAATTTCGAGTGCAAAAAATCTACCGGCAAAAATACATGCCAGGGGTATTTGTTCTGGTTGTTAAAGACCGGAGTCGTCTTGCGCAGGAGGAAAGAAGCTCACGAGCTTCACTCCATCCCATTCCACGGGCTCGCGGCGGTTTGCGCCGAGCGTCTGAAAGTCGAAACCGGCTTCGTTGTTGCTCGTCCAGGCGAGTACCGCGTTGCCATCCTCGATGCCCGATTCGACTTGCTCCCAGATGTGCTCTCGGAGCTTGCGCGAGTAGTTGCCCACGTAGACGCCCGCACGCACTTCGAGTAGCCAGATTGCAAGTCTCCCGCGCAATCTCGGCGGCGCGTTCTCAACTACGATGACCAGCATCGCCGAGGCTGTCCGGGTTGGTGATGGCGGGGCCCACCAGTCCTTCGGGCTCAGGTGGGCGCGGCAGATCGGCCGCGGCCAGCATGTCTTCGATGTCCGGGATGATGCGCTCGAGCAGGCGGCTCTGCCGGAAGATGTCCCGACAGGCGAGCCTCACGGCGCGTTCGGGATTGGGTGGGTTGCTCGCCGCGATCTTGAATGCGACCGGCACGACGGTGTCGAATTTGTAGATGTCAGCTACGTCATAGACGAACGATAGCGGCTTTCCGGTATGGATGAATCCGACCGCGGGTGCGTAGCCCGCCGCCAGCACGGCGGCTTCGGTAACTCCATAAAGGGCCGCGGTGGCGGATGATAGACAGCGATTGGGCAGGTCGGATACGTCCCAATCCTCCGGGTTGTAGTCACGGCCTTTCCACTGCACACCGAACTTCTGCGCCAGTAACTGATAGGTGCGTCGCACTCGCGCGCCCTCGATGCCGCGCAACTGTTCGACGCTGCGACGAGCGGGCGGCTCTTCGCCGAAACGAAGGGCATACATCTTCCGTACTACTTTCAGGCGCAGGTTCTCATCCAGCGCAAGCTTCGCCTGATAGAGCAGGCGGTCGGCGCGCGCGCCGCCGGGCTGACCCGACGAGTAGAGGCGAACCCCTGCTTCGCCGACCCAGACCAGCAGCGTTCCGACGCGTGCAGCCAGTGCGGCGGCTCGGTGCGAAACCCGGGTACCCGGTTCCAGCATGATGCAGGCAACGCCGCCGACCGGGATGTGCGTGAGCACGGCACGGACGCGAAAGCCCTGCTGATCGACCACCACAAAGGCGCCATCCACCACGTCGATTTCCCCCTTCTCGACGAAAACGATGGACAGCCTTTCCTTGATCGGAATGGGTTTGAGCGTTGGCAGCATCGTTATGGCTGATCCTCGTCGAGTTCGCCGGCGCCCTCGCGAAGGTCGCGGATGGCGACGGTCTCCGCGTGCAGCGCCGAATTGATTCGTGCCCTCAGATGAAAGAGCAGATCAATCCTCGCGACGGACCAACAGCAGCCCGCATCCAAAGGCCTTGGCCCGACCGATACCGCGTTGAAGTGCTTGGGCGAAGCGTTCTCGATGGGTGACGACCAAGGTTCCATTGAAGTCCACCGTACTGAAGCGCAGCCGATCCTTTTTGCCGCCGTGCTGCATATAGCCCTCAACGCGCAGCGATGCGGAGTCGAGCTTGAAACCATGCCGCTCCGCTCTGGCTTCCAGCCAAGCCGTGCAGGAGCCCGCAACCAGTTCCGCCAGTTCGGGGCGGGGATCGTGCTCGCCGTTTGCCGTCTTGCGCCCCGGTGTCCAGGCTGCCCAGTCGGTGAGACCTCTGGCCGCAAGCAGACGCTTTTTCTGGTCCATCACCACATCGTGCCGTTTGCCGCGACCCTCGGTGCCGCGCGCAATCACCGGGTTGGCGCGCAAGTCGAAGTTCAGGCGCGTCCCTTCGGCGAGATCCGGCACATAGCTGCGTGTCTGTACGTGCCACGCGGAGTGGGGGACTTCCGGCTTGCGTTCGGATACGACATAGAAGCGGGGTACGCCATCGACATCCCTGCGCCGGAACAGGAAATCGCGCCGGGTACCGGGTGGTGACGGAAAGAACCGCCACAGCAGTTGATGTTCGCTGTATGCGCCCTGAAGCCATTCGTGAGCGGCGTCGCGCTCAAGGCCTGGTTCGGGCGTAACGAGACTGAAGTACACGGTCAGCCCTCCTGCGAAATCAGTGCGACATATTCGGTGCGATCACCGAACATCCAGCCCTTGCGTCTGAGCGGGTGGTCCTTGCGCGTCGTGGTGAGGTCCGGCGCCCGGCCGACGGTCGCATTGGCGCCCCAGGCAAGGCGGGTGAGCGGCGGAGGCTGCTCAAACAGCGGGCGATCCGGTGTCGGACTTTGGTGCGCGAGTTCAGCGCGGAGCCGGTCAAGATACGTCTCGAAAGCGCTTTCGGCATCAGCCGCTTCGATCACCTGCGGGAACAGCGGGGCGCCAGGCGGACAACTTTTGCGGCCGAGATACAGCGTGAAACGCGGCCGGCGCAGCGCGTGAGCCAGCTGCTCGAGCGAGTAGCCGGCCGTTTCGCCGGCCTCGACGGCGACCACACATGCAGCACCCTGACGGTAGTCGCGCGTGGAAAGGATGGTATTCAGATCGTGGCCGGGTATGACGAGCTCGTCGCGACGTGATGCATGTGGGCGCTTCTTCAACGTTGCCTGACTCGGTACTTGCGCCGTGTGAAAGTCGCGCAGCAGATCGCCGGGTGACTGGATGCCGACGGTGTAGGCGTAGTGGTCGCGCAGCGCCGCGTGGGCAGCCTCGTCATCTCTTCGAATGCCGAGGGCCGCCCCGAGCAACCCGACCAGCGCCGACAACCCCGGGTAGTCCCGGCTCGGTCGATACTCACCGACTGCCGTATCGCCCCAAGACGCGAGCGGAGCCTGCAGCTGAAAGATCAGGAAACGCATGGCGTCAGCTCCGGACGAACTGAACCAGGGCGTCCAGAGTGCCCTCGCCGGTTTCCACGTTGATCGCGTAGTGCGCGTCCGAGCAAGCACCGTAGACCTTGTCGAAATTCTCCCGCCGCTGTTCGAGCGCCTTGACTGCGAGCGTCAGCATGTCGCCATCGTTGCGGGGCTGCACCGGCTTCAGGAATGATTGCGCCAGCGAGCGCGGCTGCTGGTCGCCCTTCTCGACGAGAACGTAACTGGCATAGGCGCGTGAAGCGTGACTGTTCTGCATGCCAGTGGGCGACACTTTGGTGACGGCATGGACCAGCGCTTCGATTGCCTTGCCGGTCAGTGCTTCGTCGCCGCCGAGGTTCTCCTTAAGCAACTCCCGATCGATGCACACATAGATGTAGAAGAGGCCGGCGCCGAAGCTGCGCTCTCCGATGTGTGCCGCCCCACGGTCGCTCTGACCGTCGTTGAGGTCATCTACGGCACTGAAGTAGTCGTCCTCGACGGCGCTCTTGTGCACGGTGATGGCGTGAGCAACCTGTACGGCGGCTTCGACGTTGTAGGCCGGACTGTCTGCCAGCATGCGGCCGAACATCGCGATGTCTGCGGCCTTGCGCGGCAGGCGCAGCAACTTCAGCTCATCATCGGTAGGGCCTGCGTTGCGGGCGGCACATGCGCTTGCGAGTTCGTTGATCGACGCGATCTCTTCCGGGCCGAAGTGGGCAAGTTGTTCGATCTGCAGGTCTTCATCCTTGTCGGATTTCTTGTCCGACTTGAGCTTTCCGAACTGCCCTGCGATCTGGCGTGCCCATTCCCGGGCAGGTTTGTCGGCGACACCGGCGGCGATGAGATCGGCGTGTATCTGCTTGCCGATGTCCTTGGTGCGCGTTCCGATATGCCCCGCCAGTGCGGATTCGAAAATATCGGAGGTTCGCCATGCACGCTTCTGGCTCTGCGAGGAGATGCGCAGGCGCAAGGCATCCCCCATCAGCGCGGTTTTCGGTCGGCCGGTGTCGTCACGGTTCAGATTGGAGGGCGGATAGCTGGTCAGGATGTGCAACTGGGCGAAACGGGACATGGTGTTCTCCTGGTCGAATCGGTGCGGCAAGGGGTGTGCGTGGTCTGAGGGTTCAGGTACGAGCGGGCCATTCGTAGTCGTAGGCCCATTTCTTCTTCACTTTGTCGCCCCAGAACAGCACGTCATTGACGAGTTCGATCACGTCGACGCGCTGTTCCATCAGCGGCAGTACTCGGCGCAAGCCAGTGAGCAAGCTGTCGGGGCTGTCGCTTTCAAGCAGACGCATGAAGCGAAGTTCGCTCACTGCCGGCTGCTCTTCGCCTGATGCCTTGTGGCTCATGGCCTTGGCCGGGGAAAGAGGGCCGTCCTGTTCGACGTGTACCAGCAGGCCAATGGCTGCTGCGAGGCGGTCGTTCGCTGGGGATGCGCCGTCCTCCTTCCATCCGGCTGCGGACAGACGGCGGAACAGGTGTTGATAGGGGGCGCTGAGCACGACCGCCGTCGTGTTGCCGGCACGGCGCAGGACGGCGCGGCTCGCGCGGTCGTCAGCCAGCCCCTGCCACCAGTTCAGCAGAACCTTGCCGATAGCGTTGTCACGCGAAAATCGATCTGACATGCGCAGCTCCTCAAGCTTGAGCGGACGCAGCACGCGTTCGCCGGGTTGCAGGTTTTTCGGGCGAGGGCAGCCGCAGCGCCTCGCGCATCTTGTTGCCGTACAGGTTGTTGAGCAGCTTCCGCCGCGCTTCCGCGATGCGATGCGGCGTCTGCCGTTCGATCGGGCCGGTGCCGACAAACGCGTGATCGAACAGGTCTAGTGCAGTGCGGACGAGGGCGGCATGCCAGGTCTGGCGAACCGCCAACTCGTCGACGTCAGCCAGCGGATCGGCACGCAGCGCTTCAAGGCTTTGCCTGAGCAACTGATAGAACGACGCCTCGGTGCGCCCCCAGAACTCGGCATCGACCGAACTGAAATCGCCCCGTGCGTCGCCGCCGAACCAGGCATCCTTCACCGCACCGCGAAGACTGGTCGCTGCGCTCTGCGCACCGGAGAGCCAGCTTGATACGCAGGACGACACGGTGCGCAGGGCATCCGCTTCGCATTCGTCGAGGCCGTAGAGCGGCAGGCTGGAGTCGTACCAGCAGCGGGCCTTCATGTTGTCCATGTCGTAGCCGAACGCCCACAGGCGCAGCGCACCGCCCATCTGACGCTTCCGTTCATTCAGTGCATGGGTCACCACGCGCGAGGGGCGCTGTCTGCTCTTTGTGTCATCCGCGCCCAGCAACCAGGCCAGCCAGTGCCGGTAGCCGAGGCCGCCCGGCTGCGGATGCAGTGGCAGCCAGTCGCCCTTCGCTTCGTAGTACGGGGAGAGGGGGTGATCCCATGCACCCTTGTAGTTCAGGCCGTAGTTCTTCGCGATGAACTGCCTGATCAGCGTGTTGGAATGCCGACCGCACACGTCGCACTCGCCCGCATGCACGTCATCGACATCCAGACGGATGCGCCGGGGCATGGCCCAGAACACGTGGTCGGGGTGAACCTGGGCGGGGCTGATGGCCTCACCGGTCTGCAACTGATCAATGGGCCTGAGCCAAGGGAACCTGAAATGCAGCGCGGCTTTCTCCGCGTCGCCGCTGTGAGCACGATGCAAGGGGCCTTCCAGTACGTTGAGCCAGAGGTCTTGCCACAGGCTTTGCGGCTTCTGCCTGAGCAGCAGCGTGGTCAGCGGGCCGCCGCCACGAAGCCCGGTCCGGTAGCCCACGCCACCTGCCGGTGCATTCGTCTGCAGCGTGAACAATGCCGTGGCCGCGCACGCCGGGCACAGACTGTCGATCCGGCCCCGCTTGATGAAGTGGTCGCTGTTGTTGCGCAGCGCGTTCTCGCCCGGCGAATCGATGAACAGCGCAGCAACGGGGTTGAGCGTTGCTTCGTCGGCGCTCAGCGTGAGGTCCTGCATGAAGCGCGGACCATCGCCTTCGAACAGGAAGGCCTCGGCAACCGGTGCGAACCAGGCAGACAGTTCCTGCTCTGCAGGGGGCGTCGTCAGCAGCCGTCGCCACTCGGCGGGGGTGTCGGCTGGAGTGGTGCTCTGCAGCAGTCCGATCGCGAACTGGGCGAGCGCGCCATTGAAGTCCGGGCGGTCGGCGGCAAAAGCGACGATGTCCGGGTTGGAAAGCTGTGGTGGTGAGATCCAGTCGCGCTGGCCGGCGCGCCGCCGGACGGGTATCCACTGATCGTGCAGAAGATTCATGCCGACTCCATATCGAGTTGAGTGCTCGTGTCCTGCTGCCGCAAGCCGTGACGATCGTCATAGATCCATGTCCTGATGAGCGCCGGCTTGTTGTCGATACCTTTCGCCACGGCCTGCCCTTGCCAAGCTGTACCCGCAGGGCTCATCACCATGACGACGGACCAATTTCCCTTGCCCGGAAGGCACTCCATCGCATCCAGCACTGCCTGTTCGCGAACGGGGTCGGACTCGGGCACCCGCTCCGCGATCTGGCGTTCGGCAACCTTCACCGTGCTGTAGGTCCATGCGTGGCGAAGGGTTTCGTGATCGACCCAAGGCCGCAGCCGATCACCCTCCCAGCGGGCGAGTACGACGGTCATCGTCGCTTCGCCAAGACGCGATGGGGTGCTGGCCTCGCTCCACCAGTCGATGGCATCGCGCACATAGCCCGCCGCCGGTTTGAGGGTGTTCTGCATGGCGATGCTGATGTTCGCGTAGCTATCACCTTCGGCTTTTCCTGCATTCGCCTGCAGGCCTTCAGGCAGCTCGCCGTATTCACTGAATACGCCTTCGATGAGCGCGCGTGCGTCACTCGGCATCGTGAAACCGCCGGACTGCAAAGCTTTGGCGGTAAGCCATAGCTGAGCGTGATTCGGGTACACGCCAGCTGCCTTCGGCAGGAAGGTCTTGAACCATTTTGGGGCCGGTGTTTCGGTCCACTCGGGACCGAATACCCACAGGCATGGGCGTCCGCGCTCGTCCGGTGCGGCGGGGTCGGCGTGGCGCTGGCCGGATGTGTCACGAGGGTGGCGCTGCAGACGCCCGGCGCGCTGTATCAGCCGGTCAATGGGAGCGAGGTCAGTGACGACGAAATCCCAGTCCGCGTCCAGGCTCTGTTCCGCTACCTGGGTCGCGATGACGAGACGCCCTGCGCGTTCTTCCGGCGTGCTGGATTTGCCGAAGTGCTTGAGGATGCGCTGTTCGGTAT
>Ga0123397_102167_pt1 | contig 18549 bp, 16 predicted proteins | sample T10HLNH4metaT_FD_89925 | JGI IMG/M metagenome (GOLD analysis project Ga0123397, IMG submission 89925) | Methane-oxidizing artificial microbial communities from Washington, USA to study methane cycling - T10-HLNH4 metaT (Metagenome... ... | reverse complement strand
TGGAAGGTATAGGCCAGCACGCCGCCCCATGCGGTCAGCAGCCCGGGATGTGCGTCACCCTCGAACACCGCACCGGCGAGCGGTGCCAGGTTGTCGGCCAGCAGCACCTTCTTGGCCAGGCCGAACACGAAAATGCTGCTGCCGATCAGGACGTTGTTGAGCCGCAGCCGGTAATTCCGCGCCTGTTCGAACTGCGACATCATTTCGCCGTGATGCAGCACCGGGCCGGCGATCAGGTGCGGGAAGTAGGTGACGAACAGCGCGTAATGGACCAGCCGCGTTTCGTGCACCTTGCCGGCCCAGGCATCGACCAGGAAGGCGATCTGGGTGAAGGTGAAGAAGGAAATGCCCAGCGGCAGGATCAGTTCGGGCACCGGCAGGCCGAGGCCGGCCAGACGGTTGGCGCTGTCGATGAACAGCGCGCTGTATTTGTACACCACCAGCAGCGCCAGATCGGCCCCGATGCCCAGCGCGAGCAGGCGGCCGGCGGCGGGCCGGCCGGTACGGGCGGCGATGGCACGCCCGGTCGCGTAGTTGAACAGGATGGAGCCCAGCAGCAGCGGCAGGTAGCGTGCGTCCCACCAGCCGTAGAAGAACAGCGAAGCGAGCGTCAGCCAGCCGGCCGCCAGCGTGACCGAACGCCGTCCGAGCAGGACGTAGCCGGCCAGCGCGACCGGCAGGAAGGCGAACAGAAAGGCGTAGGAATTGAACAGCATGCGCGGTGCCGGCGTGGGGTGCGACGCATTCTAGGCAGCCGCCCCCGTGCCGGCGCGCAACTGTGTCACTGTCATCGCGACGGGCTACCAGCCGCGGGCACCGAACATCATGCGCCGGCCTACGAACTGCCGGGCCGGCGGGAAAGCGTCCAGCAGCGCCAGCGCAGCGCCGCGGGCGTGGCCGGCGAGCGGGCCGAGCAGCGGGGCGCCGGCACCCAGCGTGAAGACGCGGGCAAGGAAATCGGTGAAACCGCCGGTGGCGGCGCGGTCGGTGCGGCGCAGCCGGGCGTAGCGGGCGAGCGCCTCGTCCAGGGCACCGTCCTGGCGGGCGAGGGAGGGCAGCAGGCATTCAGCCAGCTGGCCGACGTCGCGCAGTGCGAGGTTCAGGCCCTGGCCGGCCACCGGGTGCAGGGTCTGCGCCGCGTTGCCCAGCCAGACCTGACGGCCGCGCACGATGTCGGCGCGCATGCGCAGCGCCAGTGGCCAGGCGCCCCGCGGTCCGAGCGCGGTGAAGCGCACCCGGCCGCCGACCGCGTCGCTCAGCCGCTGCATGAAGCGGGCGTCGGTCTCGTCGCGCAGCGCTTCTGCCTCGGCGGCGTCGCAGGTATAGACCACCGCGTAGTCGCGGCCGCAGGGCAGCAGCGCCACCGGGCCGTGCGGCGTGAAGCGCTCGTAGGCGACGTGGCCGTGCGGCGAGGCCGGGGTGGCCAGCGCGATCACCGCGTGCTGGCCGTAGTCGCGGCTGCGCGCCAGCGCCTCGTCATCGGCGACCCGGCCTTCGCACCACAGCAGCACGCGCGCCCGTACCAGGCCGTCGGCGGTGGATACCTCGATCGCGTCACCGTCCTCGCGCGCGCCGGTGACCGCGAGCCCGTAGCGGATGTCCAGATCCAGCGCGGCGGCGCGGGTGCGCAGCGCGCGCACCAGACTGCCTGCGCGGGCCACATGGCCGAGCGCGTCCAGACCGAAATCGGCGGCGCGCAGTTCGGTGCGGCCGAAATGGCCGCGCTGCGAAATGTGTATGGTGCCGATCGGCGTGGCGTCGGCCGCCGGCCAGGCCTGCAGCGTACGCAGGATGTCGCGCGAGCCGGCCGACAGCGCGATCACACGGCTGTCCTCGAGCGCGCGCCCGGCGCTGCCGGCGTCGGCCACCTGCACGGTCAGGCCGGCGGCGCGCAGCGCACAGCCGGTGGCCAGACCGACCGGGCCGGCGCCGACGATGAAGGCGTCGAGCACCGGCGGGGTGGCCGCGTCGTTCATCCGCGCACCTCCGCCATCACCGCCTCGACCTCGGCAATCGTCTTGGGCGCGGCGGCGGTGTAGATGTCACAGCCGTCCGCGGTCACGATCACGTCGTCCTCGATGCGGATGCCGATGTTCCAGAACGCCTCCGGCACGTCGTCGGCCGGCCGGATGTAGCAGCCGGGCTCGACCGTGAGCACCATGCCGGGCTCGAGCGGCCGCCATTCGTTGGGGCCGCCGCCGCGCGGCCGGTACTCGCCGGCGTCGTGCACGTCCATGCCCAGCCAGTGGCCGGTGCGGTGCATGTAGAAGCGGCGGTAGTCGCCCTTCTCGATCACGTCGTCCAGCGTGCCCTTGAGCAGGCCGAGGTCGATCAGGCCCTGGGCCAGCACCTTCACCGCGGCGTCGTGGTAGTCGATGAAGCGCGCGCCCGGCTTCACTTCGGCGAAGGCGGCGTCCTGCGCGTCCAGCACCAGCTGGTAGACGTCGCGCTGCGCGGCGCTGAAGCGGCCATTGACCGGCCAGGTGCGGGTGATGTCCGATGCGTAGCCGCGCAGTTCGCAGCCGGCGTCGATCAGCAGCAGGTCGCCGTCGCGCAGCGCGGCATCGTTCGACACGTAATGCAGCACGCAGGCGTTGGCACCGCCGGCGACGATGGAGCCGTAGGCCGGCGCTTCCGAACCGGCGCGGCGGAATTCGTGCAGGATTTCGGCCTCGATCTCGTACTCCATCGCGCCCGGCCGCGTGGCCTGCATGGCGCGCCGATGGGCGCGGGCCGAAATGTCGGCCGCCTGCCGCATCAGCGTCTGTTCGTGCAGATCCTTGATCAGCCGCATGTCGTCCAGCGGCTGACGGATGTCCAGCAGTTCGGACGGCGCCTGGCGTCCGGCGCGCACCTGGGCGCGTACCACGTTCAGCGCGGCCATCATGCGCTGGTCCCAGCCAGCGTCCTCGCCGATCACGTAGTGCAGCCGCGGCTGGTTGGCGATCAGTTCCGGCAGTTTCGCGTCCAGTTCGCCGTAGATGTACGCTTCATCGAAGCCGAATTTCTCGCGCGCGGCGTCCGGGCCGTGGCGCCAGCCGTCCCAGATTTCCCTCTCCTCGTTCTTTTCGCGGCAGAACAGGATGCTGCGCGGCGTGTCGCCGGCGACCAGCACCAGCACCGCTTCCGGCTCGGCGAAACCGGTCAGGTAATAGAAATAGCTGTCGTGGCGGTAGCCGTAGTGGGTGTCGCGGTTGCGTGCGCGTTCCGGTGCGGTGGCGATGACGGCCACGCCCGATCCCATGCGTTCGATCAGGCGGGCACGGCGTTCGGAATAGGGGTGCATGTCGGGTTCCGGCTTTCGGTCAGGTCGGAAGTTTAGGGCCTTCTCCGGTCGAAACGTTCTGTTGCATCCGCTCCGGTCGGCTTAAGTCCGGCTTAATCTTCGCCGCCGAGCATGCCTCCATCGAAAAGGAGGCATCCGATGCCGCACACCGCCGCACTGATTGCACTGACCCCCCGCCACGCCGTCGCCGGCAGCACGTCCGCGCTGCAGGCCTGCGTGATCGGCGTCCGGGTCGAGGACAGCGCCCCTGAACTGGAGGTGATCGGCCACGGACATCCGGCAAGGGCGTCGATCGAACGCTATATCGCCGGCTGCTTCCTGCGCACCTACGGTGCGGTGATTTCCCATTTCGCCGACACGCTGCTCGGCGTGCGCGGCCCGGACGGCGCATGGCAGGCGGCGCTCGGCTATTCGCTGCCGGCCTCGCGGCCGGAAGTGTTCGTCGAACAGTATCTGGACCAGCCGCTCGAGCAGGCGCTGTCGCAGGTGCTGCGCGAACCGGTGTCGCGTGGTGCGCTGGCCGAGGTGGGCAATATGGCGGCCACGTCCGCCGGCATGGGCCGGGCGCTGATCGCGCTGGCGACCCGTCACCTGTATGCGCGCGGCCTCGATTACGTGGTGTTCACCGCCACCCGTGCGCTGGCCAATTCCTTCGTTCGCCTCGGCATTCCCATCTTTTCGGTGGCGCCGGCGGATCCGGCGCGGCTGCGCGATGGCGAGGCGCGCTGGGGCAGCTATTACCGCAATACGCCGACGGTGATGGTCGGACGCATCGCCAGCGGTCTGCACACCGTGGGGGTGGAGGCGGCATGAGCGTACATACCGGGCTGCCGTCGCTGATCGGCCCGCAGGGAGAATTCGACGCCAGCGCGGTGCGCCGCCGGGTCGACGCGCTGGCTTCGCGCATGCAGGAATGCATCGAGGACGGTGCCTGCGCCGGTGCCGTGATCGCGCTGCTGGCCGACAACGGCAAGGACTGGCTGATCGCGGACCGCGCGGTGCGTCAGGTCGGCGCGGTGCTGCTGCCGCTGCCCACCTTCTTCACCGACGACCAGTGTCGGCACGCGCTGCATGCCGCCGGTGTCAGCCTGCTGATGACCGACGACCCGCTGCGGGCTCACCGCCTCGGGCGTGACGAGGACAGCCTGCTCACGTCCGGCCGGCTCACGCTGTTCCGCGGGCCGGCGCAGCCGGCCCGGTCGCTGCCGCCGGCCACCGCCAAGATCACCTTCACCTCCGGCACCACCGGACAGCCCAAGGGCGTGTGCCTGAGCGCCAATCAGCTGGCGGCGGTCAGCGGCTCGCTGGCCGGCATCGCCCGCACACTCGGCATACGGCGCCATCTGTGCATGCTGCCGCTGGCGGTGCTGCTGGAGAACGTGGCCGGCGCCGACACCGCCTGGCTGGCCGGTGCCCAATGCATCGTGCCGCCGCTGGCCGAGGTCGGACTGACCGGTTCCAGCCGCTTCGACGTGCGGGTGGCGCTGGGGGCGATCGAACGCTGGCAGCCGGACAGCCTGATCCTGCTGCCGCAGATGCTGACCGCGCTGGTGGCGGCGGTCGATGCCGGCCTGCCGGCACCGCGCGGTCTGAAGCTGGTCGCGGTCGGCGGCGCCCGGGTGTCGCCCGACCTGATCACCCGTGCCCGCGCACTGGGCATTCCGGCCTGCGAAGGCTACGGCCTGTCGGAAGCCGGTTCGGTGGTCGCGCTCAATCTGCCGGACGATCCGCCGGGCGCGGTCGGCCGCGTGTTGCCCCATCTGACGGTATCGCTGTCGGCCCGCGGTGAAATCCTGGTCGACGGCCCCCGCCTGCCGGGCTATCTCGGCGCCCCGGCACTGCCGGATGCGCCTTTCCCGACCGGCGACATCGGCCACCTCGACGCCGAAGGCCGACTGCATGTGACCGGACGGCTCAAGCACCAGATCATCACCAGCTTTGGCCGCAACGTGTCGCCGGAATGGCCGGAAGCCGAACTGCTGGCCGCGCCGGAAATCGCCCAGGTGGTGGTGTTCGGCGAAGCGCAGCCGGCGCTGTCCGCGGTCATCGTGCCGCGCGGCGACATCAGCGACGCTGCGCTGGATGCCGCGGTGGACGCGGCCAACGCCCGCCTGCCCGACTACGCGCGCATCGGCATCCGCCTGCGCGCCGACGCACCCTTCTCACCCGCAAACGGTCTGGCGACCGACAACGGCCGCGTACGCCGTGATGCGGTGTGGGCCCATTACGGCGAACGACTCGCCGTGCTGTACGCACATGCCTACGGAGTGCCCGAACATGTCGTTTCATGAACGCCTGCAGCGTGAAACCGCTGCCGAACGTGCCCATCTGCTGTCCGCACCGGTCATCCAGGACGCGCTGTCCGGTCGGGTCACGCTGACCCAGTACCGCGCCTTTCTCGAACAGGCCTTCCACCACGTGCGGCACACGGTGCCGCTGCTCATGGCCTGCGGCGCGCGCCTGCCGGCGACCCACGAGTCGCTGCGCCGCGCGGTGGCCGAATACATCGAGGAAGAGATCGGCCACGAGGAGTGGATACTCGACGACATCGTCGCCTGCGGCGGCGACCGCGAAACCGCGCGCCGCTCCGCACCGGGCCTCGAGGCCGAACTGATGGTGTCCTACGCCTACGACTGGATCGCGCGCAAGAACCCGGTCGGCTTCTTCGGCATGGTGCATGTGCTCGAAGGCACCAGCGTGCAGATCGCAACGACCGCCGCCGAACGCATCGCCCAGACCCTGCACCTGCCGCCGGCGGCCTTCAGCTATCTCAATTCGCACGGCAGCCTGGACCAGGACCACGTGCTGTTCTTCGCCACGCTGATGGACGGCCTGGCGGACGAAGAGGACAGACTGGCGGTGATTCACGTGGCGCGCGTCATGTATCGCCTGTACGGCGACCTGTTCCGCGCGCTGCCGGCCAGCGATCAGGCGCTCGCGGCATGAAGAGCGGTCTGCGTGCAGTCATTACCGGCGCCGCCGGTGGCATCGGCCGCGCCCTCGCCGGTGCGCTTGCCAGCCGCGCCAGCGCGCTGCTGCTGGTCGGGCGCGATGCCACCCGGCTGGCCGCACTGGCTGACGAACTGGTGCGCAAGGCGCCCGACGTGCAGATCCGCACCGTGACCGCCGACCTGAATACTGCGGCCGGCCGTGCCGCCATCGTGCAGGCGGCGGAAGCGCTGCCTGGCGGCCCCAATCTGCTGGTGAACAACGCCGGCGTCAGCGAACTGGCCTGGTTCGAGGACCAGTCGGACGCGCAGATCGAACGCATCGTGCAGACCAATCTGGTCGCGCCGATGCTGCTCACCCGCGCGCTGCTGCCGCAGCTGCATCGTCAAACCCAGGCGCGGGTGGTCAATATCGGCTCCATCCTGGGTGACATCGGTCACCCGGGCAGCGTCGCCTACTGCGCCAGCAAGTTCGCGCTGCGCGGTTTCACCGAAGCGCTGCGCCGGGAACTGGCGGGCAGCCGGGTACAGCTGCAGTACCTCGCGCCGCGCGCCACCCGCACCGCGCTGAACAGCGACGCCCAGAACGCGCTGAACAGCGAACTGGGCGTGGCAAGCGATACGCCTGAATCGGTCGCCGCCGAGCTGCTGAAGCTGCTCGACGGGCCGCGCGCCGAGCGCCATCTGGGCTGGCCGGAAAAGCTGTTCGTCCGCATCAACCGCATGCTGCCCGCGCTGGTCGACTCCAGTCTCGCGAAGCAGCTTCCCGTCATCCGTCGTCACGCACAACAGGGAGTCAAACCGTGAACGCATTCCTCCGCGCCTCGTGCGCGCTGTTCGCCGCACTGCTGATCGGGCCGGCCTTCGCCGGCGTCGATGAATCGGTGGCCCGCCTGCAGTCCGAGTGGGAACAGATCAAGTACCGCCAGCCGGCGGACAAGCAGGAACAGGCTTTCGAACACCTGAGCAAGGACGCCGCGGCGGTGCGGGCCGAATTCCCGGACCGTGCGGAAGCCGACATCTGGTACGCCATCATCGTCGCCAGTCACGCCGGCGCCAAGGGCGGGCTGGGCGCGCTGTCGCTGGCCAAGGAGGCCCGCGCAGCGCTGGAAAAGGCGCTGACCAAGAATCCGAATGCACTGGATGGCTCCGCCTACACCAGTCTCGGCTCGCTCTACTATCAGGTGCCGGGCTGGCCGATCGGCTTCGGTGACAAGGACAAGGCGCGCGAGCTGCTGACCAAGGCGCTGGCGATCAACCCCAAGGGCATGGACAGCAATTACTTCATGGGCGACTTCCTGTTCCGCAACGGCGAGTACGAAAAGGCGCGCGCATCGCTCGAAGCAGCCCTGCAGGCGCCGCCGCGCCCGACCCGCCCGCTGGCGGACGAAGGGCGTCGCAAGGAGATCGAGGCGCTGCTGGTCAAGGTACGCGAGAAGCTGAAGTAAGCCGTGCGCCTGTCCATGGAACGGCAGGTGAGCATGCCCTGCCGGTGCAATTGTTCGCGGTCGGAGTCAGAATGACGGCATTCCGTTACGACATAAACCGACCGATGAAGGTACTGCTGGTCGAAGACGACGAACTGCTGGGCGCCGGCATACTCGACGCGCTGGAGCGTGCCCGCTACACGGTGGAATGGGTGCGCGACGGCGTGCAGGCGCTGACCGCGCTGCGCGGCGGCGGCATAGACATTGCGGTGCTCGACCTCGGTCTGCCCCGGCTGGACGGCATGGATGTGCTGCGCCGCGCGCGCGAGGCCGGTGTGGTCACGCCGGTGCTGGTGCTCAGCGCGCGCGACACCACGGCACAGCGCATCGGCGGCCTCGACGCCGGCGCCGACGACTATCTGGTCAAGCCCTTTGACCTCGATGAGCTGCTGGCCCGGCTGCGGGTGCTGGAGCGGCGCACCCGCGGTTCGGTGTCCAATCTCATCCGTTACGGCCACATCGCGCTCGACACCTCGGGCCTGACCGTCAGCCACGAAGAGCGCCCGGTCGAGCTGCAGCGCCGCGAATTCATGGTGCTGCGCCGGCTGCTGGAAAACATCGGCCACGTGATGAGCCGGCAGCAGCTGGTCGAGAACATCTACGGCTGGGACAGCGAACTGGAAAGCAATGCGCTGGACGTGCACATCCACAACCTGCGCAAGAAGTTCTATCCGGAGCTCATCCGCACCGTGCGCGGGGTCGGTTACGTGATCGACCCGCTGCCCGTGGCGCGGCAGGACTGATGCGCGCGCTGCAGGGCGTGTCCTTGCGGGTGCTGCTGCTGGCCGGCAGCGCCTTCATCCTTCTGTTCGTGCTGGGCACCTCCGCCCTGCTGGCGGTGCGTGCCGGCCAGGACGAGGCGGACGAGCTGTTCGACGCCCGGCTCGCCACCTCCGCCCGCGTGCTGGAAAGCCTGATGGCGCGCCAGGTCGAGCACGCCACCATCAATGCGCCGCTGGTCATGTCGCTGCCGGTGCCACTGGAGCTCGAAGCGGGCGAACGCGACCGTCAGCTGGGCAGCCCGCAGCAGCTGTCATGGGCAGCGGTGCTGCAGGACTGGCTGTTCGGTCACCACGACATCGAAACCCCGCTCGGTCACGAATACGAAACCCACATCGCGTACCAGATCTGGAGCGATTACGAGAACTTCGGCAGCGACGGCTTCCGGCTGCTGGCCCGGTCGTCCTCGGCCCCGTCCATGCCGATGGCACCGATGCGCGCCGGCTTCAGCGACCACGATCTGGCGGGCAGCCTGTGGCGGGTGTTCGTGCTGCATTCCGGCGACGTGTGGATACAGGTGGGCGAACGGGTCGATGCGCGCGAGGAGCTGTCGGCCAAGCTGGGCTGGGCGACCGGCGCGCCGCTGCTGATCGGTCTGGGCGTGCTGCTGCTGCTCAACGGCCTGCTGATCGGCTACGGTCTGGCGCCGCTGTCGGATCTGGCCGAGCGCATCGCTCACCGCTCGCCGCGCGACGATCAGCCGCTCACGCTGACCTGGGTGCCGGCGGAGATGGCGCCGGTGCTCAGCGCGCTCAACGCGCTGTTCGGCCGCGTGCGCGATGCGCTGGCGCGCGAGCGGCGCTTCATCGACGCCGCCGCGCACGAACTGCGCACGCCGCTTGCCGCGCTGCGCATCCATGCCCAGAACGCGCGCCGCGCCGAAGATCCGGCCCGGCTCAACAGATCGCTCGACAGCCTGCTCGAAGGCGTGGCCCGTACCGTGCATCTGGCCGAACAGATGCTCGCCCACAGCCGGGCCGGTCGCGGCACGCAGGACATTCCGCTGTCGCTGCGCGAGGTGGTGCGCGACGCGGTGGCGCAGCGCCATCTGTCGTGCGAAGCCAGCGGACATGCGCTGGAACTGCAGGCGGGTGAAGAGCCGCTGACCGTGATCGGTGACGCCAACAGCCTGTCCAGCATGGTCGGCAACCTGATCGACAACGCGCAGCGCTATGCGCCGGCCGGTACGGCGATACGGCTGGAACTCCAGCGTGACGGAGACCAGGCGCGGCTGGTGGTGAGTGATGCCGGCCCCGGCATTCCGCAGGACCTGCGCGAACGGGTGTTCGAGCCCTACTTCCGCATTCCGGGCTCGGCCGGCAGCGGCTCCGGCCTCGGTCTGGCCATCGTACGCGAGGTGGTGGAATACCTGGGCGGACAGATCGCGCTGGGCGAAGCCGAGGGCGGCGGTCTGCGGGTCGAACTGCGTCTGCCGCTCGCGCCGGACTGAGGCGGTTTCAGCGTCCGCCGCGCGCCAGCGCGTCGACCTCCGCCAGCCGCTGCGGCGTGCCGACATCGTGCCAGTGGCCGCGGTGACGGGCGCCGGATACCCGGCCTTCGCGCATGGCCGCGCGCAGTCGGGGCGCCAGCTTCGCCGGGGCATCCGGATCGACACCGTCGAACAGGGCCGGATGGTAGGCGCCGATGCCGGAAAAGGTGAGCCGTCCGTCCGCTTCGTCGAACACCCGGCCGTCGCGCAGCACGAAGTCACCCCCGGGGTTGTGCGGCGGGTTATCCACCAGCAGCAGCCGTGCAAGGTCGCCGTCGGCCGACAGCGCCGTGGCCGCAGCGGCGAGCGCGCTGAAATCGGCATCGCACCAGATGTCGCCATTGACCACGATGAAGGGCGCCTCACCGAGCAGGTGGCGGGCGTGGGCGATGCCGCCCGCGGTTTCAAGCGCACCTTCCGGCTCGGCCGACCACGCGATGCGCACACCCAGTGCGCTGCCGTCACCGAGCGCCTCGACCAGCGTGTGACCGAGATGGGCATGGTTGATCACCAGATCGGTGATGCCGGCGGCGCGCAGCGCTTCGATGTGCCACACGATGAGCGGCCTGCCGCCCACCGCCAGCAGCGGCTTGGGCAGATGGTCGGTCAGCGGGCGCATGCGCTCGCCGCGGCCGGCGGCGAGGATCATCGCTTTCATCGCGGAGCGGGCCGGTGTCAGAAGGTGTAGCCGGCCTGCGGCGTGATGCCTTCGAGGCGGTTCAGCAGCCGGGCCAGCGGCGCCAGATCGCGGTAGCGCATCGCGGCGGCGCGCAGGTAGTTCATCACCCGCGGCATGTCCTTCAGATAGCCGTCCTTGCCGTCGCGGTGGTACAGCCGCGCAAAGATGCCCAGCACCTTGAGGTGACGCTGCACGCCCATGAATTCGTATTCGCGATGGAATTCGGCGAAGTCTTCGCGCACCGGCAGGCCGGCGCGCTTCGCGTCCTGCCAGTAGCGGATCAGCCAGTCCAGCACCTGTTCCTCGTCCCAGTCGATGTAGGCGTCCTTGAACAGGCTGACCAGGTCGTAGCTGATCGGGCCGTACACCGCGTCCTGGAAGTCGATCACGCCCGGGTTCGGGGCGGTCACCATCAGATTGCGGCTGTGATAGTCGCGGTGTACGAACACCTGCGGCTCGGCCAGATTCACGTCCAGGATGCGGTCGAACACCTCGTACAGCGCAGTCGTTTCCGCCTCGCTCAGTTCGGCCTTCAGGTGGCGGCCGACGTACCACACAGGGAACAGTTCCATCTCGGCCAGCAGGCGGTCGCGGTCGTATTCCGGCAGCACGCCCGGGCGGCTGGCCTTCTGCATCGAAATCAGCGCGGTGGTCGCGTCGAAATACAGCGCGGGCGCGTTTTCGGCGTCCAGCACCTGCAGATAGGTGGTGCTGCCGAGGTCGGACAGCAGCAGGAAGCCCTGTTCGACGTCCTGCGCGCGCAGCGCCGGCACGTGGGCGCCGGCCGCCTCGAACAGGGCCTGCACCGCGACGAAGGGCCGGCAGTCCTCCTGCGGGGGCGGGGCGTCCATCGCGATATGGGTGCTGCCGTCCGGCAGCGTGACGCGGAAGTAGCGGCGGAAGCTCGCGTCGGCCGAAGCCGGGCGGATATCCAGGGGCTGGCCCGGGAACTGTGCGTGCAGCCAGGCGGTAAGCGCATCGAGGCGCAGGTCTTGGGTCATGGTCGGGGGTGTCCGGGGCGCCCGCTTGCAAATAGTTGCCGTCGCCGGCCGGGATGCGGGTGCCGTTTGATAAGATGCGCGATTCTATAACGCGGCCGCGCACGGACCGCCGACCTGTCGGCGCCGGACGAAGGCCGGTGTGCAACCCGCGATCAGCCCGCTTCCAGCCCTTTCATCCGTGCTCCGGCGTTCCGTCATCCTTTCTCTCGCCTGGATGTCCTGCACTGCGCAGGCGGCCGATGCGATGCCGTCGCTCAAGGTCGATCCTGGCCTGCTGCCGCCGTCGCAGCGCCCGGCGAAACAGGCCGACGCAAAGCAGTCCGACGCAAAGCAGGGCGCTGCCAAGCCTGCCGCGACCGGCAAGACGGCCGAACACGCCCCGGATCAGAATCAGGGGCCCGCGGCCGCGCAGTCCGCTCCGCAGACCGCCGAAACCTTCCCGGTGGCGGCGCCCGGCGAAACCCCGGCGGCTGCGCCTGCGGCCGCTCCGGCTGCCGTCGCAGCCCCTCAGCCGGCCAGGACGGCCCCCGCTGCGGCGGCGCCCGCTGCCGCGGCGCCGGTCCGGGTGCCGGACGAAAGCCGTGCCGGACGCACGCCGATCGCCGACAGCATGACGGCGCGCAACATGCCGCCGCTCAAGGTCGATCGTTCGCTGGTGCGCAATCCGCCGTCGCGTGCGGCCGGTGCAGCGGTCGCTGCTCAGGGCGGGCCCGCATCGGTCGACGAGCCGCCGGCCTATCGCAACGTGACCACCGCGCGCAACATGCCGCCGCTCAAGGTGGATCGCGCGCTGCTCGGCACGCCGCCGGTGGCGCGCCGCCGTTCGCCGTCCGAACTGCCGGCCGGGGCCGCGGTGACCCAGCTCGCCGGCAACGCCCCGGCGGCCGATACCGGCGCGCTGCCGCCCGCCGTGCCCGAGGACGATGAAAGCAGGATGCTGCGCGGCGCGATCACGCTGTCCGAATACGTCGAGAAACACCCGGAATCGCGCGCCACGCTGATCGCCGCCGACCAGCTCGACGGCACCACCGACGAAATCATGCGCGCGGTCGGCGCGGCCGAACTGCGCCGCCCGGGCACCTCGCTGACCGCAGACGCCATCACCTACGCGCCGCCGACCGACGAACTGCAGGCCGACGGCAATGTGCGCCTGGTGCGCGGCGAGGACGTGGTCGAAGGGCCGTCGCTGCGCTATCGGCTGGAGCGGGGCGAGGGCGTGTTCGAGAAGCCGCGCTACACGATACGGCGCAATCTGCAGACCGGCGAAAACCTGCGCACCACCACCGGTCGCGGCGAAGCCGAGCAGATGGAATTCCTGAGCGACAGCCGGGTGCGCATGGACAAGGCCACCTATTCGACCTGCAGCCCGGACAGCCCGGACTGGTACGCCCAGGTCGATACGCTGAACCTCGATTTCGATTCCGAGGTCGGCGAGGGGCGCAACGGCAAGATCGTGTTCAAGGGCGTGCCGGTGCTGTATTCGCCCTGGCTGGACTTCTCGCTGAACAACCGCCGCAAGTCCGGCTTCCTGACGCCCACCTTCGGCGTGACCAACCGTACCGGTATCGATTTCCTGATGCCGTACTACTGGAACATCGCGCCGAACATGGACGCCACGGTCGCGCTGCGCTTCCTCGGCACGCGCGGCCTGATGCTCAGCAACGAGTTCCGCTACCTGCAGGAAGACTACGCCGGCAAGCTGCGGCTGGACTACCTGCCGAACGACAGCATCGCCAACCGCAACCGCTACGCCTTCAGCTTCCAGCACGAACACCAGCTGAACGAACGGCTGAGCGGCACGCTGAACATCAATTCGGTGTCCGACCGCGACTACTACACCGACCTGGGTTCCCGCCTGGCCATCACCTCGCTCAGCTATCTGCCGCGTGAGGGTACGCTGTCCTACAACGGCGACTGGTGGCGGGTGAACGCCAAGGCGACCGAGTACCAGGCGCTGGCCAACCGGCCGGAAATCTACCGCCAGATGCCGTCGGTCACCTTCAATGCGCTGAAGTCCGATCTGCCCGGCGGACTGGTGTTCAGCACGATGGCGAACTACACCGACTTCGCGATCGACGACGTGCGGCGCGACCAGGGGCGCCGGGCGGTGCTGTATCCGCAGCTGTCGCTGCCGATGCGCAACCCGTACTTCTTCGTGACGCCCAAGTTCGGCGTGCATCTGACCAATTACCAGATCGACCGCGGCACCAACAACGCTGGCCAGCCGACCTCGCTGTCGCGCTCGATACCGATTTTCAGCCTCGACGCCGGTACCGTGTTCGAGCGCGATTCCGACCTGTTCGGCCAGGGTTACATCCAGACCTTCGAGCCGCGCATGTACTACGTGCTGTCGAGCTACAAGAACCAGAACCGCTTCCCGGTCTTCGACAGCGCGCTGGCCGACTTCAACTTCGCGCAGATCTTCTCGGAGAACGTCTACGTCGGTCAGGACCGCATCGCCGACAGCAACCAGGTCACCGCAGCCGCGATCTCGCGCTTCATCGACCCGCAGACCGGCGCCGAGCGCGCCCGTCTGGCGCTGGGTCAGCGCTTCTACTTCGCTGACCAGAACGTGGTGCTGCCCGGTGGTACGCCGCGCACCGGCAATATCGCCAGCACGCTGGCCGCGGTGTCCGGCGAGCTGATGGACAAGACCTGGATCGATGCCGCCGTCCAGTACAACACCGACCTTTCGCAGACCGAGCGCTACAGCATCACCGCGCGCTGGAATCCGCGCGAGGCGCAGGTGTTCAACACCTCTTACCGCTTCCGCCGCGAGGGCGTGACCACGGCCGAGGTACGCGACCTCGACCTGTCGGCGCAGTGGCCGCTGACCAACCGCTGGTATGCGCTGGCCCGCCACAACTATTCGATCGCCGACCGCCGGCTGGTCGAAGGCCTCGCCGGCTTCGAATACAACGGCGGCTGCTGGGTCGGTCGTTTCGTGTTCCAGCGTATCGCGACCAACGTCCAGCGCACCCGCACCGCGCTGTTCTTCCAGCTCGAGCTGAATGACTTTTCGCGCATCGGTTCCAACCCGCTGGATGCGCTCAAGCGCAGCATCCCGGGCTATGGCCAGATCAACCAGAGCACTGCCGATCCGATCTTCGGCGGCGACTACTGACCGCCCAGATTTCCGACGGAACACCCCCATGCTGAACACTCGGTTTTTCGCCCTGCTGCTGAGCGCCTGCGCGCTGTTCCATGTCGCCGGTGTACATGCCCAGGCCGGCCGGAACGCGCCCGCCGACGTGGTCGAGGTCGATCGCATCGTCGCGGTGGTCAACAGCGACGCCATCACGCTGTACGAACTGCGCGCGCGCACCGACCAGGCGATGGCCCAGCTGCGCGGCCGCAACGTAACGCCCCCGCCGCGTGAGGATTTCGAGCGGCAGGTACTCGAGCGCATGATTTACGAGAAGGTCCAGCTGCAGCATGCGGAAGAGACGCAGATGCGCGTCGATGACCGCATGCTCGAAGCCGCACTGGGCCGCATCGCCGAAAGCAACAACATGAATGCGACCCAGCTGCGCTCCGCAGTGGAACGCGATGGCATTTCGTGGTCCAGTTTCCGCGACGACATCCGCAAGGAAATCATCCTGAGCCGGCTGCGTGACCGCGAAGTCGAAAGCCGGGTCGTGGTGACCGAAGGCGAGATCGACAATTACCTCGCCAGCCCGCAGCGCAAGGCGGAGCAGCCGGAGGAATACAACATTTCCCACATCCTGCTGCGGGTGCCGGAAGGCGCGAGCCCGGAAACGCTGCTGCGGCTGAAGGCCCGCGCCGATGCCGCGCTCGACGCGATCAGGCGCGGCGAGGACTTCGCGCGCGTGGCCGCGTCCTATTCCGAAGCGCAGGACGCGCTGTCCGGCGGCAGCCTGGGGTGGCGCCCGGTCGACCGCATGCCGCAGCTGTTCGCGGACATGCTGCCCAAGCTCAAGGTGGGTGAGGTGAGCGACGTCATGCGCAGCCCGGCCGGCTTCCACATCATGAAGGTGGTCGACAAGCGCGGCGGCGTGGGTGGCGGTGACGGTCGCGTCAGCCAGACCCGTGCCCGTCACATCCTGATCAAGACCTCCGAAGTGATGAGCGACGCCGAAGCGCGCCGCCGGCTCACTTCGCTGAAGGAACGCCTGGACAACGGCGGCAGCTTCGAGGAACTGGCGCGCTCCAATTCGCAGGACCTGTCGGCCGCCAAGGGCGGCGATCTGGGCTGGCTGTATCCGGGCGATACCGTGCCCGAATTCGAGAAGGTGATGAACGCGCTGCAGCCGGGTCAGGTCAGCGAACCGGTGCAGTCCCCGTTCGGCTGGCACCTGATCCAGGTGGTCGAGCGCCGGGTCGAGGACGTGTCGACCGAGCGCCAGCGCGCCGCCGCCCGCATGGCGCTGCGCGAGCGCAAGGCGGAAGAGGTGTATCAGGACTGGGTGCGCCAGCTGCGCGACCGCGCCTATGTCGAAATCCGGCTGAACGACGAGCGGTGAGCCGTCCGCGCATCGCCCTCACCACCGGAGAGCCGGCCGGCATCGGCCCGGAACTGTGCGCCGCGCTGGCCGGCCGCCGCTTCGACGCCCGGCTGGTGCTGATCGGCGATGCCGGGCTGATCGCCGAGCGCGCCCGCGTCTGCGGCATCGATCTCGCACTGCGCCCGTACGACGCCTCGCGGCCGGACACCGAGGGAGCGGACGAACTCGAAGTGCTGCACGTGCCGCTGGCGGCGCCGGCGGTCGCAGGCCGGGTCGACCCGGCCAACGCGCGCTATGTGCTTGCCCTGCTGGACCGCGCACGCGACGGCTGCATGCGCGGCGAGTTTGCCGCCATGGTCACCGCACCGCTGCACAAGGGTGTGATCAACGATGCGGGCATCGCCTTCACCGGCCACACCGAATACCTCGCCGACACCACCGGCACGCCTCAGGTGGTGATGATGCTGGCCGGCCGCACCGGTGCAGACGCCCGGACAACGGCCGATGGTCCCTGGCTGCGCGTGGCGCTGGCCACCACCCATCTGCCGCTGTCCGCGGTGCCGGCCGCCATCAACCGTGAATCGCTGGCGCGCACGCTGCGCATCCTTGACCATGACCTGCGCGCCCATTTCGGCATTGCCCGGCCGCACATCGTGGTGGCCGGTCTGAATCCGCACGCCGGCGAAGGCGGCCACATGGGGCGGGAGGAGCTGGACGTGATCGCGCCGGTGCTCGACGCGCTGCGTGCCGACGGCCTCGACCTCGAAGGCCCGCTGCCGGCGGATACGCTGTTCGTACCGCGCCATCTCGACGGCGCCGATGCGGTGCTCGCCATGTTCCATGACCAGGGCCTGCCGGTGCTCAAGTACGCCACCTTCGGCCACGGCATCAACATCACGCTGGGTCTGCCGCTGATCCGTACCTCGGTCGATCATGGCACCGCGCTCGATCTGGCCGGCACCGGCCGTGCCGACACCGGCAGCCTGATCGAGGCGGTCGACGCCGCGATCTCGATGGCGCGCGCGCGCCGGACGCACTGACATGGAAGGTCACCGCGCACGCAAGCGCTTCGGCCAGAACTTCCTGGTCGACGGCAACATCATCCGCAAGATCGTCGCCGCCATCGATCCGAAGCCGGATCAGGTGATCGTGGAAATCGGCCCCGGTCTGGGCGCCATGACCCGGCCAGTCAGCGAAAAGCTCGACCGCCTGCACGTGGTCGAGATCGACCGCGACCTCGCGCAGCGGCTGCGCGAAGGCGACCTGGCGCCCAAGCTGGAGATTCACGAAACCGATGCGCTGAAGTTCGACTTCGGCACGCTCGGTCCCGACCTGCGGGTGATCGGCAATCTGCCGTACAACATTTCCAGCCCGCTGCTGTTTCACCTCGCGGAGCACGCCGAGCGCATCCGCGACATGACCTTCATGCTGCAGAAGGAAGTGGTCGACCGCATCGTCGCCGCGCCCGACACCGACGAGTACGGCCGGCTGTCGGTCATGCTGCAGTACCGCTTCGAGTGCGCCCACCTGTTCGACGTGCCGCCCGGCGCCTTCAGGCCGGCGCCCAAGGTGATGTCGGCCATCGTCCATCTGAAGCCGCGCCCGGTCGAGCAGCTCACCGCGCGCGACCCGCTGCGGATGTCCGCCATCGTCAAGGCCGCCTTCGGCCAGCGCCGCAAGACGCTGCGCAACACCCTGCGCGAACACCTCGACGTGGCCGACTGGGCCGCGCTGGGCATCGACCCCTCACGCCGCGGCGAAACGCTCGAAGTCGCCGACTACGTGCGCATCGCCAACCACTGCGCCGCGCGCGGCTGAACAGCCTCAGCTTCAGCCTCGACCGGCGTTCGCCTGGATGCCTTCACATCCGGACCGTGTGCGGCTGAAGTGCGCCGTCAGGCGTCCTTTTTCACGCTGCAGGTGCTGATGCCCAGCAGCGGATAGGCCGGGCAGAAATTGAACAGCCCGGTCAGCAGCGGCACCACACCCAGATAGCCCCACGCACTGATGGTGCCGGTTGCCGCCATGGCGATCAGCGCGAGGCCGACGACGATGCGCAGGATCTTGTCGATGCCGCCCACATTGCTTTTCATGATGGTTCTCCCTTGAAGTGATCCGTGGCCACATGGTGCTGCGACGGCGGGGCCGGCTCAGTGACCCAGGTTACACATCATCCGATTGCCGGTTATCGCGGGGTGCTTGACATCAATAAATGACAAATGGATATTCCGCCGGATGCGCTTCCAGGAGTGCCGCCGTTGAAACGTCCTGTCCTGATTACCGCACTGATTGCCGTCACGGCCTCGCCGACGTTTCCTGCCCGGGCGCTGGAGCCGGCTGAGCGTCTGATCGACGAACAGCGTACCGAGCAGGCTCGTTCGCGGCTGCGGTCCGATGCATTGCCTTCGCCGGC
>Ga0123397_105601_pt1 | contig 18616 bp, 16 predicted proteins | sample T10HLNH4metaT_FD_89925 | JGI IMG/M metagenome (GOLD analysis project Ga0123397, IMG submission 89925) | Methane-oxidizing artificial microbial communities from Washington, USA to study methane cycling - T10-HLNH4 metaT (Metagenome... ... | reverse complement strand
TCAGGCTCTCCTCTTCGCGTTTGCTTGGCGGCTCACGCGTCCGAGTGTCCTGATGGACTCCTCTAAATGTCAAACTTCAGCTGTCTCCCCGGCAGAGCCGGGGGATTTCTCATTTTTGGTTAATAGTGAGCACGCGCGAATAATTAGGTGAAAAAACACAAAAATAATCTCATGTGTAAAATTAGAACCGTTACTTAAAAAGCTAGCTTTCTATTAGCATTAAAACTCAGATTAGGCTGTAGGTAATACCCACCTAATATACTCTGCCAAATGCAATTTATTTTATTTATATTTTGCAAGCTGAAGATTTCCCAGCCGAACTAAGTCCAAATAAAAAAACATCCAAATCACCAACAAGATATTGAAAATGAGGCTCGACAAACTCGTTTCATTCATGGATATTCATAACACATCATCACTTTAGCCCTGATTTAGCCGGTAAGTCATATCATTATTGAAACGGATCAACATTTGCTTGCGCCTCCTTGGTCGAAGTACAATCCGCCATATAGCTTAACGATTTATCCCACTTGAATATTTAAAAGTCCGCACAAAAAAGATGGCTATATATCATTGCACTTAAACTTATCGAAAAGTTTTGCCAACCAATCTCTGATTGCAATTTTCAAACATGAGGATTTTGTCAACAACTATCTGACACAATATTAACCTTTAACTATATCGCTGCGCTACCAACAAACAGAACCGTGCTATAAGTTTACAGTCGCTTTTGATTGATCCGATAAAAACTCTTCAAATCGTGCCATCGGGTACCCAAGCAAAAGACTCTATTAAAAACTGCTGATAGCACGCATCTCCCGACACCAAATCTCAAGCACCAATGCTTTAAAAGAAATAGGAGCAATTGCCCCTCTAGGGAATGGACCTCTAGCCAGCAATGCCCCCGCCTCTTCTGTCAATACTCCGGATTCAACTAGATAACCGCCATCAAGATAACCGCCATAAGCCTTAAATAATTCGTTATGCCACTCGATTACAGGTGGCGCAAATCCTTGCTTCGGACGATCAATAATGAAGTCTGGTAAAATACCTTCCATTGCGCCACGCAACCAGGGCTTAGGGAATTGCCGGTAATCAGGATTAGCTTGATGTGTTTTGCGCAGCCCGATAACCAACTCCACTAATTTATAATCAACAAAAGGAAGGCGCAGTTCAACCGAATTTGCCATACTCAACCTGTCACCCTGTGCAATACCATTTTCCAACAGATAGGTGTCACAGATGAGCCGAGTTATTAATATATCGGAATACTTCCAAGGCTTGTCGAAAGTAAAAAGATCGAAAGCCGACGCATCACCCAAGGCCTGAATAAATGTCTCAGTGTAGTAATTTCTGATATCCGCAAGCGCCATATGAAAATCAGGCGCCAACTCATGAAAAACCGGACGATAGCCTTTTACTGACGAATGAGCTTCAGACCTGCGACCAAAGAGATCCTTCAATGAAGTTTTGACAAACTGCTTGAATGTTGGCCTGGGTTTGTCCCGTCTTTTATCGTTCGCTTCCGCCGCATCATTCACCCATTGGTAGCCCCAAAATACTTCATCGCCACCCTGCCCTTGAAGCAACACAGGAATACCCTGCTCCCGCGCAGCCTTGTTAACGGAGTAATAGCCAAAACCCGAGATATCGGCGATGGGATCATCACGATGGAAGTTCATTTTCTCAAAGTTCTTCACCAAATCGCTCGTTTCCAGCTCTATCTCGTGGAATGGCATGCCGAGCATATCGGCAAGTTCCTTAGCCGCAGTGCGCTCGTCGTTAATAGGACGCCCTGGATACCCAACACTGAACGCGTGCATAGCACCGGGATACTTTTTTGCGGCAAGCGCGGCAATTGCACTGGAATCCAAACCACCGCTAAGGGCTACCCCTACAGGAACATCAGATCGGATCAGCAGCTCACAAACCGTATCCAATTCATTGCGGACCAACTCGACTGGATCACCTTCAACAGGCTCAACGCCTTCCAAGTCCCAATATTTATACTGTGCAACTTTCCAATCTGAGAGGGATATTTTTAAATAGTGGGCGCGAGGAAGCTTTCTAACCGCCTTTATTGGTGTTTTTGGCTCTGGTACATACTGATAATGGAAATAATCGTTTACGGCTGACGGCTCTAGCTCGAGAGGCACTTGCCCCGATGCTAATAGAGATTTCATCTCTGACGAAAAATAGATGGCATCGCCAGTTTCGTAGAGGTAAAGCGGCTTCTCTCCCATACGATCACGCGCAACAAATACTGTACCCTTGTTTTTGTCAAGCAGTGCGAACGCGAACATTCCTCGCAAATGGCGCAAACACTCCTCTTGTTCTTCCTCGTATAAATGTAGAATGACTTCTCCATCGCTGTGCGTCGAGAAGATATGCCCTCGCTTTTTCAAATCCTCGGTTAATTCAATGTAGTTGTAGATCTCCCCATTCATGATAAGCACTAAGGACTTATCCTCGTTGTAAAGCGGCTGCCAGCCACCTTGCAAGTCGATAATACTAAGTCGCCGCATTCCCATAACTAACTGATCATCATGATATTCGCCTTGACCATCCGGACCACGATGCACCAAAGTTCCGAGCATTCGACTACACGAATCCGTCTGAATAGAATCGATTCTTCTTGAAATTATTCCTGCAATTCCGCACATGTATTTATTTAAGAGTAAAATTTGTAATTATGTGATAGCTGTTATCTAATTATTAATTCATGCTATCAAAACATTATATTTCTATGAACAATTCAAAAATCGAAATCCAACTTACTACTACAACACCATAGAAATACTTTATTTGTAAAAAAATATTATTCTCACCAGAGAGAGTAAGTTCATTTTTAATGACTATCAAAATGATAGTCTCCATGTTAACTCCCCTCTACCTAGACTTTATCAACCTTACTCCGCCCTCCAAACTTATCCTTGATCTCCGGAATAAGTCTATCGCGAATCCCTTGATGATAAACTCCACCCCAAATACGCTTCAAATTTGAAAATATATAACGTGAATCACAATGCAACAGGATAAAGTTGCTCCAGTGGACAGGGTTCATTGCGGCACGATTCGAAAAAACCTTTTTGATATATTCCGAAAAGGATTCTTTACCCAGTTCTCTGTGTCCCGTAGCCTCGAAATCAATCCCAATTCTGAATTGCGGATGGATTATCAGTTTCTTACCCTTTTTTTGCGCACGCATAGTAAACTCAAGATCCGACAAATAATGCGGCATTAATCTAGGATAAAACCCATTCACATCAAGAAAGTCAGACACTTTTACCATCAGACCGCGCGTCGAAGTACAGTTGATCGCTGCATTATCATATGTTTCAGTAAAACTGAGATCAGCCCAATTTAATATATATCCGCCTGAATCCTGAGGCTCGCCAGTTTTGAGGTTATAGCCAGTCGCAGTTAACAATGCGTTCGGATTGTCTTTCAAAATGCGCAATCCAATGTTAATGAACTCTTCATCGAATGCCGTATCATCGTTCATAATCAACACTACATCATTACCGGAAACTTTGTTCTGCTTCAGCCAATTTCCCCCTTGCTGAAGCGAACCAGCCCACCACCAGCCACCCGTTCCGCGAATAACCGTGACTTTACTGAGTACTTTTAGTATGGATTCTGCAGTTCCGTCTTTTGAACCATCATCAATCAAAATCAATCTGTAATTCTTATATGATTGCTTTTTTAGGCACTCAGCAAAAGCCAAAGTAATTTTGCAACGATTATGCACTGGCAACAATATATATACTACCGGTTCCAAATTAGGTTCTTTGAAGTGACGATCTGTCATGTTACATCCTTATAGAATAGCGTGTTGTATGTCCTAGCAAATAAAACATAGCCTTTATCTATAATAAAGCTGTGGACAGGATAAGAATCGGCCTGAAGCATGTCGAAATTCAATATTTCAACCAGCAACACTGCCGGGCGAAACGCACTCCAATCATTTGATTGGAGAACTTGAAGCTCATGATCTTCGACATCAATAGACATGAAATCTATTTTTTTTTCTATTCGGCATTCATAAAAAAGAGTAGCTAATTTCTTTGACTCGATTGGACGTACTTCGATAAGCTCGTATCCCAACTGCTGATATTCATCCGCCAAGCTTTTACTGAATGTGTTTAGAGCTGGCTCACTAAATAAATAAAAATCCTGAATTCCTTCGACATTAGATATCGCTAGCGAAAATGACATATCATCTGGTCGAATTTCATCAAACAGTTCCTTGACACCTGGAGTCGGATCAATGTTTATACCTCGCCAACCACGTTTATAAGCTGAGTATGTGTTCGAAAAACGCTTAGGATGGTGCGCACCAACATCCACATAAAAACCTTGAGTGCGAAAATCGAAGAAACGATCCAATATCAACGACTCACCTTCTTGCGAGTAACACAGCTGAATACCTTCACTTAAATCAGCGATATCGCCTAGCCGATTCAATAACACAATCTTATCTAATTGCCGAAAGAGCTCAACACTCAAGCGAGTTCCAAATACAGAATCCTTAGTAACCCCATCAATCAAGACTTTTATTGGACCAACATTACGGCTAGTAATACGCAAGTCCTCCTGTACTACCAATCTTATAGAAGCGACATTATTCTCATTAATATGCAGTTCTTCTTTGATCAACAGCCCTATAGGAGCGATATTATTCTCTTCAATACGAAGCTCTTCTTTGATCACCAGCCCTATAGAAGCGACATTATCATCATTGATGCGCAATCCTTCTTGGATCACCAATTTGATGGCTTCGACATCGTCCTGCTTGAAAAATATTTTTTCTTTACACAATAGCCGGATGAACTCAATATGATCCAATTCCAACTTACAGGAAAATAGCTTATTGAAGATTCTTAAAATAATTGCTTCTAAGTTTGCTTTCATTTTCTATATATGTATATTGGCTCATCATCATCGAGATGCACATTAATACCGCCGACAGGATGAAGAGAACTAGCAATTCTTTTAAGCTTGATTCCATCCTTGAAAAATAACGATGTGGTCCAAGTGTAACCATTAGCGGGGCCAAAGCCATGAAAATCTATCTGACATAAACCCGCATCTCTCAATAACTGACATGAATTTGGATACCAGTCTGAATTATCAAAAATCACAACCCCACCAGGTGCAAGTCTTTTTACAGCATTCAGCGTTGCACCGTATCGGTATTTCAAGCTGTCTATTACAATTACATCAAAATTCTCAGTAGACTGAATAATACTTTCAGCGAATTTTTCAGCATCTTCAATATGAGTCAATTCGACATTAAACGGCTTTTGCTCACGTAATACTTCAAACCATTCAAAGTCAGTTTCAACAGAAACTACATTTCTTGCTCGCTTAGCCCAAAAAAGTGTGGAATTCCCTGCCCCAAACTCAAAAATAACGCACTCTTTGTAATCAAATTGCAATAAAAACTCTAAGGCTGGATAGGTAATCCAAGGAATAGGGTCCCCGCAATAATCTACGGGCTTGTTACTCCTAAATGTATTTAATTGGCCTTGTTTATACAAAAGTGTTTGAATGTTTTCCGCAATTTTTCCATAAGCCTCTAATTCCAGCCCCACCTCATTGAGTAAATCGAAATTTCGATGGGCTTTATTTAACTTCAACAAAGAATCTAATTGATTCGGAGATATCTGATAATACATGAGGACTTTTAAATTTGCGATTAGATCCTCAATCCGATCCTGATAAATATCAATTTTTTCTGATGGGAACTGCGCACTAAGCAAACTCTTCGCCCGCTCTTGCTCCATTAAAAACTCTTGGAATAATTTTATCACATCCATATTATTTAGACTCTAGCCATTTGCATCACCATTATTTTTTCTCACATAGAATTAAATTAGCAGCAGCGAACTTACTATCACTTCCAGCAGATATACCTTTAGCACAAAACAAAGCACCAATAAATCTACGCATGAGCCTGGATACTGTAGAACTCTCAAAACCCATTACATCTAATTCCAAATAAAATTCCGCCATTAGCATTTCTCTATTCCCCAAAGGGAGCTTAATTAAAACATTAAAATCTGAAAATAATCTTTCCAAAGCGCTCATTGTAAATCTAAAATAATCATCAGGAGCTGCATGATAATAATATAGGAACGGGCTTACTATAATACAGCGTCCTCCAGGCTTTAAACAGCGATAAGTTTCTTTAATAGTCTTTTCAAAATCAAAGATATGCTCGATAGCATAAAGCGAAATGAACGCATCAATCGACGAGTCCTCCAGAGCGAGATTTGTCATATCAAGCTGTAGATCAAAACCAGATATAAAGTTTGAAGTTAAATACTCTTGACCAACAGGCGCCATACTCTTGTAAAAATCAGTACCAGCCCCAAGCTCAATAATTTTTCCGTCATTTTCCAAATAAGGCATCAAAGCATTAATTACTTTATCAGTTAGTGCTCTTATTGGAGTGTCATTTGTACCCTTCAAATACTCCCATACATAAGCATTATCTAACTGAAAAATTTCTTCAAAATCGGATATAGGTTTTAATATATCATTTCGTTTAAATACAGCTCTATTCATATAAGTCAGCGGCTTAAAAATTAACTGCTAAAAGTGGCCTCAAAGCGCTCTTTTTCAATAATTACATAACCACATTGAGTTCGCTTAACATCGTTTCTTGCAACACTGAATTCATAAACATCATCAATCTTATGTGCAATATCATTGTGACTCTGTAATCCAATTGAAAAAATGTAGTTGCCATTAGCCAGACTAGGCAATGTAAAGTGAAAAGTAGCAATAATTCTCTCGCCTTCTTTCAAGGGATCAAGTGATTTTCCACAAATATCATTATTTGTATGCAATGCGATTGCCCCCTGCCTGTTATACAATAACCAACCTATTTGAGGAGCATCTACAGGCGCTTTAGCTAGAATATCCAGGATTAAAATTACGTCTTCGTTTCCCTGAACAAACCTTACGCTCTTTCTCGATTCATTCAAAATGAAAGCCATGCGTTGAATTTCCACTCTACCATCTCCCACGCATGGAAAACTCCTTAGGTTTTCAAGCCAATTTATTCCAGCGTATTGACAAGCTTCAATTGGAATGGAAAGCGAATTTTCGACATGAGGTCTATTATCACGAGCGCCATTTTGCAAGCTAGAATTAGAACTTAAAGTCCCATTATAGTCATCGGGTAACTTGTCAAACAGCATGTAATTCTGAAAACTCGTTGTCACCCGTTTTGATTCCCCGTACATTAATATCTCACCATCCTTCATCCATATAGCATTATCACAAAAAACATTGATACTCTGAATGTCATGGGAAACAAAGATTATTGTCTTGCCTTGTTCTTTAAACTCGCGCATTTTACGCAGACATTTCTGCGAAAATCGCATGTCGCCGACAGCTAATACTTCGTCAGCTATAAGAATATCTGGATTAATATTGATACCTACTGCAAAAGAAAGCCGCGAATACATACCACTGGAGTAAGTCTTTACAGGACGATAAACAAAATCACCAATGTCCGCGAACGCGATTATTTCCTCCATCATACCTTCAATTTCGTCATCGTCATATCCAAGTAACTTACTCGCAAACCGAGCGTTCTCGACACCAGTTTGCTCAGGGTCGAAACCGACCCCCAATTGAAGCAACGAAACATTACCATTAATCGCGACTCTCCCACTTGTCGGAGTAATCTCCCTAGATAATACTTTCAACAAAGTTGATTTTCCCGCTCCATTCTTGCCTACAATACCAAGAAATTCACCTTTCTTAACTTGAAAGCTAACATCCTTAAGCGCCGGATAATCGGTGTGGAATTTTTTCCGGCTTAAGGAAAACGCTTCTTTTAGTCTGTCTCCAGGATGATCATAAATTCTAAATATTTTACCTACATTTTCTACAGATATCGCAATGTCTGACATTTAAATTACATCCCCAAAATGTGGCCGAAGTTTTTTATAAGTCACCATTCCGACAAGTAGAATAATCAAGGTAAAAGACCAGTAATAAATAAACCCTCGCCAGTCATTCCAGAAGGGTTGTCCGTAAATAAAACTCTTTCTATATCCCTCCATGACGTAGCTTAAAGGATTTAGCTCGAGCAGCAAGCGGTATTTGGGAGGAAAGGTATCAAGCGACCAAAAAATAGGTGATATCCAAAACCCAATTTGCAATAATATGCCAATAATATTGCTCACATCCTTAATAAAAAGACTTAACGAAGCCGTTATCCACGCGAATCCAAGAAGCAGAATAGCGGTAGCAAATAGATAATAGATTGATTGAAACCAATACAAGGTGAATCCTATTCCAGTTATCCCCATCAATATAAAAAATATTAATAAGAATATAGCATGAAGATAAAGAGAGGTTAGAATACTTACAATTGGCAGAATTGACATATTGAACTCTGGCTTTTTTAGGATAAATGCGTGGTTTTTAAATGTACTTGCTGAAGAAGAAAAAGCATGGGAAAAAAAATTCCACAACACCATAGCCGACATTAACCACGGCACATAAGGATACCCCTCCGGGGGCTGAAATTTCATAGCTTTTGTGAAGAAAAACCAAAGAAGAAACACATAGACCAAAGGTTCAGCAATTACCCAAGCCAACCCTAAGACAGATCCTGAATAATTACTTTTAAAACTACGAGTAGAGAGACTAAGGATTAATTTTCGTTTATTGTAAATAGCAAAAAAAAACTGGCCAATAATAAATAATATTTTAAAATATCTAATATGTTTCATGAAATTTCAATTTGGTTTGCGATGACTAGCCTGTTGTTTAAGCTCACTAATTAGTAACTTAGCAAATGTCTCATGACATGAGCAACCAAAAAAACACCAAACAACATTCCCTTCTCTAATATTTTATTTATCTTCAATAAGACAACTAACCGGATATATCAACGAAGTAATTGTCTAATTCCAGTTACCAAATCAAATTTCGGCTTCCAACCAGGCAATGAATTGCCAATCCAAGGATCCATTACCTCTCTCAATCGATAGGCTCTGCCCCCCCAGTTCAGTTGCAAGGAAACACCGCTCTCATTAACAAACAATTCTACTAACCGCCTAACCGACATTCTTTGACCTGATGAAATTGAATACGTCCCAAATCCCTCGTATTGTTCATCCAATAACATTTGCCCAGCACGAAGAAAAGCGGCAACCACATCATCGACATGTGTCATATCTACAATTTGTTCACCGGAAGTCATATCGATCTCAGTTTTAGTTTCTTTCGCTCCCATCAAAAATGATAATAATTTTTTACGCGGATCATCCGGACCATACGTATCATACAGAACCAAAGAAATCGCATTAAATTGTCCCGTCTCTATGTAATAGACTAAGATATCTCTAAAGGCTTGCTTCGTTGCCGCATATAAACAAACTGGGTTGTAGTCTGCGCCAGAGAAATGCTGCCAAAAAGTTTCTGTATTCACAAAGCTTTTGATAGCGCTACGCGACATCGCCTCTATTAACTGGGTAGAAAAACGAACATTCGCATCCAGAATGGCATCTACATCATCAGGGGCATGCTCGCACAAAGTTACTGCAGCAAGATGAAATACTATGTCAGGTTTTGCTATTTGCATGATATTAAGCATACAATTCATAGATCCGTCATACGTATAGCAATTAAGCTTTTGTAAAGATGCCACTAGTAAATTCAATGACGAGTTTTCACGAACTATTACACTTACTACCCATCCATCTCTGACAAGTCTATTAACTAGCCGCGATCCTATATACCCGGTCCCCCCTGTAACCAAGGCGGATCTAGTTTTCTCTTGACTAGAGTTCAATCTATTCCCTCATAAAAAGACATTCCTTGCCTATCTTTGTCTGATAAATGCGGAGGCTCTAAAATTGGCCACTTGACATTAATTTTTGCATCGTTCCAAATAATACAACGCTCATATTCCGGTGCATAATAATCAGTGGTTTTATATAAAAACTCAGCTGTTTCAGACAGCGTCAGAAATCCATGCGCAAATCCTTCCGGTATCCACATTTGCTGTTTGTTTTCTGCAGATAACAATTGCCCTACCCACTTCCCAAAAAACGGCGAGCTTTTACGAATATCCACTGCCACATCAAATACTTCACCTTGTACTACCCGCACCAGTTTGCCTTGAGCTTTGGGGGGTAATTGATAATGGAGACCACGCAACACACCTTTTTGGGATTTGGAATGGTTGTCCTGGATAAAATTGACGCTTAAACCTGTCAACTCCTGAAAAACTCTTTCGTTGAAGCTCTCGAAGAAAAAACCCCGTTCATCACCAAATATCTTTGGCGTGAATAAAATGACATCGGGTATAGCAAGTCTAGTTGCCTGCATTAAAACACCTGTTTATTCAGTAAGCTCAGTAAATACTGCCCATATCCATTTTTTGCCAGCGGCTTGGCCAGTTTTTCGATTTGTTCGTCGCCGACCCAGCCACTACGCCAGGCGATTTCTTCCGGACAAGCGATTTTCAAGCCTTGCCTAGTTTCAATGGTTTCGATGAAATTGCTGGCTTCGATTAAACTGGCGTGTGTGCCGGTATCCAACCATGCATATCCTCTACCCATGATTTCCACGCTAAGTTGTTGTCTATCCAGATAAACTCTATTCACATCGGTGATTTCCAGCTCACCACGCGGCGATGGTTTTAAGTCTGCGGCAATGTCGACCACTTGATTATCGTAAAAATACAAACCGGTTACTGCGTAATTACTTTTGGGCTGCAACGGCTTTTCTTCCAACGATGTCGCCCTGCCCTGCGCATCAAAACTCACCACACCATAACGTTCTGGATCTTGTACGTGGTAGACAAAGACCGTGGCACCGGATTCCTGATCGCCAGCTTTGCGCAGCTGCAGATGTAAGTCGTGTCCGTAAAAAATATTGTCGCCCAGCACTAAGGCACTTGGATGCGAGCCGATAAATTCTTTTCCGATAATAAATGCCTGAGCCAGACCGTCCGGACTGGGCTGCACGGCGTACTGCAAATTGATTCCCCAATCGCTGCCGTCGCCCAATAACTGCTGAAATAAAGGCGTATCTTGCGGCGTGGAGATGACCAATATGTCGCGAATCCCGGCCAGCATTAAAGTACTGAGAGGGTAATAAATCATCGGCTTATCGTAAATCGGCAGCAATTGTTTGGACACCGCTTTCGTCACCGGATAAAGCCGGGTACCGGAGCCTCCGGCCAGGATTATGCCTTTACGCTGGTTCATATTTATTTTCCGTAGAGTTCAGACAACATACGCTCGACTCCCAACTGCCAAGCCGGCAGCTGTAAAACAAACACGTTTTGCAATTTCTCGGTATTCAATCGTGAGTTTAACGGCCGCCGCGCCGGGGTTTGGTAAGCGCTGGTGGGAATTGCCGAGACCGATTGTTTCTCAGTTTTCAGCTCTAGTCCGGTTTGACGGGCATATTCAAACACTAAGTGTGCGTAGTCGTACCAACTGGTTTCGCCGCTAGCGGTTAAATGGTAAACCCCAGCCACTTCCGGTGTTTTCAATGCATGACGGATGGCATGGGCACTGACATCCGCCAGCAATTCCGCGCCTGTTGGCGTACCGATTTGATCGTCGATCACCGACAGCTGCTGACGCTCTTGCGCCAAACGCAGCATCGTCTTGGCAAAATTATTACCTCTGGCCGCGTAGACCCAACTGGTCCGAAAAATCAAATGCCGGCAATCGCTGGCTTGAATAGCTCGTTCGCCAGCCAGTTTGGTTTGACCGTAGACATTCAACGGACCCACTTGATCGTCTTCCCGCCAGGGTTTATCCCCGCTGCCGTCGAACACGTAATCGGTGGAATAATGCACCAACCAAGCACCGATGCGTTTGGCTTCTTCGGCTAAAGTACCCGGCGCCACTGCATTGATGGTATTCGCCAATTCGCTTTCCGACTCAGCCTTGTCCACTGCGGTGTAGGCAGCGGCATTGACGATGACATCGGGACGTAGTGCGCGAACAGTTTCGGCAATCCCGTTTGGATTACTTAAATCGCCACAATAATGCTGATCGAATCTGTCAAGCGCAACCAATTCACCCAAAGGTGCCAAGCTCCTTTGCAACTCCCAGCCAAGCTGGCCATTTTTACCGAACAGTAAAACTTTCATTCAATCAACCATGCAAGGCACTGATCACGCATTGCGCCCGGTATAGTTTTTGTCCAGCCAAGACTGGTAGTCGCCGGATAACACATTGGCAACCCAGGCTTGGTTATCCAAATACCATTGTACGGTTTTGCGTATGCCGGTCTCGAAGGTTTCCGCCGGTTTCCAACCCAGCTCTCGCTCCAGCTTGCCGGCATCGATGGCATAACGTCTGTCGTGCCCCGGCCGGTCGGTGACATAGGTAATTTGTTCAGCGTAAGATTTACCGTCGGTGCGCGGCTGCAACTCATCAAGAATACTGCACAGCGTATTGACTACATCCAGATTGGCTTTTTCGTTCCAGCCGCCGACGTTATACACTTCACCGAGTTCGCCTGCTTCCAATACCCGGCGAATCGCGCTGCAATGATCCTTCACATACAACCAGTCGCGAATCTGTTGCCCGTCGCCATAAACTGGCAAAGGTTTGCCGGACAAGGCGTTTTGAATGCACAGCGGTATGAGCTTTTCCGGAAAATGATAAGGGCCGTAATTGTTGGAGCAATTGGTGGTCAAGACCGGCAAACCGTATGTATGGTGATAGGCTCGCACCAAATGATCACTGGCGGCTTTACTCGCGGAATAAGGGCTATTCGGTTGATACTGATTGGTTTCGGCAAACGGCGCATCGGACTTTTCCAAAGAACCGTAAACCTCGTCGGTAGACACATGCAGCAAACGGAATGCCTGCTTAGCCTGTTGCTCCAGGTTATTCCAATATTGCCGCACCGCTTCCAGCAAACGGAAACTGCCAACGATATTGGTTTGAATAAAATCTTCCGGTCCGTGAATTGAGCGATCAACATGGGATTCGGCAGCAAAATTGACCACGGCCCGAATTTGATGTTTTTCCAACAAACTTAGCACCAAGTCGTAATCGGCAATATCGCCCTGTACAAACTCATGGCGGGTATCGCCTTGTAGCGAAGCCAAATTCTGTAAATTACCCGCATACGTCAATTTATCCAGATTGACGACCAATTCGTCAGTTTGCGCCAGCCAATCCAATACAAAATTGCTGCCGATAAACCCGGCCCCACCGGTTACTAAAATGCTCATATATAAAGATTTTTTTAATTTTTCTAACCGTCTGCCCGACGAAAAACGCTAATTTTATCGGGGCCATTGTACCTTAGTACCATCGCTCAGTCTCTAGTGATTCTGTAAACATTAAGGCAAAAACAGTTTAAACTTGGCCCCGCCCAAACGACTTTCGTTGTCGATCTGCACAAATCCGCTTTTCCCGGCATTTTTGTGCAAGCCGGCCATCACCGAAACAAAATACAAACCCAGGCCGGTATTTCCCGACACCCAATCCAATTCGGCCGTATCGTTTAAGTCCGCGGTTAAAAAATGAGGTGGATAACCGGCCCCGTCGTCTTCGATAGCGATGGTTAGATAGCCATACTCCTCAGCCACGGCAATCAAAACGGTTTTGTGGGTATAGCGCAAAGCATTATTCAAGACAGCTGCCAGCGCATTGCTGATGATGGCGTTATCGCAATAGCACATTTCATCATCGCTACACTCCACTTGTAGATCGATATTGTGCAATCCAGCCAAGCGCGCCTGTTGATGAATCGCTTCGTCGAGAATATCGATCACCGGGCATTCTTCAATATGCAAACTAAATTTTTGCGAATCGACCTTATACATTACCAGCAACTGCATCAGACTATGATTAATCCGAGCCGCTTCGAATTCCAACTGATTTAATTCGGCAGACGGGCCGTCTTGTTTGGCAGCAGTTTGCCGAACCAACTCCAGCAAGGTACCCAAAGAATTTTTTATATCGTGAACGGTGGACGCGAGAATAGTCGGAAACAAGCTGTTGTTATTAGGATTGGTTTGCATGATTTTAAGCCTTGACCGCTTGAGGCTGTCGCAATTTCGCATACTCCATTTGTAATATCCCCAGCTTATGTTGATCAACACCAATTTGCTTGGCCTTGTTAATTAAAGCCTTGATGCGTTGATTTTTTTCTTCGCAAAACTCATTAACCTTCAAATCATGAATCATGATCTTCAGCATATTCACAATGATGGTTTTGTTATCCGGCATGGTCTGAATGGCTTGTTCGAACAGATCCAAGGCCTCCTTGAATTTACCTTGCTTATACAACGCTACACCCTTGTTGTTGGTCGCGATCAAAGCCTGCTTGGTTTTTTGAATCAGGATTTCCGAGTGATTATCCATGCCGATGCCGCTTTGCATACGGCGCAAATCGTTCAAGAACTGTTCGTCGTCGATATGCGCATGAATCAGGTCGTAAAGTATTTCTTCGGCTTTATCGTGTTCATCGCTCAGGAAACAGGTTTTCACCACCTCCAACTGTAAGTCCCTGGGCGCTTTATTACCCAAGCGACTGCATATATCCACGGCTTTCAGCAAAGCCTTCTGCGACAACTCCTCGTTACCCAGAGTTTTATACACATCCGCTTCCACAGTCGAGGCGCGTAATTCCGCCTCGGGATGATTGGCGTATTCCTTGCGCATTTCGTCTAGTATTTTCAAGGCGTCGTCGGCAGCATTGGTTTTGGCATACAGCTTAGCCAATCCGGAAAAATCACTGCATGAGCGATGCACGGAATGCTTGCCTAGCTTTACCACCGATTTATAGGCTTTTTCGGCGATTTCCAGATTACCGTTTTTATCCGCCGCTTCAGCCAGTTTTTTCTGCCTAAGTATCGATTGCGGCGATAATTGCAGGGCTTGCTGCAAAACACTTTCGACATCGTTGTACTGATCCAAAGCCTCGTATGCCCTGCCAAGCCAGTCGTAACACTCCATCAACATCGGATTGTCAGCCACGAGACTCTGAAAACCGGCAATCGCTTGTTCGATGTTGTTGTTTTGGAAGTCGATCACCCCCAAACCCAAGCGAGCCCAAGGCAGCTCTCTTTGCTCCAAGACTTCGTGATATATCTGTCTGGCCTTGTCGAAATCGCCTGCGGAAATCGCCAGCTCGGCGCGCATTTTCAGCAAATGCAGATGCATTTTCTTGTCCGCCGACAGCAGCAATGCATCACATAACTGAATTGCCTTAGGCAAATTGCCGCCTGCCAGCGCCTTATCGATACCGGCCATAAATTCCTTACGGGCAAAATTACGCGTCAGTCGACTCATCAATTGCTGAGCATTGAAGGGCTTGGTTAGATATTCATCGGGCTTGCTGTCCATGACACCCAGCACGGCACTGGTAGTTTGTTCGGCACTAATCAAAATAAACACGCAGCGATAATCGATTAAATTCCGATGCCTGGCTTCCTCCAATACCTGTTGCCCGTTCTTACCCACACCCAGGTTGTAATCGCACAACACGATGTCGAAACTGCTTTTGCTCATGGCATTGATCGCGGCAATGCCGTTATCCGCTTCGACGACAGTGACGGCTTGCAAGCTGTATAGCATGTCGCGCATAGCTTTGCGGAACACAGGATTGTCCTCGACAATCAGGATACTTTTGCCGGCTAAACTAAAACTCATGGCAGGAAGGCTAATAAAACGCTCAAGAAATCGGCTCCATAAAATCCACAATGCGGGCGGACTTGAAAAATAAAATTATCATCCCCAACTCGCCCGAGTCCACTTTACAACCAAATGAGTATAGACATGACTGTTGAGGCAAACAAACAAACCCTAGGTTTTCAAACCGAAGTAAAACATTTACTGCATTTGATGATTCACTCCTTGTACAGCAACAAGGAAATCTTTTTGCGCGAGTTGATCTCCAACAGCTCGGATGCCGCCGACAAGCTGCGTTTCGAAGCCTTGGCCAACGACAGCCTGTACGAAGGCGACAGCGAATTAAAAATCCGCGTCGATTTCGACGAAGCCAAAAAGACCATCACCATTACCGATAACGGCATCGGCATGACTCGCGAAGAAGTGCAGGACCATATCGGCACTATCGCCAAGTCCGGCACCAAGCAGTTCTTCGAGCGCCTGACCGGCGACCAAGCGAAAGACAGCGAACTGATCGGCCAATTTGGCGTCGGCTTTTACTCGGCCTTCATCGTCGCCGACAAAGTCACGCTGACCACCCGCAAAGCCGGCGCGCCGGTTTCGGAGGCAGTGCGCTGGGAATCGGCAGGCGAAGGCGATTACACCATCGAATCGGTCGATAAAGCCACGCGCGGTACCGAAATCGTACTGCATCTGAAAGACGGCGAAGAGGAATTTTTAAACAGCTGGAAACTGCGTTCCATCATCAAAAAATTCTCCGACCATATCTCCCTGCCCATCGTGATGAGCAAGGAAATTCCGGCCGAGAAAGACGAGGAAGGCAACGAAACCGCGCCCGCCCGCGTCGAAGACGAAACGGTGAACAGCGCATCAGCCTTATGGACCCAATCCAAAGACTCGATTTCTGAAGAAGAATATGCCGAGTTTTACAAACACGTCTCGCACGATTTCCAGGACCCGCTAACCCACGTGCATAGCCGTGTCGAAGGCACCAACGAATACAGCTTGCTGTTGTACGTGCCCAGCCGTGCCCCGTTCGACATGTGGGACCGCGACGCCAAACACGGCGTAAAACTGTACATCAAAAAAGTCTTCATCACCGACGACGCCGAGCAACTGATGCCGCGCTTCCTGCGCTTCGTCCGCGGCGTGATCGATGCCGACAGCTTACCGTTGAACGTTTCGCGTGAGATTTTGCAACAAAGCAAACAAATCAGCGCCATCAAAACCGGCGCGGTGAAAAAAGTACTGGGCATGCTGGAAGATCTGGCCGAAAACGATGCCGAGAAGTACCAAAAATTTTGGGAACAGTTCGGCAACGTCATCAAAGAAGGCCCGATAGAAGATCATAAAAACAAGGATAGAGTCGCCAAGTTGCTGCGTTTCTCGTCCACCCATACCGACGACAAAACCCAAAACGTCTCGCTGGCCGACTATGTCAGCCGGATGAAGGAAGGCCAGGAGAAAATCTACTACGTCACCGCCGACAGCTTCGCCGCCGCGAAAAACAGCCCGCATCTGGAAATCTTCCGCAAGAAAGGTATCGAGGTGTTGCTGCTATCCGACCGCATCGACGAATGGCTGGTGTCCAGCCTGACCGACTTCGAAGACAAGCATCTGCAATCCATCGCCAAAGGCGAGCTGGATCTGGATAAATTCGACACCGAAGAAGAGAAACAACACCTGGAAGAAATCAACAAGGATTTCGAATCGGTGTTGAATCAAATTAAAGAGGTGCTGAAAGACAAAGTCAGCGAAGTGAAAGTCAGCCATCGTCTGACCGATTCGCCAGCCTGCTTGGTGACCGGGGCTTACGACATGAGCTTGAACATGGAAAGGATCATGAAAGAAGCCGGTCAATCCATGAACATGATGGGCATGGGCGGCAGCAAGCCGATCTTTGAGATCAACCCTGACCACGCCATCGTCAAGGCTTTGAAAAACGAGCAGGACGACACCCGCTTCGCGGACATCAGCCACATCTTGTTCGACCAGGCTATTCTTAGCGAAGGCGGTCAGTTAGATGATCCGTCGGCGTTTGTGCATAAACTGAATGGTTTGTTACAAGGGCTACTGGGTTAATCCCTAAATGCGCTAAACAAAAGGCCGGGTGACCGGCCTTTTTATTGCTATTTACCTAAACGGAAAGGACGCATAACTGGCCCCAACCCGGAGAACATTATTTTCAACTAAGCAAGCGGCTAGCGATTAAAACGTTTGCAAATACCCAAACCAGCAATAGCAAAACCAAACAAAAACCCACTCGCGGGTAACGGCACAGGTGCAAGCTGACGTGTCCAAGTCCCCGGATTGCCGGTCACAGACCCCGAAACGCTATAAATTAATTCTGCCGAATCCATTCCAGCTAAGCCATTTGCAACCGAACTTATCGAAACGCCGCCCAGCAAACCGGGCCGGCCATATTCATGTTTATTGAGTACCGCACTCCAATTACCGCTGAAGTGACCGTTGGCGTCGGTATCGAACTCTATTCGAGCACTCCTGTCGTAATAGGTCTGAAAGTGCGGATCGACCCCGGCATTGTTCGGATTTGTGTAAAACGCCACAGTGTCCATTCTATAAAACTGCCCTAAACCAAAACTGAAGGTAAACGGAATGCGGGCGCTGGAATAGTCGTCAACGTCAAGAATAGCCCGACCATTTTTGGGTAGCAGCGATTCTTCCACGCTGAAACTGATGTTTACGCCGACATCTCCAAAATCGGATGGATATATGTCGGTAAAGGTATTGCCGGTATACGTGTATTGAACCAATGCAGCATTTGCGGGTGTAGTTAAGCCGACGGACGCCAAGATTGCAGTGCTTAATGCCAAGTAACGAACGATGGTATTCATGATGTTTACCTATTTGGCCGGTTGTGGTCGAGATTGGTGAGTTTTTGATGATACGCGCGCTAACTCTAGCTTTCAAACTAATCCGCAAAACATCACAAATTTTGCTTATCGCTT
>Ga0123397_137726_pt1 | contig 18685 bp, 15 predicted proteins | sample T10HLNH4metaT_FD_89925 | JGI IMG/M metagenome (GOLD analysis project Ga0123397, IMG submission 89925) | Methane-oxidizing artificial microbial communities from Washington, USA to study methane cycling - T10-HLNH4 metaT (Metagenome... ... | reverse complement strand
TCTGGACTTTTGTGTTGTTTGTTGCTTTAACGGCTCATGGTTGTGCAATACTTTCGGCCCATGAATCAGTCCGTTGCGACGTCCTCTTCAAGCCGCACATCTGCAGCCGGTTTTCACGGCGCCTCGGAAATTCTTTCCCCTGAAAAAACGCTCCCGCATCGCCTGCTGCGCGCTCGCGCATCCGACATGGCGACGGTCGATACGCGTTCAGGCATCACCCTTGTCGAATCTCTCGCATCGCCTGCGGCCCTTTCCCGCGCGGCGATGTGTCTGCCTTTCCCGCACCCGCACGCTCGACCGACGCTGCATGCGTCCTGTGGTCGACGTGTGTTCCTCAGAGACGGATGTCACGGCGTGGCGCGGGTGAGTCTTCATTAGTTCGGTTGTGTGTCGTAACCATCCACCGATGGTTCGCGCGTATGGATCCGGCATCCGGGCAGCGAGTGCTGTCCGTGTGCCGTTCGGGTCGTCGACCCGGAGGCGCGAGTGGCTGCAGGTCAGGCCCTCGCGTCGTGAGGTGTTCCTGACCGGGCGCACGTCGTGCGTCGTCTCGAACAGACCTTCCGCCACCGGAGGGGCTGAGGTGCTGTCCAATCCTGTTATCCGTGAGGAGAGAAGTCATGGCTGAAGCTGAAGCGAAGAAGGGGGCGAAGAAGGCGAGTGCCCCGGCAAAACCGGCCGCGAAGAAGGCTGCTGCACCGGCGAAGGCTGCTGCGAAGCCGGCCGCGAAGAAGGCTGCTGCACCGGCGAAGGCCGCTGCGAAGCCGGCCGCGAAGAAGGCTGCTGCACCGGCGAAGGCCGCTGCGAAGCCGGCGGCGAAGAAGGCTGCACCGGCGAAGGCCGCTGCGAAGCCGGCGGCGAAGAAGGCTGCACCGGCGAAGGCTGCCGCGAAGCCGGCGGCGAAGAAGGCTGCACCGGCGAAGGCTGCCGCGAAGCCGGCAGCGAAGAAGGCTGCACCGGCGAAGGCCGCTGCGAAGCCGGCGGCGAAGAAGGCTGCACCGGCGAAGGCCGCTGCGAAGCCGGCAGCGAAGAAGGCTGCACCGGCGAAGGCCGCCGCGAAGCCGGCAGCGAAGAAGGCCGCACCGGCCAAGGCTGCTGCGAAGCCGGCAGCGAAGAAGGCCGCACCGGCGAAGGCTGCTGCGAAGCCGGCCGCGAAGAAGGCTGCGCCGGCGAAGGCCGCTGCGAAGCCGGCGGCGAAGAAGGCCGCACCGGCGAAGGCTGCTGCGAAGCCGGCGGCGAAGACGGCCGCACCGGCGAAGGCTGCTGCGAAGCCGGCCGCGAAGAAGGCTGCGCCGGCCAAGGCTGCTGCGAAGCCGGCGGCGAAGAAGGCCGCACCGGCCAAGGCTGCTGCGAAGCCGGCCGCGAAGAAGGCTGCACCGGCCAAGGCCGCACCGGCGAAGGCTGCCGCGAAGCCCGCCGCAAAGAAGGCTGCGCCGGCCAAGGCCGCTGCCAAGAAGGTCGCCGCACCCGCCGCGACCAAGGCGGTCGCAAAGGCTGCGGAGCCCGCTGCACCCGCCGCTTCCAAGGCCGCCGAAGCGCCGGCCGCACCGGCTGCTGCCACGCCGTCGACCGCAGCCACGCCGGGCATCAAGTCGTCGCTGAATCCGGCCGCCGCATGGCCGTTCCCGACCGGCTCGCGTCCGTCCTGATCACGTAATCCGCGTCATCGAAAGCGGCATGGGGCACGTTGTCCCCATGCCGCTTTTTTTACGCCCGTTTCTTTTTTCGCGAGCGCATGACGACACCCTGTTACGAAGCTTCACTTGACCTGTTCCTTGCAAATCAGGAAGATGCGCGCGTCGTTGCTTGATCGCCCCTCTGGCGGACGCTGCTGAATGCGTCGCCACCTGCAGTCCTCGCATGATCCGGATGACACAGCGTCGTCCAGATGTTCAATCCGTTCCAGTCGCCACGCGGCGATCTGCGAACACCGCGATTCAAGCTTTTTCCGTATGTCTCGCCCCGGTTGCGAGGCACGGCAACAACCCGTAGCACGGGTTCCTCAGGCGTAACCTCACGTCGCTCATGCGGCGCGATGGAGCGCGCGAAAGGAGTGCTGAATGAACAAGTTCCTGTCCGTCCTGAAGGGCGCCGCGGCCGTCGTGCTGCATTTTGCGCACGGCGGTCTGCTCGCTGTCGGCCTCATGGTCAGCGCCTTCGTGGTCATGCGTGTGGCGGAAGCGGGTCTGACGCCCCGCATGCTGCCTTCGCTGCCGGAGTTCTCGCTGCTGGGTGCGGTCAGTGCGCCGGCCAACGAAGGTGCCGATGAAGTTCAGCCGGTGTCGGTTTCGGCGGCCACGACGCTGAGCTCGCTGCAGAAGAACGTCGCCGATCATGTGTCACGCCGTCACCGCGTGGCCAAGGTCGCCGTCGAGCAGTACGTGACCGACATCTATGCGGCAGCCAGCCGTTACAAGATCGATCCGCTGCTGATGGTGGCGCTGATTTCGGTCGAGTCCGCCTTCAATCCCACCGCCGAGAGCGCATGGGGCGCGCAGGGTCTGACCCAGGTCATCCCGAAATACCATCCGGAAAAGCTTGCCCAGTTCGGCCCCGAAGCGACGCTGCTGGACCCGACCACCAGCATATTCGTCGGCGCGCAGGTGCTGCGCGAATACATCCGCGCGACCGGCTCGGTCGAGGGCGGCCTGCAGCGCTATGTCGGATCGATCGAGGATCCGGACCAGATCTATTCCAACAAGGTGATGACCGAATACCGTCGCCTCGCCGCGGTGTTCGGACCGCGCACCCAGACCGCGTCCGTCGCGTTCTGAACGTCCTCCGGCACCCCGCCGGATCGAGGACCTGCGCGTCAGACGGTTAACCACAGCCCGTTCGACGCGCCAAACGGCTAAAATCTCCGGTTTTCGCACTGCATCATGCTTCGCCCATCAGGCGCGGCATCGGGTGCAGGGCGATGCCACTCGACCGGAGGAGTTGCTGTTCATATGGACGAGCACTTTCGCAACGCTGCACTCGATTACCACCGCAAGCCCACCCCGGGCAAGATTTCCGTCGTTCCCACCAAGGCCCTGACCAACCAGCAGGACCTGTCTCTGGCCTACTCGCCCGGCGTCGCCGCCGCGTGCGAGGAAATCGTGGCCGATCCGCTCCAGGTCAGTCAGATGACCGCCCGCGGCAACCTGATCGGTGTCGTCACCAACGGCACCGCGGTACTCGGTCTCGGTCCGATCGGACCGCTGGCCGCCAAGCCGGTCATGGAAGGCAAGGGCGTGCTGTTCAAGAAGTTCGCGAACATCGACGTGTTCGACATCGAACTCGACGAGCGCGACCCGGACAAGCTTGTCGACATCATCGCGGCGATGGAGCCTACTTTCGGCGGCATCAACCTTGAAGACATCAAGGCGCCCGAGTGTTTCTACATCGAGCGCAAGCTGCGCGAGCGGATGAAGATTCCGGTCTTCCACGACGACCAGCATGGCACCGCCATCGTGGTCGGTGCCGCGGTGCTCAACGGCCTGAAGGCGGTCGGCAAGGACATCAAGCAGGTGAAGCTGGTCACCTCCGGCGCCGGTGCCGCAGCACTCGCCTGTCTGGATCTGCTGGTGCTGCTCGGCATGCCGATCGAGAACATCTGGGTGACCGACATCAAGGGTGTGGTCTACCAGGGCCGGGTCGAGGAAATGGATCCGCTCAAGGCGCGCTACGCCAAGGTGACCGACGCCCGCAAGCTGGCCGAGGTGATCGCCGATGCCGACGTGTTCCTCGGCCTGTCGGCCGGGGGGGTGCTGAAGCAGGACATGGTGAAGCAGATGGCGCCGCGCCCGCTCATCCTGGCGCTGGCCAACCCGAATCCGGAAATCATGCCGGACGAGGTGAAGGCGGTGCGCGATGACGCAGTGATCGCGACCGGCCGTTCGGACTATCCGAACCAGGTCAACAACGTGCTGTGCTTCCCCTTCATTTTCCGGGGTGCGCTGGACGTCGGTGCCACCACCATCACCGAAGAGATGAAGCTGGCCGCGGTGCGCGCCATCGCCGAACTGGCCCAGGTCGAACAGAGCGAAATCGTGCGTGCTGCCTATGGCGAACAGCCGATGTCCTTCGGTCCGGAATACCTGATTCCCAAGCCCTTCGATCCGCGCCTGATCACCAAGATCGCCCCTGCGGTGGCCAGGGCGGCGATGGATTCGGGCGTGGCCACGCGTCCGATCGAGGACTTCGAGGCCTATCACCAGCAGCTGAACAACCTGGTCTGGATTTCCGGCCTGGTGATGAAGCCGGTGTTCGCCGAAGCCAAGCGCAATCCGAAGCGCATCATCTACGCCGAAGGCGAGGATGAGCGCGTGCTGAGCGCGGTGCGCAACGTGGTCGATGAAGGTCTGGCGCGCCCGATCCTGGTTGGCCGCCGCGACGTGGTGCTGGGCCGCATCGAGAAGCTGGGCCTGCGTCTGCGCCAGGACATCGATTTCGAACTGGTGACGCCGGAAAACGATCCGCGCTACAAGGAGCTGTGGACCACCTACCACGCACTGACCGAGCGCAAGGGCATTTCGGTCGACTACGCGAAGATGGAAGCGCGTCGCCGCACCACGCTGATCGGTGCGCTGCTGGTGCGCCTCGGTTACGCCGACGGCCTGATCTGCGGCACCTTCGGCAACTTCGCGCGCCATCTGCATTTCGTGCGCAACGTGCTCGGTCTGAAGGAAGGCCTCAGCAACTTCTACGCGATGAATCTGCTGAACCTGCCCGGCCGCACCGTCATGCTGTGCGACACCTATGTCAATTACGATCCGACCGCGGAACAGGTCGTCGAAATGACGGTGCTCGCCGCGGAAGAGGCACGCCGTTTCGGCATACAGCCGAAGATCGCGCTGCTGTCGCACTCCAACTTCGGCTCCGAGAACACGGTGACCGCCGAGAAGATGCGTCGCGCGCTGGGCATGCTGCATGCAGACCATCCGGACCTCGAGGTGGAAGGCGAAATGCACGGTGACGCGGCGCTGGATACCGACATCCGCAATCGCATCTTCCCGAACTCGCGTCTGAAGGACGAAGCCAACCTGCTCATCTTCCCGACGCTGGACGCGGCCAACATTTCCTACAATCTGCTGAAAACCGCCGCGGGCGAGGGCATGACCATCGGCCCCATCCTGCTCGGCGCGAAACAGCCGGTGCACATCCTGACGCCGACGGCGACGGTGAGACGCATCGTGAACATGACCGCACTGACCGTGGTCGAGGCCAGCCACTCGCGCTGACCCCGGTCACCGCAGTGCGCGCCCGGGCAGCCTTCGGGCTGCCCGCACAGGGGAGGGCGCGACGTGCAGCGAGGCAGGACAGCGCTGGTGTTGTCGGGCGGCGGCGCGCGCGCCGCCTATCAGGTCGGCGTGCTGGCCGCGGTGCGCGAGCTGCTGCCTGACCCGCGGGTCAATCCCTTTCCCATCCTGTGCGGCACCTCGGCCGGCGCCATCAACGCGGCTGCGTTGGGCGTGTACAGCGAGGACTTCGGCGACGCGGTCGACAATCTGCTGCACATCTGGCGCAACTTCGAAGCCGGCCAGGTGTATCGCGCCGACCCGCTGGGCATCGGCAAGACCGGTGCCCGCTGGCTGATGGCGCTGATGTTCGGCTGGGCGGTCGAGCGTTACCCGAAGTCGCTGCTGGACAACACGCCGCTGCGCGAACTGCTGTCAGACAAGCTTGATTTTTCGCGCATAGACCGCGCCATCCGGCGCGGCGCGCTGTACGCGCTGTCGGTCACCGCCTCCGGCTATACCTCGGGTGACAGCGTGGCCTTCTTCGAAGGTGGCGACGGCATGGAGCCGTGGAAGCGCATGCAGCGCGCCTCCACCCGCACGCCGCTCAAGGTGGAGCATCTGCTCGCCAGCAGCGCGCTGCCCTTCATCTTTCCGGCGGTGAAGCTCAACCGCGAATATTTCGGCGACGGCTCGATGCGTCAGCTCGCGCCGATGAGTCCGGCGGTACATCTGGGCGCCGAGCGCATCTTCATCGTCGGCGTCGGCCGCATGAGCGAACACGACAGCCGCCGGCGCGGCGACGGCTACCCGTCGCTGGCCCAGGTGGCCGGCCACGCGCTGGCCAGCATCTTTCTCGACCAGCTCATGATCGACATCGAACAGCTGCAGCGGGTGAACGACATTCTGGGCCGGGTGCCGCCCGAGGTGATGGCACAGATGGGTCTGCCGCTGCGGCCGATCGAAACCCTGGTCATCGCGCCGTCCGAAAGGCTGGACGACATTGCCGCCCGCCATGTCGATGCGCTGCCGATCGGCGTACGCACGCTGCTTGGCGGCATAGGCGGTACCCGGCGCGCAGGCGGCGGACTGGCCAGCTACCTGCTGTTCGAAAAGCCTTTCACCCGGGCGCTGATCGACCTCGGTTACCGCGACACGCTGGCGCGCGCGGACGACGTACGTGCCTTTCTCGGGGTGAGTGGCGAGCCGCCGATGACTGCGTCACGATCGTGAAACCGTACTAAGAATGCTTTCCAGGCTCTTATTTTCGTTTGATAAATTGATCTCTGAAGGTAAACTCCGACCTCGATCTATACGCCAGCAGGGGTCAAACGCATGTTTCTGAAGGTCCTGATGGTCAGCTGCACAGCGCTGGCGCTCGGCCTCACCGTCGCCCCGACGGTCGAAGCCGCCACTGCCAAGACCACCGCCTCCCAGACCAAGGCCGGCAAGAAAACCGCCAAGGTCGCCAGGAAGAACACCTCCCCGGCCCGCGTCCAGCAGGCCAGTCTCAAGAAAACCTCCCGCAAGTCCGTCGCCGCAGCCGCCGCCCCGCGTGAAATCTCGGTCAGCGACATCGATGCGCTCGGCCTGCCGAACGTCAAATCCACCGCCGTGCTGGTGCAGGACCAGAGCTCGGGTGAAGTGCTGTTCGAGCGCAATTCCGATGCCGTGGTGCCGATCGCCTCGATCACCAAGCTGATGACCGCGATGGTGTCGCTGGACAGCAAGCCGGCGCTGGACGAAGTGCTGGACGTGAGCGACGAGGACGTCGATCAGCTGAAGGGCACCCGTTCGCGCCTGTCGGTCGGCACCCGCCTCACCCGCGAGGAAATGCTGCACCTGGCGCTCATGTCGTCGGAAAACCGCGCCGCCTCGGCGCTGTCGCGTCATTACCCGGGTGGCCGCCCGGCCTTCATCGCGGCGATGAACCGCAAGGCGCAGGACCTGGGTCTGGTCGATACCCGCTTCTTCGACAGCACCGGCCTGAACCCGCACAACGTGTCGTCGGCCCGCGATCTGGCCAAGATGGTGGCCGCGTCCGCGCGCTATCCGCTGATCCGCGAGTTCTCGACCACGCGTGACGGCTTCTTCGCGGTGAATGGCCGCATGATGCGTTTCAACAACACCAACGCGCTGGTGTCCAGCCCGGAATGGGAGATCGGCCTGCAGAAGACCGGTTTCACCAACGAGGCCGGCAAGTGCCTGGTGATGCAGGCGTGGATGAACCAGAAGCCGGTGGTCATCGTGCTGCTGGATTCTTGGGGCAAGCTCACCCGCATCGGCGACGCCAACCGCATCCGCCGCTGGGTCGAGCAGCTGGCCCAGCACGGCCCGCGTCAGGGCTGACATCGTGTCCGGGGTCGCGCCGGGCAGTCGGGGAGAAGTCGGACTTTTCGTCACCTGCCTGGTCGATCTGATGCGGCCGTCGATCGCGTTCGCCGCGATCCGGCTGCTGGAATCCGCCGGCTACACCGTGGTCGTGCCGGACACCCAGACCTGCTGCGGTCAGCCCGGTTACAACGCCGGTGACCGCGCGGCGGCGCGCGCGCTGGCGCGCAAGCTGATCGCCGAATTCGAATCCTTCCCTCATGTGGTCGCGCCGTCCGGTTCCTGTGCCGGCACGGTGAAGGTGCATTACGCCGAGCTGTTCGCCGATGATCCGGCGTGGCGTGCGCGGGCCGAGGCGCTGGCCGAGAAGACGTTCGAACTGACCCAGTTTCTGGTGGACGTGGCCGGCGTAAGCACGGTGCCCGGCACCTTCAGCGGCTCGGTCACCTATCACGACTGCTGTTCCGGCCTGCGCGAACTGGGCGTGAAGGCGCAGCCGCGGGCGCTGATGGACAGCCTGCCCGGCGTGCGCCGGGTCGAGATGCGCGACTGCGAGGAATGCTGCGGCTTCGGTGGTCTGTTCTCGGTCAAGTACCCGGACATTTCCGGTGCCATCGTGCAGCGCAAGTGCGAATCCATACGCGGCTCCGGCGCCTATGCAGTGGCGCTGGGCGATCTCGGCTGCATGATGAATATCGAAGGCCGGCTGCGGCGCAGCGGCGACGAACTGACCGAGGTGATCCACATCGCCGAGCTGCTGGCCGGGCCGGCTGGCGAGGGCGGCTGACATGGAAATCCGCTCCATGCATTTCGTCGAGCGGGTGCGTCAGCGCCTGGACGACGACGAGCTGCAGCGCAACCTGAAGCGCACCCGGGGCCGTAATGCCGCCTCGCGCGCGGCGGCGGTGGCCGCCTTTCCCGATTTCGACGCGGTGCGCCAGCGCGCCACCGAAATACGCCGCAGCGTGCTGCGCGATCTCGACGTCTGGCTGGAGCGCTTCGAGGCGAAAGCGACCGAGCGCGGCGCCACCGTGCTGTGGGCGCGCGACGGCGAGCACGCCTGCGAACTGATCGCGGATATCGCGAAGCGCCACGGCGTGCGCACCGTGGTGAAGTCCAAGTCCATGGTGTCGGAAGAGGCCGGGCTCAATGCCGCGCTGGAAGCGGCCGGCGTGCGGCCGGTGGAAACCGATCTCGGCGAGTACATCCTGCAGATCAACGATAACGAGCCACCGTCGCACATCATCATGCCGGTGATTCACAAGTCGAAGGAGCAGGTGTCCGAACTGTTCGCGCGGGTGCACGGCACGCCGCCCAAGACCGATATCGAGGCGCTGACCCACGAAGCGCGCGCGGTGCTGCGACCGGAATTCCTCGGTGCGGACATGGGCCTGTCCGGCGGCAATTTCCTGATCGCGGAAACCGGTTCGGTGGCCATCGTCACCAACGAGGGCAATGGGCGGCTGTGCACCACGCTGCCGCGGGTTCACGTGGCGCTGACCGGCATCGAGAAGGTGATTCCGACGCTGGAAGACCTGTCGACCCTGCTGCGCATCCTGCCGCGTTCGGCCACCGGGCAGGCGCTCACCAATTACGTGTCCATGCTGACCGGGCCGAAGCACGCCGGCGATCCGGATGGGCCGGAGCACATGTATTTCGTGCTGGTCGATGGCGGTCGCGCTGATCTGCTCGGCAGCGAATTCGAGGACATGCTGCGCTGCATACGCTGCGGCGCCTGCATGAATCACTGCCCGGTGTATCAGACGGTGGGCGGTCACGCCTATGGCTGGGTGTATCCGGGGCCGATGGGGTCGGTCCTCACGCCGCTGTACCAGGGGCTGGAGAAGGCGAAGGATCTGCCGCACGCGGCCACGCTGTGCAATCAGTGCGGCGTGGTCTGTCCGGTCTCGATACCGCTGCCTGAACTGATGCGCAGGCTGCGGGAGAAGCAGGTCGAATGCGGACTGCGGCCGTGGTCGGAGCGGCTGGCGCTGCGCGCCTGGGCCTGGGTGGCCGGTCGGCCAAAGCTGTATGCGCTGGCCAGCCGCGTCGGTGTTCGCTACCTGCGCTGGCTGGCCGGCGGGCGGGACCGCATCCAGGTGATGGGGCTGGCACCCGGATGGACCGCGCAGCGCGATTTTCCGGCGCCCGCCGCGCAGACCTTCCGTGAGCTGCATGCCGCGCGGCAGGCCGCGAAACGGCAGGGAGGTGCGCGGTGAGCGGCACGCGCGACGACATTCTCGGGCGGCTGCGCCGCCAGCTCGGCCGTACCGACGCCACCCGCGCCGAGGCGCAGGCCCGGGTAGAAGCGGTACTCGCCGCGCGTCAGTGCGGACCGCGCGCGCCCTCTGATGCCCTGGTCGAGCGTTTCATCGAGCGCGCGCGGGCCATGCTGTCGACCGTGGAACGCTGTCCGGCCGAATCCGAGGTGCCGGCCTTCTGCGCGCGCTGGCTGGCCGCGCAGTCGCTGCCGCTCGATCTGGTGGTGGCGCCGCCCTTTGCCCATCTCGACTGGGCGGGCGCCGGGCTGCGGATGCGCGTCGGCGCCGCCGACGGCGACGACCGGGTTGGCGTGACCGGCTGTTTCCGTGCCATCGCCGAAACCGGCACGCTGATGCTGCGCTCCGGCGTCGACATGCCGCCGGTCAACAGCCTGCTACCGGAAACCCATATCGCGATCGTGCCGGTGGCCCGCATCGTGGCCGACATGGAAGCGGCGTGGGCGGATGCGCGCAGCGAGTGGGGGAACGCTGGGGGCGCCGAAGGCGGGCAGGGCTGGCCGCGTGCGGTGAATTTCGTGTCCGGCCCGTCGCGCACCGCCGACATCGAACAGGTCATCGTACTGGGTGCTCACGGGCCATTCCGGGTGCATCTGCTGGTCGTGGGCTGATCCGGCCCTGCCGCCATGCAGAACGGCCCCTTTTTGTAAGCGCGATTTACCGGGATAATCCCGGCATCCCGGTCCGGCCCGTGCGGTCGCGCCCCGACGACCTTTGGCCGACGCTGCACATGCCTGCAACACCGAAACACCGCATCCCGCCCCGCCGTCTGCTTTCCGCCCTGATGTTCGCGCTGACGGCAACGCCTGCAGTACAGGCCAGCGACGAGCCGGAAAGCCCCTTCCTCGACGATACGCTGCCGGTGGTGCTGTCCATGACCCGCATGCCGCAGCGCATCGACGACGCGCCGGGCGCGGTCACGCTGTTCACGCGCGAGGACATCGAACGCCTGGGCTACCGGCGCCTGCCGCAGCTGCTGCGTCTGGTGCCGGGCATGAACATGATGAGCGACACCGGCCATTCGCCGGCGCTGTTCTACCACGGCCTCGGCACCCTCAACCCGAACCGCATGCAGGTGCTGATCGACGGCCGTTCGGTCTATTCGCCCTATCTGTACGGCTATGTCGACTGGGACGCGCTGCCGCTGACGATGGACGAAATCGAGCGGATCGAGGTGGTCCGTGGCTCCAACGCCGCCACCTATGGCTCGAATGCGGTGGCCGGTGTGGTCAACATCGTCACCCGCAGCGCGCTCGACGGTCCGTCGGCCATCGCCTCGGTCACCCGAGGCAGCCGTGACGTGGCCGATGCGTCCGCCCGTCTGCGTCGCAGCTTCGGGCCGCTCAGCATCGCGATCAATGCCCGCACCCTGGGCGACGAAGGGTTCGAGCATCGCTACGACGATGCGCGGCTGAATGCCTCCACGCTGCGCGCCGACCTGACGCTGAACGCTTCGGACGAAATCAGTCTGATGGCCGGTCAGAGTTCCGGCTCGCGCGGGGTCGGCTATCCGCTGGGCGTGGCCGGCAACCGCGACAACAGCAACGGTTTCCGCGATGTACGCACCGACAACTGGTTCGTGCATCTGCGCTTCCGGCGCAGCATTTCGGCGGACAACGAATGGTCGGTCGGCTACTACCAGAACCAGGACAAGGGCCAGGAAGAGTGGTTTGGCGTGCTCGGCCCGCTGCGCCTGCCGATTGACTACAACCGCACCGCCACCCGCGAGAATTTCGATTTCCAGCACCAGTTCTCGCCGGCCGAAGGCTGGCGGGTGGCTTGGGGAGCGGAGCATCGCGAGGACAGGCTGCAGTCCGCCCGCATGTTCTATTACACCGGCAGCGAGTCGCAGAAGCTGCTGCGGGTGTCGGCCAACGTCGAGTGGCGGCCGAACAGCCTGCTCACGCTGAACGCCGGCAACATGATCGAGCGTTTCGAGGGCTATGGTCACCAGTCTTCGCCGCGCCTGTTCGCCACACTGCACCTGACGCCGGATCACGCGCTGAAGGCGGGCGTGACGCGCGCCTTCCGTCAGCCCTCGCTGATCGAGGCCTATGGCGATTCACGCTTCATCTATCGCGAGTTGATCCCCTTCCTGCCCGCCCGCTACCAGGGGCGGGTGCAGCGCACCTATGTCGGACAGCCGGATCTCGATCCGGAACAGCTGGATTCGGCCGAAATCGGCTATGTCGGCCGCTTCGGCGCCTCGTCGCTGGAGGTGCGGTATTTCCATGAGCGCTTCGATCACCTGATCACCGAAACGCGCTTCGTCGATCCGGCGTTCCGCAATGCGGGCCGCACCTACTTCGAAGGGCCGGGGGCGACGATCAGCGGTTTCGAGTACCAGTACCGCTGGCGTGGCGAAGGGCGCGAAATCTGGTGGTCGCACGCACTGCCGCGCATCAGCGCCAATCCGGTCTGCGATCCGGGCCAGACCTGCTACGCCCAGACCGCGCCGTCGTCCACCTGGTCGCTGACCTGGATGGAACAGCTGCCGCAGGACTGGTCGGTGTCGGCCACGCTCTATGGCGTCAATTCCGCCAACTTCCTGAACGGCAGCAAGCCGGTCGACAGCTACCAGACGCTGGACGCCCGGGTGGCGAAGAAATTCCGCAGCGGCAACATGGTGTGGGAAGCGGCCCTGTCGGTGACCGACATCGGACCGGGCTACGAAACCTTCAACGACGACCAGTCGCGACGGGTGCCGTTCAACCAGGTCGCCCGCCAGACCCTGCTCACGCTGCGTTCCAGCTGGTTCTGAAGCGCATCCGACTATCCCTTATCATGATCGCCGGATAAACAGGCGGTCTACCGGAAGGGGGCGGAGTGCAGGGTCGGTTCGGGTTCAATCGACTCGGATTCCGCAGTCGCGTGCTGCTGGCGGCGGTGTTGCCGTCGGTGCTGATCGCGCTGGCCCTGGCCGTTCACTTCACCTCCACCCGCATCGCCGACATCGACCGCGCGCTGGTCGATCGCGCGCTGCTGCTGACCGCCAGCCTCGCGCCGGCGTCCGAGTACGGCCTGTTCGCGGGCAATTCCGACATCCTGAATTCGCTGGCCGAGGCCGCGCTGCGCGAACGCGACGTCGATGGTCTGGTGCTGTTCGACCGGGACGGGCAGTCCCTGGTCCGCGTCGGCAAGGTGCATCTGCCCGCGCCGGAATCCTTTGCCGGTCTCGGGGCGCCGGTGCTGCTGGAAAGCAGCGACACCCATCACCTGTTCGCCGCGCCGGTGTTCAGCGAACAGGCGAGGCCGGATCCGCTGTTCGATGACGGCAGTGTGGCACTGCCCGGCGTGAGCCGGCTCGGCGTGGTGGTGGTGCAGGTGTCGCGCGCCGGCAGCCGGCAGGCGCAGCGCGAACTGATGTGGAGCGCTGCGCTGATCACGCTGGGTGGTCTGGCGCTGGCCGGCCTGCTGGCGCGGGTGCTGTCCGACGGCGTCACCGCGCCGGTCCGTTCGCTGGCCGACACCGTGCGGCGGATCGAGCAGGGGGATTTTTCGGCGCGTGCCCGCACCGGCGCGCGCGGCATCCTGCAGGTGCTGGAGGACGGCATCAACCGGATGGCGGTGACGCTGGGCGGCACCCGGGCGGAACTGGAACGCCGGGTGCAGGACGCCACCGCACAGCTGCAGACGCAGAAGGAAGTGGCCGAACAGGCCAGTCGCGCCAAGACCCAGTTCGTCGATGCCCTGCTGCACGACCTGAGCCAGCCGCTGATGGCCATGGGGCTGGACATCCGCACGCTCAAGCTGCGGCTGCGCGACGCCGAAAGCAGTGCGCTGCTGGCGCGGCTCGAGCGTTCGTCGATGAAGCTGGAAAACATGCGCGACGTGCTGCTCGACGTCGCCCGGCTCGAATCCGGTGCCACCCAGCCACGCTTGACCGAATTTCCGCTGGAACGGGTCTTCGACAGCCTGCGCCACACCTTCGAGGCCCAGGCCGCGGAGAAGGGCCTGGTGTTCGTGCTGCGCCCGACCCGCCTGTGGTGCCGCTCCGATCCGCTGCTGCTGGAGCGTGTGCTGGCCAATCTGGTGTCGAACGCGCTGCGCTACACCGCCCGCGGGACGGTGTTCGTCGGTGCCCGGCGGGTCGAGGGCGACCGCATCCGCATCGAGGTGCGCGACAGCGGGCAGGGCATTCCGCCGGAACGCCTGGACGACGTGTTCGACGAATTCGTGCGTCTGCCGGGCACCGATCCGGGCAGCGGCGGGCGCGGCATGGGACTCGGGCTGGCCATCGTGCGCCGGCTCTGTACGCTGCTCGCGCATCCGGTGCATGCGCGCTCGCGGCCGGGGCGGGGGTCCACCTTCTGCGTCTGGGTGCCGCGTACGCCGGCGATCTCCTCCGCGCCGCCGGAGGACGGACTGTCCGGTCTGCGCCGGCTGAGCCGGCAGCGGGTGGCACTGATCGATGATGACCTGTCGCTGCTGCAGTCGCTGCAGCAGCTGCTGCATTCGGTCGGGGTGGACGTGATCGCCGGCACCTCGGCGGAATTCGTGCTGCGCCAGCTGCGCCAGACCGGCGCACCCGCCTTCATCCTGAGCGACTATCAGCTGGGCCCGGACAGCGACGGGCTGCGCGCGGTGCTGTCGCTGCGACGCGAGTTCGGCGCCCACATTCCGGCGCTGATCATGACCGGTCTGGCCGCCACCCGCGAACTGGAGATCGAGCTGGAAGCGCACGGCATTCCGCTGGTGGCCAAGCCGGTGCGGCCGGTCGTGCTCGATGCGGTGATCGGCAGCCTGCTGGAGGCGGCCGAAGAGGACTGATCAGCCCTTGCCGGCGCGCCGGGGCAGGCGTATGCCCATCTGCGACAGCGCGAACACCGCCTGTGTGCGGTTGCGTACGTTGAGCAGTCGCAGGATGGTCGAGATATGGGTTTTCGCGGTACCGTCGGAAATGCCCAGTTCGCGGCAGATGAGCTTGTTCGGCAGGCCCTCGATCATCAGCTGCAGCACCTGGATCTGGCGCGGCGTGAGGCCGATGTCGGCCAGATCCTGTATCGACGGGCGTGGCGGATGCGGGTGGGCCGCGTTGTCCAGCACCTGCTGCGGTACATAGATGCCGCCCTTGAGCACCAGCTGCAGCGCGCTCACCAGTACCGCGGTGGTCGAACTTTTCGAGATGAAGCCCATCGCACCGTGGTCGATCGACTCGGTGATGGTCTGGCGGTCGTCCTGGGCTGAAATGACCACCACCGGCACGTCCGGAAACTCGCTGCGCAGCTGTACCAGCAGCGTGGTGCCTTCGGCGTCCGGCAGGTTGAGGTCCAGCATCACCAGGTCGGGCCGCCAGCCGGTGCGCAGCAGGGTGAGCGCACGCGAGGCGAGCAGCGCGCAGCGAATGTCGGGTTCGGTGTCGACTTCGGCCAGTACGCTGCGCAGACCTTCGACCACGAGGGGCTGGTCTTCGACGATCATTACCTGCATGGGTGGGGCATCCGTCAAGGAATGGCCCCGATTTTATATGCGATGGTGCTTGCGGTTCTGCTGCAGCGCAAAGGAGAACACGTTGTGAGTCACGGTCTGGTGTTGTTCGGCCACGGATCGCGCGATCCGGAATGGGCGCGCCCGCTGCGCGAGGTGGCCGCCCGGGTGGCGGCCGGTGAGGGTGCGCCGCGGGTCGAACTGGCCTTTCTCGAGTTCCTCGAACCGACGCTGGAACAGGCGTGCGCGCGACTGGCCGCCGAGGGGGTGAGCCGGATTGCGGTGCTGCCGATGTTCATCGCCCAGAGCGGCCATGTGCGACGCGACCTGCCGGCGCACATCGACGCGGTGCGCGCCGCCCATCCGTCGCTGCGCATCGATCTGGCGGTGGCGGTCGGCGAGGACGCCCGGGTGCAGGCGGTCATGGCCGAGGTGGCGCTCGCCGCCTTCGATCACTGAGCCGACCTCCGGACGCTCAAGACGGCGGATCCGCTGCCGTTAGTGAGGACGATGTGCGGGAGCCGAAACCATCTCAGGCTGCCGCCTTTCTCTCTGCGGAGCACGAGTTCATGGTGAGCATGTCAGCACCGGCCCGGATACTGGTTGTCGACGACGAACCGTTCAATCTGGAAATCATCGGCGAATACCTCGACGGTCATGGCTACGAACTGACCATGGCGAGGGACGGCGTCGAGGCCTGGGCGTGTCTGGAAGATTCCGGACGCGAATTCGATCTGCTGGTGCTCGACCGCATGATGCCGCGGCTCGATGGCATGGAACTGTTGCGCCGGGTACGCCGTACGCCGCGCCTGAGCGGCCTGCCGGTCATCATGCAGACTGCGGCGGCCACGCCGGACCAGGTGCGCGAAGGTCTGGCGGCCGGCGCGCGCTACTACCTCACCAAGCCGTACGAACCGGATGCGCTGCTGGCCATCGTCAAGTCGGCGCTGGAAGAGGCGCACCGCAACCGCGAGATACAGCTGCAGGTCGACGGCATGCGCCGGGCCATGGGTTCGCTGCAGGTGGCGGAATTCGAGTTCGCCACCCTCCAGCAGGCCAGCCAGCTCGCCGCGCTGGCCTCGCTGACCGCGCCGGAGCCGGAAAACATCGTGATGGGTCTGAGCGAACTGATGATCAACGCGGTCGAGCACGGCAACCTGGCCATCAGCTACGCAGAGAAATCCCGCCTGCGCATGGAGGACCGCTGGCAGGAGGAGGTCGAACGCCGGCTGGCCCTGCCCGAGTACGTCGACCGCCGCGCCCGGCTGCGCATCGAGCGTGAGCCGAACAGCATCCGCTACACGGTCAGCGACCAGGGCGCGGGCTTCGAATACGCGCGCTACCTTGATTTCGATCCCGGCCGTGCCTTCGATCCGAACGGCCGCGGCATCGCGATGGCCCGCCAGCTCTGTTTCCGCTCGCTCGAGTACCGCGGCTGCGGCAATGTGGTCACCGCGACGGTGGAGGTGAAATGAATACGCCGGTCTTGACGCAGACAGGCGCCGACGCTGCGCCGGTCGCACTGCCTGCCCGTCAGATGACGGTGCTGGTGGTCGACGACACGCTGATCGGCCGGGCCACAGTCAGCACGCTGGTGCGCCGGCTCGGCCACCGCTGCATCGAGGCGTCCGACGGCGCCGGCGCAGTTCAGGCCTACCGTACCTACCGGCCGGATGTGGTGCTGATGGATGTGGTGATGCCCGGCATGGACGGCCTGGAAGCCACCCGGCAGCTGCGCCGTCTGGCGGCCGATACCTTCCTGCCCATCCTGCTGCTGTCGGCGCGCTCGGACGACACCGACATGATCGCCGGCCTGCAGGCGGGGGCGGACGACTATCTGACCAAACCGATCAATTTCGCCATCCTGACCGCCAAGCTCGCCAACTGCGCCCGACAGCTCACGATGCACGCGAGCATGGCCAACTACCGCGCCGAGCAGGAGGAGGAGATCGAGTTCGCGCGGCACGTGATCGAGCGCCAGGTTCAGGGCAAGGCGGTCAACGACCGCCGGGTGCGCTATTCGGTCACGCCGACCGCGCAGTTCTCCGGCGACATCGTCGCGGTGTCGCATTCGCCGTCAGGCGCGCTCTACGCCCTGCTGGCCGATGCCACCGGTCACGGCCTGGCGGCTGCGATCAGCGTGCTGCCGGTGCTGCAGGTGTTCTTCGGCATGGCCAAGAAGAATCTGTCGCTCGGCCTGATGGCCAGCGAAATCAACCGTCACCTGAGCACCACGCTGCCGGTGGGGCGTTTCGTCGCAGCTACCATCGTGCGCATCGAGGGCAACGAGGGCGAGGTGTGGGTGGGCGGCACGCCGGAAGTGCTGCTGCTGGACCGCAGTGGCCTGGTGAACGCCCGCTTCGGGTCGATGAACCTGCCACTGGGCATCGATGTGGATGACGCCGCCAACGTGCCGCCGCAGCGTTTCGAATGGACGCCGGGTGACCAGCTGATGCTGTGCTCCGACGGCCTGCTGGAGGCGCACAACCGGATGGGCGAGCCCTTCGGCAGCCAGCGCCTGGAGGCGACGCTGCGCGACGCGGCGCCCGCGCGGCGCCACGATTCGGTGCGTGACGCGCTGGCCGTGCATCTGGACGGTGCTCTGGCGCACGACGACGTGTCGCTGATGGTGATCGATCTCGAGTGAACGGCGCGTCCGGCGCCGGATCCGCGCGATCCGGGGGCCGCAGCGGCCAGCCGGGCCCGCATTGGCACGGTGATTGCATCATGCCCGGGTCCAGGCTTCCTCTGTCCGTGCCGATATGGCTGTCCTCAATGTGCTGGTGGTCGACGAATCGCGCAAACGCGCCGCTGAAATCTGCGCCGGGCTTGCCTGCGCCGGTTATCAGGTGGCGGCGGTGCTGTCGAGCGCCTACGATCTGCACATGAAGGTCGAGGAAATCAAGCCGGATGTCATCCTGATCCAGACCGACTCGCCCTCGCGCGACACGCTTGAGAACATGGCGGCGATGGACCGCGAAATGCCGCGCCCGGTGGTGGTGTTCGCCAACGATTCCGACAGCAAGACGATACGCCGCGCGATGAAGGCCGGTGTGTCGGCCTATGTGGTCGATGGCCTGGAACCCAAGCGCATCAAGCCGGTGATCGACGTGGCGCTGGCGCGCTTCGAGGAACACCAGGAACTGCGCCGGGCGCGCGACGAGGCGCGGCAGAAGCTGAATGACCGCATCGCCATCGACCGCGCCAAGGGCATTCTGATGAAGCTGCGCGGCATCGACGAGGACGCCGCCTACCACACGCTGCGCAAGCTTGCGATGGAGCGCGGCAAGACCATTTCCGCGGTGTCCGAGGACTTCATCGCCACCGCCCGCCTGCTCGGCTAGGCGCGGTCGCGCTGGCTGCACCCCGGCGTGCGACGCGCACCACGCACGCCCCTCGTCCTGTTCCTTTCCTTTTCTAAGCGGCCTG
>Ga0123397_129936_pt1 | contig 18892 bp, 21 predicted proteins | sample T10HLNH4metaT_FD_89925 | JGI IMG/M metagenome (GOLD analysis project Ga0123397, IMG submission 89925) | Methane-oxidizing artificial microbial communities from Washington, USA to study methane cycling - T10-HLNH4 metaT (Metagenome... ... | reverse complement strand
CGCCGGGCGGCTGCGCGGCGACGTGAAGCTGGCCGGCACGCTGCGCGCACCTGAACTGTCGGGCCGCATCGACGGCGACGCGCTGGCGTTCGCGCTGGTCGATGCCGGTGTGAAGCTGGAGCGCGGCGAACTGCGCGCGCAGTTCGAGGGCGACCACCTGACGCTGCAGTCGCTCAGCTTCGAAAGCGACAACCGCAGCCCGCCGCCGGATGCACGGCTCGGCGCCGCCGTCCTGACGCGCGAACCGGGTCGGCTGTCGGCGCGCGGCAGCGTCGACCTCGCCACCACGCGCGCCGACATCGAGGTCGCCATCCGCCGCTTCGTGCCGCTGCAGGGCGGCGAACAGTGGCTCATGCTGTCCGGCGATGGCACGGTGCGCGGCTCGGCCAAGGAGGGCATGAAGCTGCAGCTGGCGCTGAAGGCCGACGCCGGTCTGTTCACCGTGCCGGAGCAGTCGGCGCCCACGCTCGGCGACGACGTGGTCATCAAGGGCCGCACGCCGGAAGAAGCCGCCGGCCCGCCGCTCGGCCTGGCGATCGACGTCGATCTCGGCGAGCGCGTCTACTTCAAGGGCCGCGGGCTCGATACGCGGCTGGCCGGCCAACTCGCGCTGCGCGACGAAGGCCGCGGCCTGCGCGCCACCGGCAACATCCGCACCGTCGACGGTCGCTACCGCGCCTACGGTCAGGACCTGGTGATCGAGCGCGGCGTCATCAGCTTCCAGGGCTCGGTGTCCAACCCCGGTCTCAACGTGCGCGCCATCCGCCCCAACCTGCCGGTGCAGGCCGGCGTCGAAGTCAGCGGCACGGTGCTGAAGCCGCGCGTGCGGCTGGTGTCCGACTCGGCCATGCCGGACAGCGAAAAGCTGTCGTGGGTCGTGCTCGGCCGCGGCCAGGACCGCGCCGGCGGCTCCGACCTGTCGCTGCTCGCCACCGCCGCCAGCGCGCTGCTCGGCGGCGAGGGCGAAGGCATCACCGGCTCGCTCGCGCAGGCGCTCGGCCTTGACCAGATCGCGCTGACCCAGAGCAGCACGACCACCGGCCCGCGCAGCCAGGTCGTCACCTCGTCGAACAACACGACCACCGTCGGCGGCCAGGTCGTCAGCGTCGGCAAGCGCCTGTCATCGAACGCGCTGCTCACCTACGAACAAGGCGTGGCCGGCGCCACCAGCGTCGTCAAGCTCACCTGGAACCTCACCCGCCACCTCGCGCTGATCGGCAGCACGGGGACCGAGCAGGCAGTGGATGTGAGGTATGTGTTCTCGTTCAAGTAGGGCGTGCGCGCCGCGGCCGCGTGCTTATCCATTCCGTGCATAATTGAATGGAATTCAGACGACTGCGGACGCAGGTTGGCGGGGTGTCCGGTTTCACGGCCTCTTTCGTACCGTGAGTAAACGAGTAGGTAGACGGAGGGTTTTGAAATGAAAAGAAAATCCGGCGTCCGGTTTGTTTGCTTATCCGGACAGACGCCGGCTTACTCGCCAAATCTGGCGTCGACCTCACGTTGGACGTCATGAGCAGCTACACCGAGAAAACGGGAAGGGCTCCGGACTTTAGAGTCGCGTATAAGCGGCTGCCGGCGCGTCAGCGCCTCTTTCAACACATGCGCTGCAACGTGCATTGGGCGGCCGACGACGACCAGACTCGACAGTGGTCTATTTGGCCGGAGTTCGAGTCAGTGGGGCGCGAACCCATTCCGGAGACTGATGAACCGCTGGAATGTGGAACCGCCACTATGTGGGTGTTGTTCGACCAGCCGGAGTACCGACAAGATCTGCGGCAGTGGCTACGCGTGGGCCAGGAGGGGTTCTTCATGGCCGGTGCCGAACGAATCGCGCACTTCACCCTTGTGGAGCTACTTGGCCGCGAAGCAGACGCCCAACCCACCGCTCCAGCGGACGGCCTTCGACCGCCGCTGACCTAGCACGTTAGACAGCATGGCAGCGATTCTTCTTCTTGAGGATGGGCGCGCATTAGACCGATCGAATCTGGGCTTCTGCGGGATGCTCGTTCTGATTTCCAAAGAGGTGGCTGATACGCATGCACGGCTGAAGGCGTGGCTCGCAGACAAAGCTGAACGAACATCACCGTTCTGCGAATTCGATCTGAGAGGTCTAAGTGAGTTGGATCGGATTGAATTTTGGGCCGCGAGCGAGCGGGCATACGCTGCGTTGTTGCTGCGGCATGGCGCTGAGTCATCTTGGCCAAACAACATGTATGCAGGCGAAAGCCTGAGTCACTTGCTGCAAATGCATCGGAGCATCATTGCGGGCGAACCGCCCTCTGCTCTCAATGACCACCACAAGCCCATGCCGTTTCGCGGGCAAGCGGAAGATCTTGATGAGATCTGGTTTGAGAATGGTGTCTAACCCTACAGTCAAGCGGACCGCCACAAGCTGCGCTTGTGGTTCCCTCCGCGCTTCGCGCTCCGGCGTCCGCATACTTCCACGTTAGCTTTCAGAAATGGCCAAACCTCCTCCGTTTGAAACCCCATTCGACTCGTACACCAGTGTCAGCGTCATCGGCGAAGGTGGCGCCGGCATGGTGTACGAGGTCCGAAATGTCGCGGGCGAGACGTTCGCCTTGAAGTGCTTAGCTCCGGAACGAGTTAACGCCGATCGACTCAAGCGGTTTAAGAACGAGATCGCCTTCTGCCAGCGGCAGGACCATCCGAACATAGTGAAGGTGCTCGACACCGGCGCAGCGCTATTGAAGGGTGTCAAGGTTCCCTTTTACGTCATGCGTCGATACACCGGCACGCTCAGGACTCACATGCCTGGGCTTTCGCCTGGAGACGCGCTGAAGGCGTTCTCACAGGTGCTTGACGGAGTCGAAGCTGCGCACCTCTCCAATGTCTGGCACCGGGACGTAAAGCCCGAAAACGTACTGTGGGATCAGGCGGGTGCCAGACTTGTTCTTTCCGATTTCGGCATCGCTCACTTTGAAGTGGAGGAGATATACACGGCAGTCGAGACCAAGGTCGCTTCGCGATTAGCAAACTTTCTCTACTCGGCCCCCGAGCAGAGGGTGCGAGGCGCGAAAGTTGACCATCGCGCAGATATCTACTCGTTGGGCCTGCTTCTGAACGAGCTTTTCACCGGTGAAGTGCCGCAAGGAGCAGGATTTATAAGAGTTGCAGCCGTGAGCCCGGAATACTCGTACATCGACGACCTTGTCGACGGGATGATTCAGCAGGACCCTCAGAAGCGGTTCCAGTCGATCGAGGACATCAAAAAGGAGCTGATTGGACGAAAGAACGCATTCGTCGCGCTGCAGCAGTACGAGGCAACCAGGAAGCAGGTGGTTCCGACTGCCGGAGCGTTGGAGTTCGAGCCGATCACTCTTGTTGGTCTCGACTATTCCAGGGGCCTGCTGACACTTCAGCTCAGTCGGAATGTCCCCTCAGGGTGGGCGCAGGAGTTCCACAACCCGCGGGGCGGGCACTCGGCGATCATGGGATACGGTCCGGAAGCGTTTCAAGTCCGAGGGAGCACGCTGACGCTGAACATCAGGGACGATGAACGATTGGTGCAGCAAGTGGTGGATCACGCGAAGAACTATGTAGCTGCTGCGAACCGCGGATATGTCCAGCAACAGCAAGAGCTCAATGCTCGCGCTGAACGTGAGCAACGACTGGCTTTGGAGCGATCTGTTGCTGAAGCCGAATTGCGCAAAAACATCCTGAGGAACGTCAAGCTGTGAATCGTGCGGGCACGGGGGCCGGAAGCTGAAAGCTAACAGATCGGTCGACTCGGACACGTTGCGGCAAGGCGCCGGTCACCTTCACGTTGGGCGACAAATACATGAGCATCAGCCGGTCCATCAGCCAAGCCGCGCAGTATTTTGTCGAAGCATTTTTGCTGACCGTCCTCGGTGCACACCGCATCCTGAAGGCGCTCCTGACAGGGGGTGATGTCTATGATGCGAAGGTGATCTCAGCATCGGATATTTCCGATCTTGGCGGTCATCGTATAGCGGTCGCCTGATCAAAGCAGAACCCAATCGGCCAAGGGCATATTTTGAGCGAGGCATAGCCCATTTAGAGATGCGCGATAAAGCAAATGCGCTCATCGATTTCGAGCAGTGTCTCAGGCTCGATCCAGCGTTTCCAGGAGCCAAAGACTGGCATGCACGCTCCAGCAACTAAGCCGTTGTCGCCCAACAAGGCGCTGCAGAGGGACGTCCCCGCCTTCGGCGGGTGCGCCCCTGAGCGCGAGCGTTAATCAGCACCGAAGGACGGCTATGAGTTCGACGATGGTGGAACTGCGGGTATGCCCTCCACTTGAGCGCCCTCACATCGTGGGAGTTTTTGCACGGCTCACCATTCCGCACCCACCAACAACTGCGTGCGCTGAGATTCAAGCGCATCAGTATCAAGCTCTGGATTGGATGGAGCATGAACCGGAGGCCACGTTGAGAAGCGTCGAACCTCGGAAGGTTGATGCGGAGCGCGCGCAAGCAATTCTGATGCAGGTGACCGCGGTGCGGACTCCGCTTGTTGCATCCAGTGAATTGGGTATCCACGAGACTTCATACCGCCTTAGGGTATGGCGCGGAGCTAGCTTTTGCGAATTCAACTGGTGGCGCGAACTGCCGAGAGAGTGGCAGTCCCTTGCACCCATCGTTTCAGGCATCGAAGAGATCGCGAGTGAGGTACTGAATGCCGTTTAACCTGTCGGTCGACACCGACTGATGCCTGAAGCTTCATTCTCACCTGCAACGGATGCGCGAGCGCGGATCGCCGGGATCGGCGTCGAGTTCCTGCAGTTCACCTGGAAGGAAGCTCAGGCATGCCTGTTTGCCGGGCTGTTCTTTGTCGCGGTTTTCTGCGTTCCGCGGACTGGGGTGCTGGGGCTGTCCCGATACGACATGCTGCTGCTGATCGCGCTGGTGATTCAGGGGTGGATGCTCTGGAGCGGCCGCGAGACGCTCGATGAGCTGAAGGCCATCTGTCTGTTCCATCTGCTTGGCTTCGCGCTCGAGGTTTTCAAGACGTCCAGCGGCATCCGTTCGTGGTCCTATCCGGACTTCGCGTACACGAAGCTTCTGGGCGTTCCGCTGTTTTCCGGCTTCATGTACGCGGCGGTGGGCAGCTACATCATCCAGGCGTGGCGGCTGCTGCAGTTGCGGGTCGAGCATCACCCGCCATACTGGATGGCCGGGCTGGTGGCGACTGCGCTCTACCTGAACTTCTTCACCCACCACTTCATCGGCGATTACCGGTGGTACCTGGCCGCCGCCGCGCTGGGTCTGTACGCACGGGCGCAGGTGGTCTTCCGGCCGCACCGTGTCGATCGCCGCATGCCGCTGTCACTGGCGCTGGTGCTGATCGGGTTTTTCATCTGGCTCGCCGAGAACATCGGCACCTTCTTCGGCCTGTGGGCGTATCCGCATCAGCTCGGCGCGTGGGCGGCCGTTCATGTGACCAAGTGGAGCGCATGGTCACTGCTGGTGCTGATGAGCTTCACCATCGTGACGAACCTGAAGCACATCAAGGCCACGGTGCACGTGCCGGCGTGAGCGGGCCAGTGTGGGGCAGCACCTTACAATCGCCGACTGTCACGGTTCTTGGAGCTTCTTGGCGCATGAACCGGATGGTCTTTCCTGGTGCGTTGGTCCATCGAGCGAATTGCAGCCGCACTTTCACGCGGTGCACCGCTCAGCGCTGATACCCACCAGTTCGAAAGTCTTTTCAACATGGAGATCCCGATGTCCGGCCCCGCACGAACCGGTGTGCTCATCTACGCGAAGAATCTGTCGTCCGTTTCCGCCTTCTACGAACAGGTCCTGAGCGCCGAGGTGCTGCATGCAGACGACGAACACAGAGTCCTGCAGGCGCCTGACGTCCAGCTCATCATCCACGCCATCCCCGAGCAGTACAGCCGTTCCATCGTCATTGAGGAGCCGCCGGTGGCGCGTGAGGGGCAGGCCATCAAGCCCTTCTTCACGGTTGAAAGTCTGGTGGCGGCGGAGCGCATTGCGGAGCAATGTGGCGGACGGGTCTGGGGGCCGGTGTGGCCGGGCCCCGGCATGCAGGTGCGCAATGTCTGCGACCCGGAGGGCAATATCGTGCATCTGCCTGAGCACGTAGCCTAGCGGACAGATCGGCGCGGACGACCGGCTCGTTACCGCGGCTTCGCCGTTCCACCCATCACAGGTCATCTCGTTACGTGAGACCGGAGAACATGTTGTCCGTGGCCGACAGCGCCCGGCAGCCCCACGCCGGAACGTCCGTCCGCACTTTCCCCGAGGTACTTCCATGAGAACCCAGTACTACACCGCCACCAGCCTCGACGGATTCATCGCCACCGAGGACGACTCGCTGGACTGGCTGTTTCCGCTGGGCGACGTCAGTGACACGAGCTACCCGGCCTTCATCGCCGAGGTCGGTGCGCTGGCGATGGGGTCGTCCACCTATGAATGGATGCTGCGTCACGCGGACACGGTGGCCGCGGAAACCGGCGCGGCCTGGCCTTACAGCCAGCCGACGTGGGTGTTTTCGAAGCGGACCCTGCCAACCGTTCCCGGCGCCGACATCCGCTTCGTCCGGGGCGATGTGCGACCCGTGCATGGCGCCATGCGGGCGGCGGCGGGCGACAGGAATATCTGGATCGTCGGCGGTGGCGATCTGGCCGGGCAGTTCCATGACGCCGGGCTGCTGGACGAGATCATCGTGCAGGTGGGGTCAGTCACGCTGGGCAGGGGCAAGCCGCTGTTTCCCCGCCAGCTCACCAGCCCGCCGCTGGTGCTCCTGTCGGTCAGGCAGGTGGGCACGGGCTTCGCCGAACTGCGCTATCAGGTGCCTTCAAGCGCGATCGCCCCCGCGGTCTGACAGGACAGGCCGGAGCAGCGACGGGGCACGCCGCCCTGTCGAAACCGGCGCCTGCCATCCGTCGTGTGAACAGAGGGTCGTCCTCGGCAACGGAGTTCATCATGTCTACCCATACCGTCCGGCTTCATCGCGTCATTCCTTCGACTGCCGACCGCGTCTATCGCGCTTTCCTTGATCCCGACGCATGGGCCAAATGGCTGCCGCCGCACGGCTATATCGGCACGGTCCATCTGATGGAGCCGCGCGTCGGTGGCAGGTACCGGATGTCCTTTACCAACCTGACGACCGGTCATAGCCATTCCTTCGGCGGCGAGTATCTGGAGCTGATTCCCGGACAGACGCTGCGCTACACGGCGGTGTTCGACGATCCGAACCTGCCGGGCACCATGCAGACGACGGTGACGCTGAAGACCGTGTCCTGCGGCGTCGACATGAACATCGTGCAGGAGGGCATTCCGGCCGTCATTCCGCCCGAAGGCTGCTACCTGGGCTGGCAGCAGTCGCTGCAGTTGCTGACCCTGCTCGTGGAGCCGGAGATACGCGAGTGAGGGCCTAGGGCCCTCGTGACAACGTGCTGCGCCAGCGGGCCGGGCAGTGCCTCGCGAGCAAGGTGTCACAGAGCGAGAGCGGTGCGCCGGAACTCCGGCCTTGATTTACGCTTCCGCTTGTCTTGAGCTCAGAATGAGCGTTATGGCACCCTTCGCATTCCCGAACAGGAGGTAACACGATGGCTGCTCCTATAGAACTCCTGGTTCAACAGGTTCTTCAGTTGCCCGCAACGGATCGCGCACGTCTGTTGGATCAAGTGATCAGCAGTCTCGATGCAGACCGCGAGCGGGATGCCCGCTGGAACGCCCTCGCTGCACAACGCGACGCCGAGGCGGACGCCGATCCATCGGCACTTGTGTCCGGCCCGGAGGCGATCGCGCGTATCCGGGCCAGCCTCGGATGACATACAGCCTTCACCGTGGCGCGGAACTCGACTTGCTGGAGGCGGCACAGTTCTACCGGCGCGAGGGCGGTGTCATGCTGGCGAACCGCTTTCTGAGCGAATTCGAGCGGGTGGTGGAGCTGCTGCTCGAATACCCCGGCATCGGTACGCCGGCGGACGAATTGAGGCGGGTGCATCCGCTGCATGAGTTTCCCTACTCGGTGATCTATCGCGAAATCGATGGCCGACTGCGAATTCTCGTGGTCCGCGCTCACCATCGCGATCCTGACCACGGAGAGATGCGTAGGTAAGAGCGCCAAACTTCGCGGCCAGCCTTGCACTGGCCGCGCGACGCGTCTTACGAAATAGATCTCTGCGTCAATCCAGTCGCCGCCCCCGTCGTACCCAGCGCCCGATCCAGCTTGTCCTCGACCTCGCCGATGGCGGCGGCGAGCGAGTTCGATGACTCCACCGACACCTTCTGCAGTTCGACCCTGAGGTCGGCGAATTCCTTCTGCATCGCGGCGTTCAGTTCGGTGAAGCGCGAGGCTTCGGCCTGGTCGGCGAGCAGGCGCTGTTCGCGCAGTTCCTTGGCGTGGCGGCGTGCTTCGAGCAGGGTGGAGGTGTGCAGGCTGAGCGTGTAGGCGCCGAGCAGTACGAGCAGCAGTGCGGTGCCGCCGAGCAGGATGACGCCCGCGGGGGCAACGATCGTTGCCACCAGCAGCGACACCTCGACCGGTGCCGCCAGCACGTGCCAGTTGGCGATGACGAAGGCGGCCAGCAGGCCGAGTACGAGTATGCCGAGTGCGCCGAGCAGTCTCATGCGGTGTCTCCTCTTGTTGTGATCACCGCATTGTGGCGCCGCTGCGCGCGCAACGCCATCGGTGGGCGCCTACGTGGCCGCGGCGGTCGCGCGCACGACGCGCGCCTCGCGTATGGGCAGATTCACCAGCGCGGCGGCCGCGGCCAGTGCGGCGTCGGCGTACCACATCCACTGGTAGTTGCCGCTGTGTTCGAGCGCCAGCCCGCCCAGCCAGGCGCCGAAGAAGCCGCCGGTCTGGTGCGACAGCAGCGTCAGGCCGAACAGCGTGGCGAGGTAGCGGGTACCGAACAGCTTGCCGACGACGCCCGCGGTCGGCGGCACGGTGGCCAGCCAGGTCACGCCGAGGCCGATGGCGAACAGGTAGAAGGTCCATTCGGTGCGCGGCGACGCGAGGTAGATCAGCACCAGCACCGCGCGTGAGGCGTACATCCAGAACAGGATCATCTTGCTGCGCCAGCGGCCGACCGCCCAGCCGGCGAGCAGGCTGCCGAAGATGTTGGCCAGCCCGATCAGCGCCAGTGCGCCGCTCGCCACCTCGGCCGGCAGACCGCACAGGCCGACCTCGCCCGGCAAGTGGGTGATCAGGAAGGCGATGTGGAAGCCGCAGGTGAAGAAGCCGGCGTGCAGCAGCAGGTAGCTGCGGTCGCGCATCGCATCGCCGACCGCACGACGCAGCCCGCCGTCGCCACCGGCTGCGTGCTGCGGGTGCGGCTCGCGCGCGCGCAGCGCGCGTGCCAGCGGCAGCGCGGCCAGTGCGGCGGCGGCCATCGCGTACATCGCGCCCATCCAGCCGACGCTGGCGATGAGCTTCTGCGCCAGCGGCGCGAACACGAACTGGCCGAGCGAGCCGCCTGCGTTGATGATGCCGGCAGCCTGGCCGCGCTGCGCAGAATCGAGCCGGCGCGAGGCGGCGCCGATCAGCACCGAAAAGCTGCCCGCGCCGGAGCCGGCGGCGGCCAGCACACCCAGCGTCATCGTCATGCCGAAGGTGCTGTCGACGAAGGTGGTAAGCACGCAGCCGAGTGCCAGCACGATCAGCCCGGCGGCCAGCACGCGGCCCGGACCGTAACGGTCGGCCACGGCACCCGCCACCGGCTGGATTGCGCCCCACATGAACTGGCCGATGGCCAGCGCGAAGCTCAGGCTGACGATGCCCAAGCCGGTGCTCGTATTGATCGGCGATATGAACAGACCGGTGGATTGCCGCACACCCATGCTCACCATCAGCAAGAGGGCGGCGCACAGCACGGCCGACAGGGCGGTAGGCATGGAAAGACAGGTGCAAGCGACAAGATGCAAGATACAAGGAAAATCTGGTCGCGCGAAATCGACTGTGCAGTGCAGTTCCGGCAGACCTTTTTCTTGTACCGTGCTTGTCGAACCTTGCATCCTGAGTCTTGCTTCTTGAATCTCATCACAACGACCGCACTGTTCGTCGCCACGGCGCTCGCCGAAATCATCGGCTGCTACCTGCCCTGGCTGTGGATGAAGGACCGCGCGCCGGCCTGGGTACTGCTGCCGGCCGCGGCCTCGCTGGTCGCCTTCGTCTGGCTGCTGACTCTGCATCCGACCGCGGCCGGGCGGGTCTATGCGGCCTATGGCGGCGTCTATGTCTGCGTCGCCGTGCTGTGGCTGTGGCTGGTCGACGGCGAACGTCCGCATCTGTGGGATGTCACCGGTGTGGCGGTCGCGCTGGCCGGCATGGCCATCATCATGTTCGCACCGCGGGGCTGACGCCGCGGCGCTGTCTTCGAAAGGAGTTCCCGTATGGATCTGCAACTGAACAACCGTCTCGCGCTGGTATCCGGCAGCACGGCCGGCATCGGCTACTCGATCGCCGAAGCGCTGCTGCGCGAAGGTGCGCGCGTCATCGTCAATGGCCGTTCGCAGGCGTCGGTGGACGCGGCGGTCGCCCGGCTGGGCGCGGGTGCCATCGGCTTTGCCGGCGACCTGTCGAAGGCGGGCGACGCCGAGACGGTGGTGCATAACTACCCGGACATCGACATCCTGGTGAACAACCTTGGCATCTTCGAACCCAAGGCCTTCGAGGACATTCCGGACGAGGACTGGCTGCGTTTCTTCGAGGTGAATGTGCTGAGCGGCGCGCGTCTGGCGCGACTGGTGCTGCCCGGCATGAAGCGCCGCAACTGGGGGCGCATCCTGTTCATCTCCAGCGAGAGCGGTGTGCAGATTCCGGCAGAGATGGTGCATTACGGCATGACCAAGTCGGCGCAGATCGCGATCGCGCGGGGCATCGCCGAATCGGTCGCCGGCAGCGGCATCACCGTCAACAGCGTGCTGCCCGGCCCGACCCGCTCGCGTGGCGTCGAGGACTTCGTGCAGGCGCTGGCCGGCGACAGCGGCCAGAGCTTCGACGAGTTCGAGAAGGAGTTCTTCGAGAAGGTGCGCCCGACCTCGCTGATCAAGCGCTTCGCGACGACCGAGGAGGTCGCGGCGATGGTGACCTATCTGTGCAGCCCGCTCGCCTCCGCCACCACCGGTGCTGCACTGCGCGTCGATGGCGGCACGGTGAAGAGCGCGTTCTGACGGCGGTCGGATGAATGAGCGCGGTGGGTCGGACACCACGGTGATCTGCAGGCATTGTCGAGGTCAGAAGACCCCTCCCACAGAACCCCGGCTCAGGCTTGGGTCCGGGGTCAGTGCGCCGCCGCTGCAGGAGCGGTCCTCTGACCGCGACACGGCCTCTGCTGTCCGCCGGCTTCGATTCAAGCTGCAGTCGGTGTCAGAAGACCCCTCCCACAGAACCCCGACTGCGACGGCGGGCGTGCTTTTTGTGGGAGCGACCTCTGGTCGCGATGCAGCCTGTGCGGGCCGCTGGCTTCGGTACAAGCCGCTATCGCGAGCAAGCTCGCTCCCACAGAAAACTGGCTCTGACTGCGAACAGGGTGCGATCCTTGTGAGCGACCCTGGCCGCGACAGGGCATGTCGCTTCAGCCGCCCTTGCGGATCGGGGCCGCTACGGCGCCGACGTATTCGCCATCCGCACGATGGTACGGCGCGGGCGAGCGTTGCGGTCTGCGCACGACGTCGAGCCACGCGGCGAGCGTCCACATCAGCAGCACGCCAGCGAGGCCGGCGGCCACCTGAATGGCCGGATGATCGCCCGCCACCGCGCCGGCCGCGTCGGCCAGCGGTGCCACCAGCACGCTGACGCAGAACACTTCGAGTGAATGACGGCCCATGCAGCGCAGCGCCGATACAGGTGCGCTGTGCAGCCATGCCCCAGGGCGCAGCAGCGTGGTGGCCACCCAGGCCAGCACCAGGAAGTGGGCGACGCGCAGCAAGTCGAGGTCGGTCTTGCTGATCGGATAGATCAGCGTGGCGATGGACTGCGGCATCAGCGCGTCATGAATCTCCGGCCAGCGCCAGGACAGGCTGAGCAGCAGCGAGGCCGCGAGGAAGGCCAGCGCCGCCGGCATCATGATGTTGCGGCCGATGCGCCGCTCCAGTGGACGCATGCGGAGCAGCGATCGCGGTCGTGCGCAGCAGGCGCCGATGAAGAACAGGAACTGCCAGGCCAGCGGATTGAAGAACCACACGCCTTCCGGCGCGGCGGGCAGATTCAGCCCCGTCTGCTTCTCCAGCAGCCACAGCAGACCGGACGGCAGCAGCACCCACAACGGTCGGCGCACCAGTAGCGGCAGCAGGCCGGCCATCAGCGTCATCAGCACGACATAGAGCGGCAGCGGGTCCATCAGCACCGGCTTGAACTGCATCAGGATGCCCGCCAGCAGCGCCTCCTGTGGCTGGTCGAGGAAGTAGCGCAGACCCATCTCGGCGATGAAGTCGCGTGTCTCGACATTGTCGTTGGCGACGAACACGACCACCATCAGCTGTGCCAGCAGAAACACGTGGGCGACGTACAGGATCCAGGCGCGGCGCAGCACGTGCACCGCCGCGGGGAAGAAGCCCTCGCGCTCGTAGCGGCGGCCGTAGGCGAGCATGGCGCCATAGCCGGCGAGAAACACGAACAGCTCGGCGGCATCGCTGAGACCGAAGTTGCGCAGCGTGGCGTAGCCGAGCGGATTGCCGGGCAGGTGGTCCCAGAACATGCAGATCAGTGCGACGCCGCGGAAGAGGTCGACGCGCAGGTCGCGCGCCGCGGGTGGAGGTGCGTAATTCATCGTCAACGGCTCCATGCGGGCGGGTCGCGGACGCTGCGTGCCGTCGGCCGATGTCCGTTACCCGATGCTGTAGGGAGGCATGTGGCCACGGCGTCGTGGCCCATGAGGTGTCCTTGATGCGCCCGCGAATGCTAGCGCCGCGCAAGGGTAGACCAGATGGGCGTACAGGTAGGCGTCTGTCAGAGGATGCTGACAGGCTGCGCGGCGGGCCGGACGACCCGCCGGGACTTCAGCGGCGCGACTCCGGGCGGAAGCGCAGCGCGAGCACGGTCAGCGCAAGAAGCGCCGGCAGCCAGTTCAGTGCGGTCGGTACCGGACGCGACACTGCGGCGCCGTCGTGCTTCATGGCGCGGACCAGCGTGCCGGTGTCGGACAGCGTCGCGTAGTCGAATCCGACCTGCTGCGCGATCTCGCGCAGATGGGTTTCGCGCAGCGCCGACAGGTGTTCGGTACCAGGCACCTTGCGGCCGTCGGCGGTGCGCAGCTCGCGCTGTATCACCTCGCCGGCCTGCCAGTAGCCGACCGGGCGGCCGTCGTCGTCGCTCTTCGGTATCGGCCGCGCGGCCTCGCCGCCGGCGCCGACGATCCAGCCGCGTACCTCGCCCGGCTTGATGTCGTCGAAGCCCGGCTTGTCGCCGTCGCGCAGCGGCGGCGCTTCCTGGCCGTCGCTGACGAAGACGACGGCAGGCGACTCGTCCAGCGTCTTGGCGGTACGCACCGACCAGAACACGCCCTTCGCCACCTCGCTCGAATTGCCCCAGCGCATGCGGCCGTCGATCTGGTCGAGTGAGGCGATCAGGTCGCTGTAATGCGCGCAGACCTCGATCGGCGCCAGCAGCAGCAGCGTGCGGTACTCGGCGAAACCGGCCCAGCCGACGCGCGAGCCGCAGGGCAGTTCGCGCAACGCCCGCTTGGCCGACTCGCGGGCGTAGGTCAGGCGGCTCACCGGCACGCCGTCCAGTTCGTAGTCCTCGACGTTCATGCTCTGCGTCAGATCGAACACGACGATGGTGTCCCAGCTGTCGCGCGGCAGGTTTACCGGCGGCAGCACGGCGGCGATCACCAGCAGTGCGAACGCGGCGAGCAGCGAGCGGGCGTCGCGCTCGCGCAGGCTGGCGAGCAGGTTGCGCAGGAAGACGCGTGTTCTCATGCGCGCGTCCTCACGGCAGGTCCAGCCGCACGCCCTGCAGCGTCGTCACCACGCGTTCTCTCGGTGGCTCCGGGCCTTCGTCCTCGGCGGCCGCGGCCTGCTCGATCTCGGGCGCGAGCCACAGCGCGCGTTCGAGGTTGTAGCGCGCCTCCCAGTCGTCCGGCCGCTCGCGCAGCGCGTCGCGGTAGCGTTGCTTGGCCAGCTCGACCAGCGGCAGCGCGTTGGCGATGTCGGCCTCGCCGTGCGCCAGCGCTTCGCGCAGATGCAGGTTGCCGAGGTTGTAGCGCGCGCCCTCGCGCAGGTCCGCGCGTTCGCCGGCGATCAGCGCCTTCCAGGCACGGGTGGCGGCTTCGCTGTCGGTGCCGCGGCTCAGCGCCAGCGCCTGCGCGAACTGCGCTTCCGGCAGGTCGGCGTCGACGCTGCCGGCGGCGGCGATGGCCGCATTCACGCGTTCGGCCTGCCACAGCTGCGATGTCTGCCAGCCGGCGGCGAGCCCGGTGAACAGCGCGGTGGCGCCGAAGATCAGATGTACGGTGCGTCGTTTCACAGCCAGCTCCGCAGAAGAAGGGATCGATAGACCAGCAGCAGCGCGCAGCACAGCGCCGCCAGCGAGAAGAAGAGGCGGCTGTGGTCCTGCCGCGGCACGCGTTCTTCGAAGTCGAGCGGGAAGTTCTGCTGGCGGCCCACTTCAGCCACCGCCTTCGCGAGGTCTTCCGGGCTGTCCGCCTGGTACAGCCGGTAGGTCACCGGCAGCGACTGGAAGAAACGGTGCAGCGACACTTCGGCGATCGACTCCTGCGCGTAGTAGGCGTTGCGCACCTCGATGGCTTCCATGCTGTCGCCCTCGGCGGCGGGCGGAGGTGCACTCGCCTCGGCGTCGAGTTCGGGTGCGTTCAGCGTGCGCAGGTAGAGCCAGTGCAGCGCGATGCGGTTCGCCTGCAGGCCTTCGCGGATGCGCTTGCGCGTCGGCTCGTCGAGGTGGGCCCCGCCGTCGGTCACCAGCAGGATGATGCGGCTGCCGGTGTAGGCGCGCTCGGTGAAGGTGTCGATGGCGGCGGTCAATGCGCGGCCGACGTTGGTGTCGGACAGACCGCGCCCCAGCCCGCCGGCCGTGATGCCGGCCTGCACGACGGCGTCGTGCTGGGTGAAGGGCACGACGTTCATCGGGCCGGCGCTGAAGAACATCAGCGCGAAGCGGTCGTCCGGCCGCTGCTCGACGAATTTCGACAGCAGGTCGCGCGCCACCGCCGATTTCGGTTCGCCGCGCGAGTCCACCTGGTAGAGCAGCGAGTGCGGATCGATGGTGCGCCAGTCGCTGGGCTTCATCTTGGCGTCCATGCTGCGGCTGCGGTCCATCAGGATCATTATTTCGGCGCCGCGGCCGGTGCGCGTCACCGTGGTTTCGGGCGAGCCGGGGCCGGCCAGCGCGATGACGATGCCGGCCAGCGCGAGCACCGCCAGTGCCCGCCAGGCGAAACCGGCGACGCGGCCGGCGCGGTCGCGCGGCAGCCAGTCCAGGGTCGGGAACAGCAGCGTGTCGCGGCGCCGGCGCAGCAGCGGCAGCGCGGCCAGCGGCAACAGCAGCAGCGCCCACGGCTGGGCGAAGTCGATGGCGCCGAAGGTCATGCTTCGTGCCGCCTTTCGATGTCGCGCAGGCGCCGCGCCAGGCTGCGCAGCGGCAGCGCTTCGGCCGGGCGGCCGTCGCCGAAGAACAGCGCGGCCGACTGTGCGTAGAAGCGTTCGATGTCGGCGCGCAACGGCGCGTACTGCGGTGCGCGTTCGAACAGGCGCGGCAGCGAAGCCGGCTGCAGGCTGCGGCCGGCGGTGCGGTCGAAGGCGCGGTGCAGTGCCTGCCAGGCTTCGGGGGCGTCGTCGCCGCGGCCGCGCAGACCCTTCAGTTCGCGCAGCGCGCGGGCGAAGGGCTGGCTGCGTCCGGCGCGCCAGCTGCGCCAGCCGAGCCATCCGCCCCAGGCGAGCAGCGTGGCCACGCACAGCCCGCCCCACACCGCGATCTGCTGGCGGATCGATGTGGTGTCGACAGCCGGTGCGGCACGGTCCGGCTGCAGCGCGTCCAGTGCGCCTTCGCCGAAGGCGTTGCGCGGTGTCAGCGGTGCGGCGCTGAAGGGCCAGGCGGCCACGCCGAGCAGGCCGCCGGAGGTCTGCAGGTCGAGCGCCGGCAGCGTCAGCGCGGTGAGTGCCTGCGGTGCGTTGATCAGCTGGTGCTCGATCACCAGCCAGTGCCGTCCGTCGGCGTCGCGTTCGACGCGGGTCGGCCGGCGTTCCAGCCAGACGCCGACGCGGCCGGGTGCCGGCGGCTTGGTGAGCTCGACCGGCTTGCCGTCGATCGCGAGCAGCACGCGCTGCGTCAGCACATCGCCCAGCGTATGACCGAAGGCGCGCGGCTGTTCGACGCGGGCGGGCGCGCCCTGCGGTTGCGGTGCCGCAGCGGCTGCCGGGGCGGCTGTCTCGGGTGCGGGCGTGGCAGCGGCGTCGGCGCCGTTCCCGGGTGCGTCGGTGGCAGGCGCGTCCTGCGGCGCAGGGCTGTCTTCACTGGTCGCAGCCGGCGCGTCCGGTGCGGCGGCGGGGGTCTGTGCGAATGCGCCCTGTGCAAGCAGCAGACTGGCGATCAGGGACGCTCGGATCAAGGGCGTCATGCGGTGGCCTCGAAGAAGTAATCGGACATCGCTTCGGCGTCGAAGGCGCCGTGGATGAAGAAGGGGCGCAGGTCGCGCGCGGAGAAGAAGGCATCCAGCTCGGCGCGCCGTGCCGTCACCGCGTCGCGCCACTGTGTGCGCAGCTTGGGCCGCATGAAGAGCGTGCGGCGGACACTGCTCTCGGCGTCGCGCAGCGGTGCGATGGCGTCGTGCGGCGGCGGCTCTGTTTCCGCCGGATCCCACACGACGACAGGCACGACGAAGGCGTGCGACAGCAGATCGAGTGCGCCACCCAGCCGGTCGAGCGGCCAGTGGAAGTCGCTGACCAGGAAGACCAGCGCCTCGCGGCCGATCAGCTGCTGCAGCGCGTCTTCCAGCCCCTCGATGCCGCCGGGCGCCGGTGTGCACTGGCGCAGGCTGTCCGCCATCACGCTGCCCAGACCACGGCTCAGCGTGGCCGGCACGCACAGGTCGGCGCGTTCGCGCTGGTCGAAGGCCAGCATGCCCAGCGCATCGCCGACGCGGAAGGCGCTGCGCGCCAGCGATTCGACGAAGTCGGCGGCGACGTCGATCTTGCGCCGGCGGGCGCCGAAGCCCATCGAGGCGGACACGTCCACCAGCAGCTGCACGGTGACGCCGACGCGCTGGCGATTGACGCGCACCAGCCAGTCGCCGGTGGTGCTGCGCACGCTGGTCGTAAAGACTCATGTGCGACACGAATTCCTGGCCGGCGCCCAGGCTGCTGCCCGGGTGCGAGCCGGGCCGTTGACCGGCGGCGCGCTGTGGCAGGCGGTAGTGGAATTCGTGCAGCTCGTCGGCGGCACTCATCGCGGCGTGGCGACCTTCTCGATGATCTGCGCGACCAGCGCGTCGGCGATCTGCGCGCGGCGCATTTCATAGACCGGTGTGAAGAACACGCGGTGGCCCAGCGTCGACGGCAGGATGGCCTGCACGTCGTCCGGCACGAGATGGGTGCGGCCGGCCATCCAGGCGACGACGCGCGCGGCGCGCAGCATGGCGCTCATGCCACGCGGGCTGGCGCCAGCGAGGATGAGTTTCTTCATGTCGACGCCGTCGATGCGCACGTCGAACGCGGCCGGATTCTGGCTGGCGTCCCACAGGTCCATCACATAGCGCTCGAGCGCTTCGCTCGCCACCACGCTGCGCTGGATCGCGGCGGCCATCGAGTTCAGCGACTGCCAGTCGAGGATGCCTGGCGCGACCTGGTCGATCAGCGCGTCGACGTCGTGGAAGGCGGTGTCGAACACCAGCGCGCGGCGCACTGCCGGATCGCGGGGCGTTTCCATGCGCAGTTCGAACATGAAGCGGTCGCGCGCGGCGGAAGCCAGCTCGAAGGTTTCTTCCTTCTCGACCTTGTTGCGGTCGGCGAACACCGTCATGTGCGGGAAGCTGTATTCGCGGTTGAAGGCCGACACCGTGCGCTCGGCCATTGCGCGCAGCAGCAGCGACTGCACCTGCGGGCGGGCGCGGTTGATTTCGTTGAAGAAGAAGGTGGTGAGGCGTTCGCCGTGACGCAGCAGCGGACCGGGTTCGATGCGCGGCTTGCCGTCGGCATCGACATAGGTGTGATAGACGAGGTCGTTCGGCATCAGGTCGACCGTACCCTCGACGCGCTCGAAGTCGCCGCCGATGGCGCGGGCGAAGGCGCGCAGCACGGTGGTCTTGCCGACGCCGACGTCACCTTCCAGCAGCACGTGGCCGCGGGCGAACAGCGCGACGTTGATCAGCCGCACCACGCTGTCCTGGCCGATCACGGCCTTGCGTACTTCGGTTTCGACGCGCAGCGCGGCGTCGCGCCAGTCCTGCAGATGTTCTTCCCTGTTCATGCTGTCTCCCGGATGCGGAATCGATAGTGGAGGCGGGGGCGCTGATCGTGCACCGACTGCGGCGCAGTCTAGGCAGGAGGCGACGGGCAAGTTGCCCTGTGTGCGTGGACGAGGGCTCAGCCGGCGCTGCGCGTCCGCGTGTCGGGTGCGCTCAGTTGCGCGATCAGCCGGGCGTTGGCCCAGCCGAACAGGCAGCCGATCAGCAGCGCCAGCGGCAGCGCGACGATGACGTTGTCGGCACGCAGTGTGGTGAGCACCGTGGCGTCGAAGCGACCGGGCACGTCGAGATAGGCCCAGTTCGCGGCGAAGCCATAGACGCAGACCGGCAGCACCGCCAGCCGCGGCCAGCCGGAGGCCAGGCTCATGACACCGACCGCGGCACCGACCACCAGCGGTACCCATACGGTGCCGGGCAGTGCCGTCGGGTTGAACAGGATGGCCAGCGCCGCCAGCCAGCCGGCGAACACGCCGAACACCGCGTGCGCCAGCACCGCCGCCAGTGCGGCCGGCG
>Ga0123397_123382_pt1 | contig 19110 bp, 17 predicted proteins | sample T10HLNH4metaT_FD_89925 | JGI IMG/M metagenome (GOLD analysis project Ga0123397, IMG submission 89925) | Methane-oxidizing artificial microbial communities from Washington, USA to study methane cycling - T10-HLNH4 metaT (Metagenome... ... | reverse complement strand
GGACTACGTGCTGGGCGCCAACGTTGAGAACCTGACGCTGGAAGGTGCGGCACTGCGTGGAGAAGGCAACGAACTGGGCAACGTGCTGACCGGCAACGGACTGGACAACGCGCTGTACGGACGTGACGGCAACGACGTGCTGTCGGGAGGTGCGGGCAACGACCTGCTGGACGGGGGCGTGGGCATCGACAGCATGTCGGGCGGCGAAGGGGACGACACCTACGTTGTCGACAACGTGCGCGACGTGGTGAGCGAAGGACTGAACGCGGGCATCGACACCGTGCGGTCGTCGATCAACTACGCGCTGGGCGCCAACGTCGAGAACCTCGAACTGACCGGCACGGCGCTCAACGGCACGGGCAACGCGCTGGCCAACCGGATCACCGGCAACGAACTGAACAACCGTCTGGCCGGCGGTGACGGCGCAGACACGCTGCTCGGCATGGACGGCAATGACTGGCTGGATGGCGGGCGCGGTCTGAATACGCTGACCGGCGGCGACGGTGCGGATGCGTTCTACTTCGGCGTGGCGCCGCAGGCCGGCACGCTGTCGACCATCACCGATTTCGATCTGGCGGACGACCGTTTCGTGCTGAAGTCTTCGGCGTTTGCCGGTATTGCCGGTCGTTTCGGGACAGGCGAAACGCCGCTCGCAGCGACCGCTTTCCAGTCGTCCGATGACGCGGTCGCCGATACCGCTGCAGTCCGCATCCTGTACGACAGCAGCAGTGGCGCGCTGTATTACGACGCCGACGGTTCGGGCGCGGGCGCGGCAGTGCAGTTCGCGCAGATCGGCAGCGGTCTGTCGCTGGACGCGGACCACTTCTTCATCACGACCGCCTGATGCCGGCGCGGCGCTGGCCGGTCAGCGCCTTGGCGCGGGCCTTCTGACGCCAGCGCATCCAGCCGGTCACGAACAGGAGGGCCGGCAGCAGGCCGGCGATGCACATGAGCACGCGGCCGGTCATGCCGAAGGCCTCGCCGTTGTGCAGCGGGTGCAGCCAGTTCAGCACGGTGTCGCCGCCGGTGTCGCGGGCGGCGTCGCGTTCGGCGACGATGGCGCCGGTTTCCGGATGCACCCACACCTGGGTGCGCGGGAAGCGCCGGCTCGGTTCGTCCGGCTGGTGCAGCACCACGCGCCAGGCGCCGCCTTCCAGCGACGGCGATTCCACCCAGCGCAGTTCCCGGCCAGGAAAGCGGCCGCGGGCGACCGCAACCGCGTCGGCGGCGGTGATGGCGTGGTGCATGGGCGGCGTGACGGCCCGCAGATCGGGCATGCTGAACAGCGGCGACACCGGTGCAATCAGCGCGCGGGTCTGGTCCGGCAGCGCCAGTGCGGCGCCGGTCAGTGCCAGCGTGACCAGCAGCACCGCACCCCAGCTGCCGGACAGCACGTGCAGGTCATAGGTGAGGCGCGCACGCCCGTGTCGCAGCACCGGCTTCAGCGCGTGCAGCAGGCGCCCCTTGCGCGGCCACCACAGCCACAGCCCGGACCCCAGTGACAGCAGCATGAGCAGGCCGGCGATGCCGACCGCGGTCTTGCCCGGCCGGTCCAGCAGCAGCGTGTAGTGCAGGTCGTAGATCCAGGTGACCGCGGTATCGCCCCAGAAGGCGGCACGGGTGATGGCCAGCGTAGCCGGGTCCAGCGTCACCAGCAGCGGCGCGAAGCTGCGCTCGGCGCGTTCGGCCGGCCGGTAGTAGCGTGCCATCAGCGGCACGCCTTCGTGCAGCGGCAGTTCGATGCGCCAGGCGCCGCTGCGCTCCGGGTGAGCCGCCCTCAGCGCCGCGAAGGCGGCGTCCAGATCCACGTCCGGCGCAGGCGTGCTGGCCACGGTATGCGGGTTCAGCAGCCGGTCCACCTCGGTGTAGAACACCAGCACGCTGCCGGTCAGGCCGAACATGACCAACAGGCCGCCGAGCGAGATCCCCAGCCACAGGTGACAGGCCAGCCAGAAGCGGCGTGCGCGGGTCATGTCCGGCCCTTTCGCCGACTCAGAACCGCGCTTGCAGCGACGCGAACACCGCGCGCGGCTCGCCCGGCGAATGGAGCGACTGGGCGCCGTCGTGCCACACGTATTCGTAGTAGCGGTCGGTCAGGTTGCGCACCTGCAGGTCGGCGCGCAGCGTCGGGGTGAACTGGTAGCTGGCCTGCGCGTTGAACAGCAGATAGCTGCCGAAGCGGCCGGCACTGTTGGTGCGCTCCAGGTAATAGTCGCCCTGGGCACTGGCCCACAGTGACAGCTTCAGCGCGTCGCTGGCCGCGTAGTCCGCGCCTGCATTCAGCAGGAAGTGCGGCACATGGTCGATTTCCTTGCCCTCGGTGGCCGGCGCCGACGATTCCGCCTTCAGGATTTTCGAGCGCTGCAGCGCGGCCGCCATCCACAGGCCGAGCTGAGGGGTGGCCTGGGCGTTGAGTTGCAGGTCGATGCCGCGGCGTTCGGTCTTGCCGATGCTCTCGCTGCTGTTGGCCGGGTCGTTCAGCTTGCGGCGCGCCTCGTTGCTGGCGGTCTGTTCCCAGACGGCGAGCCGGCCGTCCAGCCAGGACAGCGGGCGGAAGCGCAGGCCGGCTTCCCAGCCTTCGTTGATCGACGGATCCAGATCCCGGGTCTGGGTCACCTTGTAGCTGGCGGTGCCGACACCGATCTGGAAGGTGCGGCCGTAGTTGGCATACACCGCGTAGCGCTCGTCGAACGAATACACCGCGCTGATCTTGGGCTGGTGCACATTGCCGTAGTCGTTGATGTCGAAGCGGCGGCCGTTCAGCAGGTTGTCGTAATGCCCGGTCAGCACGTCGGTGCGCCAGGCCGGCACGATCTTGAGCTGGTCGGTCGGCTTGATCACCGCCTGGACGAAGGCGCCGTAGATGTCCAGTTCGAACTGCTGGTTGCGGGTCTGCGCAGTACGCACCCGGTTCGCGGTGGTGTAGCGCTCGCTCACGTTGTCCTGCCACTCGGCGCTGACACCGCCGACCAGCGCGAACTCCTTCGCCCAGCTCACGTCCGGTCGCCAGGTGAGCGTGCTCATCGCGCCCAGATGTTCTTCACTGGTGTAGCGCTCCTGCTGCGACACGCCGGCCGAGAAACGCACGAAGCGCCTGTCGTCGATCTTGTTCATGTAGGCCACCGAGGACCAGAACAGGCGCTCGCCCAGTTCGACGTCGGCGTGCGCGCTGAACTGGTCCAGCGTGCGGTCGCCGCCGTCGCTGGCGTTGTGGGCCGGCGACTGGTCCGGGTCGGTGCGCGCCTGCAGCCGGGTCAGGTAGCCGGCTTCCTGCGCCTTGGCGTCCTGGTGACGCACGATGACGCCGAAGCGGGTGTCGCCGCCGGGCGAGAAGAACCACTTGCCGCTGGCGCTCACCTTTTCTGTTTCGCTGTGGTCGCGGTAGCCGTCGCTGTTGTACACGCTGACCGCGTAGTTCTGCGAAAAACCGTTGTGTTCGATGCCCAGCGCTGCCTGCGCATCGCGCGTGTTGAAGCTGCCGTAGCTGGCCCGGCCCTGCATGTAGTTGCCGCCGGTACGGGTGATCACGTTGGCGTTGCCGGCGATGTTGTGCAGGCCGTAGCGCGGGTCGTTGGTGCCGCGCACCACTTCGATGGCGTCGATCTCGAGCGGAATCGCCAGTTCGAGGTAAGGCATGTTGCCGTCGTTGCTGTTGCCGGGCACGCCATCGACCAGCAGCTTCACCGCATTGATTTCGCCCTCGCCATTGAAGCCGCGCATCGAGAACTTGCCCGACACGTTGCCCTGGTTGAAATTGGTCAGCATGACGCCGGGCATCTGGCCGAACAGCTGCCAGTTGTGGGTCACCACCTGATTCTCGATGCGCTCGGCGCCCAGCACGTCGACCGAGGTGGGCAGGCTGCGCGCCGCGATCGGGCCGGCGTTGTCGAGGATGTTGACGGCGCCCAGCACAAGGGCAGCGCCGTCGAGGGTGCGGGTCTCATCGGCGGCCGTCGCGGGCAGGTGGGCGAGGGCGGCAAGCAGCGCGCAGGCCAGCGGCGCGCGGCGGAAGGTGGGGGTGTTCATCGCGTGATCCGTCAGGTGCGGAGCGGCGGCGTTCGCCGCGACGCTCCGGTCAGTGCAAGCGCAGTGGCACGGCGACGCGGTGCGTCATCGTGCAGCGGGCTGCGCGCTCAGGGCGGGAATCAGACGATGTAAGGCGGTGCGCGCGGCTGCGCGGGGGCCCACGCAAACGGCGGGTGCGGGGCATGCAGGAAGAGCGGCGGCAGCGCGTCGGCGCCAGTCGCCAAGGTCAGTCCGGCGACCACCGGCCGGACCGGAATGAAGGGCGTGTGCTGCGCCAGACAGAAGGGGCAGTGCGCACCCGACATGGCCATGCCCGGGTCACTGTCGTCGCCGTTGTCGGCGACGCGCTCGATGCCACGCACGGTACACAGTTCCGAATAGCCGGCGTCCTGCGCCATGCCCTGCATCACCAGCGGCGCGAGCGCATTGAACAGGAGCGCCACGAAGGCGATCCAGGCAAGGCTGCGGCGGGGGATGAAGGCGGACGACATGGGCGCGGATGATACCGCGACCGGCTGGCGGCAGGACCGTGCCGGCGCGTTAAACTTCACTCATGACTGCTCAGGAAACCCCGATCTCCGATGGCCTGAACGCCGCTCCGGCGTCTTCGGCCTCGCTGCGCCTGCATTTCCACAATGGCGAGCGGCTGGGGCCGGGCAAGATCGAACTGCTGGAACATCTGGCGCGCGAGCGCTCGATTTCCGGCGCCGCGCGGGCCATGGGCATGGCCTATCGCCGCGCCTGGCTGCTGATCGACGACCTGAACCGCATGTTTGCCGAGCCGGTGGTGAAAACCTATCCCGGCCGTTCGCAGGGCGCGGGCGGGGCGGAACTGACCCCGTTCGGCGTGCGGCTGATCGCGCTGTTCCGCGCGGCCGAGCGGCGTACCGCCGAAGCGGTGGCGCTGCAGCTGCGCGAACTGGACGAGGCGCTCAATCCGCTTCCGCTGGCGCGCCCGGCTTCTGCGGCAAGTCCGGCGCCTGCGCCGGCGATGCGGAACGCGGACGCCGGCTGAAACCCACGCTGCGGCTGTCCAGCGCCACCGACTTCACCATGGTCCATACCGGCGTGCCCGGCTGCAGGCCGAGCCGGTCGCAGGACTCGCGCGTGATCAGCGCGCGCAGCGTGCGGCTGCCCAGATCCACGGTCACATCTGCGTAAGGGCCGTCGCGCGGGGTGATCTGCTGTACCCGGCCCGGCAGCTTGTTCACGATGGACACGTCCATCGGTCGCGACAGCGCCAGCGCCACGTCGCGCGCGCGGATGCGCACCCGCACCGGCGCGCCCGGATCGAGATCGATGCGCGGCACCCGCAGCTGGCCGTCGGCGAAGCGCAGCGTGGTGAGCGCGTAGTCGTCGTTGTGCTGCAGCACCGTGCAGTCGAGGACCGAACCGGCTTCGTAGCGGCCGATCAGCGGCGCGTGTTCCGGCCGCGACATGATGTCCGACAGTTCGCCGCTGGCCACCGTGCGGCCTTCGCTGACGATGACCAGATGGTCGGCCAGCCGCGTCACCTCTTCGATCGAATGGCTCACGTACAGCACCGGCAGCGCGAATTCGCGCGCCAGCCGCTCGATGTAGGGCAGCACCTCGGCCTTGCGCGGCGCATCCAGCGAAGCCAGCGGTTCGTCCATCAGCAGCAGCGAGGGCTGGCGCAGCAGGGCGCGACCGATGGCCACCCGCTGGCGCTCGCCGCCGGACAGGTTCCACGGCCGGCGGTCCAGCAGATGGTCGAGACCGAGCACCTCGACCACGCTGTCCCAGCCCACCGTGTGCGTGCCGCGTGCCCGCTTCAGGCCATAGCGCAGATTGCCGGCGACCGACAGGTGAGGGAACAGCCGCGCGTCCTGGAACACGTAGCCGATGCCGCGCGCCTCGATCGGCAGATCGGTGCCGCTGTCGTGGTCATAGAACACCCGCTCGCCGACCCGTATGCGGCCGTGGTCCGGCCTCACGATGCCGGCCACCGCATTGATCAGGCTGCTCTTGCCGGCGCCGCTGCGGCCGAACAGCGCACTCACGCCGCGCGACGGCAGCGTCACGTCGACCTGCAGATCGAGCGCGCCCAGCTTCCTGCCGAAATTCAGTTCGATCACGGGGCGCGCTCAGCGCCGGCCCAGCCAGCGCTGGGTGCGCCGGTGCAGCCATTCGGACAGCGTGATCGCGGCCACCGCCAGCGCCATCGACAGGGCGACCAGACGCAGCGCGATGGCGTCGCCGTCCGGCGTCTGGGTGGCGGTGTAGATGGCCAGCGGCAGCGTGCGGGTTTCGCCCTCGATATTGGAGGCGAAGGTGATGGTGGCGCCGAATTCGCCCAGACTGGCGGCGAACGCCATCATCGCGCCGGACAGGATGCCCGGCAGCATGAGCGGCAGCGTGACGCTGAACAGCACGTCCAGCCGGCTGGCGCCCAGCGTGCGGGCGGCCACTTCGAGGCCGCGGTCCACGCTGTCCAGCGACAGGCGTATCGCGCGCACCATCAGCGGAAAGGCCATCACCGCGGCGGCCACCACCACGCCTTCAGTGGTGAAGATGAGCTGGATGCCGAAGGTGGATTTGAGCCAGGCGCCGAGCGGCGCCCGGGTACCGAGCGAAATGAGCAGCAGGTAGCCGATCACCACCGGCGGCAGCACCAGCGGCGCATGCACGATGCCGTCGAGCAGCGCGCGGCCGGGCAGCCGGCTGCGCGACAGCAGCCAGGCGACGCCGATGGCGAAGGGCAGGCACAGCGCGGTGCTGGCCGCACCCACCTTCAGGCTGAGCAGCAGCGCATCCCATTCGATTCCGCCCATCTGTTCCTGTCTACTTGATGCTGAAGCCGTAGCGCTTGAATACCGCGGCGGCCTGGCTGCCGCGCAGCGCTTCGATGAAGGCGCGCGCGGCCGGCGTGTCCTGCCCGGCGACGAGTGCCGCAGGATAGGTGATCGGCGCATGACTGTCAGCCGGGAAACTGGCGGCGATGCGCACCCTGGGCGTCACTGCCGCATCGGTTGCGTACACGATGCCGGCCGGCACCTCGCCGCGCTCGACCAGCACCAGCGCCGCCCGCACCGAATCCGCGCGCACCAGTTTCGGTTCGGCCACGGCCCACACGCCGAGGTGGGTCAGTGCGTCTTTCGCATACTTGCCGACCGGCACGTGGGCCGGGTCGCCGGTGGCCAGCCGGCCGTCGCCGAGCAGGCCGGCGAGGTCGAAGCCGGGCTTCAGCGTGACCGTGGCCCGGCTGTCGGCCGGCGTGACCAGTACCAGGCTGTTGCCCAGCAGATCGACGCGGCTGGCCGGCACGATGAGCTTGCGCGCGGCGAGGTAGTCCATCCACTGTTCGTCCGCCGACAGGAAGACCTGGGCCTGCGCACCGGCCTCGATCTGCCGCGCCAGCGCGGACGAGGCGGCGAAGGAGAATTTCACCGTGTGGCCTGACTTCGCTTCGAAATCCTTGCCGATGTCCTGCAGCGCATTGGTCAGACTGGCGGCAGCGAACACCACCAGCGTATCGGCACGGGCGAGCGTGGCGTGCAGACAGCACAGCAGCAGGGCGGACAGCAGGCGGACGCGCTTCATGGCTATTCCTGTATTTAATTGGATACAGGATGGTAGGGCCAAATTCTCCGCATTCAAATATGAAGCGATGAGCCGGATGAGGCGGAGAGCGCTGGTGCCCGCGTACCGCACAAATGAAAACGGCCGGCAGGGCCGGCCGTCGTTTCGCCGAGCGCGGGCGCTCAGCCGAGCACCGCGTCTGCGGTGGGCGCGATCGCCGCGAACAGGTCGCGCATGGTGGCGATGCTGGCCGGCTGCAGTGCATCCGCGCGCACCAGGCTGCCATCGGGCAGCGGCAGGTCGCGGGTGGCGGTGGCCGAGGCGACCACGGTGGGCGCGTAGCCGAGGTTGAAGGCGCCGCGCGCGGTCGAGTTCACGCACATGTGCGTCATGAAACCGACCAGCACCAGATTTTTCACGCCCAGGCGCTTCAGCTCGTCGTCCAGCGGCGTCTGCACGAAACTGTTCGGATAGCCCTTGGTGATGACGGTTTCGCCGTTCTGCGGCGCGACGATGTCGGCGATGCGGCCGATGTCTGCACGCACGTCATACGGCGTGCCCGGACCGGCGTCGTGCTGGATGTGGATGACCGGACGGCCGAGCGCGCGGGCGCGGTCGAGTACCCGGCGTGCTTCCTTCAGCGCCGGCTCGACGCCGGTCAGCTGCATGATGCCTTCGCGATAGGTGTTCTGGCAGTCGATCATCACCAGTGCGGCGTCCTGCAGGGTGCAGGGTTGGTGGCCCAGGCCCATCAGGTCGCGCAGAGTGGTCGGAGCGGTCATCGGTATCAGTCCTTTCGGTTCGTGGATGCGTCAGGTGGTGGCTTCGGCGTCCTGCAGGCGCTGCAGCGCCTCGGTCACCAGTGGCAGCAGACCGGTGTCGCCGCCCTGGTTCATGTGAGCGATGATCGCACGCCGCATGCGGGGTTCCCAGAAGCGGCGGATGTGGGCGGCCACTTCGGTCACCGCCTCCTCGCGATCCGGGTAGCTGTGGAAGAACTGGCCGATCTGGTTGGCCATCTTGACGAGGTTGTGGATGTCCATCGTGATTCCGTTCAGTCTTTGGGTTCTGTGTAGACGGCCTTCTGGCCGTTGCGTACAAATCCGCACAGCGTGATGCCAGCGCGTGCGGCGAGATCGATGGCGAGGCCGGTCGGGGCCGAAATGGCGGCCAGCAGCCCGCCGCCGAAACTGGCCAGCTTCTGCACCATCTCGTAGCTGGCGCGGCTGGTGACCAGCGCGAAGCCGTGCGCCGGGTCGTGCCCGGCCCTGGCCAGTGCGCCGATCAGCTTGTCCAGCGCGTTGTGCCGACCCACGTCTTCACGCACCAGCAGCAGGCTTCCGTCCTCCGCGGCCCAGCCGGCGGCGTGCACCGAGCCGGTCAGCCGGTGCAGCGGCTGCGCGTCGGAAAGGCTTGCGAAGGCGCGGTGGATCGCTGCGTCGCTCACCTGCGGCCGGGCGCTCACCGGTGTCACCTCACGCGCCACCTGGGCCAGGCTGTCGACACCGCACAGGCCGCAGCCGGTGCGGCCGGCCAGCGTGCGCCGCCGCAGCTTCAGCGCCTCGAATGCGCGGTTGGACACCTGCAGCCGCACTTCGATGCCAGCCTCATGGCCGGCCACCTCGATGTCCAGCACTTCGGCGCGCCGGCGCACGATGCCTTCCGACAGGCTGAAGCCCAGCCCGAAATCTTCGAGATCGGCCGGCGTGGCCAGCATGACCGCGTGCGAAATGCCGTTGTACACCATGGCCACCGGCACCTCTTCGGCCACGCATTCGAGCGAGGACTGGCGTTCGCCGTCGCGCGTGCGCGTGACCGGGCGCAGGCTCTGCGCCGGGTGATCGAACGCCGGCCCCGGCACGCTGCAGGTCGGGGCAGTGTTGGCGCTTACGGTTGCGGCATCGGCCACGGCGTACCCGCTCACACCTTCTCGCGCCGCGTCTTCGGCAGCAGGTCGAGCTGCTGGCGCGAGAAGTCGCGGTAGCGCTGCTGCCATTCCGACGGCTGGGTCACGCGGGTCACCTGCACCGCGGTCACCTTGTATTCCGGGCAGTTGGTGGCCCAGTCCGAATTGTCGGTGGTGATCACGTTGGCGCCCGATTCCGGGAAGTGGAAGGTGGTGTAGACCACGCCCGGCTGCATGCGCTCGGACACCACCGCGCGCAGCACGGTTTCGCCGGCGCGCGAGGTGATGCCCACCCAGTCGCCGTCGTTGATGCCGCGCGATTCGGCGTCGGCCGGGTGGATCTCCAGCCGGTCCTCGTCATGCCACATCGAGTTCGGCGTGCGGCGGGTCTGCGCGCCCACGTTGTACTGCGACAGGATGCGGCCGGTGGTCAGGATGAGCGGGAAGCGCGACGAGGTGCGCTCGTCGGTCGGGATGTACTCGGTCAGCATGAAGCGGCCCTTGCCGCGCACGAACTGTTCGATGTGCATGATGGGCGTGCCTTCCGGCGCGTCCTCGTTACACGGCCACTGGATGCTGCCCAGCTCGTCCAGCCGTTCGTAGCTCACGCCGTGGAATGTCGGGGTCAGGCGGGCGATCTCGTCCATGATGTCCGACGGATCCTTGTAGTCCATCGGATAGCCGAGCGCATTCGACAGCATGCAGGTGACTTCCCAGTCCGCCTTGCCGGCCAGTGGTGGCATCGCCTTGCGCACGCGGGAGATGCGGCGCTCGGCATTGGTGAAGGTGCCGTCCTTTTCCAGGAAGCTGGAACCGGGCAGGAACACGTGGGCGAACTTCGCGGTTTCGTTCAGGAACAGGTCCTGCACCACCACGCATTCCATCGCCCGCAGCGCGGCTTCGACGTGCTGGGTGTTCGGGTCGGACTGCACGATGTCCTCGCCTTCGCAGTACAGGCCGAGGAAGGTGCCGTCCATCGCCGCCTCGAACATGTTCGGGATGCGCAGGCCGGGCTCCGGCTGCGGCTCGACGCCCCAGGCGTCCTTGAACAGCGCGCGGGTGGCGGCGTCGGACACGTGGCGGTAGCCCGGCAGTTCATGCGGGAAGCTGCCCATGTCGCAGGAGCCCTGCACATTGTTCTGGCCGCGCAGCGGATTCACGCCCACGCCTTCGCGGCCGATGTTGCCGGTGGCCATCGCCAGATTGGCGATGCCGATGACGGTGGTCGAACCCTGGCTGTGCTCGGTCACGCCGAGGCCGTAGTAAATGGCTGCATTGCCGCCGGTGGCGAACAGCCGCGCCGCGGCACGCACCTCGGCCGCCGGCACGCCGGTGTGGATTTCCATCGCTTCCGGCGAGTTCTCCGGCTTGGCCACGAAATCGCGCCACTGTTCAAAAGAGGCCCATTCGCAGCGCTCGCGCACGAAATCTTCCTGCACCAGACCTTCGGTCACGATCACGTGGGCCAGCGAGGTGATCATCGCCACATTGCTGCCCGGCTTCAGCTTCAGATGATGCGTGGCCTGGATGTGCGGCGAGCGCACCAGGTCGATGGCGCGCGGGTCGACCACGATGAGCCTGGCGCCCTCGCGCAGGCGGCGCTTCATCTGCGAACCGAACACCGGGTGGCCGTCGGTCGGATTGGCGCCCATCACCATGATGACGTCGGCCTTCATCACCGAATCGAAGGTCTGGGTGCCGGCCGATTCGCCCAGCGTCTGCTTCAGGCCGTAACCGGTGGGCGAGTGGCACACGCGGGCGCAGGTGTCGACGTTGTTGTTGCCGAAGGCGGCGCGCACCAGTTTCTGCACCAGATAGGTTTCTTCATTGGTGCAGCGGCTGGAGGTGATGCCGCCAATCGAATCGCGGCCATGCTTCGCCTGGATGCGCTTGAATTCCGACGCGGCGTAATTGATCGCTTCGTCCCAGCTCACCGGTTGCCAGGCGTCCTCGATGCTCTTGCGGATCATCGGCGTGGTGATGCGGTCAGGGTGCGTCGCATAGCCGAAGGCGAAGCGGCCCTTCACGCAGGAGTGGCCGTGATTGGCGCCGCCGTCCTTGCTCGGCACCATGCGCACCACGGTCGTGCCCTTCACCTCGGCGTCAAAGGAACAGCCGACGCCGCAGTAGGCGCAGGTGGTGGTGACCTTCTTTTCGGCCTGACCGTGTTCGATCACGCCCTTTTCCATCAGCGTCGCGGTCGGGCAGGCCTGCACGCAGGCGCCGCAGGACACGCATTCCGATTCCATGAAGAGCTGGCTCTCACCGGGGCTGACGCGCGAATCGAAGCCGCGGCCGGAAATGGTGAGCGCGAAAGTGCCCTGGGTTTCTTCGCAGGCGCGCACGCAGCGGTTGCACACGATGCACTTCGACGGGTCGTAGCTGAAGTAGGGGTTGGACTCGTCCTTTTCCTTGGTCAGCGCCGACAGCAGGTCGAAGTGGTTCTTGCCCTTCATGCCGTAGCGCACTTCGCGCAGGCCGACCACGCCGGTCATGTCCTGCAGTTCGCAGTTGCCGTTGGCCGAGCAGGTCAGGCAGTCCAGCGGGTGATCGGAAATGTAGAGCTCCATCACGCCGCGGCGGATGTCCGCCAGCTTGGGCGTCTGGGTGCGCACCTGCATGCCGGGTTCGACCAGAGTGGTACAGGACGCCGGATAGCCGCGGCGGCCTTCGATCTCCACCAGGCACAGGCGGCAGGAGCCGAACGGTTCGAGGCTGTCGGTGGCGCACAGCTTGGGAATGCTGGTGTCGCATTCCTGCGCGGCACGCATGACCGAGGTGCCGGCCGGCACCGTCACTTCGATGCCGTCTATCGAGAGGGTGACTTCCTTTTCCGACGCGCGCGCGGGCGTGCCGTAATCGGTGTTGCGGGGCAGTGACATGGCAGTTCTCCTGGATTCTCGCGTGCTCAGGCAGCTTCGGTCTTGTCGACGCCGAAGTCTTCCGGGAAGTGGTTCAGTGCGGACAGCACCGGGTAGGGGGCCATGCCACCGAGCGCGCACAGCGAGCCGTTGAGCATGGTGTCGCACAGCGACTGCAGCAGCGCGATGTTCTTGCCGCGCTGTTCGTTGGCGACGATGCGGTCGATCACCTCGACGCCGCGGGTGGAGCCGATGCGACAGGGCGTGCATTTGCCGCAGGACTCGACCGCGCAGAACTCCATCGCGTAGCGCGCCATGTGCGCCATGTCGACCGTGTCGTCGAACACCACGATGCCGCCGTGGCCGATCATGGCGCCGTTCTTCGCGTACTCCTCGTAATCCAGCGGCATGTCGAACTGCGACGCCGGCACATAGGCACCGAGCGGGCCGCCCACCTGCACCGCGCGCACCGGCCGGCCGGACAGCGTGCCGCCGCCGAAGTCATGGATCAGTTCGTTCATGGTCAGGCCGAAGGCCTTCTCGACCAGACCGCCGCGCTTGATGTTGCCGGCCAGCTGGAAGGGCAGGGTGCCGCGGGAGCGGCCCATGCCGTAGTTGCGGTAGTACGCGCCGCCGCGCGCCAGAATGATGGGTACCGACGCCAGCGAGATCACGTTGTTGATCACGGTGGGCTTGCCGAACAGGCCCTGCAGCGCCGGCAGCGGCGGCTTGAAGCGCACGATGCCGCGCTTGCCTTCCAGGCTTTCCAGCAGCGAGGTTTCTTCGCCGCAGATGTAGGCGCCGGCGCCCAGACGTACCTCCAGTTCGAACGCCTTGGCCGAGCCGCGCACGTCCTGGCCCAGCCAGCCGGCCGCGCGCGCGCGACGGATCGCTTCCTTCAGCGTGGCAAAGGCGTGCGGGTATTCCGAGCGCAGATAGATGTAGCCCCGGGTGGCGCCGACCGCGATGCCGGCGATGGTCATGCCTTCGATCAGCACATACGGGTCGCCTTCCATGATCATGCGATCGGAGAAGGTGCCGGAATCGCCCTCGTCGGCGTTGCACACGATGTACTTCTGGTCGGCGCTGGCGCCGAGCACGGTGTTCCACTTGATGCCGGTCGGGAAGGCTGCACCGCCACGACCGCGCAGGCCGGAGTCGGTCACTTCCTTCACGATGTCTGCGCCGCTCATCGCAAAGGCGGCCACCAGGCCTTCGTAGCCGCCGTGGGCGATGTAGTCGTCCAGGCTCAGCGGATCGGTGATGCCGATGCGTGCGCTGGTCAGCCGTTCCTGGTTCTTCAGATATGCGATGTCGTCGGTCAGGCCGAGCGACAGCGCATGCTGACCGCCGTTGACGAAGCCGGCGTCGAACAGCGCGGCGACGTCCTTCGGCTGCACCGGACCGTAGGCCATGCGGCCGGCCGGGGTCTGCACCTCGACCAGCGGTTCGAGCCAGAAGGCGCCGCGCGAGCCGTTGCGCACCAGTTCGATCGCGATGCCGCGCTTCGCCGCTTCGGCAGCGATGGCCTTCGCAACCTTTTCGGCGCCCAGCGACAGCGCGGTGGAATCGATGGGGACGTAGATGCGGGTGCTCATGCGGTCACCTCCGCGCGCAGTTCAGCGATGATTTCGTCAAAACGTGCCGGCGTGACGCGGCCGACGATGTCGTCATCGATCCGCAGCGACGGACCGACCGCACAGTTGCCGAGGCAGTACACCGCCTCCAGCGTCACCGCGCCGTCCGCGGTGGTTTCATGGAAGTCGATGCCGAGGCATTTCTTCGCGTGCGCTTCGAGCGCAACGGCACCGACCGCCTGACAGGCTTCCGCCCGGCAGACCTGCACCACATGACGTCCGGGCGCGTGGCTGCGGAAGTGGTGGTAGAAGGTGATCACGCCATGCACTTCGGCGCGTGAAAGATTCAGGCTGCGGGCGATGACCGGAACGGCCTGATCCGGCACATGGCCGAATTCGTCCTGGATGGCGTGCAGCATGGGCAGCAGTGCGCCGGGCAGACTGGCGTGCGCGTCAACCACGGACTGCAGGCGCAGCCCGTCCGCGGCGGAGGCGGGGTGGTGCGATGACATGGCTCTTTGTCTCCTGCTGAATTCCTAATTGGAACTCTTGTTCATAATTGCTAATCAGCCACCATCAAGGTCCAATAATGGCTTCGCAATGCAGGTTAGCAGCCGATTTTGCTTTTAACGATATGAAAACAAATGCCTAACATGCGCATCCAGATCGAGCCCGCGTGGCGTTTCCGGAACGCCGAGGGACGGGAAATCGATCCGCTGCTTTTCCGGGTGCTGGCCGCGGTCCAGCGCAGCGGAAAACTGACCGAAGCTGCCCGCGAAGTGGATTTTTCCTACCGCCACTGCTGGAACCTGATCCGCACCTGGTCGGCCTTCTTCGGCACGCCGCTGGTCGAGCTGTCGCAGGGCAAGGGGGCGGAACTGACGCCGCTGGGCGAGAAGCTGACTTGGGCGGCGCAGCGCATACAGGCGCGGCTGACGCCGCAGCTGGAAAACCTGTCGGTGGAGATCGACCGGGAGATCAACGCCGCGCTGATGGACACCCACCCCATCCTGCGGCTGCACGCCAGTCACGGCTATGCGATCGCGCTGCTGCCCGAACTGGTGGAGCAGGTGGCCGCGGTGCGGCTGGAGCTGCAGTACCTCGGCTCCATCGACGCGCTGGCTTCGATGTCACGCGGCAGCTGCGACCTCTGCGGCTTCCACCTGCCGAGCGGGCGGGTGACGCCGGAACTGGCGGCGCGACTGAACCGCTACCTGAAGCCGCGCGCGCACCGGGTAATCCGGCTGGTCACGCGCACCCAGGGCCTGTTCGTGGCGGCCGGCAATCCGCTGGGCATCCGGTCGCTGCAGGACCTGACCCGGCCGGATGTGCGTTTCATCAACCGCCAGGCCAGTGCAGGCACGCGGGTGCTGCTCGACCTGCTGCTGGCCGAACAGACCATGGATCCGGACCAGATCAGCGGCTACGAAACGGTGGAATTCACCCACGCGGCGGTCGCGGCCCACGTGGCCAGCGGCATGGCCGATACCGGTTTCGGGGTGGAGGCGGCCGCCACCCAGTTCAAGCTCGATTTCGTGCCGGTGGCGCAGGAGCACTACTTCCTCGCGTGCCGGCTGGAAACGCTGGAACTGCCGTCGATGCAGCGCATGCTGGAAGCGCTGAAATCGCCGCAGTTCGCGACCGCGGTCGATGCGCTGCCCGGCTATGCGCTGAATACGCCGGGTGAGGTGATGTCGGTGATGGAGGCGCTGCGCGCCTGAACCGGCGGTACAAAAGAAAAACGCCGCGATGTGCGGCGTTTTTCTTTCAGGGCTGCAGGAGCAGGGGCATCAGCCTCGACGCATCGCGTCGAAGAATTCGCCGTTGCTCTTGGTGGCCTTGATCTTGTCGAGCAGGAATTCGATCGCTTCCAGATCGTCCATGTTGTACAGCAGCTTGCGCAGCACCCAGATCTTCTGAAGGATTTCCGGCTTCAGCAGCAGCTCTTCGCGGCGGGTGCCCGAGCGGTTCACGTTGATCGCCGGATACACCCGCTTTTCCGCCATGCGCCGGTCAAGATGGATTTCCATATTGCCGGTGCCCTTGAATTCCTCGTAGATCACGTCGTCCATGCGGCTGCCGGTTTCGATCAGCGCGGTGGCGATGATGGTCAGGCTGCCGCCTTCCTCGACGTTGCGCGCAGCACCGAAGAAGCGCTTCGGCTTCTGCAGCGCGTTGGCGTCCACACCGCCGGTCAGCACCTTGCCGGAGGCCGGCTGCACCGTGTTGTAGGCGCGGGCGAGGCGGGTGATCGAGTCGAGCAGGATGATCACGTCCTTCTTGTGCTCGACCAGGCGCTTGGCCTTCTCGATCACCATTTCTGCGACCTGCACGTGGCGGGTGGCCGGTTCGTCGAAGGTCGATGCAACCACTTCGCCCTTCACCGAGCGCTGCATTTCGGTCACTTCTTCCGGACGCTCGTCGATCAGCAGCACGATGAGCATGGCTTCCGGGTGATTCACGGTGATGGCGTGCGCGATGTGCTGCATCATCACCGTCTTGCCGGTCTTCGGCGGCGCCACCAGCAGCGCACGCTGACCCTTGCCGATCGGCGCGATCATGTCGATCACGCGCGACGTGGTGTTCTCTTCGCCGCGCATGTCGCGCTCGAGCTTCAGCGGCTCGGTCGGGTGCAGCGGCGTCAGGTTTTCGAACAGGATCTTGTGCTTGGTCGCTTCCGGCGGCTCGCTGTTGATGCGATCGACCTTCACCAGCGCGAAATACCGTTCGCCGTCCTTCGGCGTGCGGATTTCGCCTTCGATGGTGTCGCCGGTATGCAGGTTGAAGCGGCGGATCTGGCTGGGCGACACATAGATGTCGTCGGTGCCGGCCAGATAGCTCGCTTCCGGCGAACGCAGGAAGCCGAAGCCGTCGGGCAGCACTTCCAGCGCACCGTCGCCGAAAATGCTTTCACCCTTCTTCGCCCGGTTGCGCAGGATGGCGAACACGAGTTCCTGCTTGCGCAGCCGGTTGGCGCCCTCGATCTCGAAGGACTGGGCCATTTCGAGCAGCTGGCTGACGTGAAGTGCTTTCAGTTCGGAAAGATGCATGGTGAAGAAGTGCTGCGTGCGGGGTGGGGGAGGTGGAGCGCTCTGGCTCCGGCGGGCGGGGCGCGGACGCGCACCCGCCGCGGGGTGTGATCAGAGGTGGCTGTCCAGGAATGCGGTCAGTTGCGATTTCGACAGGGCGCCCACCTTGGTGGCTTCGACGTTGCCGTCCTTGAACAGCATCAGGGTCGGAATGCCGCGGATGCCGAAGCGGGCCGGGGTTTCCTGGTTCTCGTCGATGTTCACCTTGGCCACGCGCAGCTTGCCGGCGTAGTCACGGGCCACTTCGTCGAGGATGGGGGCGATCATCTTGCACGGACCGCACCATTCGGCCCAGTAGTCGACCAGGACCGGCAGGTCGGCCTTGATGACTTCGGCTTCGAAACTGGCATCGGTGACATGGTGGATGTGTTCGCTCATTGTTTCCTCGCGGTGCTTGACTGGACGGTGGTTCGTGAAGGTCGGGCGTCGATGGTGGGCGCGGTGCCGGTCGTGCCGGCTGGCCACAGGTGTGAAGCCGCCTGTGGGCGCTTCATGCCTGAAGAATGTGGGCTTGCCGGAATCGCGTGATCGGGTCGCTTGGAACGGTTGGCCCGCTGAGCGGGCCGGATTCGGAATTGCGCTGAAGCCGGTTGCCGGGATGCTCACGGAGCCAACCTCGCCTGCACATGTGTCAGGGCTTCTGCACTGTTGGCAAGATGCTAATACAAAAAAACGCCGCATGTGCAGCCGTGCGCAACCGGAAAGGACAAAAAGTCATGCCTCCATGTCGCACCGGCACGACAGCGGGTGCAAGCCGGGGGGCGTCCGCGGGTGGTAAACTTCTGCGTCCAGAACGCGGCCGGGCCGCACGCCGGGGCCGGTCGCATCGCGTCAGGCAAACCGGGTGCCCGCTCCGTGACCGCGTGCAGCGTTTCGTAGCGATCACCATCCACCCCACGTCGCCTTCCCCAGTGAAAGGCAGGCCGGCCCACCGGCCCAACGGAGAAATCATGACTTACGTCGTCACCGAATCCTGTATCAAGTGCAAGTACACCGACTGCGTCGATGTGTGCCCGGTCGATTGCTTCCGCGAAGGCCCGAACTTCCTGGTGATCGATCCGGACGAGTGCATCGACTGCACGCTGTGCGTGGCGGAATGCCCGGCCGAGGCCATCTTCGCCGAGGACGACGTGCCGGCCGATCAGGCGCATTTCACCGCGCTGAACGCCGAACTGGCCAAGGAATGGCCGGCCATCATCGAGCGCAAGGACGCCCTGCCGGACGCCGACGACTGGGCCAAGGTGAAGGACAAGCTCGGCATGCTGGAGCGCTGAGCCGCTGTTGCCGGTTCATGCATCCCTGACCGGGGCCTGCGTCGACGCATGAGCGCCGCGGGCCTCGAACTTCTTTCGCTGCCGCCGGGGCCCGGTCTGTTCGGGCAGGTGGCGCGCATCCTGATCGGTCGCCACGGCGACGCGCTGGCCGATACCGACCTGCTGCTGCCCTCGATGGCACTCGCCCAGCCGCTGCGCGCAGCGCTGTGCGCAGCGGCCGGCCGCGCGCTGTTCATGCCGCGGCTGCTCACGCCCGACCTGCTGGCCCAGCGCTGGCAGGGCGATCACCCTACAGATCCGCATTCGCGCCGCCTGCTCGGTCTGGTGGCCCAGCTGCGCCGCATGGGCTGGCTGGGCGAGGCCGACCTGTGGTCGGTGGCGCGCGAACTGATCGATCTGGCCGATGCGCTGGCCGAGGTGCCGCTGCAGCAGGAGGCCGAACTGGCGGCCACCTTCGCCCGTACCCACGCGCTGCACGACAGCGAAGCGCTGTCACTGGAAGCGCGGCTGGTGCATGCGGTGTGGCTGGCCGACAGCACCGGCACGCCGGGCCGTGCGCGCGCCTGCGCACAGGCGCTCGAGCGGGCCGCGGCTGCCGCGACCCGGCCGCTGACGGTGCTGCTCGATACGCTCGACGAGCCGCCGTCCTGGCTGAATGCCTGGGCCGCGCGTGCGCCGGTGCTGTGCCTGCAGGTGGCGCGCGGCGAGGGCGACGATACGCTGTCCCGTGCGCTGGCGGCCGCCTGGCCGCCACCCGGACAGGACGCCGGTGCGTTGTGGTCGCGCGCGCCGTCGGCCGACGATGCCGCTGCGCTGCGCGCGCGGGTAAGGCTGGTG
>Ga0123397_128436_pt1 | contig 19144 bp, 17 predicted proteins | sample T10HLNH4metaT_FD_89925 | JGI IMG/M metagenome (GOLD analysis project Ga0123397, IMG submission 89925) | Methane-oxidizing artificial microbial communities from Washington, USA to study methane cycling - T10-HLNH4 metaT (Metagenome... ... | reverse complement strand
TTTTTTTTTTTAATATTTCGTATTTTTCTTACAATGCACCCAGACGGCCTACTTCGCCGCCGCGACTGCCGGGCATCAGCGCGACCAACGGCCCGTCAGGCAATCCAAGCTCGGCCCGCGCTGCGGCACGGTCGGCCTCGAGCGGAATGGCATCGGCCAGGGTGTGCCCGACAAACCGCACTGGCACGCCCTTCTCTTCATAGAACTTTGCTTCAAACGGAAACAGCGTCAGCATCAGGTCGCAACCTTCACGAATCTTCAGCACACGCTTCTGTCGCCAAGCCCAGACCGACGGACTGACGTAATGCACGGTCTTGATCCCGGCCTGACGCAGCTTGAGTTCGATATTGAGATTGAAATCCGGGGCATCGATTCCGATGAACACGTCCGGCTTTGCGGCAATCAGGTCTGCGACCAGTTTCTTGCGACGTGCCAGCAATTCGCGCAATCGGCCAAGGACCTCCACCAGGCCCATGACCGACAGGCGCTCCATCGGGAAGTATGAGGTCAAACCTTCAGCCTGCATCAGCGGACCACCGACACCGATGAATTCGATTGCCGGGTGTTGAGCCCTGAGCGCACGCATCAGCCCCGCGCCCAGAATGTCACCGGAAGCCTCACCCGCCACCAGCGCAATACGCAGATTGGCCATGATTAGCGGGTGATGCCGCGCGTCGAAGACTGGATGGAGTCACGGAACACCGCAACTTCCGGGAATTGCTCCGAAGGTTCGGCCAGTTCGGCGAGTGCTTGCTCAACCGTCAAGCCCTGGCGATAGACCACCTTGTAGGCACGACGCAGGGCGTGGATCGCATCTTCGCTGAAACCGCGACGGCGCATGCCTTCGAAGTTCATGCTACGGGCTTCGGCCGGATTGCCGAACACCGTAACGAACGCGGGAACGTCCTTGCCGATGGCGGTCCCCATGCCGGAAAAGCTGTGGGCACCAATGTGGCAATACTGGTGAACCAGGGTGAACCCGGACAGGATCGCCCAGTCTTCAACGTGCACATGACCGGCAAGTGCGGTGTTGTTGACCAGAATGCAGTGGTTTCCGATGACGCTGTCGTGACCGATGTGGGCATAGGCCATGATCAGGTTGTGATCGCCCAGGGTGGTTTCCGAACGATCCTGAATGGTTCCACGGTGAATGGTCACGCCTTCGCGAATGACATTGTGGTCACCGATCACCAGGCGAGTTTCTTCGCCCTTGTACTTCAGATCAGGCGTGTCTTCACCTACCGAGGAGAACTGATAGATGCGGTTGTGCTTACCGATTCGGGTTGGGCCCTTAAGAATCACATGCGGCCCGATAACCGTCCCCTCGCCGATCTCCACACCTGCGCCGATGATCGACCACGGCCCGACCTCGACACCGTCAGCCAGGACGGCCGTCGGATCGATGATTGCGCGAGGGTCAATCAAACTCATAGTTTACGTTCCGCGCAGATGATTTCAGCTGAGCAGACTGGCTTGCCGTCGACCGAAGCCTGGCACTCGAACTTCCAGATCTGACGCTTGCAGCTGATGAACTTGGCTTCAAGAATCAACTGATCACCCGGCAACACCGGCTGGCGGAAGCGTAGCTTGTCGGAACCGACGAAGTAATAAAGGGTGCCATCGGCCGGTTTCACGTCGAGCATCTTGAAACCAAGGATCCCGGCAGCCTGAGCCATCGCTTCGATGATCAGTACGCCCGGCATGATCGGATGCGCCGGAAAGTGACCATTGAAGAAAGGTTCGTTGATGCTGACATTCTTGTAGGCGCGAATGCGCTTGCCTTCCACATCCAGATCCACGACCCGGTCCACCAGCAGGAACGGGTAACGGTGAGGCAGGTATTCGCGAATCTCGTTGATGTCCATCATTTCGGGGGGAAGCCTATGTAAAGATTGGGAGCGCGCGACTTACGCGCACTCCTCTAGCAAATCAAGGACACAGTCTAGCGGCTGCGCACATTTGATATGGAAATGGTATCAGCCATCTGAAGAAGCATTACCGTCAGGGGTCACTTCCCCTACTTGCTTTTCCAGCTGTCGCAAACGCCGTGCGATGTCATCGAGCTGACGGATACGGGCCGCGCTTTTGCGCCACTCGGCCGCTGGCTGCATTGCCGTACCGGAAGAATAGGAACCTGACTCGGTGATCGAGTGAGTCACCATGGTCATCCCGGTAATGAAAACGTTGTCGCAAATATCGATATGTCCCACCAGCCCTACGCCACCGGCGAGCATGCAATGCTTGCCGATCTTGGTGCTGCCGGAAATTCCCACGCACGCGGCCATGGCCGTGTGATCACCAATCTGGACGTTGTGGGCGATCTGAATCTGGTTGTCGAGCTTAACGCCATTACCGATGATGGTATCGGCGAGCGCGCCGCGGTCGATGGCAGTATTCACGCCAATTTCCACGTCGTCACCGACCAGAACGCCACCGATCTGGGCAATTTTCTGCCAGATACCCTTTTCGTTGGCAAAACCAAAGCCTTCGCCACCGAGTACGGCACCCGACTGGATGACCACTCGTTTGCCGATGCGCACGTCGTGATACAGCGTGACACGCGGAGCGAGCCAGCCACCTTCGCCAATGACGCTACGAGCACCGATGAAACAGTGCGCGCCAACGGTAGTCCCCGCGGCAACTTGCGCACCGCTCTCGATGACTACAAACGCTCCGATACTCGCCGCCGGATCGACCACCGCGTCCGCCGCAATGACTGCGGTCGGATGAATACCGGCCGCCGCCTTGGGTTTGGGATCGAACAGGTGAGAAATGCGCGCGTAGGCAGCGTATGGATCAGGCACCACCAACACATTACCGACAAACCCCTCAGCATCAGAGGCTTTCAGCAACAAGGCTGCAGCCTGGCTGCCTGCCAGGTATTTACGGTATTGGGGATTTGCGAGAAAGCTCAACTGAGTTGGGCCAGCCTCCTGCAAGGTGGCTAGCCCAGTAATTGCCTTCTCCGCGTCGCCACGTAATGTGGCACCGAGGAACTCGGCCAGTTGGCCGAGTTTGATAGTCGCAGTCATGGATTACTTCAGCTGATTCATGCGCTCGATAACCTGGCGCGTGATGTCGTACTGAGGCTTGACATCAATCACTGCGCCACGCTCGAAGACCAGGTCAAAAGCACCTTTCTTGATGACTTCTTCCACAGCGCTGTCCAGTTTCGGCTTGAGCTGTTTCAGCATTTCACGGTCGGCAACGGCTTTGGCTTCGTTCAGTTCCTTGGACTGGAACTGGAAGTCACGAGCCTTTTGCTTGAATTCAAGCTCCAGACGCTCACGCTCGCCTTGCTGCATTTTGTCGCCACCGGCCATCAGACGATCCTGAATACCCTTGGCACTGCTTTCCAGTGTCTTGAGCTTGGTCAGTTGAGGACCGAATTTTTTCTCGGCATCCACGGCGTACTTCTTGGCCGCATCGGATTCCAGCAGGGCCATCTGATAGTTCAGAACGGCGATTTTCATGTCGGCAAAAGCCGGGCCTGCTACCAGTACGGAAGCCAGGAGAACCAATTGAGTCAACTTACGCACGATGCACTCCTACAAAATCCATTGTCGTTATCTTGGGTCAGACGCTTAGAACGTCTGGCCGAGGGAGAATTGGAACACTTGAGTCTCGGCATTGCTGTCCGGCTTTTTAACTGGCATCGCTAACGCGAAGCTCAACGGACCAAGGGCGGTCACCCAAGTCACACCAACACCCACAGAACTGGCCATATTGCTCAGGCTGACGTCGTTACATTGAGTGTTGGACTTCGAGCCATCGGCATTGGTGCTCTGCTTGCAGGTCGAATCGAACACGTTACCCACATCCCAGAATACCGAGGTACGCAACGAACGCTGGTCTTTCACGAACGGCAACGGGAACAGAAGTTCTACACCACCCTGAATCAGGACGTTACCACCAAACGGCAATGGATCCTGGTCTGGATCGACTGCTGTTCCCGGGTTCACGCCCCGGCTCGGGGTACTGCGAGGCCCCAAAGTGCTGTCCTTGAAGCCACGAACCGAGTTGAAACCACCAGCATAGTAGTTTTCATAGAACGGCAAGCCATCAGTGGAACCATAACCATCGCCATAACCCAGTTCGGTGTGCAGGCGCATGGTGTAGTTTTCAGACAACGGCTGGAACAATTGACCGCGGTAATCCAGTTTAAAGAACGACAAATCGCTGCCCGGGGTTGTCGCTTCCGCAGTCAGGCTTTGGGAATGACCACGGGTCGCCAGTACGCCTTTGTTCAATGTGGACTCGGACCAACCGGCCGAGGCCTTGAAGTTCAGATACTGATCACCTTGCTGGTTAACGAAGTCGAAAATTTCGTCGACGGTGTAAAGACCCGTCTTGATCTTGTCTTGTTGCGCAGTCAATCCGAAGGTCAGACGCGACGTCTCGCTGATTGGATAACCGACGCTGACGCCCGCTCCCAGGCTGTCAACGGCGTAGCTGGCTACGTTGACATCAAGGTCTTTGTAGTCGGTGGTGCGATAGAAGGCGTTGTAACCCAGGCTCACACCATCAGCGGTCCAGTACGGGTCGACATAACCGAAGTTATAGCGACTTTGATATTGGCTGCGAGTCAAGCCGATGCTGACCTTGTTACCCGTACCCAGGAAGTTGTTCTGGGTAATCGAACCACCAAGGATCAAACCGGCACTCTGGGCAAAACCGACGCTGGCGGTAATCGAACCGGACGCTTGTTCTTCAACGCTGTAGTTCACATCCACCTGGTCATCGACGCCAGGTACGGCCGGCGTCTCAACGTTGACTTCCTTGAAGAAGCCCAGTCGCTCCAGACGTGTCTTGGATTGGTCGATCAGGTAAGTCGACGCCCAACCGCCTTCCATCTGGCGCATTTCACGGCGCAGCACTTCGTCCTCGGACTTGGTGTTGCCACGGAAGTTGATGCGGTTGACGTAAGCACGCTTGCCCGGATCCACAGCGAAGGTGATGTCTACGGTGTGGTCTTCATCATGAGGCTGCGGTACGCCGTTGACGTTGGCGAAGGTGTAACCCTCGTTACCCAGACGACGGGTGATCAGCTCGGACGTCGTGGTCATCAGCTTGCGCGAGAACACCTGGCCTTTCTGCACCAGGAGCAGGGACTTGACCTGATCCTCTGGAACCTTCAGGTCACCGCTCAACTTGACGTCGCGAACGGTGTACTTGTCGCCTTCGTTGATGTTGACGGTGATATAGACGTGCTTTTTGTCCGGAGTGATGGACACCTGGGTCGAAGCGATATCCATGTTGATATAGCCACGGTCCAGGTAGTAGGAACGCAGACGCTCCAGGTCACCGGACAGTTTTTCACGAGCATACTTGTCGTCGTTCTTGAAGAACGACAACCAGTTGGTTGTCTTGAGTTCGAACAGGTCGATCAGGTCTTCATCCGGGAAGACCGTGTTGCCCACCACGTTGATGTGCTGGATAGCCGCCACGGTGCCTTCGTTGATGTTGACCTTCAAACCGACGCGGTTGCGCGGTTGAGGTACCACTTCGGTGTCGACGGTGGCGGAGTAGCGACCCTGAGCGACGTACTGGCGCTGCAGCTCGTTACGTACACCTTCAAGGGTCGCACGCTGGAAGATCTCGCCTTCGGCCAGACCGGACTGCTTGAGGCCCTTCATCAGGTCCTCAGTGGAAATCGCCTTGTTACCTTCGATCTCGATACTGGCGACCGAAGGACGCTCGACTACAGTAATAACCAGGACGTTGCCATCGCGGCCCAGCTGGATATCTTGAAAGAAACCGGTTTTGAACAACGCACGAGTGGATTCCACCAGGCGATGATCATCCGCCTGTTCACCGACGTTCAACGGCAAAGCACCAAAGACGCTACCCGCGGAGACCCGCTGGAGGCCATTGACGCGAATATCAGAGATAGTGAAGGACTCGGCGTGAACTTCGGCGATCATCAATACGGTGAGAACCGCAGTTAGCAGCAGACGTTTCATGAAGTCCTTTCTTATTCCAACTGGCAATAAACAAACTGCCGCAAAATGCGGCAGATTCGCAATTCAGCGACGTTACAGACGACCCAGATCATTGACCAGAGCAAGCAACATCACTCCGACCACCAAACTGATACCGATCTGTATCCCCCAACCTTGCACCCGATCCGACAAGGGACGACCACGCGCCCACTCAATCAGATAAAACAACAAATGCCCCCCATCCAGCACAGGAATGGGCAGCAAATTCAGAACTCCCAGGCTAATACTCAGATAAGCAAGGAAATTCAGGAAATCAGCAACACCCGACTGGGCCGAAGCGCCCGCCACTTTAGCAATGGTTATCGGTCCACTCAAGTTTTTTACCGAGAGCTCGCCGAACAACATTTTCTTCAGCGAATCCAGGGTCAGCAGGCTCATGGTCCAAGTACGCCGCGCCCCCTCCCCAATCGCGGCCACCGGACCGTAACTGACCTCCCGAATCATCTCCGGCGGCCAGTCGACAGGCTTGACCCCAGCCCCCAGGTAACCGCTCGGTGCCTTCCTGTCGCCACGCGCAGCCAGTGTCACAGGGACGTCGATTTGAGCACCCTCGCGCTCGACCCGCAGCATGATTTTGGTATCAGGATGCATACGAACGGTGTCGACCACTTGCTGCCAGTCATCCAGCGCCTTGCTGTCCAGCGCCAGCAGTCGGTCACCGGTTTTCAGGCCAGCAGCCTGCGCCGGGCCCTTTGGATCAAGTTCAGCCAGGACCGGCGGCAACGCCGGACGCCAGGGACGGATACCCAGCGATCGAATCGGATCCGGCTCATCAGCCCCCTTGAGCCATTTATCAAGGGCCAGCTCACGCGGAGAATCGACCGTGGAGCCTTGTTCACGAACCAACACTTGCAGGGAACCGCTTTCCCCGAGTCGACGGACCAACTGCAAATTCACCGCCGCCCAACCGGAAGTCGGCTCACCGTCGATGGAAACAATTTCCTGACCCGGGTTCAAACCGGCCTTGGCGGCGATACTGCCAGACTCTACAGCCCCGATGACCGGGCGCACCTGCTCGCTGCCGAGCATGGCCAGCACCCAGAAAAACACCAGGGCCAACAGGAAGTTGGCAATCGGCCCAGCCGCTACGATGGCAATACGCTGACGGACGGATTTTCGATTGAAGGATTGGTCGAGTTGATCGACAGGGACTTCGCCTTCACGCTCGTCAAGCATCTTGACGTAGCCACCCAGCGGGATGGCAGCCAAAACGAACTCAGTACCTTTTTTGTCGTGCCAGCGCAGCAGTGGCATTCCGAAGCCAACGGAGAAGCGCAGCACTTTGACCCCACAGCGACGCGCGACCCAGAAATGGCCGAACTCGTGGAAGGTAACCAGCACGCCCAAAGCTACCAGGGTGCCGACAATCATATAGAGCGCGCTCATCTATTTTCTCCGCATTCCTATCCGCTGCTGCATGGGCCAACGCATTGCACACTTATCGTCCGTGACGACTCAACCATCGTTCGGCCAGCACACGCGCCTTCGCGTCTGCCGTGAACACTGCCGCGAGATCATCCACTGCTACCACAGGCTCGAGATTCAAGGTTTCCTCGATGATACTCGCGATTTCCGGGTAGCGAACCCGTCCGTCGAGAAAGGCCGCAACCGCGACCTCATTGGCCGCATTCAACATGGCCGGTGCACTGTTGCCTGCCTCGGCCGCCAGGCGGGCCAGGCGCAGGCAAGGAAAACGCTCCTCATCGGGCGCCTGGAAGTCCAGACGCGCGATGGCAAACAGATCGAGCGGCGCCACGCCCGAATCGATCCGTTCCGGCCAGGCAAGCGCATGGGCGATTGGCGTGCGCATGTCAGGGTTACCCAATTGAGCCAACACCGAGCCATCGATATAGTCGACTAGCGAATGAATGACGCTCTGCGGGTGAATCACCACTTCGACCTGGGAAGGCTTGGCATCGAACAGCCAGCAGGCCTCGATCAGTTCGAGCCCTTTATTCATCATGCTGGCCGAGTCGACCGAAATCTTGCGCCCCATGGACCAATTCGGATGAGCACAGGCCTGCTCGGGGGTAACATGTGCCAGCTCAGCCATGGGTGTCTGCCGGAACGGGCCACCCGATGCCGTCAGCAGAATCCGACGCACACCGACCGCCCCCAGACCTCGGGCAAAATCCTGCGGCATGCACTGGAAAATCGCGTTGTGCTCACTATCGATCGGCAGTAACACCGAGCCACTTTTGCGCACAGCCTGCATGAACAACGCACCGGACATTACCAGTGCTTCCTTGTTGGCCAAGAGGATTTTTTTGCCAGCCTCGACTGCAGCCAAGGTCGGACGCAAACCCGCCGCACCGACAATGGCCGCCATGACCGCATCGACTTCCGGGTCGGCGGCGACCTGACACAGACCTTCCTCCCCCACCAAAACCCGGGTCGAAAGACCTGCCGCACGCAGATCATCCTGCAACACTCGAGCAGCCGCCGCTTCAGGCACTACAGCGAATCGCGGAGTATGACGCACGCACAGTGCCAGCAGCTCACTCAATCGTGTGAAGCCGCTCAAGGCGTAAGCTTGGTAGCGCGCAGGATGGCGAGCGATGACATCAAGGGTGCTCAGACCGATCGAACCCGTCGCCCCCAACACGGTAATCTGCTGTGGGCGGCTCACGGTGCAGCCATCCACAACAGTACGGCAAATACAGGGATCGCGGCGGTCAGACTGTCGATCCGATCCAGTACGCCGCCGTGTCCCGGCAGTAGATTACTGCTGTCCTTGATCCCTGACTGGCGCTTGAACATGCTTTCGGTAAGGTCGCCCACGACTGAAATAAACACGATCAACGCCGCGCCGATCAGCCCCTTGAACAGCTCGGCAACCGTCCAGTCACGGAAAAACCCGACCAGAACAGTGATGATCAGGCTCAGCGCCAAACCACCGTAAACGCCTTCCCAACTTTTGCCCGGGCTGACTAGCGGAGCCAGCTTGCGCTTGCCGAACGCCCGACCGGAAAAATACGCGCCGATATCAGCCCCCCAGACCAGCACCATCACCGCCATGATCAACCAGTTCCCCAGGGGCTCCTGCTTGATAAGGACCAGGCCTTGCCAGGCCGGCAGCAGAATCAGCAGTCCGATCACCAGCTTGCAGGCCGCACTGGCCCAGTGATCGCTGGAGCGTGGATACGTCAGCACCAGATAGGTCGCAATGCCCCACCAGAGCACCGAAGCCCCCAGTATCCAGGGCGCGAGCCCCGGCAACAGGTGCATGACAAACAGCATCAGCGCGACGGCTGCGGCATAAGCAACGCGCATCGACTGCTCATTGAAACCCGCCAGGCGAGCCCACTCCCAGCCCCCCAGGGTCACTACCAATCCGATGAACAGCGCGAAGGCAGACCCCTCGAGAAGGAAGAAACCGCACAGGGCAATCGGCAGCAGGATCAGCGCGGTGATGATTCGTTGTTTGAGCATTAAACCCGGGCTCCAGCCTCGACCTGCTCGCTCGTTTTACCGAAGCGACGCTGGCGAGATGCGAAATCGGCCAGCGCGTTACGCATGGCGTCGTGTTTGAAGTCCGGCCAGAACAGGTCGGAGAAGTACAATTCGGCATAGGCCAGCTGCCACAGCAAAAAATTGCTGATGCGGTGTTCGCCACCGGTACGGATGCACAAGTCCGGTAACGGCAGATCACCGGTAGCCAGACAGGTTTGCAGTAATTCCGGGGTGATGTCTTCGGGTCGCAGGTGCCCCGCCTGAACTTCCCGAGCCAGGCGCTGCGCCGCCTGCGCGATATCCCACTGACCGCCGTAATTGGCGGCGATCTGCAGAACGAAGCGATTGGCGCCTGCGGTCATATTCTCGGCTTCACGCATCGCAGCCTGAAGCTCCGGGTGGAAACGCGAACGGTCGCCAATGATGCGCAAGCTGATGTTGTTGTCGTTGAGGCGCTTGGCCTCACGACGCAATGCCTTGAAGAACAGATCCATCAAGGCACTGACCTCATCGGCCGGGCGCTGCCAGTTCTCACTGGAAAACGCGAACAAGGTCAGTACTTCGACCCCCGCCTCGGCGCACACCTCGATGACCGCACGAACCGCATCCACACCCGCTTTATGCCCGGCGATACCCGGCATAAAGCGTTTTTTCGCCCAGCGATTATTACCATCCATGATGATCGCGACATGGCGCGGCACCGCAGGCGGTGCAATCTGCTTGGTCTTTTCCATGAAAACGTGACCCTTATACGGCCATCAGGTCTTTTTCTTTCTGCGCCAAATCCGCATCGATTTTAGCCACGAACTTTTTGGTCAGATCGTCGATTTCGCCAGTGGCGCGACGCTCTTCGTCTTCACTGATTTCCTTTTCCTTGACCAGATCCTTGAGCTGGCTGTTCGCGTCACGACGGATGTTGCGCACCGCAACACGGGCGTCTTCAGCAACATCGCGAGCCTGTTTGGTGAAGCCCTTACGGGTTTCCTCAGTCAGGGCAGGCATGGAAATCAGCAGCAACTCACCGAGGTTGGTCGGATTGAGGTTCAGACCAGCGCTACCGATCGCCTTGTCCACAGCACCCAGCATATTGCGCTCGAAGGCAACGACTTGCAGGGTGCGAGCGTCTTTGACAGTGATGTTCGCAACTTGCTTGATCGGCGTGTCGGAGCCGTAATACGGCACCATGACACCTTCCAGAATGCTTGGATGCGCCTGGCCGGTACGAATACGACCGAAGTTGTGCGCCAGCGATTCCACGGATTTCTGCATGCGCTCTTGAGCGTCTTTCTTGATTTCGTTGATCATTGTTGGCCTTCCTCGATCAGGGTCCCTTCAGCGCCACCGTGCACGATGTTCAGCAGGGCGCCGGGCTTGTTCATGTTAAATACGCGCAACGGCATCTTGTGGTCGCGGCACAGGCAAATGGCCGTCAGATCCATCACGCCCAGCTTGCGATCCAGTACTTCATCGTAGGTCAGATGATCGAACTTCTCGGCATGCGGGTCTTTGAATGGGTCAGCGGTGTAGACGCCATCGACCTTGGTCGCCTTAAGCACGACATCGGCATCGATTTCAATTGCACGCAGGCAGGCTGCCGAATCCGTGGTAAAGAACGGGTTGCCGGTACCGGCTGCGAAAATCACGACATCCTTGGAGTTCAGGTGACGCATGGCCTTGCGGCGATCATAGTGATCGGTCACGCCAACCATGGAAATGGCCGACATCACAATGGCCGAGATATTGGCACGTTCGAGCGCATCGCGCATCGCCAAGGCGTTCATCACAGTGGCCAGCATGCCCATGTGGTCGCCAGTGACCCGATCCATCCCAGCCTTGCTCAGCGCTTCGCCACGGAACAGATTACCGCCGCCGATCACCAGACCGACCTGAACACCGATGCCGACCAGTTGGCCAACTTCCAGCGCCATGCGATCCAGAACTTTCGGATCGATCCCGAACTCTTCCGAGCCCATCAGGGCCTCGCCGCTAAGCTTGAGTAGAATGCGTTTATAGCGAGCCTGATAACCACTGCCCTGCTGAGCCATTGCGAATCTCTCCTGCGGCGTATTTTAAAAATTCTTTGCGAGCTGTTTTCAGCTGGCGTTCACTCTAGCTTGGCGCTGCTTCAGCGCCATCGGAACATGGCTTTGTAAGTCAGTTCCAAAAGGAAACCAATTAAAAATTGGTGCCCCATCTGAAAAGAGGCTGCGCGCGTGAGCGGGCAGCCTCTTCAGGGCGACAGTTAAAAAACCGTCTTATTGCTTGGAAGCAGCCGCAACCTGAGCAGCAACTTCTTCAGCGAAGTTGTCAACTGGCTTCTCGATGCCTTCGCCGACCTTGAAGTAGGTGAAGGAAACGATTTCTGCGCCAGCTTTCTTGGCCAGGGCACCAACGGTGATTTCCGGGTTCATGACGAAAGCTTGCTCGACCAGGCTGGCTTCGGCCAGGAACTTGGTGATACGGCCAGCGATCATCTTCTCGACGATTTCTGCTGGTTTGCCTTTCATCTTGTCTTCGTTCAGGGTCATGAAAACACCCTTCTCGCGCTCGATGGCCTCTGGCGAAACCTGCGATGGCAGCAGGAACTCAGGGTTGCTTGCCGCCACGTGCATGGCGATCTCTTTGGCCAGCTGTACATCGCCGCCCTTGAGAACAACAGCAACACCGATCTTGTTACCGTGCAGGTAGGTGCCGACAACGTCACCCTCTACGCGTACCAGACGACGGATGTTGACGTTTTCGCCAACTTTGGCAACCAGGGCTTCACGAGCCAATTCCTGAGCGGCGATCAGCGGAGCTGCGTCGGTCAGTTTTTCGTCGAAAGCTTTTTCTACGCTGGCAGCAACGAAGTTCTTGAAGTCGTCTTGCAGGGCCAGGAAGTCGGTCTGCGAGTTAACTTCCAGCAGAACGGCGGACTTGTCGTCAGCCTTGATGGCGATTGCGCCTTCAGCGGCAACGTTGCCAGCTTTTTTGGCAGCCTTGATGGCGCCCGAAGCACGCATGTCATCAATGGCTTTTTCGATGTCGCCGCCAGCCTTGGTCAAGGCCTTTTTGCAGTCCATCATGCCTTCGCCAGTACGCTCGCGCAGTTCTTTGACCAACGCTGCAGTAATCTCTGCCATTTCAAAATTCCTCTTGGATAGGTTATCAACCATTCCACCCGATCGAACGGGCGTTCAATTCTTCCCGAACCACCCTTGTTAGCTGCCGCACGTTACAGATGAAGCAGAGGGCGCCAACAAATGGTTTCCGAGGTGGCAAAAAGGGGGCCAAGCCCCCTTTTTGCTTACTGAGTCAACGCCAGGGGCGTTAATTACTCAGCTGCAGCTACCGGAGCTTCTTCAACGAAAACTTCGGTGCCGCCAGAAACGTTGTTGCGACCACGGATAACAGCGTCAGCCATCGAACCCATGTACAGCTGGATAGCGCGGATTGCGTCATCGTTGCCTGGGATGATGTAGTCAACGCCTTCCGGGCTGCTGTTGGTATCGACTACGCCGATAACCGGGATGCCCAGCTTGTTGGCTTCGGTGATCGCGATGCGCTCGTGATCAACGTCGATAACGAACAGAGCGTCTGGCAGACCGCCCATGTCCTTGATACCACCCAGGGAACGATCCAGCTTTTCCAGGTCACGGGAGCGCATCAGCGCTTCTTTCTTGGTCAGCTTGGCGAAAGTACCGTCTTCGGCTTGTACTTCAAGGTCACGCAGACGCTTGATGGAAGCACGGATGGTTTTGAAGTTGGTCAGCATGCCGCCCAACCAGCGGTGATCGACGTACGGCGAACCGCAACGTGCTGCTTCTTCAGCAACGATCTTGCCAGCGGAACGCTTGGTGCCGACGAACAGAATCTTGTTTTTGCCCTGGGCCAGGCGCTCTACGAAAGTCAGAGCTTCGTTGAACATTGGCAGGGTTTTTTCAAGGTTGATGATGTGGATCTTGTTACGCGCGCCGAAAATGTATTTACCCATTTTCGGGTTCCAGTAACGGGTCTGGTGACCGAAGTGCACACCGGCCTTCAGCATATCGCGCATGTTGACTTGGGACATGATAGTTCCTTAATAAGTCGGGTTTGGCCTCCACGTATCCCAATGACCAACCAGCAGCATCAGCTGAAGGCACCCAGGTCATCGTGTCGACACGTGTGTGGATTTAGGCTTTTCGGGGCATCCCCGGAAAGCGGCGCATTTTATATCACAAGGGAGGAAAAAACGAAACCCGGATTCTGAAATCCTGGCGACCACACAGTTCCCGCCCTTGGAATCGGCCCACAATGCACCATTGTATGGAGAGAAGCGATTCACAGAGCGGCGGATTTGCCCCGATCGTCTGTTAGAATTGCGTTTTTCAGGGCGGCGAAGTTCGATTGCGCAACGCCCTTTTCGTTGAGAAAGCGCCATCGAGCGCAGAGAGAGCCTGTATGACCGTCACCCTCAAAACCCCCGAGGACATCGCAAAAATGCGCGTCGCCGGCAAACTGGCCGCCGATGTGCTGGAAATGATTGCCGAATACGTCAAGCCGGGTGTGACCACCGATCAACTGAACCAGATCTGCCACGACTATATTGTCAACGAGCAGAAAGCCATCCCTGCCCCGCTCAACTACAAGGGCTACCCGAAGTCGATTTGCACATCGATCAACCACGTGGTCTGCCACGGCATCCCGAACGACAAGCCGCTGAAGGATGGCGACACCCTGAACATCGATGTCACCGTTATCAAGGACGGCTACCACGGCGACACCAGCCGCATGTTCCACGTCGGCACCGTGCCGGTCTGGGCCGAGCGTCTGTCACAAGTGACCCAGGAATGCATGTACAAGGCGATTGAAATCGTCAAGCCCGGTTGCCGCCTCGGCGACATCGGTGAAATCATCCAGAAACACGCTGAAAAGAACGGTTTCTCGGTGGTTCGCGAATTCTGTGGTCACGGCATCGGTAAAGTTTTCCACGAAGAGCCACAGATCCTGCACTACGGCCGCGCGGGCACCGGCATGGAACTGCAAGCCGGCATGACCTTCACCATCGAGCCGATGATCAACCAGGGCAAGGCTGACACCAAGGTCCTGGGTGACGGCTGGACCGCGATCACCAAGGATCGCAAGCTGTCGGCACAGTGGGAACACACGCTGCTGGTGACCGAGACCGGTTACGAGATCTTTACCTTGCGCAGCGATGACACCATCCCGCGCGTTTCGGCCTGATCCGCCCCGCTCCATTCCCAGCCTTACAGAAAGGAAAGCCAATCGATGCCGCAGGTGGATCCAGAACTCTTCGATCGCGGCCAGTTCCAGGCTGAACTGGCCCTGAAGGCAAGCCCGATCGCGGCTTTCAAGAAGGCGATCCGCCAGGCCCGCGAGGTGCTCGACGGGCGCTTTCGCAGCGGCCGGGACATTCGCCGGTTGATCGAGGATCGTGCCTGGTTCGTCGATAACATCCTGCAAAAGGCCTGGGAACAGTTCGACTGGAGTGAAGACGCCGACATCGCACTGGTTGCAGTCGGCGGCTATGGTCGGGGCGAATTGCACCCCTACTCCGACATCGATCTGCTGATCCTGCTGGACAGCGCCGATCATGAAATTTTCCGTGACTCCATCGAGCGTTTTCTGACGCTGCTGTGGGACATCGGCCTGGAAGTCGGTCAGAGCGTTCGCTCGGTCGACGAATGTGCCCAGGAGGCCCGCGCCGACCTGACGATCATCACCAACCTGATGGAAAGCCGCACCATCGCCGGCCCCGAGCGCTTGCGCCAACGCATGCTCGACGTCACCAGCACCGCACACATGTGGCCGAGCAAGGATTTCTTCCTGGCCAAGCGGGCCGAACAGAAGGCCCGTCACCACAAGTACAACGACACCGAATACAACCTGGAACCCAACGTCAAAGGCTCGCCGGGCGGACTGCGGGATATTCAGACGATTCTGTGGGTGGCTCGTCGCGAGTACGGCACCCTGAACCTGCGCGCACTGGCCGGCGAAGGCTTCCTGGTCGAGAGCGAAAACGCCCTGCTGGCGTCTTCCCAGGAATTCCTGTGGAAGGTGCGTTACGCCCTGCACATGCTCGCCGGCCGCTCGGAAGACCGCCTGCTGTTCGATCACCAGCGCACCATTGCCAAGCTGCTGGGGTTCGAAGGCGACGATGCCAAGCAAGCCATCGAAAACTTCATGCAGCAGTATTACCGGGTGGTGATGAGCATTGCCCAGCTCAGCGACCTGATCATCCAGCACTTCGAGGAGGTCATCCTCGCACCGGATGATCAAGCGCCGCCGCAGCCGATCAACTCGCGATTCCAGCTCCACGATGGCTACATCGAGGCGCGCAACGACAACGTGTTCCGTCGCACCCCGTTTGCCATGCTGGAGATCTTCGTGCTGATGGCCCAGCAGCCGGAAATCAAGGGCGTGCGCGCCGACACCATTCGTCTGCTGCGCGAAAACCGTCACCTGATCGACGACGATTTCCGCAACGACATTCGCAACACCAGCCTGTTCATCGAGTTGTTCAAGTGCAAGATCGGCATCCATCGCAACCTGCGACGGATGAACCGTTACGGCATCCTCGGGCGTTATCTGCCGGAATTCGGCTTCATCGTCGGGCAGATGCAACACGACCTGTTTCATATTTATACGGTCGACGCCCACACGTTGAACCTGATCAAACACCTGCGTAAGTTGCAATACACGCAAGTGTCGGAAAAATTCCCGCTGGCCAGCAAGCTCATGGGCAAACTGCCCAAACCCGAGCTGATCTACCTGGCCGGGCTGTACCACGACATCGGCAAGGGCCGGCATGGCGATCACTCGGATATCGGCGCCGTGGATGCCGAAGCTTTTTGCCAGCGCCACCAACTCCCCCTGTGGGACAGTCGCCTGATCGTCTGGCTGGTGCAGAATCATCTGGTGATGTCGACCACCGCCCAGCGCAAGGACTTGTCCGACCCGCAGGTGATCCACGATTTCGCACAGATCGTCGGTGACGAAACCCGCCTCGACTACCTGTACGTGCTGACCGTCGCCGACATCAACGCCACCAACCCGACGCTGTGGAACTCCTGGCGCGCCAGCCTCCTGCGCCAGCTTTACACGGAAACCAAGCGCGCCCTTCGTCGCGGCCTGGAAAACCCGGTCGATCGCGAGGAGCAGATCCGCCAGACCCAGAGCGCCGCCCTGGATATTCTGGTGCGCGGCGGCACCGATCCGGACGACGTCGAGCAATTGTGGGCGCAATTAGGCGATGACTATTTCCTGCGCCACACCGCTGGCGACGTGGCCTGGCACAGCGATGCGATCCTCCAGCAGCCAGCCGATGGCGGGCCACTGGTGCTGATCAAGGAGACCACTCAGCGCGAGTTCGAGGGTGGCACGCAAATCTTCATCTACGCACCCGACCAGCACGACTTCTTCGCCGTGACCGTGGCCGCGATGGACCAGCTCAACCTGAACATCCATGACGCCCGGGTCATCACCTCCAGCAGCCAGTTCACCCTCGACACCTACATTGTGCTCGACGCGGATGGCGACTCGATCGGCGATAATCCGACACGGGTCAAGGAGATCCGCGAAGGCCTGACCGAAGCCCTGCGAAACCCGGCCGACTACCCGACCATCATCCAGCGCCGGGTACCGCGCCAGCTCAAGCATTTTGCCTTCGCGCCGCAGGTCACGATCCATAACGATGCACAGCGCCCGGTCACCGTACTTGAACTGACCGCGCCCGACCGCCCCGGCCTGCTGGCGCGAATCGGTACGATCTTCCTGGAGTTCGACCTGTCGCTGCAAAACGCCAAGATTGCGACCCTGGGCGAACGGGTGGAAGACGTCTTCTTCATCACCGACGCCCACAACCAGCCCTTGTCCGATCCGCAGCTGTGCAGCCGTTTACAGGATGCAATCGTCGAGCAGTTGAGCGTCAATCAGGAACCCGATATCAAACTGTCGCGTATCAGCATTTGAATAACAAATTTCCCGAATGGAGCCCGCCCCTGTAGGAGCTGGCTTGCCAGCGATGGACAAAAGGCGTCGCGTTTATCCTGTAGAAACGCGTCATCGTTAACGCCCATCGCTGGCAAGCCAGCGCCTGCAAAGGGTCGGCCAGCCGCCACACCGAACGAGATCTACCGATGAACAACGCTCTGACCCAGCTCCAGCCCTACCCTTTCGAAAAGCTCCGCGCCCTGCTCGGCAGCGTCACGCCAAACCCGGAAAAGCGCGCTATCGCGCTGTCCATCGGCGAGCCGAAACACCGCTCGCCAAGCTTTGTCGCCGAAGCGCTGGCAAGCAATCTGGATCAGATGGCCGTGTACCCGACCACTCTCGGCATCCCGGCCCTGCGCGAAGCCATTGCGGCATGGTGCGAACGTCGCTTCAACGTCCCGAACGGTTGGCTCGACCCGGCGCGCAACGTGCTGCCGGTCAATGGCACCCGTGAAGCGCTGTTCGCCTTCACCCAGACCGTGGTCAACCGTGGCGACGATGCGCTGGTGGTCAGCCCGAACCCGTTTTATCAGATCTACGAAGGCGCAGCGTTCCTCGCCGGTGCCAAGCCGCATTACCTGCCATGCCTGGATGAAAACGGTTTCAACCCGGACTTCGATGCCGTTTCACCGGACATCTGGAAACGCTGCCAGATCCTGTTCCTGTGCTCGCCAGGCAACCCGACCGGCGCGCTGATCCCGGTCGACACCCTGAAAAAACTGATCGCCCTGGCCGATGAATACGACTTCGTGATCGCTGCCGACGAGTGCTACAGCGAACTGTACTTCGACGAACAAACCCCGCCGGCCGGCCTGCTCAGTGCCTGCGTGGAACTGGGCCGCAAGGACTTCAAGCGTTGCGTGGTATTCCACAGCCTGTCCAAGCGCTCGAACCTGCCAGGCCTGCGTTCGGGTTTTGTCGCCGGTGATGCGGACATCCTCAAAGGCTTCCTGCTGTATCGCACCTACCACGGCTGCGCGATGCCAGTGCAAACCCAACTGGCCAGCGTCGCTGCGTGGAACGACGAAGTGCACGTGCGCGCCAACCGTGCCCTGTACCGCGAGAAGTATGACGCAGTGCTGGAAATCCTCAGCCCGGTCATGGACGTGCAGCGCCCGGATGGCGGTTTTTACCTGTGGCCGAATGTAGCCGGTGACGACGCTGCCTTCTGCCGCGACCTGTTCGAACAGGAGCACGTGACCGTGGTGCCGGGTTCTTACCTGTCGCGGGATGTCGATGGCGTCAACCCGGGCGCAGGCCGTGTGCGCATGGCACTGGTCGCACCACTGGCCGAATGCGTCGAAGCCGCGGAACGTATCCGTGACTTCGTCCAGCGTCGTAAATAGCACGCGTCCTCTGTAGGGGCGAACTTGCTCCTACAAGGGTTACTTGACCTGTCCGAGTTTCGCTTCACTCAGGTCCAGCTCACTCAACACCTCACGCAAGACGTCATCACCAATCTGGTGATGACGGCTGAGGCTATACAACTCCAGGCGTTGCGCCCGCAGCGCCTTCAAGCGCAGACGCCGCTCCAGCAAATCCATCTGAAACGCCAGCGCCTGGGCTTCAGCCGAATCGTTGTATACCTCCAGTTGATGCCGATATTCGGACATGATCCGCGCCTTGAGCTCTGCCGATAAGGCGGATTCAGCGGCGTCATGAGGGTTGACCTCTTCGACTTCGAGCGCATGAATAGCCGCCTCGGCGGTTTTGCG
>Ga0123397_150566_pt1 | contig 19183 bp, 18 predicted proteins | sample T10HLNH4metaT_FD_89925 | JGI IMG/M metagenome (GOLD analysis project Ga0123397, IMG submission 89925) | Methane-oxidizing artificial microbial communities from Washington, USA to study methane cycling - T10-HLNH4 metaT (Metagenome... ... | reverse complement strand
ATGGCTTCCAAATAGATAACGCCTCAATTACATCTTTGTCATGTTCAAGAAAGGCGCAAATCTGCGGGCACACTGGCGGCCACTCGCAGCGCCAAGGAGGTCTCGTGAAGATACTGATCGTTGAGGACGAAATCAAAACCGGGGAGTACCTGCGCCAAGGCTTGCGGGAAGCGGGATTCAACGCTGATCTAGTCCACAACGGTGTCGATGGTCTGCGTATGGTTCAAGAGGAAGACTACGATCTGGTAATCCTGGATGTGATGCTTCCTCGGATGGACGGCTGGCAGGTCCTCACCAATATGCGTCGCCGTGGCCTTGAGATGCCCGTGCTATTTCTCACGGCCAAGGATCAGGTGCAAGACCGGATCAAGGGGCTGGAATTAGGCGCAGACGACTATCTGGTCAAGCCGTTTTCTTTTGCCGAATTGCTGGCAAGGGCCCGGACCATACTGCGGCGCGGCCGTAGTGGCGCCGAGGTGACCATTCTGCAGGTGGCCGATCTTGAACTGGATCTTCTGCGGCGGAGAGTCAGCAGGTCCGGCAAACGCATCGACCTCACGCCCAAGGAATTCGGTCTGCTGGAACTGCTGATGCGTCGCCAAGGAGAGGTTTTGCCTCGCTCTCTGATCGCGTCGCAGGTGTGGGATATGAATTTCGACAGCGACTCCAACGTGGTCGAGGTGGCAATGCGTAGGCTTCGGGCCAAAATTGACGATGCCTATGACGCCAAACTGATCCAGACGGTGCGAGGCATGGGGTATGTGCTTGAAGCGCCACAGGAGATTCCGTGAAAGCCCGGCACTCGCTGACGACACGGCTGACGGCCTTTTTTACGCTGGCTTCTGGGCTTGTGCTCGTTGGCTTGGGGACCATCGTCGCCATTTCTATCGATCGCCATTTTGTGGAACTGGATCGCGATGCCCTGCGCGACAAGATCCACCTCACACGTGAGGTGATAGGAAAATCCACGTCACCTGAAGACCTCAAAATGCGTCTGGACGACGTCTTGCACAGCCATGAGGGCCTTTTTGTCAGCGTTTTCCGTGACAGGGCCACGCTTTACGCGACCACGGATTTCCAGTTTCCAGATGATCTCCATGCCCTGGCCCAGAGGGCCCGCCTGGGGGTTGCCTCCTGGAAAACGGAGGGGCGGGAATACCGAGGGATGTCGGCACTCGTGACGTTGCCGGGTTCCGCCGAGCCGCCGCTGCAGGTCTGGGTAGCTGTAGACATTGCCCACCACAAGCACTTCATGTACGAATTGATTTGGGTGCTTGTGGGCTATGTGGCGTTGGCCACTCTAGTGGCCGGGGTCCTGGGCTGGTGGGCCGCAAAGAATGGCTTGGCCCCCCTTCGGGCCATGAGATCTCGCGCCATGGCCATCACGGCACAGCGACTGGACGAGCGGATGCCAACCCAGGAGTTTCCAGTGGAAATGGCAGACTTGGCGACCACTCTCAACGAGATGCTCCGGCGGCTCAAGGAGGAGTTCGACCGGCTGTCCGAGTTTTCTTCGGACCTGGCTCACGAGCTGCGAACGCCCATCAACAATCTGATGACGCAGACCCAGGTCACGCTTAGCCAAGCTCGCTCCTCCGAGGAGTACCAGGACATACTGGCCTCCAACGCCGAGGAGTACCAGCGTTTGGCCCGCATGGTGGCTGACATGTTGTTCCTGGCCAAGGCTGACCACGGGCTTATTCTTCCCAGCACGGAGAGAATCGCGGTTCATGATGAAGCACAGGCCTTGTTTGATTTCTACGAGGCCCTTGCCGAAGAAAAGCGGGTCCGGCTGCAACTGATCGGAACGGCGGAGATCACTGGCGACCGGTTGATGCTTCGCCGGGCGCTGAGCAATCTCCTGTCCAACGCCGTTCGCTACACCCCCCCTGGGGAACAGGTGGTCGTTGACATTCAAGGGGACGTTCACGGAACCACCGTGGATGTAGTCAACACTGGACCTTCTATCGATGCGCAGATGATCCCCCGCCTGTTTGACCGTTTCTTTCGGGCAGACAAGTCGCGCAAGCAACTGGATTCCGATGGTGCAGGCTTGGGCTTGTCCATCACCCAGGCGATTGTTCATGCACACCGGGGCCGCATCTCAGTGAGTTCGGCCGATGGCAGGACCTGTTTTTCGATGTATTTCCCCAGTGCGCAGACCATTGGCAAGCACTTCACGACAAATGCATGACCCCTTGGCAACCCTTATTGACTGCTGGAAGGCGGATCCGAGCAGCACCTACAACAGCTGGTTCCTGTGGGATCAGAGGATCAAGAACTTCCGCTCCATACGCAGAGGCATTGCACAGGTGGTGGAGGACGTCCGGGGAGGAACGTTTGGCAACGCCTACCGAGGCTCCTCGCTGGAGACGATCGTGGGTTCCGTGGCAGAGCAGCGCCAAATTTTCAAAGGTGCGGACCACGCGTTCCTCTGGAAACCCAAGCTGAGGATTCCGGACATCTACGAGAACACGAGTAACCAGCTCGCCTTCGCAGATCTCCTTCACACCTGCGATCACTGCGATTGCGCAGAAGACGTCGTTGCCGCCATACAGCGCATCGATGCAATCGGCATCAAAGGCTTGGGCCCAGCAGTCGCCAACTTGCTGTATTTCATCCACCCAACGCTGCTCTCTCCCTTTAACACTGCCATTGTCAATGGTTTCAACGCAGTGACTGGCGGGCGCGTGAAGCTCGGACGTTGGGACCACTATCTTTCTATGCGGGAGGGCTTGCTGCGCTTGAACGCGCAGTACCGGCTGAAACTATCGAATGATCTCGGTGCGATTGCGGGACTCATGTTTGACATTGGCAGTGGCCGATATGCAGCGCCGCCACAAGCAATGGATGCGGCGACGGCGACACTCTGGCAAGAAGACCTTGAGCGTGTGCGGCAGGAATCCACCGCATTGCAACGGGAGCTGTCCCAGGCGACCGAAAGCGATGCGACCCACACGGGTATTCAGGCTTCGTTGCGCGATCTGGGCAAGTCTCTCGGGTTTGATGTCTGGATAGCGTCCAACGACCGGGGTCGCTCCTACGGCAGCGGCCTTTTGGGAGACGGATGTCTGGCGCAGTTGCCTGCCAGCGTGGACGGGGGACTGGAGTCGATTCGACTAATTGATGTCGTATGGATTGATACTCAGACATCGCTGGTCGCGGCCGCATTTGAAGTCGAGCACACCACGTCCATCTATTCGGGGATCGTGCGAATGCTCGACCTGGCCTTGGGCACGTCGGTTGCAGGCAACTGTGCATTGTTTCTTGTGGCTCCAGACAATCGCAGAGACAAGGTCGCTGAACAACTTCAAAGGCCTGCATTCTCCCGCGTTTCGGAGTTGGGAATCCGGTACCTGCCGTATAGCCAACTGGAGCAGAACCACGCTTTGATGAGCCGTTTTGGTTCCAGTATCAAGCCGCTGCTGGAGATTTCGCAGCGGCTGTGAGACCCGGTTTTTTTGCATGGTGCGGTTCGCCTGGGTTTCGCTCCTTGAGCCTCGGGTTCGATTCTCGGCGATGTCGGCAAGATGAATTTCCTGTTATCCCGAACGGAGGGACTAGCGGCTGAAACCCTGCGCCCAAAAACGATCCGGGTCTGGCGCCAGTAACTACTATGGACCATCACCTTGGTAGAGATCTCTAAGGCGGCACTTCGCAAATTCTTCGTCCAACCATGAGGTCCTCGACATGAACGTCACTACCAAGCCATTGGATGGTCTGTCGCCAGTCGGTTTGTTGGGAAACTCTGTGTCCACAGCACCGAGCATCCAAGGGGGCGGTTTTCTAGACGCCATGAAGCAGGCGCTGACAATCACAAGCCAATTGCAAGGTGAATCGGGTCGGCTGAGTCGAGAGGTCACACTTGGCAACCCCACGGTCAGCTTGGAAGGGACCATGCTCGCTGGAGTCAAGTCGAATATTGCGTTCCAGGCGACCTTGCAAAGCCGCAATCGAATTGTCCAGGCCTACACCGATGTGATGAACATGCAGGTCTGATCCTGAGCGAGTTGTAAGACAACGGTCGTGCGCACCTGCTGTCGGGGCCGTGGGCATGCTTTGCATTCAAGCTGGAGGCGGCCCTTTTTTGGCAAGGCTCCTCCAGCTCAGCCGCTGACCCCCTGGGAAAACTCACTGAAACCGTGGCGCCTTGGAGGATTCGTCCGAGGTGGTGGCCATGGCCGCATGCTGCGCTGCGTGATAGCGGTCCGGATAGATTTCGTTGAGCTTGCGGCCGTCTTCGCCCACAGCGACGACTTCGCCTTCGCGGATGGCGCGTGCCAGCTCGCTCTTTACCTGGTCACGTGTCTTCAGCGATTTGCCTGTCACGATGGGATAGCGGCCTGACATCAGTTCATTGCGTTTGACGCCGAATTCACCGGCCACCATGATGTCGCCTGTACGGATAGCCTGCTCCAGCTCGTCCCGCACTTGCTCTCGGGATTTGCCGACCTGAGTCGAAGTAGCCACGGGATAGGCGCCAGGATTGATCTGCTTGAGCGTAAGACCCGATTCGCCAAAGGCGAGCATGTCGCCGCTCTGCTGAGCCTGCGCCAATTCAGCACGGACTTGCTCGCGCGTCTTACTGACCACTTGGTCCGAAGCAAATGCAGGGGCTGCGATAAGAGAGAGGACGATGAGGGTGGACTTGAGTTTCATGATGGGATTTCCTTCTTGATAAATGGAGATGGTTTGAGTGCAGCCGCAGGCCGGTCTTGGAGATTCGCGGGAGTGGGGATGGTTCGGGGTTCAGGGCAGTTGGCTGGCGTTGACCCAACCTGCCTCGCCTCCGAGATCGCGCATGCCATCGCTGGTCACGGGATTGCGCTTGGCGGCCTGCAACTCATCCAAGACTTGCTGGCGGGTCTTTGTCAGCTTGGGGCCAGGGACGAGCGGATAAGTAGCCGGGTAACCACGGCTGATCCAGTACAGAGAACCGTCCTTTTGCGCGGCCAGTACGGTGCTTTCGACAGCTTGACGGCTGACTGCGTTGCCCAGGTGGTCGGGGGCCAGACTCACGCCTTCTTCCTGACTTGGGCTTGCGTGGTAGACCGAAGTAGCGAAGGACGCTGTAGCGAATGCAGCGAGACTGGCGACGAGGATGGCAGTACGAATTTTCATGATGGTCTCCTGTGGCGCCGGATGCCCGATATGGTCCATCCAGGTGGCGTTTTTCTGCGCCACGGAGAGAAGTCTAGAACCCGCACCCCTACGAAGCGGTGACCTCCCGATTACGCTTTTGACAGGTTTGGGGCGAGGTGAAAAGTGCAGAGGGATTTGGTTCGAGATACGGTCTATGTCTCCTCACCGGGATGAAGCACCCGATGAACATTGCATGTTCCGTATATTTCGAAAACGTCATCCGCACTACAGCTTCTCGTTCGTCCCCGTAGCCCAAAATCCTCTTCCACACGCCGCCCATTGATGTCTTGTATCCGCGTGTAGCCGTCGGCCCAGCTGACGTTTTAATGACTGATGAGGAAAGTAAGACCATGTACAAAAAGATGATTGTGTCTATGTTGGTCGCAGCAGCGTCGCTGGCGTCTGCGACCACGTTTGCCGCACCTGCCGACAACGAGGTGCGCGTTGAAGCGTCGGCCACCAGAGTTGCGACGGAGGATGGAAAAACGCGCTACTGGAGCCATCCAAGATTGGGCATGATCAAAGTCGATGCCGCAGGCCGCATGCTCGCTGCGCGATCAAACACTGGGGAAGCCGAACCATCTGGCGTTCTTTCTGGCATCCGATCGTCGCGTGTGCGCTGACGCCTTGTGGCGTAAGAGGTACCACAGCTGGGCCCGTAGTGCACTGCATGGTGGTTACGTCAGCTTTGAAGGGCTGTGATTGGACGGCAGCCGTGCGAATAGGCGTAACAAACAGCCTTGGCGAAGACTACTTGGTCGAATATGACATCTAGATTACGACCCTGAAACCTCTTCGTCATCTTGCACCGAAATTGCGGCAAATTGCTCGAAGGCTGAGTCAATCGTCGGCGCGAGCCTACAGAACCGAATGCTTCTCGCGGCGGAAGATGGATGCTCCTTGCAGCCCGCTGCGTAGGATCAAGTTCAACTTTTTGAGCCATCCAAACCTATCAGGAGATCCAGATGAATCACACCCCGAACCCCTACATGTCTTGCATCAATGCTTGCCGGTCGTGCGCGACGGCTTGCCATCAGTGTTTCGCAGAGTGCCTCAAGGAGGAGGACGTCAAGATGATGGCCCGCTGCATTGCGCTGGACGCGGACTGTGCGGCCGCTTGCAGCTTAGCTGCCGATGTGATGGCGCGCCGAAGCGAATACGCCGAGGCGATTTGTGCGCTGTGCGCGCAGATCTGCAAGGCCTGCGGCGATGAGTGCGCTAGGCACGAAGCCGAGCATTGCAAGGCATGTGCCGCCGCTTGCCACAAATGCGCTCAAGAATGTGCCGCCATGGCCCACGCAGATTGACGCTGTTCAAGGAGCCCACCATGAGATTTCTGCACCCACCCTCGAAAACCGTCTCGGCAACCGCCTTTCTTGCATGCGCGTTGGTGGTTCCCTTGTCGTTGCACGCCCAGTCTGCCCCACACGCTGGCATGAAAGGCGCTGCCATGGATCAGACGATGCCTGCAGGCAAGATGGACATGAAGTCCATGATGAAAGAGAACAACGACAAGATGGCGTCCGTGAAGACGTCAGGCAATCCCGATGTGGATTTCGCGCAAATGATGCGCATCCACCATCAAGGTGCCATCGACATGGCGCAGAGCCAATTGCGCGATGGAAAAGATCCCCAACTACTCAGCATGGCCCAGGACATTATTTCCGCGCAAAAAAAGGAAATCGCTGTGCTGGATGCGTTTCTCGTTCGCAATGGCAAGCAACCCACAGCACCCACGAAATAGTTCTCTGTACTCAGCGATCGCTGCCCTGACCCTTGGACCGCTGTCGGGGAATCAGGGCAGCGTTACTCAGACGCCGTTTGCAGTGCGCATGGGGGCTGAGCAGGCACATGATCCACGTCAAGAGGACTTGTCATCAGTTTGACATTGCCACCGTGTTAAGCCTTATTGTTTCCATACGGCTCGTCACTGCCTCGACGACCTCATATGGAGAAAACCATGAACCACGATCACAGTACAGGACAATCGGATAAGGCCAGCGCTTCAATGGGTAGAAAGAGACTGATTGGCGCAGTCGTCATGCTCGCTTTCATTGGCATGTTTTTTCTTCTCAAAGAGCACTGGTCGCATGTCGCGGGCTACTGGCCGTATCTGCTCTTGCTGGCTTGCCCCCTGATGCACCTTTTCCACGGACACGGGGGGCACGGCTCCCACAACGTCGATTCGAGCAAGAAGTAATCTTGCACGGCCAAAACACCCAGGGAGGCTATCCATGTCGAATGCGCAACCGCACGAACACGTCCATCATGACCACCAGCATCATGAAGGGCATCACACGCATGTGTCGTTGCCCACGACGGGACTAAAGGATCCTGTCTGCGGTATGGATGTGACGGAACAATCGCATCACTCGACAGAGCACGAAGGGCGTCCTTACTACTTTTGCAGCGCCAAATGCAAAGCACGCTTCATGGAAGCGCCGCAAAAGTTTCTCTCGACTCCCATCAGCGAGCGCGCGCCTCAGCCTGAGCCCGAAGCGGCGCAACCGGGCACAACCTATACCTGCCCCATGCACCCTGAGGTGCAACAGGACCATCCTGGAAATTGCCCCAAGTGCGGCATGACACTGGAGCCCATGCTGCCCACGCTGGATGAGGGAGAAAACGCCGAACTTGTGGATTTCCGGCATCGCTTCTGGTGGACGCTGCCACTTACCGTAGTAGTCACCATCCTGGCCATGGTGGGACACCGGCTGCAGTGGTTCGAGATGGGCACCCAGAGCTGGATTGAGCTCGTGCTGACAGTCCCCATCGTGCTGTGGGCTGGCTGGCCCTTTTTTGTGCGTGGTGCCCAGTCCATTGCGAACCGCAGTCCCAACATGTGGACGTTGATCGGCCTGGGCACGGGCGCCGCATTTGTCTACAGCGTGGTCGCCACCGTTGCGCCCGGGGTGTTTCCTGCCTCGTTCCAGGCCATGGGCCGCGTGGCGGTGTACTTCGAAGCAGCAGCCGTCATCATCTCGCTCACGCTGCTAGGCCAGATGCTGGAGCTGAAAGCACGCTCCCAGACCTCAGCCGCCATCAAATCGCTGCTGGGCCTGGCGCCCAAGACTGCGCGGCGCATCGATGCCAGCGGCCAGGAGAGCGATGTCCCGTTGTCCCACGTCCATGTGGGCGACCTCCTGCGCGTGCGGCCTGGCGAGAAGGTGCCGGTGGATGGCCTAGTGGTCGAGGGGAGCAGCGCGGTGGACGAAGCCATGCTCACTGGCGAGCCGGTGCCCATCGTCAAGGGGCCTGGCGATGCCGTCATCGGTGCCACCCTCAATACCAACGGCGCTCTGGTGATCCGGTCCGAGCGGGTGGGTTCGGCCACCATGCTGTCGCAGATCGTTCAGATGGTTGCGCAAGCACAGCGCTCACGGGCCCCCATGCAGCGCATGGCGGACCAGGTGGCGGGCTACTTCGTGATGGCTGTGGTGGGTATCGCGTTGCTCACACTCTTCGCGTGGGGCCTGTTCGGACCGGAGCCACGCTGGGTCTACGGCCTGGTCAATGCAGTTGCGGTGCTGATCATCGCGTGCCCTTGTGCGTTGGGCCTGGCAACACCCATGTCGATCATGGTGGCTACCGGCCGGGGGGCGACCAGCGGGGTTCTGTTCAGGGACGCAGCAGCCATCGAGAACCTGCGCAAGGTGGATACGCTGATCGTGGACAAAACCGGTACGCTCACCGAAGGCAAGCCCTCCTTCGAACGTGTGGTGGCCATGCCCGGTCTGTCCGAGGACGAAGTGCTGCGCCTGGCGGCCAGTCTGGACCAAGGCAGCGAGCATCCGCTGGCCGATGCCATTGTCCAGGCGGCCCGCGCCAAGGGGCTGGCCCTGGACAAGCCCGAGGACTTCGAGTCCGGGTCTGGCATCGGCGTACGCGGACGGGTCGCCGGGCGCCAGCTCGCCCTGGGCAACACAGTCCTCATGGAGCAGGTCGGGGTTTCAGCGAACCCGCTGCTTGCGCAGGCAGAGGCCTTGCGCGCCACAGGGGCGAGCGTGATGTACCTGGCAGCTGATGGCCAGCTTCAAGGGCTGCTGGCAGTTTCGGACGCCATCAAGGCCAGCACGCCGGAAGCCTTGGCAACGTTGCACGCGGCGGGACTGCGCATCGTCATGGCCACGGGCGACGGCATGACCACCGCCAAGGCGGTAGGTGCAAAGCTGGGGATTGATGAGGTCCATGGGGAGGTCAAGCCTGCGGACAAGCTGGCGCTGGTGTCGCGGTTGCAGGACGAAGGCCGTGTTGTTGCCATGGCTGGGGACGGGATCAACGACGCGCCCGCCCTTGCCAAGGCAGACGTGGGGATCGCGATGGGTACCGGAACCGATGTGGCGATGAACAGCGCCCAGGTTACCCTGGTCAAGGGCGATCTGCGGGGGATTTCCACAGCGCGGGAGCTGTCGGACGCAACGGTGGGCAACATGAAGCAGAACCTGATGTTCGCCTTCCTCTACAACGCGCTGGGCATACCGATTGCCGCAGGGCTGCTGTATCCCTTCACCGGCTGGCTGCTGTCGCCGATGATCGCGGCCTTGGCGATGAGCCTGAGTTCGGCGTCCGTGATCGCCAACGCCCTGCGGCTTCGCAAGGGCTGAGTTGGCTCGGCAGGCTCGGATTTGATCTAGGTTAAGTCTGTGGCCGCCGCTGGGGATACCATTCGCACCATGATCTTCGCCAGAAGCACCGTATCGCGCCAAGGACGCTGGATAACCAGCTTCCTGGTCGCGGCGTTGCTTCTGATGCAGTTCGCGTTGGCGGCCTATGCCTGTCCCAAGCTGGACTCCGCAGCCCATGCGGCATCGATGCAAAAAGCGGGCATGGCCATGGAAGACTCAGTCGGCATGCCCTCCATGCCCGATTGCCACGCTATGGCGGGAACCATGGATGAGCAAGATCCTCAGCTGTGTCGAGCCCATTGTGATGGCGACAGCTTGTCCTCCCCCTCGCTACAAGGTCTCGATCTGCAGGCGCTCGCGGCTCACGCCATCTGGGTTGCTTATGTGCTGCCCGTGATCCTGGACTCAGAACGCCATATTGACCCTCGGGCTGTCTACGCAGAGCTGGACAGTCGAGCGGGCTCTCCCCCCATCTACTTAACCCATCAGGTCTTTCGGAATTGAACGTGCACGGCGTGTGCGCTGCCTTGCAGCGTGCGCGCAGGTCTGACTTCGTGCCCCTTCATTTCGAGGACCATCATGCCCAACATCTCCTTCGGCGCTCCCTGCGAGCGCCTGCCTGCGCAACTGCGCATTCATCCTCTCTCGCCGCGCATCCGTGTGCGCAACCTCAACCATCTGCGCCTTTGCGCTCTCGGATTCCTACTGGCCGGCATCGGCCTTGCAGGCAACCAGGCCCACGCCCTGGGGTTTGCCGAAGCCTTGGATCTGGCGGAGCAGCACAGCCCTCGTATCACGGCCCAGCGGCTGCAGATTGACGCAGCCAGCAGTACCCAGAAGTCGGCGGGAACTCTGCCGGATCCCAAGCTCTCGGTCGGGATCGAGAACTTTCCCGTCAGCGGCATGGACCGCTTCAGCCTCACGCGCGAATCCATGACCATGCAGCGCCTGGCGCTGATGCAGGAGGTGCCCAACCGCGCCAAACGAGATGCCCAGATTGCCGGCGCCGAGGCCAAGGTGGAACGCGAACGCGCCGCCCTGGGCGTCCAGCGCCTGCAGATCCGCCAGGAGCTGAGCCAAGCGTGGATCATGGCCCAGGCTATCGAGCAACGTGATCAGGTACTCACCGGTCTACTGAGTGAGAACCAGCGCCTGCAGGACAGCCTGACTGCCCGCATCGCGGGGGGGACGGCCCAAGCGGGCGATCTCCTGATGGCCAGGCAGGAGGCGCTTGCGCTGTCGGACCGCAGGGACGATCTGCAGCGGGACCGGTCCAAGGCCAGGGCGATGTTGCGGCGCTGGGTTGGCGCTCGCGCCGACGAGGCGCTTCAGGGAACTCCTGGGCCGCTGAGCCGCCCCCTGGACCAGTTGCGCGCAGAGGTACACCGCCATGCCGAACTGGCGCAGTACCCCGCCATGCAGGCCATGGCCTTGGCGGAAACGCGCGAAGCCCAGGCAGAAACCAAGGGTGATTGGTCCTGGGAAGTCGCCTACAGCCGCCGCGACCGACGCTGGGGCGACATGGTGTCCTTCCAGGTGACCTTTGACCTTCCCTGGCAACAGGAGCGGCGCCAGGGACCCCAGATCAAGGCCAAGCAGCTGGAGCTGCAGCGCCTGGAAGCCGAGCAGGAAGACGTGACCCGCAGGCACCTGCAGGAGCTGGAGGACAGCGCCTCAGAGCTGGCGGCACTGAACAGTCAGATCGAACGGCTGCAATCGGCTGGCATGGGCTTGGCACAGGGGCGTGCCGAACTCGCGCTGGCCAACTACCAGTCCGCCAAAGGCGACTTGAGCGCCGTGCTGGCGGCTCGGGCCCAAGTGCGGGAGACGCACTGGCGGCTCATTGATCTGCAGGCACAGCGGGACACCGTGATTGCCCGCTTGAACAGCCTGATCGCCGACTGAAGGGAGAACCACATGACCAATAACGTTTTCAAGAAGACCGCTGTGGCCGTAGCACTGGTGGCTGCAGGCATCGCCCTCGGCTGGACCGTCTCCCAATGGCGCACCGCGAACAACCACGCACTGGGAGCCAGTCCCGCATCGACAGAAGCAGCAAAAGCCGACCGCAAGGTGCTGTACTGGTACGACCCGATGTCGCCGACGCAGAAGTTCGATAAGCCAGGCAAGTCCCCCTACATGGACATGGCCTTGGTACCCAAGTATGCGGATGAGGACACTCCGGAAAGCTCCGGCCTGAGCGTCTCCGCCCAGGCCGTGCAAGCCCTCGGCCTGCGCACCGCCCTGGTAGAGCAGCGAGACATTGGGTCCGATGTGGACGTGCTGGGCACGGTCCAGCTCAATGACCGGGATGTGAGCATCGTCCAGGCCCGCTCGGGCGGCTTCGTGGAACGCGTCTATGCCCGGGCCCCGGGCGACGTGGTGGCCGCAGGCGCGCCATTGGCCGATCTACTGCTGCCAGAGTGGGTGGCTGCGCAGCGCGAGTTTCTCGCGGTCCGGGCGCTCAAGGACGAGTCGCTGACGACAGCAGCGCGCCAGCGGCTGTCGCTGCTGGGCATGCCTGCCTCGCTCGTGGCCCAGGTGGAGCGCACGGGCGAACCTCAGGGCCGCTACACGGTGACCTTTCCACAGGCGGGGATGGTGGCCGAATTGATGGTGCGCCAGGGCATGACGGTCTCTTCGGGGGGCAGTCTGGTGCGCGTAAACGGCCTGGCCAGCGTCTGGATCGAAGCGGCCGTTCCTGAAGCGCAAAGCGGTCCCTTGCAACTGGGGCAGGACGCCCAGGTCCGATTGGCCGCGTTTCCGGGCGAAACCCTCAACGCCCGGGTCGTGAGCATCCTCCCAGAGGCCAACCGGGACACCCGCACGGTGCGCGTGCGGCTGGAGCTTCCCAACCCCACCCAGCGCCTGAAGGCGGGCATGTCCGGGCAGATCGTCCTGGCCGGACGCACACAACCAGCGCTGCTGGTGCCTAGCGAAGCGGTGATCCGTACCGGCAAGCGGGCACTGGTCTACGTGGTGGACGGCCCCGGCAAGTACCACCCCGTCCAGGTACAACTTGGCGCGGAAATCGATGACCGCCTCGTCGTTCAAGGCGGACTGACCGCAGGACAACAGGTGGTCGCCTCGGCACAGTTCCTGATCGACTCGGAAGCCAGCCTGCGAGGCATCATGCCCGCACTGCCTCCAGGCAGCAGCGCGCAACCCATCGCTGAACAGGGTTCCTCGGCCTCTGCGGCTCCGGCGTCCAAGAGCTTTACGGTGCGAGGGGTGGTCGATGAGGTCACGCCCACCGAGCTGACCCTTACCCACGAGGCCGTGCCTGAACTGAAGTGGCCCGGCATGACCATGCCATTCAAGTTGGCAAACCCAGAACTGGCAAAAGCACTGAAACCCGAGCAGCAGGTGAAGTTCACCTTCCAGCAGCAAGGCAAGGACTTCGTGATCACTGCCGTGGAAAGGATCAAGCCATGATCGCGCGTCTGATCCGCTGGTCGGTGGCGAACCGACTCCTGGTTCTGCTGGCGACCGTGATGCTTACGGCCTGGGGCGTGTGGGGTGTGCGCAGCACCCCCGTGGACGCTCTTCCCGATTTGTCGGATGTCCAGGTCATCATTCGCACTTCCTATCCCGGCCAAGCACCGCAGATAGTGGAGAACCAGGTCACATACCCGCTGTCCACCACCATGCTGTCCGTCCCGGGTGCCAAGACGGTGCGCGGCTTCTCGTTCTTTGGCGACTCCTTCGTCTACATCCTGTTCGAGGATGGCACGGACCTGTACTGGGCGCGTTCTCGCGTGCTGGAGTACATGAACCAAGTGCAGGGACGGCTACCCGCCACCGCCAAATCGTCACTCGGCCCCGACGCCACCGGGGTCGGCTGGATCTACCAATACGCGCTGGTGGACCGCACTGGAAAGAACGATCTGGCCCAACTGCGGGCCCTGCAGGACTGGTTTCTGAAGTTCGAACTCAAGAGCCTGCCCAATGTCGCGGAAGTGGCGTCGGTGGGGGGCATGGTCAAGCAGTACCAGGTGGTGCTTGATCCGATCAAACTCGCAGCCCAAGGGCTGACCCAGGGGCAGGTGCGTGAGGCCATCATGGGCGCCAACCAGGAAACTGGGGGATCGGTGCTGGAGTTGTCCGGGGCCGAGTACATGGTGCGCGCCAGCGGCTACCTCAAGACGCTGGACGACTTTCGGGCCATCCCGTTGGTATCGCGCGCCGGGATTCCCGTGCGTCTGGGCGATGTCGCAACGCTTCAGATCGGGCCGGAGATGCGGCGCGGCATCGCTGAACTCGACGGCGAGGGGGAAGTGGCTGGAGGCGTGGTCGTGCTGCGATCTGGCAAGAACGCCCAGGAAACGATCCAGGCCGTAAAGGCCAAACTCAGCGAGCTGCAAAGCAGCCTGCCCCAGGGCGTGGAGATCGTCACCACCTACGACCGCAGCGCACTCATCGAGCGGGCGATCCAGAACCTCAGCACCAAACTCGTAGAGGAGTTCATTGTGGTGGCGGTGGTCTGTGTCTTGTTCCTCTGGCACCTGCGTTCTGCGCTGGTCGCCATCATTTCTCTGCCGCTGGGGATCATGGCGGCGTTTCTGGTGATGCGCTACCAGGGCATCAACGCCAACATCATGTCCCTGGGCGGGATTGCAATCGCCGTGGGCGCCATGGTCGATGCAGCTGTGGTGATGATCGAGAACGCCCACAAGAAGCTGGAGGCCTGGCAGCACAAGCATCCCGACCGCCAACTGGTGGGGGAAGAACGCTGGAAAGTGATCACCGAAGCTGCCGAGGAGGTGGGCCCCGCGCTGTTCTTCTCGCTGCTTATCATCACGTTGTCCTTTGTGCCCGTTTTTACGCTGGAAGCACAGGAAGGCCGCTTGTTTGGACCGCTGGCGTTCACGAAGACCTACGCGATGGCCGCAGCTGCGGCACTCTCGGTCACGCTGATCCCGGTCCTCATGGGCTACTGGATCCGGGGGCGTATCCCTGACGAGCAGAAAAACCCCATCACCCGCGCGCTGATTGCCGTGTACCGACCTTGCCTTGAGTGGGTCTTGCATCGTCCCAAATCCACCCTGGTCATCGCCGTGCTGGCGCTGACGACCACGATCTGGCCCCTGTCGCGGTTGGGGGGCGAGTTCCTGCCCAGGCTGGATGAAGGCGATCTGCTGTACATGCCGTCAGCCCTGCCGGGCCTGTCGGCACAGCGAGCCACGGAGCTTCTGCAATTGAGCAACCGGATGATCAAGACGGTGCCCGAGGTCGAGCGCGTCTTCGGCAAGGCGGGCCGAGCAGAGACCGCCACCGATCCGGCGCCGCTGGAAATGTTCGAGACCACGGTGAAGCTCAAGCCCAGAGACCAATGGCGTCCAGGAATGACGCCCGAGGGCCTGATCGAAGAGTTGGACAAGGCCGTCAAGATCCCCGGCCTGTCCAACATCTGGATTCCACCCATTCGCAACCGAATCGACATGCTGGCAACCGGCATCAAGAGCCCCATCGGTGTCAAGGTGACGGGCAACGACCTGCAGGTGATCGATGGGATCGCGGCACAGGTCGAGCAGGTCGCCAAAGGCATTCCGGGAGTGGCCTCGTCACTGGCCGAGCGCCTGACAGGGGGCCGCTACGTCGATGTCCGCATCGATCGCACGGCCGCGGGGCGCTACGGGCTGAATGTGTCCGATATCCAGGCCGTGGTCTCCGGGGCCATCGGTGGAGAAAACGTCTCGGAAACGGTCGAGGGCCTGGCGCGCTTCCCCATCAACCTGCGCTACCCGCGTGAGTGGAGAGACTCGCCCGAACGCTTGGCCCAATTGCCCATCTCCACCCCCATGGGGCAGCAGATCACGCTGGGTACGGTGGCCAGCATCGCCATCACCGATGGGCCACCCATGCTCAAAAGCGAGAACGCCCGCCCATCGGGCTGGGTATATGTCGATGTGCGGGGGCGCGATCTGGCTTCCGTGGCCAATGAGCTGCGCGATGCCGTGAGCCGACAGATCAAGCTGGAGCCCGGGGTCAGCATCACGTACTCAGGCCAGTTCGAGTACCTGGAGCGGGCTAATGCCCGCCTGAAAGTAGTGGTGCCTGCCACCTTGCTGATCATCTTCGTGCTGTTGTACTTGACCTTCTCGCGCATGGGCGAGGCGGGACTGATCATGGCAACGCTGCCATTTGCGCTCACTGGGGGCATCTGGTTCCTGTACCTCATGAACTACAACCTTTCGATCGCCACCGGTGTGGGCTTCATCGCCCTGGCGGGGGTCGCGGCTGAGTTCGGGGTGGTCATGCTCATCTACCTCAAGCAGGCACTCGCAGAGAGATGTCCAGACGGCAGGCAGCCCACACTGGAAGAGCTGCTGGACGCGATTCGGGAAGGTGCCGTGCTGCGCGTGCGACCCAAGGCCATGACCGTGGCAGTCATTCTGGCGGGCCTGGTGCCCATCGTGTGGAGCAGCGGGACAGGCTCGGAGGTCATGAGCCGCATCGCGGCTCCCATGCTGGGCGGTATGGTGACCGCACCGCTGCTTTCTTTGTTCGTGATTCCTGCAGCCTATGTGCTGATGCGAAAGCCAAGGAGAGTGAAAACAGAGGCATCTGGAGGCTGAACGCTGCGTTGCGCAAGCTGGTGCTAGCGATAAACCAGTTGTTTCTCACTCCCAATCGCGCACGCTTGCATGCTATTTTGCGCACGGTGCAAGCGTCAGGCGTGCAAAATCTGCGGACTGACCGCCCGGAAAGAACAACAGTGGAAATTCGTAAGCGCAACAACGTGCATGTGATCGATGCAATTCGCCCGGACGTCCCCGTGCTCGTCTATGCGCACGGCTTTGGGTGTAGCCAGCATATGTGGCGACACATCACTCCGGCCTTTGAAGGTAAGTGCCGCCAGGTCTTGTTCGACTACGTCGGCTGCGGCCAATCAGACTTGGCCGCCTTTGACCCCGTGAAGTACGCAAGTCTGAAAGGCTACGTGCAAGATCTGCTGGATGTATGCGACGCATTGGGCATCGAGCGCGGAGTGCATTTTGTTGGACATTCGGTCAGCGCCAGCATCGGCCTGCTGGCCTCCATCGAGCGACCTCTGCTTTTTGATCGCCTGATTCTGGTCGGCCCGTCGCCTTGCTACATCAATCACGCTCCGGACTACCTTGGAGGGTTCGAGCGCCAGGATTTGGATGGCCTATTGGACCTCATGGACCAGAACTTCATGGGCTGGTCCAGTTACCTCGCACCCATTGTGGCGGGAGCGCCGCAGGCGGACAGTTTGGGCGGGGAGTTGTCTGAGAGTTTCTGCTCAACCGATCCTACGATGGCTCGTGTCTTTGCGCAGGCAACCTTCTTTGCGGATACCAGAGAGGAGCTGTCGCGCGTGACCCGGCCAAGTCTGATCCTGCAGCATGGCAAAGATGCACTGGCGCCCCTTTCTGTCGGGGAGTACATGCACAAGAAGCTCAGGGGCAGCACGTTGGAAGTGCTGGACGTGACCGGACACTGCGCTCACATGAGTCATCCGCACCTGGTGACGGCCGCCATGCAGCGATATCTCTCCTTAGCGTGAGCGAAACCGAGAGGGCGGAACATGCTGGCGGTTGATGACATCCCTTGCGCGATGATGATCACGGACCCGGTGGGGCACATCGTGCGGATGAACAGGGAGTTCCTTGTCCTGATCGGGGGCACGGAGGCGTTTTGGCTCGGCCACTCCATGGATGAACTGTTAACACCAGCTTCTCGAATTTTCAGCCAGACCCACCTGTTTCCCACGCTGCATCACGCCAAGAGTGCGCGCGAAGTATTCCTCCACCTGCGCGGTGTTGGCGGCGAGACTGTTCCTGTCATGGTCAATGCGGTCAGCAAGCGCCTGGAGACGGGCGACCACACCGTATGGGCCTTTTTTGTGGCCCGCGAACGCAGCCGTTTCGAAGGCGAGTTGATCAAGGCCCGTGCAGAGGCCCAGGGTCTTGCCCAGCGCTTGGCCGCCAGCAATGAACAGGTTGAATTGCAGAATCGCCAGCTTTCGGAACTGAGTCTCTCTGATCCGCTTACAGGTCTTAAAAACCGCCGTGCGCTGGAATTGACCGTGCAAGAGTGGCAACGGACGGCCTCTCGACAGAGTTCCGTGTCGTTGTTGATGGTGGACGTGGACTACTTCAAACGGATCAACGATGCGCATGGCCATCCCGAGGGCGACCGGGTGCTGGTGAACTTTGCTCGCCAGTTACAGGCAGGCGCCCGTGGTTCGGACCTGGTGGCGCGATACGGCGGGGAAGAATTCGTCCTCTGGTTACCTGATGCGGACGCAGAAGCCGCTGCCCGAATCGCGGAGCGGGTGCACAAATGCGCCAGACGGGTTCGCTCATTGGCGGGGCCAGTAACGGTCAGTGTCGGGCTGGCATGTGCAGTACACCAAACCGGAGCGGATTTCCTCGCCCGGCTGCTAAAACGCTCTGATGAAGCTGTTTACAGGGCAAAGGCGCTCGGGCGCAACTGCACAGTGGTTAGTGACTGAGTCACCAAGCCTCGCGCAGCTCACCAGCGTTTGGAATAGTGATAGCTTCCCCCGCAAAGAACGTTCGCGGTGAGACTACTTGGATGGCATGGCTGCTTGGCGGTCCACCATCATTTGCATCATCTGCTCCATCATGGCCATACGGCGCTCCATTTGAGCGTGCATGCCCATCATGCCTCCCATACCCGAGTTTCCGGAGGCTGCAGGCATGGCAGGTTTGGTCTGCGCCCCTTGCTGCATCATTCCCATCCCCATGCCACCAGAACTACCCGCGCCCATCGTGGCCATGCCTGACTGCATGAGCTTCATGTGCTCCTCCATCAGCGCTGAGCGTTCGGCGGGAGTCTTGGCCGCCTGCATTTTTTTGTGCATTTCCTGCATCGCCTTCATCTGACGATCAAAGGCGTCCGGTGCAGACGCGGCAGTGGCTGCCGGGGCAGACTGGGTTGTGACGCCGCCGCTCTGTGCATCTCCGGGGTGGTGGCCTGCGTGTTCGTCCTCAGGTTTTGGCGATTGCGCGACGGCACAGCCTGCCACGAATAGGGTTGTCAACAGCCCAGCGACGATGTTCAGACGCATGATGGTCTCCTTGGTAGTTCAACTGCAGCATGACGACGTCTGCCTTGCACCGTCTTGATCCACATCAACAGGGGTTACGGGCCGAGACGCACAGCAGCAGCCACCGGTTGTTCGGCGAGATGCAGGACTCACCGCCGCGTCTGCTTTGTATCCAGCACGCTCAATTGCGGAGCGGACAAGCTCCACAGTGTCGTCTTCGACTTGCCCAGGAACGCGGACCTGCCGCGTGGCCACATCGATTTCTACTTCGACGCTTGCTGGCAGTTGGGCCTGAGCTATTGCTCGACGAATACGCTGAGCACAACCGCCGCACGTCATATCAGGAACATTGAAATGGACCATGTGAGCCTCCTTT
>Ga0123397_110672_pt1 | contig 19228 bp, 14 predicted proteins | sample T10HLNH4metaT_FD_89925 | JGI IMG/M metagenome (GOLD analysis project Ga0123397, IMG submission 89925) | Methane-oxidizing artificial microbial communities from Washington, USA to study methane cycling - T10-HLNH4 metaT (Metagenome... ... | reverse complement strand
GCCGCCGAGCAGTACCAGTACATCCTGCGCGACGAGTCCATGCACTGCAATTTCGGCATCGACCTGATCAACCAGATCAAGCTCGAAAACCCGCACCTCTGGACCCCGGAATTCCGCGAAGAGTTGAAGGCGCTGTTCCGCAAGGCCGTCGAGCTGGAATACCGCTACGCCGAAGACACCATGCCGCGCGGCGTGCTCGGCCTGAACTCCAACATGTTCAAGGAATACCTGCGCTTCATCGCCAACCGCCGCGCCCAGCAGATCGGTCTGGATGTGCTGTACCCGGGCGCCGAGAACCCCTTCCCGTGGATGAGCGAAATGATCGACCTGAAGAAGGAACGCAACTTCTTCGAAACCCGGGTGATCGAGTATCAGACGGGTGGGGCGTTGAGTTGGGATTGATGGATGGTCGTAGATTCTCATTAGAGACGATAACGTCTCATTCGCGACAGTAACGCACGCCTCAGGGCGCCCTCGGGCGCCCTTTTTCTTGTTCATGTTGGATTGGAGAGCGGTCTGGTGCGCGCGAGTGTTGCGTGCTCTCGGCCCCAAAAGACCTTGCTGTCCTCTCTCTTACGCATCCGAGACAAACAATCTCTCGTTAGAGAGGAGAGTAGTAGGTCTCTCCCGGCCTGCACGACTTGTGATCTCGACTATATGCAGCCCATTGAAACTGACTTTACCCTGGGCCGCTTAATGATTGGGACAGGAGTGGGGTCAAATTAATGACAAGAGTGGCGGTGCACGAGGTTGTCCAGCGGGTAGAGATGAGCGATGCCGCGCAGAAGTGCATACGTCGCCTCGGCGCATGAACTTGGGGCTTCGCGCTCTCGGAGGAGAATGCGTGTTTGGCACTGTTCACTACCATCCGGTACTGGGCCGCTTCGTTAGCCGGGATCTGTAGCCCTTGATCGAGGGGTCAAGCTCAAGAAGCAGGCACATGTCTGCTGCAAGCCGGCCCCCAACAGGGATCACTCGCTGGTTCTTCTCGGAGGGGAACTGGACGATGTGGGCGCCAGGCAGGCCACGGCCAATCTTTCGGGACGGAGTGGTCGACGTTGACTTGTGCGCGGCGTTCGAGAGCCTGTCTGAATTAGCAGGATGAGAATTATGCCTTTCCAATATTAAGGAAACGCATTGACGACCTTGAGCGCCCGTCGTTTGAGGCATCCGCTCGAAGGAGACTGTCCAATTCGGGGCTGTTCAGCTGGCTACTACTCTTGTCGGAAGCGTTTGCCCGCCACGCCTCTGTCCGAGTTACCTGGCGTCAGAGGCTTGGACTTGCCCCGACAACCGTGCGATCAACAATATCTGTTTCGCCCTTCTTGCCGTCTCGAAACACCTGAGTGCATCGCTGCTTACTTTGGACTGATCCGATAGACGCAACGGTGGCCGCCTGCTTGAAGGTGCTCAATGCGCCGAATGAATGCTGACGGTCCAAGTACCTCCTGAAAGACTTGTAACTCCGAACTGCAAAACCCCTGACAGGCACTTGCGGCGGCGCAAATGGGGCAATGGTCTTCGATAAGCAGAAGATCTTGGCCGTCAGTCTCTACTCTGGCCATATACCCTTCAGCTGTTCGAGCCTCTGCGAGCCGGTGCAGGCGCGTTTTGGTGTCCGTAGCTTCACCGCAGGCGCGCCTGTACTCACGCAGACTTTCCTCGTCGCGACGTGCCAAGAGCAGCTCTAGGCCATCGTCACCGAAGGCCACTCGAACACTGGAGAGTAGTTGCACAGCTAGTTGCGAGTGGGCGTCAGGAAAACGGCTGAAGCCGGCGGCAGTTAGCGCCCAAACTTGCCTAGGACGGCCGGCTGAAGCCCTGCACTCTGGCCGACCATCAATTAAACCTTCTGAAACAAGCTTTTGGACCTGCTGGCGGGCCGCTTCTGGCGTGATCCCAAGTTGTCTCGCGAGCGAGGCCGTGGAGGCCGGCCCCTTCGTCTTGATCATGAAAAGTATGCGGTCACCCGCCTTTGAAGAAGAAATATCCAAGTAAATCCTTGCTAAATTAAACGGCGCTGCTAATATGCAAGAAATAACTTGCTTATCGTACAGGAAGCCGAACAAGTGACCTCACGCAATCCGACGACGCCAGCAAGTGCAACATGGCGTGGACTCTTCTGTAAGGGATCTGCATCGAAGACCATCGTTCTTGCTGCTGGCGTGGCTCTGCATGCAGTCAATGTTTATATTGTTACAACGATCCTTCCATCGGTCGTCAAGGACATCGGGGGCCTCCCATACTACGCTTGGAACACGACGCTATTCGTTGTTGCAGCGATCATTGGATCGGCAATAGCGGCTGAACTTGAGCTGCGATCCGGACCTAAGGCGTCTTACTGGCTTGCGCTCGGCGCCTTCTCCGTGGGGTCGGCGATCTGCGCGCTCGCTCCGCTCATGGCCTGGCTGCTGATCGGACGCTTCATCCAGGGCCTCGGTGGCGGCCTCCTGTTCGCTCTGAGCTACTCGCTGATTCGCACGTTGTTTCCACCTTCACTATGGACGCGCGCTATGGCGCTTGTATCGGGAATGTGGGGCGGTGCGACATTGTGCGGTCCTGCCATTGGAGGAGTCCTGGCGCAGGTCGGAAGTTGGCGGCACGCGTTTTGGGTGCTTCTGCCTGCCTGCGCTCTTCTTGCGATCTTAGCGGGCAATTGCTTACCGAAAGGAGCGGCTGAAGTGCGTAGGAAACAAGGGTTTCCGCTTGTTCAGTTAATGACATTAGTCACGTCTGTCGGACTCATAAGTGTCGCAGGTGTCATTGAACAAACATCTTGGAAAATTCCAATTCTCGTGTGTGGCATGTTGCTTATCGTACCGTTGCCGAAAATGGATAAACGCCCGGCGCAAAGACTGCTACCAGAGGGCGCTTATACGATGAACCGTGCGCTTGGTCAGATATATATGTGCATAGCTCTGCTCATGATCGCGCTGAGCGCCGAAATCTTCGTTCCTTACTTTCTGCAATCCATCCAAGGGCACTCGGCCTTATTGTCAGGTTATCTGACAGCAAGCATGGCGGCAGGCTGGACAATCGCTTCATTAATCAGCTCTTCCGCAAACGAAATATGGGCCAAGCGAGCTGTGCGAACAGGGCCTCTCATTGTTACAGCTGCTTCAATCTCTCTCGCCGTTCTACTGCCGAAGGAGTCGGCTGCGTTTGGTTACGACTTCTGGATCACATGCCTTGCGTTGCTCGCCACAGGATTTGGAGTGGGAATGGGATGGCCTCATCTTCTTGCGCGAATCCTTGACGAAGCACCGGCCGGACAAGAAAATCTCGCTGCTGCGTCAATTACAACAGTGCAGCTATACGCGACTGCTTTAGGCGCGGCGATTGCTGGATTAATTGCGAACGCTGCCGGTTTGGCTGACCCTGGCGGTAAGGAGGGCGCAACGTTGGCCGCCTTCTGGCTGTTTCTATTGCTTTCGTTGCCCGCACTTGTTGCGGGGTGGATAGCGAATAAACTGTCTCGCCGGCCTATTCACATTGAGGCGGCGATGAAGGAACACGGCGCTTAACTCGTCGAGGAAGAGAAGCGCGAGCGTATGGGGCGTCACACTCCCTGCTGTAGAGAAGTAAGTTGAGGGGACGCCTTAGGCAAGGAGCGGGGACTAAATTTCTGTTTGGTTAATAAACAACCTTTCCCGATCCAATGAATCGGGAAAGGTTGAAAAGACTTTAGCAGGTACTAGAGGTTCAATTGGAGCATTAACTGCGGATGGCTTTCGTCGGTGGTTGTACCGTATTTGTTGCGATAGTACTGGTACTCAATCCCGCCATAGAGGGATCTTGGTGCGGCGCCGACAAACCGAGAAATATCAAGCAATAGACGCGGCTGTGTCAAGAATTGAGTTTTTGAGCCTTCGAAAGCGGGGCCAATTGCTTTCCAGTACCCCTCGAGTTTTCCTTCAATTCCGCCGAAGGTGAAAGGAATTAGAAAGCAATGTGCGATACGATACGTGTCGCGCGATTGAACTTCGCCGAAGGCATTGCGACTATCATCGAAGTAGCCGGAGAAGGAAATGTTCTGATAGCCTCCTGCGGGAGACGGAAGGGTGAATTCAATTCCAGTCACCCAAGCGCGCGTGTCTGGTCTAAACTCACTGGTCTTTGAGCCCGCCGAGATTCCCGCTAGCCAGCCCACATCCCGAATCCATCCGACTTGCATTGGACGCTTAAGAACTTTGCTCAGACTGAGAGTGTGATACCACTCGCCAAAGAAGTCTGTGGGACCTTCTTTTTGTCCCGATATGGCGCCGATTTCCTCCTTTTCTGATCGTGCAATATCAATATATGCATAATTGCTCCCCAAAGAATAAGCGTTGGCGTACTCAATTGTTACAGTCTGTTTGGCGATTCGTTCGTTGTTGAACGGCTCCTTGTATCTGCTGCTGTACAGATACTGGATATTTAGGTTTGACCACTCCGCTGTATAAGCAAGGCTCGGTGAAGTGATCGTGATGGCAGCTAACGTCAGTTGGTGTAATTTTTTCATTTTCTCCTCCTTGGGGCGAGTTTATCCCTCGCCGATAACCAGCGATTGAAGAAAAACAGAAAGGGATTAAGGGTTTCGCCGGTGGCGATTTGGTGGTGGTAGGCCGGCCAGCTTAAACGCTCGACTCATCGCACCATGGCCTGAAAATCCGGTCATTTCTGCAATGGCGTCGAGCGGCTGGGTGCTCTCCGTAATTAGCGTTCGTGCTTTTGCAATTCGTTGTTGGACAAGGTATTGGTGTGGCGGAATTCCGAATGACTCCTTGAAGGCGCGGACAAAGTAATGTTGGCTAAGACCGGCAAGTCTCGCCATCATTTCTACGGTAATCCGCTTCTCCAAATTGAAGTGTAAGAATTCGATTATTCTTCTCTTGTTTCCAGGCGACAAACCGCCTCGTGATTTTCTAGAAAGGCGTACAGAGCAGCTTGCCATCTCTGCCACTATCATCGGCGCGGCCGCACCGAGATAGTGGTAGGGGTCAACATAGCCGGAAAGCATCCCGTACCAAAGCTGTGTCAACATCGATGCGAGGAACGGATCGCTTAGCTTGTGTTCATGCAGTGTCCCAAAGTCAAGTTCAGGGTAACCAAAGGCCGATGAGAGTTGCAAGATCTCCTCGGTCATAGGCAGACTAACGAGAAGAAAACGATGTGTATGATCGAACTGATAAAATGAGGAGACATTCGGCTTTCGTACGAGTATGTCACCGGGTTCGATCATTGCGGAACGCGGTCCGGAACCCAAGTCAAAAACTGCATTTCCTCGCCCCGAGACTTGCAGCCCTACCCATAACTCAGGCGTTGCTTCGTGCGGATATACACCAGCGGGTTGTGCTGCGAGAACAAGACTTGGCTCGGATTTTCCGTACTCCCTAAAATCCTCTACGAATTTGCAGTAGGCGCTATCGGAGTAGATTCGTATAGCATTCGACTGTGCCCTAGTTCGCGATTCGTGCATCGTCTTCTCCCTCGCTCAAGAACTTCTAGTTTTTTACCCGGGGGTTTGCCAACTCTTCAATATAGCCAACAAGAGCCGACCGTACCTCTCGGTCCTCGAGGGTGACGACCATTGTGGTACCCGGGACGAGTGCTGGGGGGTTCATTAGATAGGCATCCAGACTCTTGCTGTCCCATATAATCCCTGATTCCCGCAGAGCCGCGGAGCCTGTAGGTGAGCCCGCTTTTCTTCCAATCAGGCCAGCCAAACTCGGTCCAACTTTTGTTACGTTGGGCTCGATAGAGTGGCAGCCCATACAGATGGCCTTGTACGCTCGTTGTCCCAAAGTGCCTGTGGATGGTGTTGCCTGCGCATAGGCGTTACTCTCAACGCCTAATGCAACGATCAACGAGGCAAATGCGCCAGCTACACGTATTGTCTTCACTTGTAGTACCTCGCGTAGGGGGTCTTTGAGCAATCATCACCTTTTAGGTAGTTGTTGTATTCAGCGGGATCAAGATCACCTGCTTTGGGAATCATAATGAAGCGGAAGCCGTCAGGATCCTTAAAGCTTATGCTGCAGTAGCTGTCCCACCATGGGTTATGGGCCTTTACGGGCTTGTATCCGAGTTTAATGAGTCTGTCGGAGATCTTCTCGATCTCCTTCCAGTTGGGTGCGTAAAAGACGAAGTTCGTGTCGTCGTTTCCTACTTGGCCGGGGCTTCCCTTTGTCTCGGTAGTAAACTCAAGGTTCAAAGCCTCGGGGTGCAGTCCAAGCGCCTCTCCAACACCGAGAATGACACCGGAGAACCCTTCGTGTTCTTCAAATGACTGAATCACGGGGAAGCCAACGCCTTCGCTGTAGAATCGAGTGTTCTCCTTTAACTTGTCGGTAGGACGCCCTATTCGAATTACGGAGACTCCCCATTTGTACATTACCGGATTCGCAGTGTTTACACCTTTCGGCTTTTCTACGGCATGCGCTTGCGTCATCGCTGCACACGAGATTGCAATTGCGGCGGCAATACTCAGTTGTTTCACTTTTATCTCCTCGTTATCTTCACGTCCCGTGGGTCAGGGACACCTTGAGCTTAGCCATTGCGAGTGCATGTAGCGAGGCGTAGGTCGAGGTGTCGTGTGGGCGAAGCCGTCATTTATGATCAATTTATGATCACTAGGGCAACTTTTGCTATATCGATGTTCGCATAGGTAGGCATTATCACAACGCAGGTCGATATGGCTTCCTTAAGCCTGCGTTGAGCACTTCCAAGACTTTTCGTATTGCCGCTCCGTTCGTTGCTTTGGAAAGGTTCTAGTCGAGGGGTGAATGCGCTTCTTTGGGGTGATGCTACTGGCGTTTAGTGCATGGAAATGAGAGTGAGTTGAATGATGGATCTCGATCGGTTGCGCGACCTTTTTGTCGCAGTAAATTTATTTGGGTATGCGCTATGGATGTCGGTGGCGTCGCTTAACAATGTAATTGGTTGGAGTGGCTCGTTAGATGCGATACGTCGATTGTTTTCTATGGAGGCCTTGTTTGAGCGGCCTTCGGTCTTGACGCCGCTTTTATCGAGGCGGCAGTTGCATCCTCGCGTGCATATCTTTGTCCTTGTTTATACCTTCACGTTGCAGTTCTCTGGCGCGACGCTTCTTTGGATTTCCTTCTTTGCTCGGTTGTTCGTTAATGGGGAGGGGCAATGGGAGGGGTTTGCACTTGTGGGGTTGTTAGTTTGCGCTATTTGCTGGGTCTCTATGCTGGTCGGCGGTTTGTGGTTTGCGTACTGGATTCGTCAAGAGGGTCTTCAGATTGCGCAACTTTGTCTGTTGATTTGGACGATTGTGTTGTTCCTCTGCTTAGGGTGTGCTAGACAGACACAGAATGTCATGGTTGGTCCCTTTCATGAGTGTCCTGCGGAAAGTCAGATCTACTCGTAATGATGAAGGTTGCCTTAATGGGTTACTCCTTGCGGAGCCTGCCGTACGATATCGATGCTCTTTCACCATTTATGACCGCGCGAGCGATTTCAATTCATTATGCTCGGCATCGTCATTCTTAGATAAACGGGGGCAGCCCGTTCCTAGTGCCACAAGGATTTCAAGAACGTATTTGGTCCTGATGCTGGCGCTTATTAGCAACAGGCACGCGAAATGCGCCTCGTGTTGCACTGCGGGCGTCGGGACGGTCTGGCCGGTGCTACCATGGTGCTACCCATATTCAGGAGGCTGCGATGACCGCTACGACCACGCTGAAACTTCCGGACGAACTGAAGGCGCGCATCGCTGCGGTGGCGCAGCAGTCCGGCAAAAGTGCGCACGCTTTCATGGTCGAGGCGCTGGAACTGCAGACCGAACTGGCCGAACGTCGCACAGCCTTCGTGACCGATGCGCTGCTGGCGCGCGAAGAGGTTGCGCGTTACGGATTGGTGGTGGATGCCGACGAGGTGTTCGATTACCTGAAGGCGCGCGCCGAAGGAAGAGGCGCCCGCAAGCCCGATCCGTCGTCGATCTAAGCAGCGGGCCTCATTGTGACTACCCGTGTAGTGCTGGCGCCGCGCGCGCTGGCAGATCTGGAACGTCTGACCGATTTCCTGCTGCAGGCAGATGCGCCTGCAACTGCTGCCGAGACGCTGCCCATCCTGCAATCCGGCTTCGCGGTGCTGCGCGAGCATCCTTTGATCGGACGCAAGGTCGAGCACGACCTCCGGGAGTTGGTCATTTCACGCGGCCGAACCGGTTACGTGGCCCTGTATGACTACGACGCCGGTCGCGATGTCGTCATCGTGCTTGCCGTACGGCATCAGCGGGAGGGTGGGTACGGCGCTTGAACCCTGCGCGGTGACCTCCAATGGCGACGCTTGCAGTCCCGACCCCCTCAGGATCACCATGTTGGCGGGTTGAATACGTTCCCGGATCTGCTTGACCATTGGAGGCTCACGACAATGAAAGGCACCAGACTTCGTATTTCCGCGCCGGCATTTCTTTTCGCTGTTTCACTCCCGACGCTGGCGGCCACCAGCACCTTCGACACGGATGCCGAAGGCTGGAGCGCCCAGGGTGACATCGAGGGGCCGCTGACCTGGAGTGCCACCGGCGGCAATCCAGGCGGCAATGTGTTCATCGACGACCTGACCACCGGCGGCGTCACCTACTTCGTCGCGCCCTCGCTGTTCCTCGGCAACTTCGCCGGCGCCTTCGGCTCGCAGCTGACCTTTGACCTGATGCAGCGCTATCCGGGCGGGCCGAATCAGTTCGACGCGGAGGACGTGATCCTGTCGGGCGGCGGCCTCACCGTCGTGTATGACACGGCGAACAATCCGGTCAACAACGGCTGGACGTCGTATTCGGTTCCGCTGTCGGCGGCCGGCTGGCGACTGAACACCCTGTCGGGCATCGCGCCGACGGAGGAGCAGTTTCTTGCCGTACTGTCGAACCTGAGTTCGCTGAGAATTCGGGCGGAATATCAGACGGGGGCCGACGTCGGTTATCTGGACAACGTCGCCCTCGTGCCAGAGCCGACCACCGTCTTGATGCTGCTGTCCGGCATCGGCTGCGTCGCGTTCGCTGCACGCCGGAAGCGGCGCGCGGTGGATTGAGGCGAGGACGCGTTTCGAGCCTTCATGCGACGTGGGCGGAACTGTCCCCCGCCGATCCTTCGGCGCGGGCGGCCGGTTATGAAATGCGTGCTCGCAGTGCCCGTTCGTCGGCCTGGATCGCCGCCTTGCGCGGTTACGCCGCAGTCGATGAATGCCGTTGCAGGAAGGGTCTGGCTCGGGACCTGCTCATTTTTCTGCGAAGGCTGTGGGCGCGGTGTTGACGGGCAGGCACAGCGCCGCGGTCAGCAGTGCAAGGCTCATGTGGCATAGATAGACAGCATCGAAATCGCCACGATGCAGCGTTGCACCGCCCAGCAGCAGCACGGTGAGGGCGACACCCATGACCGAGCCGATTTGCCGTATCGCCTGGTTGACCGCGCTGCCGACGGCGTAGTGGGCGGGCGGCAGACGGCTGACCGCGGCGCCTGACAGTGAAGGCAGGACCATGCCCACGCCAGTACCGCTCAACAACATGCCCGGCAGCCAATGCGTCAGATATGCGGGCTCGATACCGGGCACCAGCAGGAACCACAGCGCGCTGGCCGCGTAGATCAGACAACCCGCGATCAGCACGGGGCGGTGACCGTGCCGACCGGCCAGGCGACCCGACAGCGCCGCCACCGGAACCACCAGCAGCGGCCCGGGTGCCATCGCCAGGCCGGCCAGTGGGAGCGGATAGCGCCAGATCGAATTCATGTAGAAGAAGAATGCGAAGAACATCATCGAGAACGCGGTGCCGAAGCTCAGCGTTGCGAGATTGACGTAGCGGTATGTGGGGTTGCGAAACAGCTTGAGGTCCACCAGCGGCGCCTCCGCAAACCGCGCCCAGGCGACGAATCCGAGGATGCTCGCCATGCCGGCGCCGGCCGTCGCCAGCAGTTCATGACGTGACCAGGCAGGCGAGTCGGCCTGCACGATGGACAGCGCCAGCGCGCCGATGCCGACGACCAGCACGCTCATTCCCACCAGATCGAGCGGACGTCCCCGTGTCGGCTGCTTTGCTTCGGTCAGCAGCGTTGCACCACGCCAGATGGCCAGGATGCCCAAAGGCACGTTCAGGTAGAAAGCCCATTGCCAGCCGAACGAAGCCACCACGAACGCCCCCAGGCTGGGGCCCACCGCCGCGGCCAGTCCGCCGACCGCGCCCCACAGACTGACGGCCACAGCGCGCTTGTCTGTCGGGAACGCTGCCAGTACGAGCGAGAGCGAGGCCGGCGTCAGCATCGCAGCACCGAGAGCCTGCAGCACTCTTGCCGCGACCAGCCACTCCACGCTGACCGCCAGGCCACAGGCGGCGGATGCCGCCAGAAACAGCGCAACACCGACGAGAAACACCCGCTTGCGCCCGTGTCGGTCTGCCAATCCGCCGGACGGGATCAGCATTGCGGCATAGACCACCGTGTAGGCATTGAGCACCCACGAAAGGTCTGCCGCAGTGGCGTCGGGAAAGCCGGCCCGCAAGGCGCTGAAGGCCGCGAACAGCATGGTGCCGTCCATGGAGACAAGAAACACCGCCAGGCTGGCCACCCAGAACACCGGCCATGGAGAGGCGGTGTTGGGGGGCGAGCCGGGGAGTGCCGCTGCCGCGATGGCAGGCGACGGTGTGATCGTCGGGCTTTTCGGGACCGTCATGGGGCGCTCTCAGTCATGTGGCGATCCCCGATGGCCGTGCGTCTGCAGTTCTTGCACGGGCCGGAAGATCGGGGCCGATTCAGGCGAGCCCGAACGTCTTGCGCAGGCCCTTCTCGACCGGGCCAGCGGGCATGAAGCGGCGCAGCTTGGCCAGCAGCGAGGCTTCGCCTTTCGGGGTGTGGCGCATCTTCCATGCCCCCAGCGCGGCGTCGACGATCACCGCCGCGACCCCGTCGGGCTGGGGCGCCTTCTGGACATTTCTCCGGATGGCCTGCGAAACGGTGCCGAGTTCCTTTTCGTAGTCGGGAATCCTGGACGCTGCCTGCGGCGCGTTGAGATCCAGATTGGTCCGGGTAAAGGAGGGTTCGACAAGCGCCACACGGATGCCGAACTGGCGGACCTCGTGATCCAGCGTTTCGGACAGGCCTTCGACGGCATGCTTGGATGCCGCATAGAGCGCCATGTAAGGCGCCGGCAGGAAGCCCAGCACCGAACTGACATTGACGATGCGACCGGACCCCTGTTTGCGCATGTGGGGCAGCACGGCCTTGATCGTACGCAGCAGGCCGAAGAGGTTGGTGTCGAACAGTGTCTGGGCTTCGGAGATCGACGTCTCCTCCGCTGCGCCCAGCAGGGTCACGCCGGCACTGTTGACCAGCACGTCGATGCGTGCGGCCTGCGTGATGACGGTCCGGATTCCGCGCTCGATCGACGCTTGGTCACGGACGTCCATCTCGATGAGTGAAACGCCGGGTATCGGCGCTGCCTGCGCGGCGTTGCGCACGGTACCGAACACCCGGCAACCCAGCGCGGCCAGCCTGATGGCGGCGGCGCGTCCGATGCCCGATGACACGCCGGTGACGATGACGACTTCGGAGTGCGACATGGCAGTTCCTTTCTCTTTCTATATGAGGCGAGTGGGGTGATGACTGATCAGCTTTGCGCCGGCGCTGGCCTGATCCTGAACCAGATGGAATACATGGCCGGCAGGAACACCAGTGTCAGCACCGTGCCGGCGAAGGTGCCGCCGATCAGGGTGTAGGCGAGCGTTCCCCAGAACACCGACTGGGTGAGCGGAATGAAGGCCAGGATGGCGGCGAGGGCGGTCAGGATGACCGGACGCGCGCGCTGCACGGTGGCTTCCACCACCGCATCGAAGGGGCCCAGCCCCGCCTTCTCGTTGTCGTGGATCTGGCCGATCAGGATGAGCGTGTTGCGCATCAGGATGCCCGCCAGCGCAATCAGGCCGACCAGCGCGTTGATGCCGAAGGGCTGGTTGAACAGCAGCAGGGTGGGCACGACACCGATCAGGCCCAGCGGCGCAGTGGCGAACACCATCGTCATCGCCGAGATCGAGCGGACCTGGAAGATGATGGTGATCAGCGTCAGCGCGATCATGATGGGGAAGACCGGCAGCAAGGCGCTGTTGGCCTTGGCGGATTCCTCGATCGAGCCGGCCAGTTCGATTCGGTAGCCGGCCGGCAGCTTGGCGATGATGGGCTGAAGATCCTGCCAGACGGCGGTGGACACATCCGGCGGCTGCAGGCCCTCGGCGATGTCGCCGCGTACGGTGATGGTCGGCGTGCGGTCGCGGCGACGCAGGATCGGGTCTTCCATCTGGACCTCCACGGCGCCCACCTGCGACAGCGGAATCCGTTCGCCGGTCGCGCCGACCAGCGTGAAATCGCCGATCCGGGCCGGATCGAGCCGGGTGTGCCCGGCCGAACGGGCAGCGACCTGCACCGAACGGATGTCTTCGCGCACCTCGGTAATGGGGATGCCGCTCAACAGGAACTGAAGCTGCTGCGCCACGTCGCTGGAGGTGAGGCCGAGGCTCTGCAGCCGGTCCTGGTCGAGCGAGAAGCGCAGCGTGGGCACGCGCTCTCCCCAGTCGGTATTGACCGTGCGCATCTGCGGCGAAGCCTGCATTACGGCACGCACCTCTGCAGCGATCTCGCGCAGCGTGTCGGCATCCGGCCCCATTACGCGGAAGGCCACCGGGAAGGGCGAGGGCGGGCCGAACACCAGTTGGGTCGCCCGCACGCGCGCCTCCGGCACCAGACCGTCGGCCACCGCCTGCCGCAGCTTCAGCTTGAGTGCTTCGCGCGCAGCCTGGTCGTCGGTCAGGACGACGATCTTCGAGAAGGACGGATCGGGCATCTCCGGCGACATCGCCAGGTAGAAGCGCGGTGCCCCCTGGCCGATGTAGGCGGTCACGATCTTCGCTTCCGGCTGCGCGGCCAGCCACGCCTCGACCTTGGCGACCGCCGCACTCGTCTGCTGGATCGCGGTGCCATAGGGCATCTGTACTTCGATCAGCACCTCGGGCCGGTCCGAAGTCGGAAAGAACTGCTTGTTGACCACGCCCATGCCCAGCACGGCGATGGCGAAGGTGCCGATCACGCTCGCCGCCACCAGCCATTTGCGCTGGATCACCGATCCCAGCAGGCGGCGGAAGCGCTGGTAGTTCGGCGTCGCGTAGATCGCACCGTGCCCGCCCTCGCGCGGCGTGTAATCGGGCAGCAGCTTGACCCCGAGGTAGGGCGTGAACACCACGGCGACGATCCAGGATGCGATCAGGGCAATGCCGACCACCCAGAACATATTGCTGGTGTATTCGCCAGCCGTCGATTTGGCGAAGCCGTTCGGCATGAAGCCGATCGCCGTCACCAGTGTCCCGGACAGCATGGGCGCCGCGGTGTGGCTCCACGCGTAGGCGGCTGCGCGGATGCGGTCGTAGCCTTCCTCCATCTTCACCACCATCATCTCGATGGCGATGATCGCGTCGTCGACCAGAAGACCCAGGGCCAGAATCAGGGAACCCAGGGTGATGCGGTCAAAGTTCTTGCCGGTGGCGGCCATGACGACGAAGACTGCGGCCAGGGTCAGCGGCACTGCGGCCGAGACCACGATGCCGGCACGCCAGCCCATGCTGAGGAAGCCCACCAGCATCACCACGCCGAGCGCGGCAATGAACTTGAGCATGAACTCGTCGACCGCCGAACTGATGTTGACCGACTGGTCCGTGACCTTGGAGAGGCTTATGCCCAGCGGGAGCTCGGCGTTGATCGCAGCGGCTTCCGCCTCCAGCGCGCGGCCAAGATCGAGGCCGTTCCAGCCCTCGCGCATCACGACCTCGAGCAGCAGGGCCGGCTCGCCGTTGTTGCGGATGAGGAAGCTCGCCGGGTCTTCGTAGCCGCGCTTCACTTCGGCGACGTCGCCGAGCTTGAGCGTACGTCCGCGCGCGGCGACGGGCGTGTTGCGGATCGCTTCCAGATCGTCGATCGCTCCGTCCAGCCGGATGAACACCTGCGGTCCCTTGGCTTCGATCGAGCCGGCGGGCGTCATGACGTTGCGCCCGTTCAGCGCCGCGAAGAGGGCTTGCGGGGAGACGCCGAGGGTCGCGAGGCGGTCATGGGAGAACTCGACGAAGATCCGTTCGGCCTGCTCGCCGATGATGTTTACCTTGTTGACGCCGGGTACGTGCAGCAGGCGCTGACGCAGGGTCTCGGCGTCGCGGATCAGGTGCCGGTGCGCAGCCCCGTGCGCCTTCAAGGCGTAGAGCGCGAAGGTCACGTCGGCGTATTCGTCGTTGACCATCGGGCCGATGACGCCACGCGGCAGCGTGAGTGCCTCGTCGCTGAGCTTCTTGCGCGCCTGATAGAACTCTTCGGGTACTTCAGCTGGCGGCGCGCTGTCGAGCAGGTTCAGCGTGGTGAAGGCCAGGCCCGGTCGCGTATAGGTCTCCGCCCGGTCATACCAGCGCAGTTCCTGCAGGCGCTTTTCCAGCGGCTCGGCCACGAGCTCTTCCATTTCCTTCGCGGTGGCCCCGGGCCACGCGGTGACCACGGTCATCTGCTTGATCGTGAAGGCCGGGTCTTCCGCCCGGCCCAGCGTCATGAATGCCACCGCACCAGCAATGAAGATCACGATCATCAAGAACAGGGTGACCGACCGCTCACGTACGGCAAGGGCCGACAGGTTGAAGGCGCTCGTCGAATCAACCGCCTCATGGCGGGAGGGGCGTGCGCCTTCGGTCGAGTGCGTCGGAGCGCTCATTGCCGCTCTCCGCCGGACGTCGCCACACGTGCCGGGTTATTGCTGTCGGCCACGCGCACCTGCTCGCCTTCCTGCAACAGGTGGGCACCGAGCACGACGATGCGATCGCCCGCGGAGACGCCACCGATGACCGCAGCGGTTTCCTCACCGAGGCCGGTCACCTGCACCGCGCGCCAGGTGACCCGGGTTCCTTGTTCTTGGCTTCCCCCTTGGTCCTGGTGTCCGTCTTCCTCGATCACCCATACGCCGGGCCCTTTGCCCGGGTCGAAGATCGCACCGATCGGTACCTGCAGCGTGGGGTCAGAGCGGTTGCGGGAGATCTGGATCGAGACGGTCGAGCCCAGAGGCGCTTCGGCCAGGCGACCCTCCAGCACGTAGCGGGCCTCGAAGGTGCGCGTGAGGGGATTGGCTGCATCCGACAGCTGGCGCAGGCGAGCCGGGCCGGTGAGCCCGCCGCCATAAAGGGTCGCGATTCCTGCGGAACCGACTGCCGGGCGCAAGGTTTCGGGGAGATCGACGACCGCTTCCCGGCGGCCGACATGGGCCACGCGGACGACCACCTGCCCGGCGCCGACCACCTGGCCCGGCTCGACCAGGGTGTCGACCACGACGCCATCCGCGTCGGCGAGCAGAACTGCGTAGCCGGTTTCGTTGCGGGCCATGTCGGCCTGGGCTTTGGCCGCTTCCAGTTCCGCCCGCGCCGCGTCGGCGGCGGACTTGATCTGGTCGTAGGCAGAGGCGGACACCGCCCCCGTCGCGACGAGATCGCGGTATCGCGCTTCGTCGTCCGCGGTCTGGCGCGCCCGCGCCGTGGCAGCGGTAACCGCCTCGTCACGTGCGCGCGTGGCAAGCCGCAAATCGGTGGGGTCGATGCGCATGAGCGGCTGGCCGCGTTTGACGGTCTGGCCGGTGTCGACCAGGCGCTCCACGATCTTGCCCGGAACGCGGAAACCCAGATCGCTCTGCACCCGCGCCGCAACGACACCGGTGAAGGACCGGTCAGCCTGTGTGGCGACCTCGATTGCCCCGACCCGTACCAGGGGAATCTGGGTGCGCGGGTCGATCGAAGACGTGGCTTCGCCGCACGCGGCCAGAGCCAAAGGCAGCAGACCGACGACGGCGAGGAAGGAAATAGTGCGGCGCTGAACCATGGCGACCTCCGGGAACGAAGGCCTCCATCTTCATTCGAGTGACTAATATTGTCAATAGTCACTCATCGCATTTGTTCAGCGCTCTACGGTGCCAAGCTGCGCAGCACCAGATTGGAAAGCTGCGTCGGTGCCTCGTCGGCCACATCCAGGTTGTACTGGAGCAACAGCGGATTGACGTAGGGCTGCATGACCAGATCGATCGCCTGCACCGTCTCGTCGAGCGGGGTCTTGCGCTCGAACTCGCCGCTCTCCCGACCTTCGCGGACGATCTCCGTCAGGATCTGCCGGATGCGCTCGCAGTAGGCGCGTGCAGAAGGCCAGCCCTCGCCGGCGGAATGCGCGGCGATGTCATACAGCTTGCGGTCGTTGAAGAACAGGCCCACGCCCGTCGACACCAAGGCCTTGAACATTCTGCGGAATTTCTCCGTAGGCGTGGGCGCGCTGGCCACCGCTTCCTCGACCGCAAGAATGATGGCGCTCAGAGACTGGGCGCAGATGGCCTCGCCGATCGCCTGCTTGGAGTCGAAGAACTTGTAGATGTAGGCCTTGGAAAAGCCGATTGCCTTGGCCAGATCCGAAACCGTGGTCTTTTCGTAGCCGTAGTGGCTGAAGTGTTCTCCGGCCGCCGCCACGATCTGCTCTCGAACGCTGTGGTCGACGGGGCCGCGCGAGTGGGGTGTAGAAGTGTCGATTTCGCTCATGGAAAAACAATACCGCGTCGATGATGGCTTGACAATGAGTGACCACTACGGATTATAGTCACCGCGTGGACTCAACTTTCCGGGAGACTTTAATGTTCGCCTATCCCCGCTCTCTCGTCCTACTTCTGAGCGCCGGTGTCTTGACGGGCTGCGCCGTGGGTCCTGAGTATCGGCAGCCTGAGATCGCGCTTTCGCCGGTATTCATCGGTCAGGAAGCTGTCGAGCGCCGACAGGTACGGCAGCAGGCGGACCTCACGATCTGGTGGGCCGCCTTCAATGATCCGCAGCTTGAGCGCTTCGTGGCCCTGGCGCAGGAGCAGAACCTGGACATCGCGCAAGCGGCGGCCCGTGTCGCCCAGTCGCGCGCCGGCCTTGGCGCGGCCAACGCCGCACTGCTGCCCTCGGGCCATGTCGCCGCTGAAGCGGCGAGGGCGTACCACTCCGTCGAGACCCCCTTGGGGCAGGTCCTCAACTCTGCGCCCGGTTTCGACCGTTACGGCCGTGCCTACGAGACCAATGTCGCCGCGAGCTGGGAGCTGGACGTGTTCGGTGGTCTGCGCCGCGGACGGGAGGCGGCATGGGCCGAATACCAGGCTTCGGAAGCGGGCGCGGTCGCGACGCGTCTGGCGGTAACGGCACAGACAGCCGACATCTACATCACCATCCGCGGATTGCAGGCCCGTCTGGACGTCGCTCGCCGACAGGTCAGGACGCAGCAGGACCTGCTCGCAACCATCAAACTTTTGCATGGAAAGGGGCTCGCTGCCGAACTTCAAGTGAGGCAGGCCGAGGGTGCGCTTGCCCAGGCTCAGGCCTCGGTGCCGGTGCTTGAGGCGGGTCTGGACGCCGCCATGAATGCTCTGGACGTGATGCTGGGTTCTCCGCCGGGCACGCATCGGGCAGAATTGGCCGCCCCCCGTGATATTCCGGCAGCCCCGCAGATCGCGGCCATGGGGGCGCCGGCCGAACTGCTTCGCCGGCGGCCGGATCTGATCGCGGCCGAACGTCGCCTCGCCGCATCCAGCGCGCGTATTGGCGGCGCTATCGCCGAGTACTACCCGAAACTCTCTCTGAGCGGACTGATAGGCAGCGCGACATCGGTCGCGAGCGGCAATCTGTTCACCAGCGGTGCCGGTCAGGCCGCAGGCGTGCTCGGCCTGCGCTGGCGTCTGTTCGACTTTGGCCGCATCGACGCGCAGATCGATCTGGCGAAGGGGCAGGAAGCGGAACTGCTCTCTGCATATCGGCTTGCTGCCTTACGGGCAACCGAAGACGTCGAGAACGCGTTGTCGTCGTTAGTCAGACGCGAAGAGCAGGCCGCTGTGCTGACTCAAGGCGTGGACTCCTTCGGTCGCGCACGTGACGCCTCGTTTGCGGCGTATCAAAAGGGTGTCGTCAGCCTGATTGAAGTCCTGCAGGCCGACGAGAACCTGTTGCGTGCCTCCGACGCGCGCGTTCAGGCACAAACTGAATCCGTACGCGCAGCAGTCGCTGCCTTCAAGGCGCTGGGTGGCGGTTGGCACGCACGCGAACCGGACGCGCTGGCAGTCAGGTAGTCGCCGGGAGGCTCGCCGCGCCCGGGTCTTCGCTCGTTGTGTCTGCTGACGCGCACAAGCGCGTCACGAAGTGCATCGCCGTCACTCTGACAGGTTGCGTGCATCACCCCGGGTTTTGCGGACGCTCGTCTCCACTGCCCGCCGCACGTGACCGCGACCGCACGCCCCGCGCCGTCACCCCGCGCTCGCGGCGCAGCAGTTTGCGCAGCATCGACGGGTCGGCGTAGCCGACCTGGGCGGCCACCGATTCCAGCGAGGCGTGGCCGGTTTCGAGCAACTGGGTGGCACGCTCGACGCGCAGTTTCTGCACGTACTGGATGGGCGACATGCCGACCGCCGACGCGAAGTGCCGGCTCAGCGTGCGCGGCGTCATGTGCAGCGCGTCGGCCAGCATGGCGAGCGTGACGGGTTCGCCGAGGCGGGTCTGCAGCCAGCGGTCGGCGCGCTGCAGCGTCGGTGTCTGCCGTGCCAGATGCGAGGCGATGGCGTACTGACTTTGCGATACGCGGTGGTCCAGCATCAGGAAGCGCGCGCAACTGCGCGCCAGTTCCTCCGAGCCGTGGCGCGCCACCAGCGCGAGCATCAGGTCGGCCTGGGCCAGCGCGGCGCCGGCGGTGCTGATCGGGCCGTCGCTGACCACCATGCGCGTCATGTCGAGATCGACCTGCGGATAGCGTTCGCGGAACAAGGGCGCCAGCCACCAGCTGGTGGTGGCGACGCGCCGGTCGAGCAGGCCGGCCTGCGCCAGCGCGAAGGTGCTGACGCAGGATGCGGCGACGACGGCGCCCCCTTCCAGCCAGTGGCCCACACGCGCCATCGCCTTCACCACGTCGCGCGTCGCCAGCCATTCTTCCAGCGCTTCGCGATGGGCGCGATTGGCGCCCGGCAGCAGCACCAGATCGGGCGGCGGCAGATCAGCCATGCGCGCGAGCGGGCCGACTTCGAGCCCGGAACCGCTGCGCTCGCGCCGCCGCCCGGTGCCGGCCAGCGTCACCTCGAACAGCGGCGGTCGCTCGGCCTGGAGACACAGGCGGTTGGCGGTGTTCATCACGTCCAGCGTGATGCCCAGGCTGATGTCGAGCACGCCGGGCAGGACCAG
>Ga0123397_112179_pt1 | contig 19469 bp, 20 predicted proteins | sample T10HLNH4metaT_FD_89925 | JGI IMG/M metagenome (GOLD analysis project Ga0123397, IMG submission 89925) | Methane-oxidizing artificial microbial communities from Washington, USA to study methane cycling - T10-HLNH4 metaT (Metagenome... ... | reverse complement strand
TGCAGCTTTTTTATTCCGCTACTTTGTTTTTATGCTTGTTCTTCAGGGAACGAACAGGCTGCCGCCGACCATCCAGGCCGTCAGCACCAGCACGCTGCCGGCCATCGGGCCACTGCTCGCCATCGCCAGCAGCAGTTGCACCAGTGCGCTCGCCAGCGCCAGTTGCCGACCGTGTTCGATCAGCCAGCGCGGCGGCGCAGCGTCGGCGGCGGAGCGTGCGTTGCCGGCGGCGAACAGTGCGGCCACCGGCACCGCGCCGGTCAGTGCGAGTCCGCATTCGGTCAAGCCGGCGATCATGTGGCCGCGCCTGTCGAGGGCAGTGTCCGTCCGCCCAAGGGGCGCGCGCACAGCAGCGCCGTCAGCGCCAGCGCGGCCAGCACCGGGCGATCGGCGGCGAGTGCGAGCCAGCCGAGCAGGGCGCTGCCGATCAACCACGCGAGCCGGGCCGGACCACGGAACCAGCTGACCAGGGACAGCGCCGGCAGCAGTACGAAGAAGGCGAGGAGCATGCCGGTGTGACCAGCACCGCGACCATCGCCGCCGGTCTGGGCGATGCGGAAGCTTTCGACGAAACAGGCCGCGACCACCCACCAGGGCAGGCCGTTCATGCAGCGACGCAGCAGGGTGGGGCGGCGCGCTCTGGCAGGGGCCCGCACGGGTGCAGTGCCGGCGTGGGGCAGCGCCATTGCGCCGGCGGAACAGGCCAGTGCTGCGACGGCACAGGCGACGGCCATGGCGCCGGCCTGCGGCGAATGCTGCAGCAGGCCGCTCAGTGCGACCGTCGCGCTGCCGACGGCGTTGCCGTGCAGGCCGCGCCGCCAGACCGCAACGGGCTGTGTGGCCCGCGCATTCAGCGCCGTCAGCAGCAGCCAGAGCAGGATGAACAGCCAGGGGCCCAGGCCCTGATTGCCTGGCAGCAGTTCGAGACGGCGGCCCAGCCACAGGCTGGTCGCGGCACAGAGCAGCAGCGCAGTCGGTGCGGCGGTCAGCAGTGCCGCCATGATGCGCTCAAACAAGGCGCCCTCCAGCCATGGCCGAACGGTGAGCGGCGTCGCCCGAGCGGTGCTGCTGGCGGCGTCGGTCGGCCCAGATCACGGTACCGCTGATGGCCAGGCCGGCAGCGCTGAGACCGAGCACGCAATACAGCGCCTTGAGCATGAGGCCGCCGAAATCGCCGAAGTGCAGCGGCTCCATCCAGCCGTCGAAGCGGCTCCAGAATCCGCGTTGGCGCGGGTCGCGCAGGTCGAGCGTGCGACCGTCCGCGCCGGCGTAGCTGACGCGGGCGCTGCTGATCAGATGCTGTGGCAGGTCGCCGGAGATGGTGACGATGGCGTCGGCGCGCTGAACGTTGCGCAGCGAGATCGTTTCCGGCTCCAGACCGGGCAGGTCTCGACGCGCCTGCAGCAGCAGGGTGTCCAGCGACTGCATGGGCTGCTTGCGCGCGTCCTTCGGCAGCGCGACTGCGGGGTCGGCGCCGCCGCTGAGGTAACGCCAGCTCTGTTCGAACACCGGTGCGAGGCCGAGCCAGCAACCGGTGAAAGCGATGAGCAGATGGAAGGCGAGGCCCCAGATGGCGGACGCCTTGTGCAGGTCGGACGCCGCCAGCCGGCTGCTGCGGCGCCAGCGCACCGTGAACAGCTCGCGCATGATCTTGCGGTGGATCACGATGCCGGTCAGTGCCAGCACCAGCATGACGGCACCGAGAAAGCCGACAATCCAGCGCGGCGCGAAGAACAGGAACACGTGCAGCATGCGCACGAACTGCCCCAGTTCGCTGTCCGCCGGGCCGATGACGGCGGCGCTGCCGGCATCGACAGCGATCTTGCTGCGCAGACCGTCGTCGTGTCGCACCTGCGCGAAGTAGGCCGGACTGGTGGCGGTCGGCAGCACGATGTTCTCGACCTTGCTGCCGGGCAACGCGCTCTGCACGGCCGCCAGGACGGCTTGCGGCCCGACCGGCGACGGCGCGTGCTCGAGGTGGCGCAGCGACGGATTGCCCCACAGGTCGATCTCGTGCTTGAACACTGCCAGCGCGCCGGACATGCAGATCACGAACAGCAGTACGCCGGTGACGATGCCGGCCCACGAGTGCACCGCAAACAGCAGGGTGAGCGTGCGTTGCGAAGCCACACTCAGAAGTCCAGCGTGACCGACGCCAGCACGCGGCGCGGGTCGCCGAGCGGAACGACGTTGTTGTTGAGGCCGCCGGCGAAGTAGTCGCGGTCGAACAGGTTCTTCGCGATCACGCTCAGCCGGTAACCCTGGCCGATATAGCTCACGCTGGCGTCGAACACGGTGTAGTCCGGAATCGTGTAGTTGAAGCTGTAACCCTGCTTTTCGCTCTCGTAGCGCAGCCCGGCACCGAGGCCGAGGCCGGTCAGTGCGCCGCTGCGCACGCGGTACTGCGCCCACAGCGAGGCGCTGTGCCGCGGCACGTTGTCGAGCGGCTTGCCGACGTTGGCAGCAATGACGTCACGCACCACTTCGCCATCGGTGTTGGCGTAGGCAGCCGACAGGTTCCAGCCGTTGCGCAGGTCGGCCAGCAGTTCGAGTTCGTAGCCGCGCGTGCGCTGCTCGCCGATCAGGATGTAGAAGCCCGGGTTGGAGGCGTCGCTCGCGCGCACGTCCTGTCGTTCAAGATCGAAGTGGGCGACGGTCGCCTGGATGCGCCCCTGCGCGAAGCTGAACTTGACGCCGACTTCGGTCTGTTTGCCGCTTTCCGGCTTCACCGCCTGCCCGCTCACCGAATACCCGCCCTGCGGCAGGAAGGATTCGGCGTAGCTCACGTACGGTGATACGCCGTCGATCACTTCCCAGATCAGGCCGGCGCTGCCGGTGGTGGTTGCGTAGTTCTCGTCGGTGATCGAGGTGCCGGTACGCATGTTGACCGATTCAATCGACGCCCAGTCACGGCGCAGTGTGACCGAGGCGTTCAGCCGATCGGTCAGACGCACCTGATCACGCAGGTAGAAACCGGTGTAGCGGATGGTTTCGTCCAGATCAGTCAGCGGCGTGACGTTGCAACTCACCGTCGAGCCATACACGGGCGTGAAGACGTCGAGCATTCCGACTGCGCAACGAGTCGTGGTTTCACGCTTGGCGTGCCGGTTCACGTCGACGCCTGCAAGCAAGGTGTGACGTATCGAGCCTGTATCGAACGCACGGGACACATGGGTGTCCAGCCCGAAGCCGTGGCCCCGGAAGTCCTGCAGCGTGCCCTGGCGCTTCAGTTGCCTGTTGTTCGCCTGCAGGCCGCCCGAAGCACCGTTATCTACGGCGACCAGGCGCCCGTCCATGTCGTAGTCCTGCCAGCGGAAGTTCTGGCGCAGTGTCCAGCCGCTGTCGAATCGATGTTCCAGCGCGTAGCCGATGCGCGCCTGGCTTGCTTCGTAGGGCCCGAAGCCCGGTTCGCCGATGAACAGGCTGCGGTCCACGCGGCCGTTCGGGTTCGGCAGTACCGAGCCGCGCACCGGCAGCCCCTGCTGCCGGACGTACTCGCGCGTCTGGAAGCTGGTCAGTATCGTGAAGTCGGTGCGCGTGCCGAGGTCGAGCGACATCGACGGCGCGATCCAGCGGTTCTTGTAATAGACGAAGTCTGTCGGGTCGTCGCTGTTGAGCATCAGGCCGTTGATGCGCAGCGCGCTGCGGCCGGTGTCGGACAGCGGGCGCCCGAAGTCGAAAGTGAACTGGCGGAAGTTGTCGCTGCCGCCGGTGAAGGCGACCTCGGTGAACGCCTCCGCCCGCGGCCGCTTGCTCACCATGTTGACCATGCCGCCCGGCTGCACCAGACCGAAGTTCACCGAGGCCGGGCCCTTCAGCACCTCGATGCGCTCAGCGCCGAAGGTTTCCTGTGCGACCCGTGCATCCATCTCCACCCTGAGGCCATCAACGTAGACCGATTCGGTCGCACGCTGGCCGCGGATGATGAAGTCGTCCCAGCCGCGGCGCCCGTAGTAGCCGGACACCACGCCGGCCACGCCCTGCAGCGCGTCGGTCAACGACTGCACGCCGCGTGCGTCCATCTGTTCGCGTGTCACGACGGTGACCGACTGTGCGGTCTCGTTCAGCGGCAAGTCCGACTTCAAGGTGCTGCTGCTTGCCTTGCGCGCCGTGAAGCCGACGTCGCCAGCGGCGTCGACGCGGACGGCAGGCAGCGTTGCGACCGCCTCATCGGCAGAGGCGAGCGGGGCGAGCAGCGCGGCGATCGCAGCGGCAAGCAGGTGGAGGCGCTGAGGATGGGTTCGGGCAGTCATGGCTATTTGTTTTAATGAGTTCGAGAATGATTCTCGTTAATTATCACGGAAATGCTGCCGCGAAGTGAACTCTTTTGTCCCGTGCTGTCATCGCACCGGGTTTCCCGACTTGCCCGTGTTGCTATGGTTAGGTGGCTTATGATATTGTTCCGTACATGCTTCAGGTACGTGATCTTCCGACCCCCGACATCCTGCGTCGCTTTGCGCAGCGCTATCCGGACGCCGATGTCAGCGCCGTCACCGGCTTTCTGACGCTGCTGCGTACGGCGACCGAGCTGTCGCAGGCGCTGGATGCCTTCCTTGCGCGGCACGGGCTGCTGCAGGGGCGCTGGTGGGTGCTCATCCTGCTGTTCCGCGAGGAGACGCTGGAATCCTCACCGTCGGTGCTGGCGGAGAAGGCCGGCGTGACGCGGGCGACGATGACCGGTCTGATCGATGGACTGGAGCGCGACGGGCTCGTGCAACGGGTGTTCGACACCGCCGACCGGCGGCGCACCACGGTGCGGCTGACCCCGGCGGGGCAGGGCGTGCTGGATACCGTGATGCCGGATTACTACCGGCGGGTGCGCACGCTGATGGCCGGGCTGGACGAGAACCAGCGCGTGCTGCTGCAGTCGATGCTGGGTGCCGTGCATGCTGGGCTCGATGCATTCACGTGACCCGTAAAAAAATTTGCCTGAATAGTTAGCCTCCGTATCAACCTTGCACACCGAAAGGATATTGAAATGACCCAGAGCGCACTCCAGACCGCCATCGCCGACATCAACACCCGCTGGGACGCCGCCTTCAACCGCGGCGACGCCGCAGCCGTCGCCGCGCTGTACGACGCCGAAGCGGCCGTGCTGCCCGCCGGCGGTGAGGCGGCCATCGGTCCGGCGGCCATCCAGGCGCTGTTTGCCGGTGCCATCGCCAGTGGCATCCACAACCACCGCATCGAACTGCATGCGGTCGCCGGCGACGACGCGCTCGCCACCCAGCGCGGCCGCTGGAGTGCGCAGGCGAAGAACGCCGATGGCGAACTGCAGACCTTCTCCGGCCACATCTCCGTGGTCTATCGCCGCCAGCCCGATGGCAACTGGCGCGCGCTGACCCATACCTGGAACTGAGGAGCACCGGCATGAATACCCGCTCGCCGTCGCTGCGCGCGGTCGCCGCCCTGCTGCTGCTGGCGGTGATCTGGGGCTACAACTGGGTGGTCATGAAGATCGCGCTGGTCGACATGGACGCCTTCCAGTTCGGCGCCTGGCGCACCTTCGGCGGCGCGCTGAGCCTGTTCGCGCTGATGGCGGTGCTGCGCCGGCCCTTCCGGCCACAGCACCTGCCCTGGGTGGCGACCATGGGCGTGCTGCAGACCACCGGCTTCACCGGACTGATCATCCTCGCGCTGGTCAGCGGTGGCGCCGGCAAGACGGCGGTGCTCACCTACACCATGCCTTTCTGGGTCATGGTGTTTGCCTGGCCGCTATTGGGCGAGCGGCTGCACGGCTGGCAGTGGCCGTCGGCGGTCGCCACGCTGGCCGGCCTGCTGTTCATCCTCGATCCGGCGCACCTGGGTGGTGACCTGACCAGCATGGCGCTGGCCACCTGTGCCGGCGCGCTGTGGGCGCTGGCGGTCATCGTCGCCAAGCGTCTGCAGATCCGTGCGCCGGACATCGACCTGCTGTCGATGACCGCCTGGCAGATGCTGTTCGGTTCGCTGCCGCTGGTCGCCGTCGCGCTGTTCTGGCCGGCGCGCGAAGCGAACTGGACACCGTCGCTGATCGGCGCGCTCGGCTTCAACATCGTGCTGGCGAACGCACTGGCCTGGCTGCTGTGGTTGTACGCGCTGCGCCGGCTGTCGGCCGGCACCACCAGCATGGTGTCACTGCTGACGCCGGTGATCGGCGTGCTGGCGGCGGCGCTGCAGCTGGGCGAGCGGCCACTGGCGAACGAACTGACCGGCATGCTGCTGATCGGCGTCGGCCTGCTGCTGCTGTCGGTCGAAGGCCTGCGTCGACGTCGTGCGCAGATTTCCCCGACCTCGACTGCATCCGGAAACGCCTCCCGCGCGTAGACAGGGCACGCAGGGTGCCGACGCTGCAGATGCGATGCAGCGCGGGCACCCGTTCAACCACCCGTGCCATGCGAGGAGTTATCCGATGAAGAAGAATCTGCTGTCCGCAATCGTTTTCGGGACGCTGGTCGCCGGCTGCAGCCAGATGGGCAGCACGCCGGTCGCCCGGCTCGACGACGGCCAGCTGCCGCTGCCTGCCGACTACAAGTCCTGGCCCGCTTTCCTGACCGCCGTGCAGCGCGAGGACGTCAAACAGATACGCGACATCTACATGAACGCGGATGCGAAGAAGGGCAGCGCCGAGAAGGGCTTCCCGGACGGGTCGGTGTTCGTGATGGAGAACTGGTCGATCAAGCTCGATGCTGACGGCAAGGCGGTCAAGGGCGCCGACGGCAAGCTGGTGAAGGACAAGCTGGCCGCCGTGTTCGTCATGGGCAAGAACGCCGGCTGGGGCGTCGACGTGCCGGAGGCGCAGCGCAACGGCAACTGGATCTATTCCGCGTTCAAGGGCAATGGCGAGCTGAATGGCGACGCGAAGTACGACACCTGTCGCGGCTGCCATGCGCCACTGAAGGACAAGGATTTCGTGTTCCGCTATGACGAACACTTCGCCGCGGTGAAGGCCGGAAAGTACTGATCCGCCGCCCGCGCCTCACAGTGCCAGCCGGCCGGCGGTGCGCACGCCGCCACGGCGGTCCGGCTGCACGACAATGGCCTCGCCCATCGCGAGGTTGTCGCCGGTCAGCGCCAGCACGTTCACCTGATGCGTCACCAGCGCCACCCGCAGTCCGTCGTCGAGCGCCGCGATCCACTGGCGCAGCGCCGCCGTCTGCCGCTCGCGGTCACCCTGGCCTGCGAAGAAGGAATTCAGCGCCGGCAGCACCTCAATCTGCAGTTCCGGAAACATCTCCTTCGCGGTATCGATGCAGCGGCACCAGGCGCTGCTGTACACCGCATCGACGGTCACGCCGCGCGCGCGCAGCGCGTTGCCTGCGGCGCGTGCCTGGGCGCGGCCCGTGACGGACAGGTTGCGCTGCGTGCTGCAGTCGCCGATGCGAAAACCCGGCGGATCGCCAATGCCGGGCTCGGTCAGCGCGTGGCGCAACAGCAGCACGCCACCCGAGCGCAGCGCGTCCAGCGCCGGGGTGTCGTCGGCGCGTGCCGAGACCGGCTGCAACATCAGGCAGCCGAGGGCGTGCAACAGGTGACGTCTGTTCATCGATGCGGTTGTCGCGGCGGGAATATGCGCTATCGACCGCGCCTCACCCGTCCTGGTTTCCCGAGCGGGCGGAGGTGGCGGCTCCGTCGGCGCCGGACAACATGTACTACCTTATGAAGGGTGAGGAGCCGGGTGCCGAAGGCATTTCGCGCATGTCCGACCTTCGCCCTTGACGACGCGCGCGTGCGTCGCCGGCCACCGGGTTCAAGCACGGACACCGTCGGCCGTTAAATGACCATTGTCGAACCAAGGCCGGCACCGATGCCCTCCTTGCCTGATCGCGCAGCACCTCGCCCTCCGCCTCGCGACGCAGACGTCGTCGCGAGGCGTCTGCGTGCGCTCATCGTCGAGGACAACCCGGTCGACGAACTGCTGGTGCTGGCCAAGCTTCGCGCCGCGGGCTTTGCCGTCGAACACTGCCGCGTAGACAGCGTGGCCGCGCTCGAAGCAGCGCTGCGCGAGCGGCACTGGGACATCGTGATTTCCGACTACGTGCTGCCGGACTGCGACGGTCTGGACGTGTTGGCCGTGGTCCGGCGCATGCAGCCTGACCTGCCCTTCATCCTGGTGTCGGGCGGCATCGGCGAGGCGGTCGCCGTCGACGCCATGCGCGCCGGCGCGCAGGACTATCTGCTCAAACAGAACCTGCTGCGCCTCGGCGCCGTGGTGGACCGTGAGCTCACCAAGTCGGCCACCGCCCGTGCGCTGCGCGCGGAACGGCAGAAGCTGCGCGAGAGCGAACTGCGGCTGCACAGCATATTGGCCACGCTGGAAGACATCATCTGGTCGATCGAGCTGCCGTCGCAGAAGCTGGTCTACCTGAACCCGTCGGCCGAAACCATCTACGGCGTGAGCGCCGAGGCCTTCCTCCGCAGTGAGGTCGACTGGCTGGACATGGTTCACCCGGACGACCGCGAACGCATGCTGCGCTCGCTGAAGGAGGCGACCACCAGCGGCAGCCTGACCACCGAATACCGGGTCGTCCGGCCTGACGGCGAAGTGCGCTGGATACTTGATCGCGCGCGCGTGGTGTTCAACGAGCACGGCGCCCGCATCCGCCTCGATGGCATCGCCCGCGACGTGACGCAGCAGCGCAGCAGCGAAGCCAAGCTGCGCCAGGCGGCCCACTTCGACGTGCTGACCGGCCTGCCCAACCGCATCCTGCTGAACGAGCGGCTGCAGAAGGCGATCGATGCCGCGATCGACACGGAGGCGATGATGGCGGTCGTGTTCATCGACCTCGACCGCTTCAAGATCGTCAACGACAGCATGGGGCACGACGCCGGTGACGAACTGCTGCGCGTGCTGTCGCGGCGCCTGTCGCAGCGGGTGCGCGCCAGCGACACGGTGGCCCGCCTGGGCGGCGACGAGTTCGTCGTACTGCTGCCGGAGATCCGCCAGGCGCAGGACGCGCAGGCCGTGTGCGAACAGATGCTGGGCGCGCTGGCGCCGCCGGTGTCGATACGGAATCACGACATCCATTGCACCGCCAGCATGGGCGTGGCGGTGTTTCCGCGCGACGGCCGTGACGTCGCGACGCTGTTGCGTCATGCCGACGCCGCGATGTACCGGGCCAAGCAATCCGGACGGAATACGATCTGTTTTCACGAGCCGGACCAGAACGCCGCCTCCGGTGTGCTGCGCCTCGAAGCCGATCTGCATACGGCGCTGGCGCAGCAGCAGTTCGAACTGCATTTCCAGCCGCAGGTCGATCTGCTGAACGGCCGCCGCGTCATCGGTTTCGAAGCCCTGGTGCGCTGGCGTCACCCGGAGCGCGGGCTGGTGTCGCCAGTCGACTTCATACCGCTGGCCGAGGAAACAGGCCTCATCGTGCAACTCGGACAGTGGGTGCTGCGCCAGGCCTGCGAGCAGGGAAAGGTGTGGGCCGAACGCTTCGACCCGGAACTGCGGGTCGCGGTCAATGTGTCGGCGCGGCAGTTCGTCGGCAGCGACATCGTGCGCACCGTTTCGCGCGAACTCGAACGCAGCGGCCTGTCGCCGCGCAATCTCGAACTGGAACTGACCGAATCGATGCTGATGCACAACGTCGGCCAGACGGTGAAGCTGCTTGGCGATCTCAAGCGGCTGGGCATCGCGGTCGCCATCGACGATTTCGGCACCGGCTATTCCAGCCTCGCCTATCTCAGGCGCTTTCCGATCGACGTGCTGAAGATAGACGCGTCCTTCGTGCGCGACATCGGTCACGACGCCGATGACGCCGCAATCTGCGCCTGCATACTCGCGATGGCCGGCTCCTTGCGCATCGAGGCGGTTGCCGAGGGCGTCGAAACCGAAGACCAGCTCGCCTTCCTGCGCGAACAGGGCTGCCGCATCGGACAGGGTTATCTGTTCGGCAAACCGATGCCGGCGGACGAGGCAACCGCGCTGCTTGCGCGCGGCGCCGCCTGACGCGCCGGCCTGAGCGCTCAGTTCACCGGCATCACGAATTCCGGCCCCTTCGAGCCGCTGTCCGGCCAGCGCTGCATGATGCTCTTGTAGCGGGTGTAGAAGCGCACGCCTTCTTCGCCGTAGGCGTGCAGGTCGCCGAACAGGCTCTGCTTCCAGCCGCCGAAGGAATGCCAGGCCATCGGCACCGGGATCGGGACGTTGATGCCTACCATGCCCGCTTCGATGCGCTGGCCGAATTCGCGTGCGGCGGCGCCGTCGCGCGTGTAGAGCGACACGCCGTTGCCATACTCGTGACTGTTCACCAGCGCGATCGCATCAGCCAGGTTTGCGGCGCGGATGACGCACAGCACCGGGCCGAAGATTTCCTCCTTCCAGATGCGCATCGCCGGCGTGACGCGATCGAACAGCGTGGCGCCGAGGAAGTATCCCTGTTCGCGGCCGGCCACCGTGTGACGGCGACCGTCGAGCACCAGCTGCGCGCCCTCGGCCACGCCGGCGTCGATCAGCGACACGATGCGTTCGCGGTGCGCCGCGGTCACCACCGGACCCATGTCTGTGCCGTCGGCTTCGCCGTCGCCGATGTTCAGCTTCTGCGCGCGCGTGCGCACTGCCTCGACCAGAGCGTCGGCGATGTCGCCGACCGCGACCGCGACCGAAATCGCCATGCAGCGTTCGCCGGCCGAGCCGTAGGCGGCACCGATCAGCGCGTCGGCCGCCTGGTCGAGGTCGGCATCCGGCATCACCACCATATGGTTCTTCGCGCCACCCAGCGCCTGTGCGCGCTTGCCGTGCTTCGCGGCGGTTTCAAAGATGTGGCGGGCGATCGGGGTTGAGCCGACGAAACTCACCGCGCGCACGTCCGGGTGCGCGAGCAGCGCATCGACCGCGACGCGGTCGCCCTGCAGCACGTTGAACACGCCGTCCGGCAGGCCGGCGTCGCGGAACAGTTCGGCGGTCAGCAGCGACGGCGACGGGTCGCGTTCCGACGGCTTCAGGATGAAGCTGTTGCCGCAGGCCAGCGCGACCGGCGCCATCCACATCGGCACCATGAAGGGGAAGTTGAACGGCGTGATGCCGGCGACCACACCGAGCGGCATGCGCTGGCTCCAGTTGGCGATGCCGCCGCCGACGTGATCGGAGTATTGCCCCTTGAGCAACTGCGGAACGCCGCAGGCGAATTCGATCACTTCCAGTCCGCGCTGCACCTCGCCCTGCGCGTCCGGGAAGGTCTTGCCGTGCTCGCGCGTGATCAGTCGCGCGATGTCGGCGCTGTGCCGCTCGACCAGCTCCTTCATCCGGAACAGCACGCGTGCCCGTCGTTGCGGTGCCAGTGCGCCCCAGGCCGGCTGGGCGGCAGCGGCACTGGCGACTGCACGGCCGACGTCGGCGTCCGAGGCCAGCAGCACCTGCCGCGCCACCCGCCCGTGCGCCGGGTCGAACACGTCGGCGCTGCGCGTGCTGTCCAGCGCGCTGCGCTGGCCGTCTATCCAGTGGGTGAGGGTATCGGTGGGCGCGTTCATCGGTTTCGGAGCCTGCGTTGAAAACCGGTATTGTGCGCCAGCGCATACGGACGGTCAGCGTGCACTGCGGCAGGACGTCCGCCCGCCGGTCGAGCGCTCAGTCGAACCAGTCGCGCCGCATCGAGCGCACCGAGCCGTCGCGCGCGTTGATGTGCACGTCCCACTCCTTGCCCGCGGTGTCTATCAGTTCGAACTCGTAGTCGTAGTCGTCGCTCATGAAGCGGCGTTCGAGGTCGGCTTCGATCACCGTGCCCGGCTTGGCGGCGAGCGCCTTGGCGGTCGCCTCCTCCAGCGAGATCAGCTTCATCGCCTCGGCGATGGCGCGCATCTTCGGCAGATCGTCGTCGTCGGCGAAGACCGGCGGCGTGAGCAGGGCGGCGAGCAGGGTGGTTGTCGCGATCAGGGCTTTCTTCATGTCCGTTCTCCTTCGGTTGAGGGCGCATCAAGCGCCATGCGTGCCGGCAGATGCACGGTGACGCGCAGTCCGCCGAGGACCGGTGACGGTCCGAACTCGAGTGCGCCGCCATAGCTGTCGACCAGGTCGCGCACGATGGACAGGCCGAGACCGTGGCCCGGTTTCGTCTCGTCGGCGCGGAAGCCGCGCGCGCTGAGCGATTCGAGTTGTTCGGGCGCGCAGCCCGGGCCGTCGTCCTCGATCACCAGCTTGAGGTCGGCGCCACGTTCGACCGACAGTCGCACGCGGCTGCGGCACCAGGCGCAGGCGTTGTCCATCAGGTTGCCGAGCAGCTCCATCAGGTCTTCCGCGTCCATCGCCAGCGTGATGTCGGTGGCCATGTCGAGCGCAATGTCCGGCGACCGTTCGCCGTGCAGGATGGCCAGCGTGGCCGCCAGCCGTCCGGCGGCATCGCGCAGGTCGCTGCGCCGGGCCGGGTGGGTGCCGCCCATCAGCCGGGCGCGCCGCAGCTCGCGCTCGATGGCGCGGCGCATCAGTTCGGTGCTGTCGGTCATGCGCTGCTGCAGTTCGGGGTGGGCCGCCATCGCCGGCGACTCGGCGACCTGCAGCAGCACCGCCAGCCGCGTCTTCAGCGCGTGGGCGAGGTTGCCGAGCGCGTCGCGCGAGCGCTGCGAGCGGCGCAGCAGCATGCCGAGCAGCGTATTGAACTGATCGACCAGCGGCGCGATCTCGTCCGGCAGCGCGACGTCGAGCCGCTCGCGCTCGCCGCGTTCGAGCGCCTGCATCTGGGCGCGCAGCGTATCGAGCGGCGCCAGCGAACGGCGCACCACCCACTGCTGCACGGCCAGCACGAGCGCGACCACGACCAGCGTCAGCACGCCATACAGCAGATGCCACTCGCGCAGCCCGGTTCGCAGCGCCGACAGGTCTTCGGCAACCAGTATGCGCACCGACTGGCCGCGCTTTTCGTAGCGCGCCGACAGCAGCCACAGCGACTGTCCCTGCGGGCCGGCAGCCTCGCTCTGCGCGATGCGTTCGCTGCCGGCGGCCGGCAGGGCCAGGCTGTGATCCCACAGCGAGCGCGACGAAATGTCGTCACCGCCATCGATCACGATGCGGAAGTAATGACCGGAGAAGGGCTGTCGGTATTCGCCGCCCACGCGTGCGTCGTCGAGCTGCAGCGGTGCGCCGGCTTCGCCGTCGAGTGCGGCCAGCAGGTTCTCGGCGTCGCGCTCCAGTCGCTGCGCCAGCTGCGCCTTGAGCAGGCGTTCGATGGCGATGCCGGCGAGCAGCCACTGCAGGCCGGCCAGCATGACGAAACTGATCGCCAGGCCGGCGGCAAGACGGGTGCGCAGCGCGTACTTCACGGCGCCTCCGGAGCGTCGAACACATAGCCCTGACCGCGCCGCGTCTGTATCCAGTCGCGGCCTATCTTGCGGCGCAAGCGCGTGATGTGGGCCTCGATCACATTGCTGTCGTGATCGGTGGCATGGTCGTAGAGGTGTTCGTTCAGGCGCTGCTGCGACAGCACCTGGCCGGCGTGCAGCATGAAGCAGCGCAGCAGGCGGAACTCGATGCTGCTCAGTTCTATCAGCGCGCCGCCATCGAGTGCGGCGCTCTGCGTCGCTTCATCGAGCCGCAGTGGGCCGCGCACGAGCGGGCCCGGCGTGCGGCGCGCCGCGCTGCGCTTCAGCACGGCGGCGATGCGCGCCAGCAGTTCCTCGCTGTGAAAGGGCTTGCAGACATAGTCGTCGGCGCCGGCGTTGAGCACCTCGACCTTCTCCTGCCAGGTGTCGCGGGCGGTCAGCACCACCACCGGCATCGCGCGCCGCGCGTCGCGCCACTGGCGCAGTACCTCGACGCCGTTGCGCCGTGGCAGGCCGAGATCGAGTATCACGAGGTCGTAGTCGATGGCTTCCGCCGACAGCTGTGCGAACACGCCGTCGGTGGCGACGTCGACCGCGTAGCCGGCGCGTTCGAGCAGCGGCTTCAGTCCGGCAACCAGCGTTTCGTCGTCTTCGGCCAGCAACAGGCGCATGTCAGTCGTCCTGCTCCATTTCCAGCAGTACGCCGGTGCGTGCATCCAGCTTCAGTTCCCACACGCGACCGGCGTCGTCGAGTATCTCGGCTTCATACACCCAGATGCCCTTCTTCTGTTCGAGTTCGATATCGATCAGCTTGCCCGGCTTTTCCGCGCGCGCGCGCTCGGCGATCTTCTCCAGCGGCAGGATGTCGCCGCGCTGGCTCAGTGCGCGCGCCTTGAGGTGGTCTTCGCCGGCCTGCGTGTCGGGCGCGTGCAGCAGCGCGATACCGGCGGCGGATACGACGGCGGTGACGGGCAGCAATACGAACAGTGCGATGCGTTTCAGGTTCATGTCCCCAGTGTAGGGAACGAAGCTGAAATCATGCTGAAAGCGCGCTATTTCTTGCGCAGCATGTGCCGGCTCACCCGTTCGCCGGCCAGACCGATCATCAGCCGCACCATGCCGTAAGCGATCCAGCGCAGCAGCCGCTCGTGCAGCGGGCGGGTCTTCCACTGGCGATGCCGCAATTCGCGCCCGCCGTGGCGGGCGGCGGCACGCAGGCTCTGCCGCAGTTCGTTGGCGAAGCCGATGTCGTGCACGACGATATTGGCTTCGCGCGCCAGCATCAGGCTGAAGGGGTCGATGTTGCTGGAGCCGACGGTTGCCCAGTGCTGGTCGACCACCGCCGCCTTGGCGTGCAGAAAGCTGCGCCTGTACTCGAAGATGCGTATGCCCTGCGACAGCAGCGAGCCATACAGCGCCTGCGAGGCGTAATGCAGCAGCGCGTACTCGACACGCCCCTGCAGGATGAGCGTCACCTTGACGCCGCGCGCGGCGGCGGCGATCAAGGCCTGGCGGAAGCGGCGACCGGGCAGGAAGTAGGCGTTGGCGATCAGCACCTCCTCGAAGGCGCCGTCTATCGCCTGCAGGTAGGCGTTCTCGATGTCGTGCCGGTGGCGCAGGTTGTCGCGCACCAATAGCGCCGCACGCATCTTCCCGGTGTGACGGTTGGCGTAGCGGCTGGTGCGCGGCAGGCGTGGCCGGAACTGCAGCGTCGCCCAGGCGACGCGCTCCCACAGCTTCTGGCATTCGAGATGCATGCGCGCCACCAGCGGCCCGCGCACGCGCACCGCGTAATCGAAGCGCGGCGGCGTGTGACCGGGCGTGTGCATGTCGTCGATGATGTTGATGCCGCCGACGAAGCCGGTCTGCGCGTCGACCACCACCATCTTGCGGTGCATGCGGCGCAGTCGGTTGCGGCGGAAGCTCATGCGGCCGACCTCCGGGCGGAACATCAGCACATGCACGCCGGCGGCTTCGAGCGCGCTCTGATGCGTGTCCTCGAAGTCGCGCGCGCCGAATCCGTCGACCAGCACGCGAACCCGCACGCCCCGTCGTGCCGCGCGTGCCAGTGCCGTGGCGATGCGGCGCCCGGTGTCGTCGTCGTCGAAGATGTAGGTTTCGAGGAAGATTTCGCTGTGCGCGCGGTCGATCGCCTCTTCCAGCGCCGGGAAGTACTGCATGCCGCAGACCAGCAGCTGGATGTCGTTGCCAGGCAGCAGACGGGTCATCGCGCCGGCAGGACCAGACGTGCGGTCAGCGCGGCGTGATCGGATACGCGCGACCAGGGCGGACCGGAGTGCAGCTTCACCTCGCGTACGTCGACGCCGCGCACATAGATGCGGTCCAGCCGCAGCAGCGGAAAGGCGGCGGGAAAGCTGCGCGCGGGGCGGCCGTGTATCACGCTGTGCGCTTCATGCAGACCGAGCGCGCGCGACCATTGCTCTTCGGCCCGGTTGTACCAGTCGTTGAAGTCGCCGGCGACGATGAGGCCGTCCTCCGCCGGGATGGTGCGACGGATGTGCTCGGCCAGCATCGCGTACTGCTGGCGTCGCCCGCGCGCGGTCAGGCCGAGGTGTACGCACAGCGCGTGCACGCGGTGGGCGCCGTCCGGTTCGATCACGCAGTGCAGCAGGCCGCGCTGCTCGAAACGATGCGCCGACACGTCGACATTGCCGCTCTGCGATATCGGGTGTCGCGACAGGATGGCGTTGCCGTGGTGGCCGTGGTCATAGACCGCGTTGCGGCCGTAGGCGGTGGCCGGCCACATCTGGTCGGCGAGGAATTCGTACTGCGGCTCGGTCGGCCAGTCGGCGTGGCGCTCGGCGTGGCCGTGGTGCTGACCCTGCACCTCCTGCAGGAACACCAGATCGGCGCCGAACGCGTGCAGGCGTTCGCGCAGTTCGTGGATCACCATGCGGCGATTGAACTGCGAAAAACCCTTGTGGATGTTCCAGGTGCAGATGCGCAGTTCGGTCATGAGGTGAGCGGGTGGCCGCGCACTTCGTCGGCCAGCTTCAACATGTGGCGGCAGAATGCCGGGTCCTCGCCGCGCAGCAGCATCAGCAGTTCGGCATGGAAGGCGTCGCGCGCCAGCCACTCGCGCATGTAGTCGTCCCACGAGGCCCAGCGCCGAGCAGCCAGCCCGTCGGGCTCGTCGGTCCAGGCGACCAGATAGGCGCGCTCGAACAGCGAAATGAGCATCTGGTGGATGGTCTGCATGCGCCGGCGCTGCTCTTCGCTGAGCTGCTCCGGGGCATGGTTCTCGCGCAGCGGCAGGTCGGGGTTGGCGAGCACGATCTTCAGGAAGTCGATGTAGGCGTCGGACAGCATCTGGTACGCCTCTTCGTCTTCGTTGTCGCGCTCGCGCCGCTGCTGATAGATGAAGGTGATGACGGCAAGCGGCAGGCCCAGTGTCGTCACGACATAGCTGGCAAGTTCCCAGGCCTGCATCCAGTCCATGAGGAAGACCTTATGGCGAGGCAGCCAGCATGCGGTCCATCGCGAGCTTGGCGGGCACGGCTTCGTGCGCCGGCACGCTGATGCGATTCACGACATTGCCCTCGACCAGGTTTTCCAGCGTCCACGCCAGATGCTGCGGGTCGATACGCTGCATGGTCGAGCACATGCACACGGTGGGCGCCATGAACTGCACCGTCTTGCCCTCGTGCTTTACTTCGTCGGCGAGGCGGTTCACCAGATTCAGTTCGGTGCCGACCAGCCACTTGGTACCGGGCGCGCCGGCCTTCACCGTCTTCAGGATGTATTCGGTCGAGCCGACGAAATCCGACTGGCGGCACACCTCGAAAGCGCTTTCCGGGTGGGAGATGACGATGCCGTCCGGATTCTGGTTGCGCCAGCGCAGGATGTGCGAGGGCTGGAACATCTGGTGCACCGAACAGTGACCTTTCCACAGCAGGATCTTCGCCTTCGCCACCTGTTCGGCGGTGAGGCCGCCGTTCTCCAGGTCGGGGTCCCACACCAGCATGTCCTCAAGCGGAATGCCCATGTTGTAGCCGGTCCAGCGGCCCAGATGCTGGTCCGGGAAGAACAGCACCTTCTCGCGCCGCGCCAGCGACCATTCGAGAATGCTGCCGCAGTTCGACGAGGTGCACACGATGCCGCCGTGCTCGCCGCAGAAGGCCTTCAGATCGGCCGCCGAGTTGATGTAGGTGACCGGCGTGAAGGTGTTGTCCGGGTCGTCGCCGAGCAGGCCGCGCAGTTCGCGCCAGCAGCGCTCGACCTTGGCGAGGTTGGCCATGTCGGCCATCGAACAGCCGGCGGCGAGGTCGGGCAGGATGGCGATCTGCTCCGGCTTGGACATGATGTCCGCCACCTCGGCCATGAAGTGCACGCCGCAGAACACGATGTATTCGGCATCGGTCTGGCTGGCCAGACGCGACAGCTTGAGCGAGTCGCCGGTCAGATCGGCGTGGCGATACACATCCTCGCGCTGGTAGTGGTGACCGAGGATGACCGCGCGCTTGCCCAGCTTTTCGCGCGCGGCGAGGATGCGCGCCTGCGCCTGTTCGTCGGCAAGTGTGTTGAAGCGGTCGAAACTGATGGTGGCGACTTGCATGGGGTGTCCTTGAACTGCGTTCAGCCCTGGTGCCAGGGCAGTCCGGCCTTGCGCCAGCCGCCGACCGTATTGCGGTGGCCGTTGGCGTCGGCGTCACCCTCGAAGCCTTCGAGGATGTTGTAGGCGTTGCTGTAACCGGCTTCGGCGGCAGCCGCGGCCGCGCCGTGCGAACGTCCGCCGCTGCGGCACAGGAACATGACCAGCGCCTCCGGATCGACCTGGTGCTTCAGCTGGGTCAGGAAATCGGGATTGCGCTGACCGTTGGACATATTCCATTCGATCTGCACCGAATCCGGCACCTCGCCCACCCATTGCCATTCGGCCGACGTGCGCACGTCAACGATGCGGGCGCCGGGGGCCAGTTTCAACAGTTCGTATGCTTCGGCCGGTGTGACCGCGCCGGCATAGGGCAGTTGCAGCTGCTGCGCGCGCTCGCGCGCGAGTCCGAGGATTTGTCCGAGTGTTGCCATGGCGTGCGCCCATCTATTGAATGGGCAGAAGTATATAGCGCGCCTTTCCCGTGGGCAGGCAAGCACCAAAGTGGTGCTCTGTGTTTGTCGATATCCCTGTGTTGGTGCATCGCTGCGCCTGTTTTGTGCATGTCACCGGCCGCAAGCCCGCATGTGGCACAATCACAAGGTTGAAATGATCGCGTGGCACGGGTTCTGCTTCAGGCCGCGCAGCAGGAAAAGTCGCAGCCGGGGCGTACCCTCGATGGGGTCGTTCGCCATGGCTGCGCCGGAGCTGTCGTCGGACACCGGCGACGGCTCGTCGTGACCCTTCAAGCCGACTGTTGCACATACATACCTCGTAGGAGAGATTCATGACCACCGCGAAGCAGGTTCTCGACATCATCAAGGAAAAGGAAGTCAAGTTCGTCGACTTCCGTTTCACCGACACCCGTGGCAAGGAACAGCACGTCGGCGTGCCCATCAGCGCGTTCGGCGAAGACAAGTTCACCGAAGGTCACGCGTTTGATGGTTCGTCGATCGCCGGCTGGAAGGGCATCCAGGCTTCCGACATGCTGCTGATGCCGGATCCGGAAACCGCCTTCATCGACCCGTTCTTCGACGAAACCACGCTGGTCATCAGCTGCGACGTGGTCGAACCGTCGGACGGCAAGGGCTACGACCGTGACCCGCGCTCGATCGCCAAGCGTGCCGAGGCCTACCTGAAGTCCTCCGGCCTGGGCGACACCGCCTACTTCGGTCCGGAACCCGAATTCTTCATCTTCGACAGCGTCGAGTGGAACATCGACATGTCGGGCTGCCGTGTGCAGATCTTCTCGGAAGAAGCCGCCTGGTCGTCGGGCGAGAAGTTCGAGAGCGGCAACACCGGTCACCGTCCGGCAGTGAAGGGCGGCTACTTCCCGGTTCCGCCGGTCGATTCGCACAACGACATCCGTGCCGCCATGGTGCTGGCACTGGAAGCCGTCGGCATCCCGGTCGAAGTGCATCACCACGAAGTGGCGACCGCCGGCCAGAACGAGATCGGCACCAAGTTCAACACGCTGGTCCGCCGCGCCGACTGGACGCAGACCCTGAAGTACATCGTGCACAACGTCGCCCACAGCTACGGCAAGACCGCGACCTTCATGCCCAAGCCCATCGTCGGTGACAACGGCTCCGGCATGCACGTGCACCAGTCGATCTGGAAG
>Ga0123397_102331_pt1 | contig 19480 bp, 14 predicted proteins | sample T10HLNH4metaT_FD_89925 | JGI IMG/M metagenome (GOLD analysis project Ga0123397, IMG submission 89925) | Methane-oxidizing artificial microbial communities from Washington, USA to study methane cycling - T10-HLNH4 metaT (Metagenome... ... | reverse complement strand
TCTGTTGTTCTTCTGGGATGAAAAAGGTAACCGTCAATTGGTAACAGTTGATGCTCCTCTGATCCCAACTTTCATCTAATAGTGAAAGTTTCCTAAGTCGAAATACTTAGGAAGAAACTGAAAACCCTCGCTATTGAAAGATAGCGGGGGTTTTTTTTGGTTAATATGCTCGGAAAATGCAGGAAAATATAAAAAATGAAAAAAATGTTAGTAATTGTTGGGGTATTGGTATTAAGCGGTTGCTCGGAAAAAGAAGAGTATCAGTCCGTAGTATTGGAGCAAATGAAGCAGGATAAAGATATTAAGGACTACGGAATTGAGCCGGAAACAATGACAAAATGTGTCGTCGATACTTCGTCAAATGATATGCCAGGATTATTCTTACTAGATCCTGAAAGACGCAAGGCGTATAAAAATTATGCCAAAATGTTAGATCTTAATAAGTCTAAGGATCCGCAGAAGACCCTAACTGAATTACGAGAAAGTTTTGGTGCAGCCAAAGAGCTTGCAGAAGCACATTCAAATTACGTCGAAAGCGTAGTCGAATGTATGTCTGGATTAGTGACTGGTGGTGAAGAAAAATTAAAAAATGCAAAATAGTACAACCTGACGACGAATTCAAACGGATTGACGATAAAGCTTGGAAAGTCGCAAACCACTCGGAATTTAATTGGGTGAGTAAAATGTAAAGTTTTTACGGAACCTATTTTAGTTATCACTCAAAAGTGAAGTACAAAACCCAAATGCAAGTGAGTCCCACGTTGGGAGTGTATTCCAAAAATTACAAGTATCTCTTCAGGTTAAAACAATGGGTTAATCAGGGGTTTATATCAGCAAGGTATTGATATTAGAGATGTAGTAAAAGGTCCGATAATATTGCGGAAACGGCACGCTAACTTATTACATCATCGCCGTCGTTATCATAGGTCTTTTGGAGCGCTGCGCTGCAAATAATCGTCCCGATTTTAGGGAGTCTCTAATTAATTCAGTTTTTCAAGAAAAACGATGAGCAAGCAATTGAATCAGTAGGTGCTTAAGTTCGAGATGGCGAATTAATCAGAGTTTCCTTAGGAGTTTTACACCCAAAGTCATAAGTTAGCATATCCCACCAAACAATTTATCACTGCATCTTTGCTCAGCTCGCCGGGACATCAAGTTAATGGCTGGCTTTCTAATTGGGTCAAAGTACATTAATGTTGTGGTAGAAACGAGGCAAAGCCATCGGATTCAGACCCGAATACTTGATTGAAGAACGATAAATATTTTGACAATAGGTAAGCGAGGCTTTGCCGCCGTTATTTTGGAGACTTAAACAATCCGCGATGACCGCTCTTATGATTGAATATCGAGCAAAGTGATAAAGTTAGATTGCAAAAATGACTAAGCTTTTTGATAAAAGCTGACGTAAGTTGCTAAGCTATTTAACTAATGTTAACGGTAGGACGACAATCGTGCCAATTATCTTAAAAGTACTTTCTTACAAAGGTTTGCCATTACCTACTGAATTGAGTGCCGAATTCAATCAGTTAGGAGGAACGATAGGCAGAAAGGCGGGAAACACTCTGGTGTTACCTGACACAGAAAACTTTGTATCAGGGCATCACGCTGAAATCATTTACCAGGACGGCGGTTACTTCATAAAGGATACAAGTAAAAATGGTACATTTTTGTCTAATGCCGGACTGAATATAAATGATGCGCAAGCAAGATTGCTAGATCGTGAAATTTTACGTATCGGCGAATATGAAGTTATTGTGGAACAGTCAGCCGAAATATTGCCAAGTTCACCCATTAGTATCGAGAATCTTTCGCCTTCACCATTTGCCGAATCGTTTCCAAACGATCAACAGTCAATAGTAAATGAACCGCTGAATTTCTCGATTCCGCATAGCGCAGCGAATTCTCCGTTCGGAGAGCGTCCTCCAGCATCCCCTTTTCACGATAGCTTTACCCCGCCCGAGGTAATACCTCCCGAGAATGGTGGTAAAGATATTGCCGAATTCTTAAAAGGGTTAGATTCATTAGGCACATTGGATACACCTTTCAATGCGTCTCCCGAAGTAGAGTTTCCAAATTTTGAACCAATAAATTTATCCAAGCCTATTCCTTCGCATACAGCGCTGGATTCTGAAGATGTATTCCAAAATGCGTCTAATATTGAGCGTGAGGTTCAACCCCCCGCAGTTCCGCAAGACAGTGAAATAGAATTTACGCTAGCACCGAATAAGGACCGCTATACCAGTTCGAAAACGGGTGAAGTATCACTCATGAAGATGTTTCTGGATGGTGCGGGAATAAATGATCACGCGTTCTTAACAGAAGATCAGTGGCCGGAGGCGATGAAAGTTACCGGTGTGTTGTTCCGAAATTTGATCGAAGGCTTGATGGACGTTTTGCGCGCACGCGCGGAAATGAAAAGTGAATTTCGAGTTTCCGTCACCACAATCCGCTCTTTTGACAATAACCCGCTAAAATTCAATCCTGATGTGGAAAGTGTGCTTAAGCTAATGCTCGCGCCGAATAATCCCGCGTTTATAAATTCAAATGATGCAATAAATGAAGCTTTCAAGGATGTCAAATTTCACCAGCTAGCGATGACAGCCGGTATTCAGGCCGCATTAGCAGAGATCTTGCATCGTTTTGATCCAGAGAGTTTTGAGAAGACTTTGGGTGAAGGCATTGTTTTTCAAAGAAAAGCCAAGTGTTGGGAGCTTTTTTGCGAAAAATATCCGGAATTAAAAACCCAAGCAATTGAAGGATTTTTTGGGGAAGAGTTCGCTGAAGCTTATGAAAAACAGATGCGTCTATTTGCGAGGCGGTGAAAGTTTGCAAGTTTATTGGGTTGGCAGCGCAGTTTTCATAAGTCATTGTTCTTAAATACTAAACGGTACCGAATACAGTATGTCAATCAATAACAGGATTGTTTGGTCGGAAGGCATGTTCCTTAGGCCGCAGCACTTTCAACAACATGATCGTTATCTGGAAAGCAGAATCGATGGTCGATGTTATGGAATTAGGGCATACGACTGGGGTTTTTCCTCGCTAAAGCTGGATGGAGCACAATTGGCAATCGGAAAAATCACTCTGATTGCTGCCAGAGGCATTTTCCAGGACGGTACTCCGTTTCATTTGCCTGACGAAGATGAGCTGCCTTTGCCACTGGATGTCTCTGAAGGCGTTGCTAATGAAGTAGTGTATTTAGCATTGCCGCTGAGTCGTCCGGACGCTGTTGAGGTTGACAGCGACAATAACCCCGACGGATTGGCGAGATACCGCGTTACCCATAGGGACGTCAGAGACAACAACGCCGGTTATGATGCTCGTTACCCCGTGCAGATAGGCAGCATTCGTCCGAAACTTATGCTTGGCAATCAAGAACGATCAGGCTATCTATGTCTGGGTGTTGCCAATATTGTTGAGGTGCGCGCCGACAAAACTGTCGTACTGGATGACAAATACATCCCCGTGGTGTTGCAATCGGCAGCCAGTAGTATTTTGAACGGCTTTGTTCGGGAACTACAAGGTTTGCTGCATACCAGAGGTGAGGCTTTAGCAGCACGCGTTGCTGGCACTTCACAAGGTGCCGGTGTGGCGGAGGTGGCAGACTTTATGTTGCTGCAAACCATCAATCGTTATGAGCCATTGCTGGCACATTTGGCTGGGAACACACTACTCCATCCGGAAGCGTTTTTTTCCTTGTGCTTGCAGCTGATGGGAGATCTGGCGACTTTCTACCGCCAAAATAAACGGCCTGCGGTGTTGCCTGAATATCGGCATGACGACTTGCGTATTTGCTTTATGCCGTTAATTGACGAGTTGCGACGCTTGCTGAGCATGGTGCTTGAGCAAAATGCCATTCAAATTCCTTTAACCAAGCATAGTCAGTCGGTGTATTACTCAGGTCGCCCGGATGTGAAATTATTGGAGCAGGCAATCTACATCCTGGCTGCAAGTGCCCAAGTATCGTCGGAAATGTTGCGTACACATTTTCCACCCCAGGTAAAAATTGGTCCTGTCGAAGAGATCACCCAACTGGTAACTGCTGCACTGCCGGGTATTTCAATTCACCCTTTGCCCGTGGCGCCAAGGCAATTGCCGTATCACGCCGGATGCTCTTATTTCGAACTGGACAAACAAAGCCCTTATTGGAAGAAAATGATGGATTCCGGCGGCTTTGCATTTCATATTGGCGGTAATTTTCCGGGATTGGAGTTGGAATTCTGGGCAATAAAAAAAGGGTGATGACATGGCGCAACAAGGACCTTTCGGCGATGACGACAAAACAGTGTTACGGCCTTCGCCTGGCGGAAGAATGCCTCAACAGCCGTCATTCACGCAAGTACCACCATCGCCACCCCAGCAGCCGACTGCAAATATCAACATTCCTTCGCTGAGCGTGCTTTCAGGAGCGGATAGCGGTTCTTTATTGACTCTATCGGCTGGCATACTTTCCTTGGCGGCTAGGCTTAGAACAACCGTTAGTTATGCCGGCGTTGATGAACTAAAACAAAAGTTGGCCAAAGAAGTCAGGGAATTTGAGAATCGTGGCTTGAATGCGGGGTTTCAGCAAGAAACCATACGCATGGCGAGCTACGGTTTATGTACTTTTCTGGATGAAATTATCCAAAACACGCCCTGGGGCTCGCAGAGTAATTGGGGCCATCAAAGTCTACTTATCCTTTTTCATAAAGAAGCCTGGGGCGGCGAACGCTTTTTCCAAATACTCGAACATCTGGTGAAACAGCCTGCGCAAAACTTACCGCTCATCGAGCTTTGCTATGTGCTGTTAAGTTTTGGATTCGAGGGCAAATATCGGGTCATGACCAACGGCTCCAACGAACTGGAAAAACAACGTCTGGAACTGTATCAATTGACTCAGCGAGTGAGAGGGGATTTTCCAGCGGAACTGTCGCCGCGCTGGCAGGGGCAAAAGAGCGGCAATAGCTCGTTGATCACGCAAGTACCCTTATGGGTGTTCGCCAGCGTAGCAGGCGGCCTATTACTGCTTTGTTATCTGGGTTTTGCGTTTTTTATTAATTCGGCATCCGATCCGACGTACCGTGAGTTACTAAAACTGGCCAAGGAGCCTGTACAAGTTGCGGCGGCAGCAACTATAACCCCACCGCCTGCGCCCGCTATTGCAAACAGATTGGAACGCTTTAAGCCATTATTGCGCGACGAAATTGCCCAGAATATGGTTGAAGTGGTCGACGATAGTATCATCCGCGTCCGTAACTCCTTTCCCTCGGGTAGTGACCAAGTCAAACCGGAGTTTCTGCCCATGTTGAAAAAAATCGCTAAGGAGCTTGAGAATGAACAAGACTCGATTTTGGTAACCGGGCATACCGACGACAAACCCATCGTATCGGCCCGTTTTCCATCCAATTGGCATCTGTCCGCGGCACGCGCTAAAAACGTCTTGGCGATTTTAACTGCATCCGCCCAATTAAAAGGTTCCGCCAGAGCCGAAGGCAGGGCCGACGGCGAGCCTTTGGCACCCAATGACACTCCTGAACATCGAGCCTTAAATCGGCGCGTCGACATCCTGATAAAGTGAGAATACCGCGTGGAACGGATAATCAGTTTTTTTAAAACAAAGTGGGTGCTTGAGCTGATCGGTATCGTGGTTTTGTCGGTATTGATTTGGTTTATCGGGCCCTTAATTGCGATTGCCGGCAGTGTGCCGTTGGAGTCAGATTTAAGCCGCATCGTAACGATAGGCGTAATAGTCGGCTGTTGGCTGCTTTACCGGTTGATTGCATGGCTGTTGTCGCGTAAGCGCGAGCAGCGCTTGATGGCCGATTTGGCTGGCGGAGCCGATGCAAACGATGCGCAATCGGCATCTGCTGCTGAGTTGGACGTGTTGAGTCGCGGCTTCGACGAGGCTTTAGCTTTATTGAAAACCACCAGCTCCAAACAACGCGGTCGGAAGCAGTATCTTTACGAACTACCTTGGTACGCAATTATCGGTGCGCCGGGATCCGGCAAAACCACAGCTTTAATCAATTCCGGATTGCAATTTCCGTTGGCCGAACGCTTGGGCAAGCATGCGGTAAAAGGTGTCAGCGGTACGCGGGATTGCGATTGGTGGTTTGCCGACGAAGCGGTGTTATTGGATACCGCCGGTCGCTATACCACCCAAGATAGCCATCAAGAAGTGGATGCGACGGCCTGGCATGGTTTCTTGCAGCTGTTAAAAAAATATCGACCACGCCGCCCCCTGAACGGTGTATTTGTGGCGGTGAGCGTCAGTGATTTGATACAGCAGACCGAGGAAGAATTACGTCAGCATGCGGCGGCGATTCGGCGGCGGATTACGGAGCTTAATGCGCAATTGGGTGTGCAATTGCCGGTGTATGTATTGTTCACCAAAGCCGACCTCGTGGCAGGTTTTAGCGATTTCTTCGCCAATTTAACCGAAGACGAGCGCAGTCAGGTGTGGGGCGAAACATTTATTCGTGCCGACAACGATAAAGAGGATCTGGCCGCCCATTTATTGCAATTCGAGAAGGCCTATGACGAATTGACTGAGAGGTTGGTACAACGCCGTTTGAAGCGTATCCAGGAAGAGCGCGATGTGCTGCGCCGTACGGCTATTTTCGATTTCCCGCAGCAAATGATGCTGTTCAAAACGGTGGCAACTGGATTTCTGGATGCCGCGTTTTCCACCAATCGCTACGAAGAGCCTTTTCTGTTGCGCGGCGTGTATTTCAGCAGCGGCACCCAGGAAGGTACACCGATAGATCGGGTGATGGCGGCTTTGGCCTCGAGTTTTAGATTGGAAAGACAAGTGACGCCTTTAATGAGCGGGCGCGGCAAAAGCTATTTTCTGACTAAGCTCCTAAAACAAGTGGTGTTTCCCGAAGCCGCATTGGTTGGCGTGGATCCAAAGGTCGAACGGCGTTTTCGCTTAATGAATTTAGCCGGCTTTGCCGCCACCTTTGCAATTGTAGCGATAGCCGTGGTGGTGTGGATGGTCAGTTTTGCCAACAATAAGTCGGCGATTGCCGATGTCGAAAAACAGATAGAAATTTACCGAGCCAGTAATCTTTCTCCAACAGATTCACGTTCCGGCTTCTTGGTCTTGCTGCCGAAGCTAAATGCCCTGCAAGCCGCCAAGGACGTGTATGCTCAAACCGGCTGGAGCAGCGGCTTTGGTTTATATCAAGGCGATAAACTCGATTCCGCTATCGATATTGCCTATCAACGTTTGCTTCGCGAAAATTTTCAGGCCTTGATTACGCTGCGCTTGAAAGAGCGTATGCAAAGCGATGAGGGCAAGAATCTGGACGTGCTCTATCAACTTTTGCGCGTCTATCTGATGTTCGGCGAGCCGCAACGGATGGACGCCAAGGTTGCGCAACCCTGGGTGAAATTGGATTGGGAGCAAATGTTTGCCACCGACCCGGAAACCCAAGCCAAATTGCAGTTACATTTGGACAATATGCTGGCTTTGAATTTGGATCCGGCAGCACTTGATAACGGGTTTGTCGACGCGGTGCGTAATAAATTGACGCAAATTCCCATGGTCAATCAACTTTATAGCCGCTTTAAAAGCGAGGCGCTTTTTGATCGCAGTCACGACATTTCGGTCGCCGGACAATTGGCGCCGAACGGTGGCCGAGTGTTTACAGCAAACGGCAAGGAATTGGATACGCTGGTTGTGCCCGGTCTGTTTAGCAGTTACGGCTATACGGAGTTGTTTCTGAAGAAAGGCATGGTTTACGTCAAGGAAGCCAGTGAGCAGAACTGGGTGCTCGGCGTAAACGGTGCCAGTACGCCTGTCGAAATTGATCGTTTATATAGCGATTTCAAACGCCTGTATTTGGGGGATTACCAAAAGACCTGGGATGGTGTGCTGACAGCGGTTAAATTCCGTCCGCAACTCAACAATAATCAGCTGGTAGATACGCTGGATCTGCTGTCGCGTCCGGATTCGCCATTGAAGTTGTTATTGGAACTGGTCGAAAAAAATACCGCGTTAAGCAAGCTCTCGTCCGAATTGGCCGATGCGTTGGCAAAATCCACAGGCGGCGCCTTGGCGGTTCCGGAAGCCGCTACCCAAAAACTGTTGGCAATGGCTAAGCAAAGTGACGGCGGTGTTGACCCGGTCAAGGCCTTGGAGACTTACTTCGAACCTTACAATATGCAAGTGCGGGGTGCAGCCGATAGGCCGGCTCCGATCAATGCGACGATGGCGAGTATCAAAAATCTGCACGATTATCTGATGCAGATTGGTTCGGCACCCAATAGCGGTGGCCAAGCCTTGTCTACTGAGGCGGCGCGGTTTGCCGGCGGTGGTGTCGATCCTTTGCAATCCGCAAAAATGGAATTTGCCCGTTTACCTGGTCCGGTTGCAGCCTCACTGAACGCGTTGACCAGCACGGGCGGACAACAAATCAAAACCGGCGCGAAAGGGCAACTCAATGAAATGTTGAAAACCGCGGTGACGATGCCCTGCAAAAGCGCTTTGGCCGGCCGTTATCCGTTTGCAAAAAATACTCAGCAGGACGTGTTGATGGCTGATTTCGGCAAAGTGTTTGCCGCTAACGGGATTGTCGATCAATTTTTTAACACGAATCTCAAGGCATTTGTCGATACTACAGCGGTGCAATGGCAGGAACTCAGCTCTGATAAGGCTTTAGGCTTATCGGCAGCCAGTATTCGCCAGTTCCAGATCGCCGCGAAAATTCGTGACGCATTTTTTCCCGGTGGTGGCGCGGTGCCGCAAGTGCAATTCGAGTTAAAACCCTTGGCATTGGACGACAAAGTCAGTACCTTCAGATTAAATGTCGAAGGCCAGGAGTTGGTTTATCGCCACGGTCCTGAGCAACTTACCAAGTTTCAGTGGCCCGGCACCAATAACAGCGCCGGTGTCAGAGTGGTGTTTGAAGGTTTGGATGGCAAACAGCTTAGCAAGTCCAAGGAAGGGGCTTGGGCACTATTTAGAATGTTCGACGAGTTCAATATCCAGCCCACCGGCTTGCCGGACCGCTTTAATTTGACCGTACAACTGGAGGGCTATACCGCTAAGTTCGAATTGCGCGCAGCCAGCGTCAATAATCCATTTGGCATCAGTGAATATCAAAGTTTCCGTTGCCCGGAGTCGCTATGAGTTCTATGGATGGGCTGAGCGTCGGCTTTTTTGGGAAAGTACCGGGATTGGGGGATTTTGTGAGTCGGCGCTTGCCCAGGCACTTTATTGAGCCATGGGATAATTGGTTACAAGCCTCTATGCGTTCCAGCCAGGAAACATTAGGAGAGAGCTGGTTATCCTTGTTTTTGGTTAGCCCGCTTTGGCGCTTTGCTCTGAGACCGGGTGTTTGCGGTGCGAGTGCCTGGGCTGGTGTCATGATGCCCAGCGTCGATAGGGTGGGCCGCTATTATCCGTTGACTTTGGCGCAAGCTGTCAGTGCGGAATCGTTGCTGTCATTGTTTTCGCCGGAATCGGATTGGTTTGCAAAATTGGAAGACGCCGCGCTATCGGTGTTGAACGAGTCCTGCGATCTGGATCGGTTTGATAAGGGGCTGATGGAAATCGGTTCGGCTGACAGCCTGACGCCGCAGCGTTTTCAAGCTGATTCTAACGGCGGCTTGGCTGCATCCAACGGCAAGCTCGCGTTTCGTTTCGATTTGGAGGGCCTGGATCAGATGGATGCAATGTTTCCACGCTTGAGTCAGAGTTTGCTGGAACGCTTTATGCCCGGTTACAGCATTTGGGCGAGTGAAGGCGGCCAGACGAATCGTCCGAGTTTGCTGGTTTGCGAAGGCTTGCCGCCTATCGATGCTTACGCGAGTTTTTTGCAGGGTATGCCGCAGGCTGGCAGATCTTGGTATGTGCAGAGTTATCGGCAAGACCAAAGTGTCAAAAAAATCGAGAGAGAGTCAAGTGCATCTGCAGTAGGCGCTGCGGCGAGTCAGGTCTTAACAACGCCTAACTCGACAATGTGGGCGTCCTACGGGGTTACAGTGGTCGGCAATAAGCGTAAGCATAATGAAGATGCCTTGCTCGATTGCCCGTCACTGGGCTTATGGGTGGTTGCTGATGGCATGGGTGGGCATCAATCCGGCGATGTTGCCAGCCGCTTGGTGGTGGATTCTTTATCGACGTTGGAATTTACCGAAAACCTGGATAATCAGGTCGAAGCGGTTTCCCGCAAATTACATAAGATCAACGAAGATTTATGCCGCTTTGCCTCGGGCATTCAGCAAGGCAGTATTGTCGGAACCACGGTAGTGGCCTTGCTGGCTAAGGGAGACAAGTGCGCGGCGATTTGGGCTGGTGACAGCCGCTTATACCAATTGCGCCAAGGCGAGTTTACGCAGATTACTCGCGACCATACCCTGATAGACGAATTGATGGATTCCGGTGTGATGACCCGGGAAGTCGCGGCCCAACAAGTTGGCGCGAATGTGATTACCCGCGCGGTGGGCGGGCAATTGACGCTGGCATTGGATGTGCTGCGCTTTCAGGCGGCCGGCGGTGATCGTTATCTGCTATGCAGCGACGGCTTGGATAAAGAGTTATCGGAAGCCGAGATTGCGGAATTGATGGGCTTAGGAAGTTGTCAGTCGGCCGCCGAAGCCCTGATTAACCAGGCGTTAAGCAGAAGCGGCCGAGATAACATTACCGTATTAGTCGCCGAATTTAGCGGTTAAGCCGAAATCAGGATGCTGTCCTTAAGTCCGGAATCTTAGGTTTCAAGTATCTTTGGGAAAATACGATTCAACAATTGTATAAACGCGTGAATTCCCGAACGGGCGGCGGTGTTCGGTGGTGTCTTTGGGTAATGTCTGTCAATGAGTGCTTAGTACCGATAGACCAAATGATGTGAAGAAGCCGATGTGATCATTAGGCGACGCTAAGACCGCGAGGTTTTAGCGCCACGAAACACTAGACGGATTTTCTCAATGGAAAACGGTATTTCCCATCTCGGTAGCCCATCCGCAAGTACCGAATATCGTATCCGTTACGAAATATCGTGCCGACTTGTCTTTGCAATGGTGTGTCCATGTTGCGATTTAATACGCTGATTCAGTTGTAAGTTATTTTATTTCAATGTCTTATAGTTTGCTTGGCGATGGGTTCATAAGTTGGCATGTTAAATGATAAAGATGAGTTACCTATTGATGAGCAAATGCAAATTGATAGGTATAAGATTCTGCGACATTTAGGGTTGTTTTAGTTTAAAGCGTGACATGAAAAACCGACTAGACTAATGCGAATTAGTTTTGGGCTTAATAAAGGCGTAACAAGTCCGGGGCAGTATAGAATTGGGTCGATTGTAAGAAACGGGGCGCCAGGCACAAGGTTTCGTTGCAGCTTTTCAATCGGTTGATGTTAACAATTGCATGACCATAGAGGCGTAAAAATGGCGGATTTGTCCGGATTACTAGAACCTGTTTCGGCCGAGCAGCCTTGTGGCGATAACCTTGAGTATGACAATGCCAGAGTGGCGTTGGACACCAATATTTTAGGGACCCCGGAAAATCAGTTTTCTGGAGAGAAAGCGCTACCGCCTAACTGGCGCGAGGTCTATAAAGAGGCCTTGGCGTTGTTGCAACGTTCCAAAGATTTGCAAGTCATTTTGTACTTGATCCGGACACTGATCAACGTTGAAGGTTGGAGAGGTTTTCGCGATGGACTGGGCTTTCTGGAAGAATCTTTGACTCGTTATTGGGATTCCATACACCCTCAGCTTGATCCCGACGACGGTATGGATCCGACGTCGCGAATCAATATTTTGGAAGAGCTTGCCAGCTTCGACCTGATAATCAGGCCTCTAAGTTTGGCGGTGCTGGTTGAGTCGAAAGCAATCGGTAGGTTTTGTTTGCGTGACATTCAGTATGCAACCGACCGGCTGGAAGTGCCCAAGGGCCTTGCAAAGCCAGACAACGGCGCTATCAACGCGGCTTTTCTGGATATGGATGACGCGGCGTTAACCGATAATTATCAGGCGGTACTCGATAGCATCAAAATTGTCGAGCGGATCGACGCTTTCGTTAACGAAAAAGTCGGAGCCAGCCAAGGCGCGGTATTGACGCCGTTGAAAGCTTTACTGAAGGAAGTCCGGGATGATTTCGATCATTACGCCGGGTCGCGGTTGTCTAGCGACGTCGAGAGCGAGGCAATCGACGATGGCAGCACGGCCGAGGCAGGTAATGATGTAAAGCCAGTTAAATCCAAAGCAGTGGGTGGTGCTATTGAGTCGCGTCAAGATGTGGTGAGAACTTTGGATGCGCTTTGTAAATATTATGCGGATTACGAGCCGTCTAGTCCCGTGCCCATTTTGTTGCGCCGGGCCAAGCATCTGGCAAACGCGGATTTCCTGGAAATCGTCCAAAACTTAATGCCGGATGCGCTTTCCCAAATAACTGCGATAAAGGGTCCCGACCCGAGTTAGAAACTGATTTTTGGTAGTCCTTCTTAATGTCAAGCGGAGAATACAATGGCTGAAAGTAGTCAGAAGTTTATACAAAGAAACCGGGCTCCCCGGGTACAGATTGAATACGATGTCGAACTCTATGGTTCCGAGAAAAAGGTGCAGTTGCCGTTCGTGATGGGCGTTATGTCGGATTTGTCCGGCAAGCCGGCTGAACCGTTGGCGCCGGTGGCTGATCGTAAATTGTTGGAAATCGATGTCGATAATTTCAACGATCGATTGAAATCGATGAAGCCGCGGGTCGCGTTTCAAGTTGCCAACACCTTGACAGGTGAAGGCAATTTGAACGTCGACATTACGTTCGAAAGTATGGATGACTTTTCTCCGGCCGCCGTTGCCAAAAAAGTGGCAGGCTTGGACAAAGTGTTGGAAGCCAGAACCCAATTGTCCAATTTGATTACCTATATGGACGGCAAAACCGGTGCCGAGGAATTAATCGCGAAGTTAGTTAACGACCCAGCATTGTTGCAAACCTTGGCTGCTTCGGCGAAACCGACGGAAGCCGGCGGTGATGCTGCCGAAGGAAAAGGGGAGTAAGCCATGGCCGAATTAGAAACTCAAGGCGGACAGGGCGCAACTCAAACTCTGGAATTGGACGATTTTTCCGCATTATTGTCCAAGGAGTTCAAGCCAGGAACAGAAGCTGCCAATCAGGTCAATACTGCGGTAACTACCTTGGCGCAATACGCATTACAGGATGTTTCAAAAGTATCCGACGACGCAATTAAAACTATCCAGTCGATTATTGCCAGCCTTGACCAGAAGATCACCGAGCAATTGAATTTAGTCATACATCATCCTGATTTTCAAAAACTGGAAGGTGCTTGGCGCGGCTTACATTACCTGGTTAACAACACCGAAACCGACGAAATGTTGAAAATTCGGGTGTTAAATATCACTAAAAATGAGTTGGGTAAAACCCTGAAAAAATTCAAGGGTACGGCTTGGGACCAAAGTCCGCTATTCAAAAAACTGTACGAAGAAGAATATGGCACGTTTGGTGGCGAACCGTTCGGTTGCTTGGTGGGCGACTACCATTTCGACCACAGTCCGCAAGATGTGGAATTGTTGGGCGAGATGGCGAAAATCAGCGCCTCTGCGCACACTCCGTTCATTTCCGGTGTGGCGCCATCCGTGCTGCAAATGGAGAGTTGGTCTGAATTGGCGAATCCACGCGATCTGACCAAAATTTTTCAAACGCCCGAATATGCGGCCTGGCGTTCATTGCGGGAATCCGAAGATTCGCGTTACCTCGGTTTGGCTATGCCGCGCTTCCTCAGCCGGTTACCGTACGGTTCGAAAACCGATCCTGTCGAGGAGTTTGATTTCGAGGAAGATACCTCGGGCGCCGACAGCAGCAAATATACATGGTCCAACGCGGCTTATGCCATGGCGGTCAATATTAATCGTTCTTTCAAGTTATACGGCTGGTGTTCGCAGATTCGCGGTATCGAGTCCGGTGGCGCGGTGGAAGGCTTGCCGGTGCATTCCTTCCCGACCGACGACGGCGGAGTCGACATGAAGTGCCCGACCGAAATCGCTATTACCGACCGGCGCGAAGCAGAGTTGGCGAAAAGTGGCTTCATGCCCTTGCTGCATAAGAAAAACACCGATTTTGCCGCGTTTATTGGTGCGCAGTCCTTACAAAAACCATTCGAGTACCAAGATCCGGATGCCAGTGCCAACGCTAATCTGGCCGCGCGTTTGCCTTATTTATTTGCGACTTGCCGTTTTGCGCATTACCTCAAATGTATCGTGCGCGACAAGATCGGTTCGTTTAAGGAGCGGCAGGATATGGAAGCTTGGCTGAATACTTGGATTAGCCAGTATGTACTAAGCAACCCGGCGGTGGCGACTGAAAAAGATAAAGCCCGGCGGCCGTTGGCTGGGGCAGAGGTGGTGGTAGAAGAGGTGGAAGGCAATCCTGGATATTATCAATCCAAGTTTTTCCTGAGACCGCACTATCAGTTGGAAGGGTTGACGGTTTCCTTGCGGCTGACGTCTAAATTACCGTCGCAAAAAGGTTAAGCCCTGTTCGCTGAATAAGGCTAGGAAGTATGCTAATTGTCGGGTCGGTAATGCGAATTTCCCGGGACTGGCGATGGTTGTTTTATATGCCGGCTTGCCGGCGCTGTAAATCTTTGGGTGAGTACCCGTTTATGTTTTTTATCAGTAACTTAGAAAGGAGAGCATTATGATCTTATTAAATTTCGCAACAGCAATTAAAGGCGATAGCACAGTCGAAGGGCACAAAGATTGGATTACCCTCGACTCTTTGCAAATGGGCGTCGGTCGCGCCATCTCAACCAGCGGTACCGGCAAAGACCGTGATACCAGCAATCCTTCGTTTTCCGAAGTGACTATTACCAAAAGTATGGACATTGCCTCCACAGAGCTTTGGAGACAAGCCATCTGCGGTAAAAGTTTGGGCACCGCTACAATACATTTCATCCAAACTGCGGGCTCAGATTCCAAGGTTCAAGTCTATTACGAAATCGAATTGGGTGAAGCCATTATTAGCGGTTACAGTGCCTCTAGTGGCGGTGATCGTCCCAGCGAGAGCATTTCCATCAACTTCAACAAGATCACTACCAAGTACAGCACTTTTGGCGAAGGCACGGCGCCGGTGGCTGGAGAACTAAAAGCTTGGGACTTGAAGCTAAACGCAGCTCCTTAAAGCGTGACCCCGGCTATTTCCTGATAGCCGGGGGTTTTTTATTTATCGGAGATTCCCATGCAGGACGTTTCACGGTTGATTGCCGACGGCGAATTGGACGCGGCATTGCAGCAGACCCAGCAACATATCAGGCAAAACCCGGCCGATCCTAAATCCCGTATCCTGCTGTTTCAGTTGTATTGCGTGCAGGGCCTATGGGACAAGGCGCTAAATCAACTCAATGTGCTGCGTGATTTGGATGCCTCCACCTTGCTGATGGTTAGTACTTACGAACAAGTTTTACTCTGCGAAGCGCTACGTAAGGATGTCTTCGCTGCGCGCAAAACGCCGCTGATCTTTGGAGAACCACCTGCGTGGTTGGCCTTGCTTCTCGAAGCGCTTATGCGGGAAAGCAGCGGTGATTTTCAGCAAGCCGTGCAGTTACGAACTCAGGCCTTGCAACAGGCGCCGGCTACTGCTGGAACGCTCGACGGCACGCCGTTTGAATGGATGGCGGATGCTGATAGCCGTTTGGGACCCGTCTTGGAGGCCATTGTCAACGGTCGATACTATTGGGTGCCGTTTATGCAGATCAGCAAGATTCAGTTGGAAAAACCCACCGATTTACGCGATTTGGTATGGATACCGGCGCAATTTACCTGGATCAATGGCGGTGAAGCAAGCGGCTTGATACCTTGCCGTTATCCGGGCTCTGAAACGGCTTCGGACGCCCGCATCCGCCTGTCCCGTTTAACCGAATGGAACGAAGTCGCCGATGGCGTAATGCATGGCACCGGACAGCGCTTACTGGCCACCGACGTCGACGATTACGCCCTGCTGGATGTCCGCACTATCGAATTTAACCCGGCGGCAGGGCTTGAATAATGGCCGATTTACTGCACGCGGAACGTCTCCAACCATCCTTGTTGGATCGGTTGACTGATGAAGCGCCGGAAAAACGCGCGGAAACCCGCGAACAACGCGTTATGTCCTTACGTCAATTACGGCAGAGCGTCTTGCGCGACTTAAGCTGGCTACTTAACACCGCAGCGTTTGAGAGCATGGTTAATTTGGCCGACTATCCGTTTGTAGCTCGGTCGGTACTGAATTACGGGACGCCGGTCTTGTCCGGCGTATCGCTGACCGGGATTGACGTTAAAAAGATTGAACGCAAAGTCAGGCAGGCGATTAACGATTTCGAGCCGAGAATCTTGGCGGATTCGCTGTCGGTGGAATTGGCGAAAGCCGATGATCAAATGAATCACAAGGCGCTGTCCTTTCGAATCGAAGGCGATTTGTGGGCGCAGCCGTTGCCGGTACATTTATACATTCGCAGCGACCTGGATCTGGAAACCGGCGAAATCAGCGTGAAGGAATTGGACGGTTAACGATGGATCCCCGGCTGCTTAAATACTATAACCGCGAATTGCAATACGTCCGCGAAGTGGGCGCGGAGTTTGCCGCCGAGTTTCCGAAAATAGCCAATCGCTTGGGTTTGGATACGTTCGAATGTTCCGACCCCTATGTAGAGCGCCTATTCGAAGGCTTTGCCTTTATGGCTGCTCGGGTGCAATTGAAGGTCGATTCCGAATTCCCCAGCTTTACCCAGCAATTATTGCAGATTATCTATCCGCACTATTTGTCGGCTACGCCATCGATGACCGTGGTGGAGTTGAAACCGGATTTTGCCGAAGCGGCTCTGGCTGACGGGGTAACGATAGCCAAAGATACGGTGCTGCGTAGTCAGATTGCCAGAGGCGAACAAACCGCCTGCGAGTACCGTACTGCGCAAGCCTTGCAACTGTTGCCGTTGCAGATTGGTCAGATTGAATATCTACCGAGTCTGGCCGCCGTTTCCAGTCGTGGCCTGACGGCTAAGCATTTTCGTGGGCCGGTGAAGGCTGCGCTGCGCATCGTCCTGAACTGTGTGGGAGGTTTGAAGTTTAATGAAATCGCCTTGGGCCGGCTGCCGCTATTTCTGCGTGGCGTCGGCAATATCCCGTATCGCTTGTATGAACAAATGCTGGCGAATACAACCGGCATCGTCGGCAGCTTCAATAATGGTGTCTCGACCGAAATTCGTGCGCTGCCCGGTGGTGCAATCCGCGGTTTGGGATTCGAGCCGGATGAGGCATTACTGAGACAGACACCGCGCTCGTTCGACGGTTATCGAATATTGCAGGAATATTTCGCTTTCCCGGATCGCTACCTGTTTGTCGAGCTCGGCGGACTGGAAGAGCTAGCGTCCACCTGCGACAGCGAACAGATTGAATTGTTCGTGCTGTTTGATCGCAGCGAACCGCAATTGATCAATGTACTGGATCAGAATAATTTGGCTTTGTTCTGTGTGCCGGCCATCAACTTGTTTCCCAAGCGCGCTGATCGGATCCATATCGACCAGCGCCAATCGGAATATCACATCGTGGTGGATCGTAGCCGGCCAATGGATTATGAAATCCATAGCGTCAATGAAGCCGTCGGATTCGGGGCCGACCAAGGCAACGAGCAAACCTTTCTACCCTTTTACGGTTCCAAGGCGTCCTATCAGCATGCCGGTGAGACCGCGTTTTTCAGCGTACGGCGCGTGAATCGTGTGTTGTCGTCGAATCAGCGTCGTAAAGGGGTGCGTTCCAGTTATATCGGTAGCGAGGTTTTCATTTCATTGGTCGATGCGGCGCAGGCGCCGTATTCCAGCAAATTGGCGCAATTGGGCCTGGATACCCTATGTACCAACCGCGATTTACCGCTGGTGATGCCTGTAGGCCAGGGTGAAACCGATTTTACCTTGCAGGTAAGTGCTCCGGTAAAATCCGTGCGCTGCATCGCCGGCCCAACTCGGCCGCTGCCGGCAGCTTATGAGGCGGATACCGTGTGGCGCCTGATCAATCATTTGTCACTGAACTATCTGTCGCTGCTGGATACCGATGCCAAGACCGGCGCGGCGGCATTGCGGGAATTATTGGGCCTGTATGCCGATCAACGTGAACCGGCCATCAAGAAGCAGATCGAGGGCGTGATTTCCGTAGCCTCCAAAAATGTAGTCAGACGCATCGATGCCAAGGGGCCGATGGTGTTCGGGCGCGGTTTGGAAATTACTGTCACGCTGGACGAGTCGGCGTTTGAAGGTGGCGGCTATTTTCTGTTGGCAACGGTATTGGAGCGCTTTTTCGCTCGGTATGTATCGATCAATTCTTTCGTCGAGACGGTGGTTCGTACCACCGACCGCGGTGAAGTGGCGCGCTGGCCTGCGAGGATGGGATGTCGGCACACGATTTAATCGGTGAATTGACGAAGGATGCGTCGCGCTTCGATTTTTTTGAGGCGGTGCGCTTGATCGAATGCATGAACAGGGACAAACCGCGTTTCGGTACCAGCGTCAAAGCGGTTGATGACGCAGTGCGTTTTTCCCAGGAGCCGGAGCTGGAATTTCCTGCTACCGCAGTCGATTACTATTCTCCAGCCGGCATCGGTTCCGCTAAACCGAGATTAGCAGTCAATTTTATGGGTTTGTTCGGTCCGAATGGTCCGCTGCCGCTACATTTGACCGAATATGCCCGGGAGCGGCAGCGCCACCATCACGATCCGACTTTCTCTCGTTTCGCCGATGTATTCCATCATCGGATGATTAGTTTGTTTTACCGGGCTTGGGCCAACGCCCGGCCTGAAGTGCATTACGACCGGCCGGACTCCGATCGCTTCGGGTTTTACGTTGGGGCCATGCTGGGTCTTTCCGGTGCGCCGTTTCAGAATCGGGACGCATTGACAGACCGGGGGAAATTGTTTTATGCCGGGCATTTTGCCGCACAGACCAAACATCCCGAAGGTTTACAGGCCATTGTCTCGGATATTTTTAAAGTGCCGGTCCGCGTTGCTGAATTCGTTGGCGAGTGGATGGACATTCAGCCCCGTGAGCAAACGCGTTTGGGCTGGAGCACAGACACCTGTTCTCTGGGGAGCTCTGTCGTAATCGGCGCCAGCGTCTGGGGTTGCCAACATAAATTTCGTGTCGTGATAGGGCCGTTGCGCCGTAGCCTGTATTTGGCGTTGCTGCCGGGAGGGGCGCTGTTGCCCAAATTGGTGGCTATTGTCCGTAATTATGCCGGTGACGAAATGGTCTGGGACGCACAATTGATTCTGGAAAAAACCGAAGTACCGGAAGAGCTGGCCTTAGGAAAACCTGAAACGACTGGTGCGAATAGCATGAACGGTGATGCTCAATTGGGTTGGAGTACTTGGTTGGGGCCGCGTCGCGATGAAAGCGATGCCGATGATTTAACGCTTAATCCGTTTATACAGGCTGATGCTGCCTGCTGAACCACACTTAAACTTTAGCGAGGAATAAACACCATGGCGGAAATTAGCCGAGTCAAGTTGTTTGGGA